>Ga0302325_10030070_pt1 | contig 11207 bp, 7 predicted proteins | sample Palsa_T0_2_FD_201948 | JGI IMG/M metagenome (GOLD analysis project Ga0302325, IMG submission 201948) | Peat permafrost microbial communities from Stordalen Mire near Abisko, Sweden - Palsa_T0_2 | ecosystem: Environmental > Terrestrial > Soil > Palsa > Peat permafrost | place: Sweden: Abisko...
GCCCAGAATGTAGTAGCTGCGAAACTCGTTCTTGGCCTGCACGATGCCGAGCGAAAGGTCGTTGGAATCGAGGAAGACCTTGCCGCCGGTTTCAGAGGCCAGGGTGGAAAGCGTCTCCTGCGAATCGTTGATGGAGGCGCGCTGCGAGTTGTAAACCGAGCCGTTGAAAATGCCGCTGCCGCGGGATGCGGCAGTGCTGGCGCCGCCGCCGGGAGGGTCGGCCATCAAGCCGCGCGCATCGATGGGATAAATGGCCACGTTGGCCTTCACCGCGGCGTTGATGGAAGCTTCCAGCTGGGCCTGATTCTCGATGCCGGTTTTGCTGATGCCGTTGGTAATGTAGACCAGCACCTTCTTCTCGGGAAGCGCGGACAGTTTGTGGACTACGTCCTCGATCGCGGCCAGCTTCTGATCGGTGTTGAAAATATTGAACTCGGTCTCGTCGGCGACGAAGGCCGCGCCGGTATCCTGGTTGGTATCGTCGCCGGTATCGGCGGTGGCGGCCATTTCGCTCATCTCGCCGATGGGGAATGCCTTGATGACGCTGGTGAGCTGCTCGCGATTGGCGGTGAAATCGGTCTTTACCTGAACCACGGACGTGAAGATCAGAATAGCCATCAGGTCGGATTCGGTCATCTGCGTATCGACATAATGGAGCGCGGCGTCCTGGGCGCGGAGCTGCTCGGGAATGCCCATATTCGAGAAATCGAAGAAGAGCACCAGCAAGCGCTTGTCGTGATACTGGATCTGCTTATGCGAGGGCAGCGTGATGGTGGTTTTGGGATCTTCGGGCAGCGCACGTTGATCTTCGAGCGAAGGCGGCGCCTCGGGAGGTTCCGGATCGACGGCGAGCTTCATGAATTCAAAGGTGGAGATTTTCTGCGGCTTGTTGTCTTCGGTCAGGCTGAAATCCGAGGCCTGCAGGCCCTCGATGGGCTTGCCCGTCTTCGGATCTTTCACGGTGACGTCCACGATCACCATATTGGAATTGCTGGTGAACACCACATTGGGCACGTCGGCCGTGACGGCCGGTTGCTGCGTTTGCGCCGGCGGCTGTGGAGGCGCGCTCTGTTGGGCGAGCGCGGCGAGCGTCAGGAACGCGATCAATCCGTATTTCCGCATTAGAAACTGTACCTCAGCGTAAGCGTGACCGAGCGCACCCCGGAAGCGCCGGTGGGTAAACCGTAGGAAGAGGTCCCTACGGTGGTGCCGAAGCTCGTCACCTGCACGTGGTTCATGGGGTTATTAGCGGTGAGCCGCAAGCTCAAGGTCTGGCGGCCATCGCCGAAGCGCCAGGCGCGGTTAAGGGCCGCATTGAGGCTGGTGGTGAAGATGCCCGGGATGGTGGCTACGCCCGCATCGCCATATTCCACGCCAGGCGGAAGCTTTTCGAAGGCCAGGAGATTGAAATAGGGGTAGCCGGCGGCTTCGACCGGCAGGCCGGTGGCTTCTGCGCGAATCTGGGCTACGGCGCCGGTGCCGTGGGAATTGACCTGTGTGCCGCCCAGCAAGGCGGTGAGCGGCGTCCCCGAATTCGCCGTGAATGTGCCGTTGAGGGTCCAGCCGGTGAACGCCTTCGTCTTCCAGTCGCCATTACGCCAGAAGCCGTGGACGCCCACCGGGGATGAGAGCGTATAGGTGAGGGAAAACCGGTTCCGCTGGTCGAAGGAAGATAGACCTCGCTCGCCACTGATGTCATAGGGGTTCTGCACCACGGTGCCGCCGAGGCCGGTGAAGCTGGAAGCATCGTCGATGGATTTGGAAAACGTGTAAAGCGCCGCGGCCGACATGCCGCGCGAGAAGCGCCGGGTGACGCGAACCTGTCCGGCGTGGAAAATCGAGTTCCCCTGGGAAGTCTGGTAGAGGAAATTGGACGCATTGGCGATGGCGTAGGCACCATTGGGTAACAAGATGTTCGGCGCGGTTTCCGTGCCCAGGTCGGTTCCCTTAGTGCCGATGTATTCGAGCTCCACCAAGGTGTTGGAGGGGAAAGTCTGCTGAATGGCTAGGGACCATGTCTGCGCATAGGCCAGCTTGTAATTCTTGTCGATGGCGAATGTATTTGAGAAGAGCGCCGCGCCGGTGCTGGAAACCTGGTTGGTGAAGCCATCCTGCAACGTCAGGGGATCGGTGATGCTGGTGCTGACGGACCCGGTTTGTGCGAAGGGCGGCTGGGCGGCCAGCCGGGAGGCAATCTGGCTATACGGCGAACCGCTGAAGAAAATGCTGTAACCGCCGCGAATCACGCGGCTGTGCTTCTGCGAAGGCTTCCAGGCGAAACCGAGACGAGGAGAAAAATTACGGTCGTCGGGATTGATCAGGCTGCTGGGGCTTCCGGAGTTCTTTCCGGGCACGATCTGCACGACGCCATTCACGGCGGAGTTGAGCTCCAGATTGGAAAGATGCCCGTATAAGTCGGTGTAAGGGGCGAAATATTCGTAGCGCAGGCCCAAATTGAGGGTGAGGCCGGGGCCCACGCGATAATCGTCCTGCGCGTAGGCGTTGGTGGCCCATCCGCGGAAGTAATTATTCGAATTGCCGACGCGCCAGGAGCTCGATGCCGGATAGCCGAGCAGGAAATCGGCAAAATCGAAGCCGGTATTCGGCAGCGGTTCGCCGCTGGCGTCATAACCGCTGGTGAGCAAGCCGCTGAAGCTATAAGACCCGCGCGAATTGGAGTAGGAGAGCGCGTTATTCTGCATGCGCCGGTAGCCGAAACCGAAGCTCAGGTTGTGCTTGCGCTGCACCACGTAAGTGATGGTGTCGGTGAAATTCGTGGTCTGGCTGCGGGTCAGGGAATAGGTTCCATCGCTGAGGCTGCCGAAGTTGGAGAACGAAAGCGTGGGCGGGCCCCAATCGACCGAGGTGGTGTCCGCGCCGGCGATGCCGAGTTGGTCTTCGATATCCGTGCGGCCGGAGAAGTAGGGTACGGTTTTGCTGTAGTTGCGGCTGAAAGCCAGAGAGGCGTTGTTGTTCAGACGCGGCCGGAAGCTATGGCTCCAGGTGGCTGTCTCGCTGGTGCCGTAACCGCTGGTGGGGTCCACAAACCCGAAAAGCTGGGTGGATTTGGAATCGCTGGCCTGATATTGAACGTTGAAACTGATGCTATCCCTATTGGTCGGCAACGGCATCACGGTGCGCAGTGAGATGGAGTTGCTGGCGCTCGGCTGGGAAGGGGCGATGGAGTAGTTCTGAATCAGCCCGGCATAAATCGGGTTGGGGAAATATTGCAGCAGCGCCGCCGAGGCCGGGTTGATGCGCGAGGCGGGAATGATGTTTCCTGGAAACGGGTTGTGCGTCAGCGGATCGTATATTTCAACCGGGTTTGAGCCGACGAAGGCATCGGAGAAATCGCCGCTGCGTTCCGCCAGGGTGGGTACAGTGGAAACTGAATCACTGGCGCTGCGGGCATGACGGCCGGTGTAATTGAGATACCAGTTGGCGCGCTCCCAATCCACCAGTTTGGGAATGCGCAGCGGACCGCCGATATTGAAGCCGTAGGATTCATTATTCGAAGAAGGCTTAACCACTTTCTCACCGTTGAGCGCAAATGGGGCCGCGTTCAGCGCCGAGTTCTGGAAGGTGCCGAAAACCGAGCCGTGATAGGTGGGCCGGTCGCGCCGGCGGTTGCCGAATGTAGCGAACTGGCCATTGAAGGGACCGGGTCCGCCGCGCGCGCCACCGCGTGCGCCACCGCCACCACCGCCGCCGCCACCCCGGCCGCCGCGGCCACCGCCGCCACCACCACCGCCTCCTCCGCCGCCACCACCTCCACCACCGCCGCCACGACCACCGCCGGGGCCCCCGCCCAGGCCGCCGTTGGTATCGGCGCCGAATCCGGTGTTGGCGCCGGCCGCGCCGAATGCGCCCATGCCGAGGCCGTCGGAGCCGCCGCCACCTAAGAGGCTGGTAATCGAGGCATCGCTACCGGCGCCGGCGGCGCCTCCTGGTCCTCCGGGCCCTCCGCGTCCGGCCAGCCGGTCTTGCCGGGCCTGATCGTCGGCGGCCGCGCCTAAGCCGCCGCTACTGCTGCCGATCACCATCAGGGATTCGTTGGCATCGGCGTTATTGGCATCGGCTTGCGAGGTGAATTCGCTGGTAGAAGCGGCGGCCAAATCCTGCTGGCCGGCTTCGGTGGCGGTGACGGACATGTTCTGGTAGGTGGGCGCGCCGCGTCCCCCGGCCGGAGCGGCGGCCTGAGCCGTTGCCTGGGTGCCCCCTTGAGTGTTGGCTGGGGTATTAGCCGGAGCGGTGTTCGGTGAGTTAGCCGGGGTATTGGCTGGCCGGTTGGGCGGGCCATTGGCGCCGCCGCGGCCTGAGGCAGCCGTGTTATCGCCGTTATCGCCGCCTTGTCCGCCGCGCCCAAACTGGCCGCCGCGTCCGCCGCCACGTCCGCCTGGGCCGCCGCCGCCGCGTCCGCCGCGCCGGCCGGCGGTTGGATTGACGATGTCGGCCGCCATGCTAGCCGCGGCGCCGGCGACCCGTGGGACTACAAGGGTCCAATTCTTATAGATTGGCTCAGCCCCGACCGTTACCTGTTCATGCAGCGTGGTAAAGCCGAACATCTCGATGGAGAGGTCCCAAACTCCTGGGGCGAGATCGAGCGAGTAGCGTCCGCTTTCGTCGGTGTAGGCGACCACCTTGGCGGTGCCTTGGGTGGCTGTAACCGTAGCTCCAGGAATGAACAGGTCCGCGGCTCGGACAGAGCCGCTTTGCTGGGTCGCGGAAAGGAGACCGGGACATAGCAGGAGGGCAGCAATGAAGGAAACTTTAGTTGCGTGCACTTTTAACACTAGTTCGTTCCGGAGCATGGTTTAGTTCGCTTATTTCAAGGCTGCCGAGCGCCGGAGCGGCTCGGGAAACGCAGGCCATGGGCCCGCGCTACTTGAGGAGGAAGACGGCCAGATCGACTACCCGGCACGAGTATCCCCATTCGTTGTCGTACCAGGATACGACTTTCGCCAGATTGCCGCCCAATACCTTAGTGAGTTGCGCGTCCACAATGGAACTGTTGGGGTTACGCAGCATATCGGTGGAAACTACCGGGTCCTCGGTGTAAGCGAGAATGCCCTTGAGCTCGCCTTCGGCGGCCGATTTCAAGGCCGCGTTGACTTCCTCGGTGGTGGTGTTTTTGGCGAGCAGAAGGACCAGATCGACGACCGAAACATCGGGCGTGGGGACGCGCATGGCGTAGCCGTCGAGCTTGCCTTTGAGCTCGGGCATGACCAGCGCGATGGCCTTGGCGGCGCCGGTGGTGGTGGGGATCATGTTGAGGGCGGCGGCGCGGGCGCGGCGCAGGTCCTTATGCGGGAAATCGAGCACATTCTGGTCGTTGGTGTAGCTGTGGATGGTGGTCATCGATCCCTTCTCGATGCCGAACTTTTCGTGCAGCACTTTGACCACGGGCGCGAGACAGTTGGTGGTGCAGGAGGCGTTGGAAACGATGTGGTGTTTGGCCGGGTCGTAGGCGCCTTCGTTGACGCCGAGCACGATGGTGATGTCCTCGTCCTTAGCCGGCGCGGAGATGATGACCTTCTTCACGGAGCCTTGCAGGTGCTTACCGGCATCCTTGGCTTCGGTGAAGCGGCCGGTGGATTCGACTACGACTTCCGCGCCGACGGAGGTCCAATCGAGCTGGGCGGGGTCCTTGGAAGCGAAAACCTTGATCTTCCTGCCGCCGACGGTGATGGAATCGGCTTCCACGTGGACTTCTTCGTCGAGGCGTCCGAGCACGGAGTCGTACTTGAGCAAGTGGGCCAGGGTTTTGGTGTCGGTTAGATCGTTGACGGCGACGAATTCGATGTCCTTACGGTGTAATCCGGCGCGGACGACGTTGCGGCCGATGCGGCCGAAGCCGTTGATTCCTACTTTGACTGCCATTGTTTCTCCTGTATGAAGTGGGGGTGAAGATCAAGGATATCAGGCTGCGGGTTTGGGCGCATTAAAAGGGTTAGTCCAGGCGGGGTGTTCGAAAATGGGACTAGGACCAGGTTCGCGGTTGGCCCGCGAGGATTGAGTTGTTCCGAATGACGCTGTGACCAGGAGGTGGCCAATCATGCGGGATTTTGTCGGTGCTGGGGGCAGGCCGGTTGCCAATCGACCGCAGGTTACCAACCGGTTCGGCATGGCCCTGCGGGCCATCAAGAGCGATGAAAACCCGCGGAAGGGTGGCCCAGGGCCAGCCGTCGTGCCCCACAAACGTCAGCAGAGCGGTTCTTCGTTGGATTCGAGCGAATCCTCGTCGCGCGAGCGAAAGTAACTTCGAATCGCGTCGCGCAGCGCCGGCTTGTTTCCAGCGAGTTTTAGAATCCCTTGCGAGTCGTAGCAAATGTCGGTGGTTGGATTGAATTCGTTATCGACCAATATGGAGACGCGCTCGCCATAGCCGCGCTTGCGCAGCATTCCGTGCCAGAAGTGGATGGCATGATTATCGACGCATCCGATGTCGCCCTGAATACTCCGGGCGCGCAGCTGCCAGGCGCGTACTGCATTGCCGTAGGCGGGCGGCGTCTTATCGAGTTCAATGCGGCCGCTCGACCGGCCGGCAAGCCCAAAGGTCATGTGCCAGTCGCCACTGCCCAGTACGCAGCATTCCAGCAGCCCGCCGGTGGCCTCGATGGCTTCGCGTGTAAACCCCCAGGCGCCGCCGACGGCTCCGGGCGATCCCTGGTCTGAATTGCAGATACCTCTATTGTTCAGCCAATTCCAACCGAAGCTGGAGAGGATGCGGTGCGGCCGGTTGTCCGGGCCGAGGTATGCCAGGCTTGAATACAGTTGGACCCATGGATGGTGCTGTAACTGGTGAACGGCCTCGGCGGCCCAATCTTGCCGCGTCATGTGAAAATCGCCGTCGATGATCGCGCCGTATTTCCAATCGGCAGGGAAGTGACGGATCGCCAGGTTGCCCAGGTTCTCCTTGTGCCACAGCTCATGCCGGGTGCGATATTGAAGATCCATGGGATTATGCGGGCTGGTGACTTCGAACGGCCGGTCGCCGTAGGCCAGCTCCGCGACATGAAGCACCACCCTCGCGCTGGTTTCCATGTGCGCGCGGAAGTCTTCGAACAGGGTCCGGCGGCTGCGCCAACGGAGCGGGTTGGAGTAGACGGCTGCCACGTGGAGCGGCGGCGCGTCTCCCCATAAGGATGGATCGTGCGCGCGTGGCGCGTGAAGCAGCCCGCGCGGAACCAGCGGCGGGGCCGCAGCCTTGCTGTTAGGTAGGGACATTTTCTCTCTTTGGTGAGGCAAAGCGGAGTGAGTCGCCCCGCGCTGCCTTCCCATTCAACGCTATCATCGCCGGCCAAGACAGCAGAGTCTGTGAGGGTGGTTGGCGCATTGTTTTCTGGAGCTTACATTATTTTTAGGTGCTGTGACCGTGACGGCCAGCCGATGCGATTCGGGAATTGCGTATGATGGTCTTAACGCGGGGAAGGCGCCGATGAGTCCCAGACCTTTGCTCCAACGAGTCGTAATTCAAAACTATAAGAGCATCGCTTTTTGCGACGTTTCGCTAGGGCCGCTGAACATTTTGGTGGGGTTGAATGGGTCGGGGAAAAGCAACTTCGTTGACGCTCTGCGGTTTTGCAGGGATGGGTTGCGGAGGGGTTTGGAGCAGGCATTTAGGGAACGTGACTCAAATCTTCGATTGTTGAGTCACATTCCTCGGCAAGGCGAGCTTGGTTTCGGCGTGCGATTTGAGATTTTGCTTGCGGACGGCCGGTCCGCGCATTACTCCTTTTCTCTTCGTCAGCTAGCACCGAGGGGATTTGCGGTTAGCCGCGAAGAATGTGGCATCGTCTCCAGCAACGGCGACCCTCCGGTGACCTTCTCTGTCGATTCCGGCCAAGTACAGACCAGCTTCGGCGGGACGCCCGCGCTATCGGACGGCCAATTGTATCTAGCCCACGCCGCCGGCTTTCGGGAGATGCGGCCAGTCTTCGACGCCCTTGCTGATTTGGAGTTCTACGATCCTGAGCCACGTAAATTGAAGAGGGTTTTGGACCCCTCTCGAAACTCCGACGTGCTAACTTCCGATGGTGCGAACGCCGCCAGTATGCTCCTGAGAATCAATGATGAAGACCCCGAAGCCGTGCTTCGAATTCAAGAGTACATGCGCCAGGTCCTGCCGGGATTGAGGTCCATCGAATCGGAAACGTTTGAGCTCACTCATAGTCGTCTAAGGTTCTTCGAGAACGGACGGGATACCGTCGGCCTCAACACAAGTGCCATGTCCGATGGAACGCTTCGAGCACTCGCGATCCTGATCGCGCTGTTCCAACGTCGCCCGAACTCCGCAGTGCCCAGCTTGGTGGCGATCGAAGAGCCCGAAACCGGAATTCACCCCGCTGCGGTAGGCATTCTCCTGTACAGTATGATCGAGCGATCGAACTTCGTACAAGTCCTGGTCACTAGCCACAGCGCGGACATCCTGGACCACAAAGATCTGCCTTTGGACGCAATACTATCAGTCGAGATGGCTGCCGGAGAGACGCGAATTGGCAGGCCTGACGCAGCGAGCCGGTCAATCCTGAAGAAGCGCCTGTTCACCGCAGGCGAACTCCTGCGGATGGACAATCTCCATCCGGAGGCAACCAACCCAGAGCGCGCAAACGATCCGTCTCTTGTCTTTGACAAGGCGTGAATGGAGCCCTGCATTGTGAGTATTGTCGAAGGCCACGGAGAAGTGGAAGCTCTTCCGGTATTGGTCCGGCGAATACTGCTGGAGCAAGCTCCCCCCGTTTATGCCAACGTCCATCGTCCACGCAGAATCGCGAAGGGTAGCCTGCTTCGGCAAGGCGAACTGGAGCGGCACGTCGAAGCGGCCGCCAGCCAAACAGAGATGCCCGCCGCCATCCTCGTTGTGATCGACAGCGATGGTGAACTGCCTTGCGTGATGGGACCTCGGCTTCTCGCTCGCGCCACGTGCGCGCGCTCGGATATGTCAATTGGTATCGTCCTCGCTCATTGGGAATGGGAAAACTGGTATCTGGCGGCGGTTGAGTCGTTGGCGGGGTATCGTGGGCTCCGCCCGGACATCTCTTCTCCCGAGCATCCGGAATCCATTTCAGGCGCAAAAGAATGGCTGACGAGACACATGCAGACGGGGCGGGTCTATTCGCCGATCCCGGATCAAGCCGCTCTGGCCGACCGTCTCGACCTTCAAGCCGCCCGGCGCGCGCCCTCGTTCGACAAGCTCTACCGTGAGGTTCTGCGCCTCTTCCGCGAAGCTTCTTCGCGTGGCCACGCTTAAAAGGCAATGCGCGTCGACGGCGCCGAGCAGGAACGGCTTAATTCTGCTTGCTCAGCAGGCGCATGATTTCCTTCATCGAGGCGTGCGACGCCGCCACCTGCTGGTCGCCGAAGATATGGGTCTCCAGTTCTAAACGGCCGGCGAAGCCATCGCGCTCGAGGGCGTTGAGGATAGCCGGCCAATCCTGGTGCTCGGGATAATCGAGGAGGCTCTTGCCCTTGACGTGCACATTCCAATTTCGATCCTTAGGAAGTGAATCGTACCCATCCGGATAGGGCTTCTCGCCTAGCGCCAAACCGTTCAGCGAATCCCAATTGATCCCTACATTAGGCGGCAACAATTTGATCAGCTTGGCCGTCTCCGCCGAGGTGCCGGCATTCTGTGACGCCTCATTCTCAATCAGCAGCCTGATGCCCTCTTTTTGCGCGACTGAGGATAATTCGTCGATGATCCCGGCAATGCGCGGGAATAAGGACTCCGGCTCTTCCACCCGCGTAAACGTGAAAATGCGAAGCTGCGTGCAATCGAACGCGTGGCAGGCGCGTATGCCCAGGCGAAGATCCTCCAGGCGGTTACCGAACTGGGCTTTCTCCCGCGCCAGCCGCTTCTCCCTCGCGGCCGGATCCTCGGGCTTCGAGCGTTTCGGCTCAGTGCCGGGCAAGCCAAATTTGAGAAACGGAGTGTCGAGGAACGAGATTCCGATGCCGGCCTCCTTAAACTCGGCCATGGCCTTCTGGAGCATCGCCGGTTCCAACTCGTGGTAGGAGGTTTTTTTGGTCTCAGCCGACGGGATGTCCCGCAGCGAAAGCCATTGCATGCCAAACTTGTGGGCGAATTCGATCGCCTCAGCGGGCGAACGCGCTACTTCGTCGGTTATAGCGCTCACGCGGGAGCTATCTATGCGCCGCGGGGCGGCGGGGGCGGGAACTGCGGCAGCAATCGTGGCTGCGAGAAACGAGCGACGGTTCATGTTTTCGCCTCAAGGCCGGGCTGGCCTTCGGGATTGTCGAATTGAGTATACACCCGGCGCAAGACCGCCGGGCGCTACCCGGTGGCTCACCGTTCGAGAAATGTCATGGACGGAGCAAAGAACAGGCTTCCGGTTACGGCGCGGCTGAAGTCGAGCAGGCGGTCGTAATTGCCCGGCGGCCGGCCAACGAACATGTTCTCGATCATCTGCTCGATGGTACGGGGCGAACGGCTGTAACCAATAAAATAGGTGCCGAATTCGCCCTCCGCGGCCCTGCCGAACGGCATGTTGTCGCGGAGGATCTTGATCTCCCTGCCGTCCTCGACAATCGTGGTGAGGGCGGTGTGCGCGGAACTCGGCTTCACGGAATCGTCCAATTCGACATTGGACAGCTTCTTGCGGCCGATGATGTTTTCCTGGGCCTCGGTGGACAGCGCGTTCCAACCGTCAAGATCGTGAAGATATTTCTGCACGATGACATAGCTGCCATCCGCAAACGCAGCATCCTCTTCGCCCACAAGCACAGCATCGACGGCGGCTGCGCCTGCCGGGTTCTCGGTTCCATCGACAAAACCGATTAAATCGCGGTCATCGAAATAGCGGAATCCGTGCACCTCGTCTACCGGCGTCACGGCCCCGCCGATGCGAGCCATGATTTGCAGGGCCAGCTCGAAACACAAATCCATGCGCTTCGCCCGGATATGGAAAAGCAAGTCACCGGGAGTAGAAACCGCGTGGCGCGCGCCTGCACGGATTTCGCGGAACACATGCAGTTCGGCCGGCAGGGGCGGTCCAAAGAGCTGGTTCCACGCGTCAAACCCAAAGCCTAGAACGCAAGAAAGCCCAGCTTCGATGTCACGAAAACCGACCGCGCGCAGAAGCGAGGCGAGATCTCCGCAGGTCGACCTAACAGCGGCAAGATGGTCCGCGCCGGGCTTCAGCGCCACCACGATAAAAATCGCGGCGCGGGCGAGCGGCGCGGCCACC
>Ga0302325_10030071_pt1 | contig 11207 bp, 16 predicted proteins | sample Palsa_T0_2_FD_201948 | JGI IMG/M metagenome (GOLD analysis project Ga0302325, IMG submission 201948) | Peat permafrost microbial communities from Stordalen Mire near Abisko, Sweden - Palsa_T0_2 | ecosystem: Environmental > Terrestrial > Soil > Palsa > Peat permafrost | place: Sweden: Abisko...
ATTTTGCGGATCCTTTCTACTGAATTTGGCCACAATGCTGAGGGAACAGGCGCCTTAGTCCTCTGTGGGAAATCTTGAGCAGGACAAACTGAAGCGCAACCGTCAGCATGGATTTCCAAGCCGCACCGCTATTGTTTTGAGTCTACTAGAGCTTCTGAGCAAAGCCGGTAGAGAGAAGGGGCGAAATCGCGTCAGCTCGGAGGGAAGCTACTTCGACTCGCCAGCGAAGCAGTTTCAACTGTGAAGCAACAGTACCGGCTCAGGCTTGTCCTCAATAGAACGCGTCATCTTAGTTCTCAACTATCAGAGCGAAGCTACTTCACAATGGGAACAAAGTGAAGTGAACACAAAGATGGGAGCGAAACGAGTTTAACTTACAAAGGAGATTGTATGGATAGAAACTGACGCGGACCAATTCTATCATGCGATCACCACGCCTGCTCTGTTTGGTGACAGCAACGTCCAGTCGTAGTGGAATAATCCTGTGCAGAGTAGGCTTGAGAGTTTCTTGTGTTGTGATACGGTAGGTAAGATTGGAGAAATATGTTGTTGATGTTGTGTTATTGATCGGTTAGGGAATGGGGGATAAGAGCCATATAAATATACGTACGCGAGGCTGCGCTTCTAATCGAAATAAATTTTCGAACATCAGATGAACGGAGATCCGCATTTAGACCATAGTGAATTTGACAATATTTTAAGTGCCTGTCATCCATGTATAAATTTGACCCAGTGAAAGTGTGAAGATCCCAAGCAAAGTAAATAAATGAAGAATTATGATATATGCGACAGTTTTTTTTGTCCAGGTGCTTTTCGGCTTTTGAATTTTCACATAGATTCAAAGTGCTTGTATTCAAGTTAGCTTGGCCGACCCAACCATTTTGATGAATGCCGTTCAAGAATCCACTTTACTCGTCAGGTGATACTAAATGCTCGTTCGATGTTTGAGCTTTCTGAGCAACCTTTATTCCTAAAACATTCCTCAAGAGAAATTCTTGATAAAAGGCTATGCTTATAAATGTAGAGTGCTTGGAGTTCAATCAACAGTAAGATAATACATCCCGAGAAATTTAGGGGAGGATAGCAGCGTGAACGCAACAGAAGTCAACAGAACAGCAAACTGAGCTTACTCTGTTGATTCAGGTGGGCTATTATCAGACCTGGGAACCACTATGCAAGGCAGCAAGACAGCATGACTGCCTATGCGGAACAGTAAACACAGAAATACCCGACTTGGGGAGGTTTAGTAAGTACCTATTGCTTGAATTTAAAGCATCCTGGCCTTATCTATGCAGGGATTTAATTGCATGCGCGCTGGACGACTCAAGAACGATTCACCTATGATGTCTGCTCACTCCAAGCTGTAAATCAGGTTGGTTTGGAAGGACGAGTATTTGAAAGCACCTCTGTATGTGTAGAAATGTAGCCCGGATTCTTGTCTGCTTGAACCACGTCAGCAGATGTGCTAAAGCGACATATCTCCAAGCAAAATAATTCCCTCTTCGAATGATTTTCCACAGAGAGATCAGAGACCATAGATTAGATTCAATATTATGAGACAAGATGTCACTCAGGAAATACGAGCCTAGAGATATCTATAACTTCTTCATCATCTCATTAACTGCTTTGGCAGCAAACCTCTTTCTTTCTGCTTCAGGCATATCTGCCCCCATGTCTTGGATCGTTAGCTGTTTTCTACAAAAGCACCAGGAAAACTTACCTCTTACGGCCTGCATTCTTAGAATCATGGCCTGCAGCTGCTCAACTCCCTCATCTTCACCCTCCTCATCTTGGTTTCCTTCTCCCTTGCTTCCCTCATAGATGGCCTGTTTCATCCCAAACATCTCCATTTCCATTTCAGCTGCTTCGATACCAAATCCAATAGTTCCTTCACCTCCATCATCGAAATCTTCCAGATCGACAGCTTCACCGAGCTCGTTGCTTTCCCAGTCATTAGTCTCCAGCGCCTCTCTTAACCTTTCGATTCCCATTGGTTCTGACTGAAATCAGCACCAGCTCAATCCACAAATGCAAAAGGTTAGACTGACCAGAATACTCATTCCGGCCCTTGTTTTCAAAATCTACGAATTCGAATCCAAAATCTTGACACAGCTCCTCCCACTCATCAAAGCTTTTGTCAAGAGAAGGCGCCACACTTTGCGGCATCGCCACAGCTAAGCAGACACCATCCCATGCCATGCCACATCCTTCCTTGACCACCTCACCAACGCTCTCAAGCATTTCTTTTACATCTCGAAGCTCGCCCTCGTCGATGGGTTTCCGGAAACAGATAATGAATGCCCCAAGGGCTGTGAGAACTTCTTTGGCTTCTGGAGCGAGAAATTCGCTCGACCACGTGGAGGGCGAGGTAATTTCATCGAGCCATATGGGTATTGTTGCTGTGTAGTAGGCGGTTTTAAGGGGCCAAGGATGAGTTGTGCCTGCTATTGTGTCTGAGGCCAAGGAAGGCGATGAGCCAGTGAGGCCTATATTTGGGTTAGAATTTCACATACACCTAAATAATATGTTATGCTACCTTTCAGGAGCTCAAGGAGGCCCGAGTCTGGCCGACTCACGGCTAAAATACGTCGAGGGTTAGAGATATCCATTTTGTGATCTTGGTTGTGCACCCGGGCAGAGTTGAGGTTGTTCAAACCACGGAAGTCATCAATTATCATGTAGCACGTGATCAATATTGAACCACCTTGTCTTGAAGTATTCAGGGCTTTGTCGTTACTTGGGATAATTTGAGGATTCCAAGAGACTGGAGTTTATAATGTAGTTACGGAAAGCATACTTTCACAAGAGTTTGTTCGGCCAAGCACTGCGGATGCCTAACTACGTAGACCCTCTCAGTGCGAGGCTAAAGCAAGATCTCGATTCATGGCAGCCATCTTGTCACCACTTAAACGCCCATGAGAGAAGAAATACACAAGAGTAAGGAGAAGATCGGTTCCCAATGTAGGATCTAGACTCGTAGGGACTTTTTGTTATCCTTGCTCTATTTTGGCATACTCGCTGATTGTAGCCAACTGACAGCAACCGTGAAGGGCTTTTCCTCTTAACGCCATATCAATTCGACCCAAGCAACAAACATATCCTTGCTCCCACTACATGCTTTCTCAACCTCTTGGTGCACCTCTTCCGCTTGCTCTTGCTCTGCTGACTGTAGCTCGTCCTCTTGCCAATCCAACACCTCTGCCCTTCACGCCTCTACTCCGGAACATGGGCGCATTCCTATGTAACAGATCATCAGCTTTGTCCGGAAATATGATACCAGATTTGCTCAGTCCATCCAAGGACACCCCACTAACCTAAGCATGTCTGGTACGATGAAGAATCGAACATGGGAGCCGCGAATGTAGACCTGGTCCAGATGGCTCACACGGCCATCACGCGCAGTCACCGTAATATCCTTCAGTTGTACATTCATGTTGTCTTCCGCTAAACCCATATATATCAGCGCTATTGTATGCAGAGGACTAGAGCCGGGGAATTTGTTGGAGGGGGAGACGGACCTTCGAGGAGCTTGCCACGGTACACCTGGCCGGAGGTAATCTCGAGAGTAACGACATGACCCTATTGAAAAGTAGCATTAGCAAATGTTCTCTGGGAGAACTCCCTCTTGAGCTGGTTTACGAAAAGGCGGGGTGTGTAAATTGACACTTGCCTGCGCCTCGTTCAGCAGCTTGATCGGGATACCGATCGTGCTTGTCATGATGTCCTGAGATGAGTGTCTGGTAGCCTGGATAGTTCAAAGGCTCGTAGATCGCAAGAATAAGGCGTTGGTGAAGGGTTGTCGTTGGTGGTGTGGCCCACATGAGGATCTCGAAAATATCGCGCTAGCTTTCCACTAGCGCCAATCAGACAAAGCCAAGCTCAGACTTCACCCTTGACTTTCATCAACGTCACGTCACGTTCATCAAGATTGTCCGATCAATGGATATGAACGCCTTCAATATCTCTGCAACTTTGAACATCTTTCGGCTATTTGCTCGGCCGTCTCTGTGTCTACCGCATGCTACCATCTGTACTTTTAACGAGCTGCCTGTTCCTCTAAACAAGGCATTCAAGAAGTACAAAAATGTCGATATCAGGGCGGTAGTTCTTGACAAGGACAATTGCTTTGCTTATCCTCATTCAAATACAGTACATAAGCCGTATGAGGTAATCTCCCGATCTCTTCAGACCGACTCAGATCTTCGCCTAGAGCGATGATCTTGTATCTCAGCGTTCAGCCTTTGTGTTCAGACCGCGCTTCACTTCTATGCTCGCTACTCATCTACGCCAAACATCAGCTTTTCTGACATTTGATAGGAAAACTTCAAGCGTTTGAAAGAGGCGTATCCCGGCCGTCGACTGCTGATTGTATCCAATACGGCAGGCGCTTCGTCCATGGATCCCTCAGGAAAGCTTGCTTCCGAGGTGGAGTCCTCTACTGGAGTGCTTGTGCTGCCTCATAGCACTAAAAAGCCAGGCTGTGGACCCGAAATCATGGAGTATTTCCGCAAGCACCCGGAGACTGGCGTCACGAGACCCGAGCAAGTTGCCGTGGTGGGCGACAGGATCACAACGGATGTCATGATGGCAAACCTCATGGGAGGTTATGCTGTGTGGGTTAAGGATGGCGTTGTGCCTCCAGAAAAAAGTAGCATCGTGAGTACAAACTACAGCTTACAAGCTCTTACGACTAAATTACTGGTAGTTTGCGAGTATGGAGCATAGATTTGTGGCGTTTCTCATCCGAAGGGGCTATGAAGCGCCTGAACCAGCAAATCCGTTTGAGGAATAGAATTGTTCATGGATATCGCCAGTAATCCCGACTTACCGATCATGCTCCGCCGAAACGGAAATGCTAGCAGTCGCATGGGGTTGGGGAGTGGCAGGTCTTGAATACGCAGCAGTTCCTCTGATCTTTCATCCGATGTGGTTAATTGCACCACGTGAATACCCGCCTCCAAATATCGGACAAGACCAGCATTCCTTAACCATGTTCTATTTCAAGAACATGCTACACTCCATACGCGGTCCCGGCGGTTACAGGTAAAGTCGAGTCTCGGATTAAAGATTCGTGGGATCAGAAAAGGTTGATATCTTAACATTTCTGGCGAGGTACGATGGAGGCGTGTTTGTTAGCAAGGAGCGAATGAGGATCCGGACATAGAGATCCGTGATAATAAGAAGATCGTTGCTGTATGAAAGACTAGCCAATTTTCAAGGCAGGACCTTTCGGTTTGAGGGTGTCTGATGTGCTAGGAGTCTTCCAAAGGACCTATATCACGATGGTCATGAGCTGCTTTATTCCAGGGATCAAAGCAAGGAGAACATATCTCCGTTCTGGCAAACGACTGACTACTGTTCAGCTTCCAGCATGGCTTCGCTTCGGCATCCAAGACAAAATGCTGCTGCGGGGTTTCTAATCGTCTGACAGGTTTCAAACATTGTGAAGGTAAGATTCATCAGCATAAAGGAAACAAGAGCAAAGGTTGTTTCGCTAAAAATGGAGCAAAACAGAGTCATCCACCAGCGGCAGAGTAATGTACGCAATCCAAGATCTGTGCGATCTTATCAGCATGATATCGTTAAAGGGGGGTAGCCCCGCTGTGAAGCGAGATACGCAAAAAGTGCATTGACGGAAGCGCTCCGCCACGCCACTAAATGTCATTGAAGCGGGGAGCCTCATGCCTTTCATTGGTGGCGTCTAGTCATTCCAGAAGCTCAAACCCCGGGGAAACTATCAGTGTGCTTGCCTTTGGATACTGGGGCAGAGTTATGCAAAAACATAACTTTGAAATGGCTGCTGTTGCCGATGCTCGATGATATATGCTCACTGCTCTACTAAGCGATCCAGGGTTAGTGATGCGGTGTAGATCAAACGACTAAGCTGCTGGCATTTGGATTATGCATTACGTGATCCTGTTTGGGAGAGTTTGGCTGGTGTTGAAAGACCGAATGAAGTCATGGCGAGTTTTGGAAGATTTTATTATTAGCTGACTTAGGACAAAATCCTCGCTGGCCCCAACTTTTTGGGGAAGTCGAGGTGTTAGGCAAGTGGGGGATGAAGATCGATTTGTGGAGAAGGGGTATCTCACGGAGAACACCATCTGGTACCTGCCGAACATTCACGTGGGTCGTTAAATAGATCAGAAGCCAAATTTCGTCTGCATGAACAACAATAGACAGCTTGGGGCGGTGAAGGATTTAGCAACTGGGTCTGTCGCGGAGTATTTTCGTCCAGTCGCGCGCCACTCCCCTCGACGAGGCGCTTTGAATGGTCCAAGTGTGCATGCGGATCTTGAGCCTAAACTGCTGCGATGATAACCGTGCGAGGGTTGGAGACTTCCCTGGCAAAATCTATGCGGCTGCTTCCTGTCATAGGGCAGATGACTCGGACGACCTGCCCCTGCCCCTGCCCCTGTTCTCGATGGGGGTTCGGGGAACAGGGGCCCTTCGAGAACGTTTTAAAACGACCTTTGAAGCAGCTGACGAGCATTCGAACGCCTCTCCGAGGTTCTTTCCCGCTCCTGTTGCGGGAAGGGCTCTGCGAAGGCTCTTCTTGTGGTTTGAAAGAGCTGCGACTTCCTTCATGTGGTCGATGGTCGATGACTGGGGCGTGTTTCTCCGCGAAGCAAGAGAGGCAGGTCCGAAAACGCTGCTCCTCCTGCTGCTGCTATTCGAGGTGTACCGTGTACCCCTATTATGCAAAAGTCATGCCCTAAGCCTCTCTGGGACCAGCGTGGGTTGTGTTGTGCGACGCAGCTGGGCGTGTGGCCCTGACTAAACTCCTTCTGGCTAGCTTGTATTGAGCCGAACATTTCTCAACCAAAGACCGACGTCTCTTGGGCACCGGACGGCTGCGAGAGTGGGAGCTTATGCAGGAACAGAGCAGAAACCGAAAAAGGTGTGGCATGCGGGCTTCAGTTAGGTTTAGTATCCACGAACCATTTCAACCACTCCAACATCCAGCTCGACCTGGGGCAAACGACCTTGTTCAATCGGCGGCCACACGATGCGGATGATGCTGATGGCGACGATTGACGATCTATTTTCGATCTTGACCGCAAACCCCAGAGCCCTCGGCGCCATGTCATTGGTCTGAGATTCTGAGAGGCGGCAATGATGCTTCTACTCCTTTCTCGGGGATCGGCGCAATCGCCTTTCAATTGGCTCGAGATACGGCGTGAAACTTGAGTTGAGAGACCACGAGAGTCATCACCAGATGCCGTTCTGATAGCACAGTAATCGCGCTGTCGGCGCCCTGTCTTGAAGGGCGAGGGCAGCACAGTTGGCAGCTCGTGAGGCGAGGGCACACGACGAAGATGTAAGCTGGAGCAAAGAGAGCATGGCCATAGCCTTGTGCAACGCCAACAGGAGCATGTGCATGGCTGGCCGGTTGAGTGCAGCGCAGTCTGCGGGACGTCGGTATCTCGAAATAAACTGTAGAGTAACGTGCAGCAAGTCCAAATCCTGACGGGGAGGACGCGACTCGCAACTGAGGCACTCACGCGCCCCCGTCAGGCGGTTGAATTCGCTCCAACTGCCCAGACCAAGACTCCAGCCGCCAGGCGGAATTCTTCGTCTCAGGGGCTGGGCCCATGTCTGAGGAGGGATCCTGAAGCCATTGGCGAGTTCGTGCTGGCCTGCCTGTCGTCTGGCCATGCCGAATTGCGCGCCAGCATGGATCAACGGTGAGCTTTCCCTCCCCCTTTTCGCTGGTGCCAGGCAATGGAGATCCCACCAGCAGAGGCAATCGAGGTGCAAAAGCCGTTAGACGGCAGCCTCCAGACCACTCACTGACCAGCCGAACATGTCCAACGCACTCATACTACAGTGGTAGTCTCGCCTAGTCTCACCGTCTTGCAGCCGGGCAGCCCCCATGCCCTCCGGCCGCACAGTCCAGCAGAAGCGGCAGGCCAGCATTCGTGAGGCACTGAGGTGGGAGGGGTGGAAGAACAGTTGTGGACGGTGGGCAGCTTGGTATTGGGAGGGAGGTCCGCGCTTGCCCTATTTGGGGAAAGCGTCCCTTGTGAGACTGCCTTTACGGCGACCTCTCGCTCCTTTCTGCTCTCTCCTCTTTTCTATCCTCATCCACATCCGACTGCCCTCATCGTCCTCGACGTCGCCTCCTCCCTTCTTGTCTCTCTCTTTTTTTCATAATTTGGCCAATACGGATACCCTCATTCCTTTGGGATCCATTACACTCCTTCGGCTGCACCTCGTTGACATTCACGTTCACGATTCGATTTCGACATTCGCTCCTTCGACCGACCCATCTTTTTCGAATCTTCACTCAGCAGATTCGACTAACATACCCTTCTTTTTCCTGCCAGATACAGCGAAGCATTTATACCACACTTTCACCAACTTCTGATTCATCCGATTTTTATCGATTCCACACTTTTGTCGACCCTCGACTACACTCTCGCATCTGCGAAACACACACTCTTTAAATCACTCACTCGTTCACCTAGTATAAAAGAAAAAGACGACTACGATATCGCACGATCCCTCTACAGCTGAATCTTGGGACTTATTGGAGCACGCATCGCGAAAATTCGTGACCTCGGTCTCCACAGCAAGCATGTCAGACATGTCGCAAGAAGACGCAGCCATCAAAATGTCCTCCACACCAAGCCCTACCGCGTCAAACTCCGCCAGCAGCACTTCAGCATCCCGCCGACCGCCACGGAAAAGCACTTTGACACAGCAGCAAAAGAATCAAAAGCGACAGCGCGCTACTCAGGACCAATTAGTCACACTTGAGATGGAGTTCAACAAGAACCCTACACCAACTGCCACAGTTCGGGAGCGAATAGCGGAGGATATCAATATGACGGAGCGCTCCGTGCAAATTTGGTTCCAGAATAGGTGAGGCCTCACACGAATCTAGTAAACGACCCATTCTAACAGTATGTCAGACGAGCCAAGATAAAGTTGTTAGCTAAGAAGAGCATCGAAACGGGCGAGGATTGCGATGCTATCCCAGAGTCAATGCGTCAATACCTTGCAATCCAGGCTATGGAGTCGGGAAAGTCTCTGGGAGGGAACTTTCTTGGCCGTTCTGGGCTCATGCCGTACGGCAGTGGTAGCTTGATGATGGGAGGCGATCAGGGACCTCAGGGGAAAGTCGGTGAGTAAAAGCGACCGAAACCCTTCCAGTCGGGACTAACCCAATGGCAGTCATTCACCACCTGTCATGTCGATCCTTGAGCATCGGATCGTGGAGACGTGTGGGCCAAAATGCCATGGATTTGATTATTTTCTACTCGCCAGAAAAGGGATGTATGACATATTACATCAACAACGACCAAGCGGGCTACAAGATCGAATACCCGTTCGCCTTCGTTAAGAATATCTTCCTGGAAAATGGAGATATTGAAACTGGGAAGCCAGGCGGCTTGGTGGTGGAGCTTAACCGACCCCCGAATTTCTTCATGGATTCTTCTGGATCAGGTGGATTCTTTCAATGCGGCGACTTCACAGAAGACCAACAGGCATCTCAGATTATGGTTCACCATCTCGGAGGCCACCCCAAAGTCCTGAGTGGTCAATTGGCCAAGCTTGTGTCTCTTGATTCTTTCATGGCCCGACACAACCCATTCGAGCAACAGCAATTGTCAGTTTCGGCACCCGTTTCCCCAACTGGCCACCGACCTGCTTCCCAACCCAACTACAATGCTCAAGCTCATGTTGGCATGTTCCAAGAAGGATGGGGCGTTAATGTTCATCAAGGTCCTCGTGGTCCTGGGCACAAGAGACAAAGGAGTCGTTCTGTGCCCATGGCCGTCGACTTCTCTATGTTCAACGCTCCTATGCCATCTTTCCTCATTCAACATCCTGGCGAGACCCAACAACAACACAATCCGAACATCTTTGCTCCCATCCCACAACAACCTAATAACCTAGGACCACTAGGACCCAACCTTCGGATTGACACTTCTTCTGGATATGGTATGGACTTCAGACAGTATCCCATGTCTGCTGCCACAACTACATCCCCTTCTGAGTTCGCAAGCCCTGGGTTCTTCTCTCAAGGCCCTGACTCGGGTGCTCTTCCCGCATCTTCATACAACAATACACCATTCACCGTGCCATACCTATCACCTAATCCCATGGTCGATCAGGCTGGGGGAATGATCCAGCCTTCTGTGTCGCCACTATCATTTATGAGCCATGGTGATCCAGCAATTGTCGACCAATCCCCTCCATTGTCAATGATGCATCGAAGTGCTTCAGCAGATGTGTATAGCATGTCACATGACCACTCGAACATGTCCGATGATGGAAGTGGGCTGAACGAGATGTATTCAAAGCACACACTCAATCTTCCGATGCATCCTCACTCGCCCGCATTTGCGGAACAATCAGCAGCAGATATGGACATGAACCAGCTTGTATCATTCGACGAGAACCCAGCTAGCCTCTCGCCAGAGAATATCCCTCAATAGCTTTTTTTTGTCGCTGGAGGCTGGCTGGAGAGCTCTAATGCAAGTTTGAATATACCCTGGATCTGGTGGCATCAAAGAAGAGTGGCTTTCCACTATCTTTAATCGAAATTAATGTGATTGAAGGGAAATATGGGAGGCGTTCCTGGATGGTGTTTTGTCAATTGATGTATACACATGACGGCCTGCCGGGATTTTCGTTCTTCGATTCTTGTCTGGATTTGGCCCAGCTTAATTTCTCGTGTCGCTGACACGAAGACTGTTCTCTTGACCATTTCTATTTGTTTTCATCTGTCTTACGCCACGAATTGCATGACGATTTACTTGTTCGATCATGCCCGTCTGGCAACCGGCGATCGTTTCTGTTGCTTTTTCTGGCGTGTTTCTGCGTGTTGTCTTTATAGCGAGACGTCTCTTCGTGTGATTTTTGCTGTCTCCAGAGGAGACGCTGGACAGAGAGCGAAGGATATAAATGGGCAGAAGGGAATGCAGGACTATATTTGTCAAAAACAGGGGTGGGGAAGGAGACGGAATGGACTGAATATGCTGGTTTGTGTGTGGGTGATGAAATCATGGTGGACTTAATAATGGATCCTCATTCTAAAACTTCTTCCCGTTCATTGAGTAACCTGGTGATGGTGTCTTTTGCCTCATAATACGAGGTTCTTTCCCGTCTAGTGTGCATTCCGTCCACAGAGGAGTCCGAGGCAATTACAAACAACACAAACTCAGGTATGCGGTGCATTGAGCATTGTGATCGAT
>Ga0302325_10030072_pt1 | contig 11207 bp, 9 predicted proteins | sample Palsa_T0_2_FD_201948 | JGI IMG/M metagenome (GOLD analysis project Ga0302325, IMG submission 201948) | Peat permafrost microbial communities from Stordalen Mire near Abisko, Sweden - Palsa_T0_2 | ecosystem: Environmental > Terrestrial > Soil > Palsa > Peat permafrost | place: Sweden: Abisko...
CGTTGCAGGACGTTGAGCTGAGGCGTGGCATCGGCGAGCTCCGAGCGGTCCAGGGCGGCGAAGGCCGCCGCCATCGCCGGCATGAAGGCGAAGCCGATGCCGGTGCCGCGGAGGAACATCGCCACCGACAGCCACAGGATGGATGTGTGGGCGCCGACGAACCCGAAGGGGATCGTCATTGCCGTAGTCAGGATCACCCCGAAGAGGGCCAGAGGACCGCCTCCGTGGCGGTCTGAGAGCTTGCCCGCGAGGGGCATCACACAGGCCATCCCGAGACCCAGCGGGCCTGTGAGCAGCCCCGTTTGCACCACGCTCTCGTGCCGGATGTCCTGCCAGTACAGGGGCAGGAGGATCATTCCGCCGAAGAGCGCGGCGCCCAGGCAGAACATCGCGAACGAGGCCGACGCGAACGTCGCGCGGCGGTAGAGACGCAGGTCGAGCAAGGGACGCAGCGGAGACCGCACCCGCAGCGCGTGGCCGGCGAAGGCGACGATCAAGACGACGCCGATGATGATCGGGATCACCACCTTGGCGGCGGTGAAGCTGCCGGTGACCCCGATCTCCGCCAGGCCATAGGTGAGCAAGGGCAGGCCCGTCGCCATCAGCGCCAGGCCACGGATGTCGAGAGGGCTGGTGGGCGCGCGCTTGACCGTAGGCAGGACCCGCAGGGCGGCGATGACGGCGATCGCCCCGATCGGAATGTTTACGAAGAAGATCCAATGCCAGTTCAGGTTCTCGATGATCAGCCCGCCGATGGTCGGGCCGAGCACCGGCGCGAGCATCGCCGGCACCGCGACGATGCTCATGACCCGGCCCATTCGGGTCGGGCCCGCCGCCTCGGCCATCATCAGCTGGCCGATGGGGAGGATCATCCCGCCGCCGATCCCCTGGAGCACGCGGAAGACGATGAGCTCGTCGAGCGACGTCGCAAACCCGCACATCGCCGACCCGGCGACGAAGAGCACGAGCGACACCAGGTAGACCGACTTCGCACCGAATCGCCGCGACGCCCATCCGGTGACCGGGATCACCGCCGCGAGCGAGAGCATGTATCCCGTCACCACCCACTGGATCTGCGCCACCGGGCTGTGGAGCTGCCGGGAGAGCGTCGCGAGCGCGACGTTGACGATCGTTGTGTCGAGAATCGACATGATCGATCCGATGATCACCACGGCACTGACGCGCCATACGTAGGCGTCGATACGGTCGGGGCTGGTCGTACTCATAGCTTCTCCGGGTGAGGTGACGAGTTCATGAGGTAGCAAAAGATTAGGTACCGAAGGGTCTCCTTGTCAAGCGGCCCGGTCCGTGGCCGATCGAGCGGCTCGGGGAGCGTGGGGCGGGGGGTGGGCGGGTCGGCGGGCGGGGCGGGTCGCGGCGGGCGGGGCGGGTCGCGGCGGGCGGGCGCGAAGGCCGTGCTGCGTTTCTATCGGATGTTGGGGGTTTCGCAGCGCGGGCCGGGCGGGATGCCGCCAGATCGCGGCGGATCGTCACCCACGTCACGTCCTTGTGACGTTTGTCCGCGCCGGTGTCCGAGGGTGTGCGAATAACGGCGGTGGGTTGTCGATTATTCGCATACCCTCGCTCGAGCCGCCGCCGGGGGTGCCTCGCCCCCGGTGCCCTCTGGCGGCCTGGGCCGCCCTCGCCGGCGCGGGCGGCCGGGCCGGGCGTGGCGGGCGGGTCGGCGGGCGGGTCGCGCCCGCCCCCGCCCCCCCGCCCCCCCCGGGCCCCCCGTCACGGCCCCCCTTCGCCAACGTCACGGATTCGCTCCGCCTCGCGCGCCGCCGACCGTGCTGTCGGGACCGTCGCGTAGCCTCGACGGTCCGATGCCGCGAGTCGCCTCCGTACATGTCTGCTCGGCCTGCGGGCACGAGAGCGCCCGGTGGTCTGGGCAGTGCGCGGGGTGCGGGGAGTGGAACACGCTGGTCGAGGAGTCGCGGGAGCCGGTGCGGGGCGGGTCATCGGTGGGGCGAGGGGGGGCCGGCGGCCGCTCGGCCGCCGCCGCGTCCCCGGTCGCCCTCGGAGCGATCGCCGCTGAGGACCAGCGCCGCCTCTCGACCGGCGTCGGCGAGCTCGACGCCGTGCTCGGTGGTGGCCTCGTGCCCGGCTCGCTGGTGCTCATCGGCGGCGCGCCGGGGATCGGGAAGTCGACGCTGACGACGATGGCTCTGGCCAACCTGGTGGCCGCGGGTCGACGCACTTTGTACGTCTCCGCCGAGGAGTCGGCGGCCCAGATCCGCCTGCGGGCCGAGCGGTTGGCGCAGACAGCCGCCCTGCAGATCCCGGTGATCGCCGAGACCGACCTCGACACGGTGTGTGCCACGCTCGAGCGGGAACGACCGGAGGTGTGCGTGATCGACTCCGTGCAGACCCTGCATGCGGCCGAGCTGACGGGCGCGCCGGGCTCGGTCGGGCAGGTGCGCGCGGTCGCGGGCGCGGTCATGGGCCTGGCCAAGGAGCTGGGAATCGCCGTGCTGCTCGTCGGGCACGTGACCAAGGAGGGCTCGCTCGCCGGCCCCCGGGTGCTCGAGCACCTGGTCGACTGCGTGCTCCAGTTCGAGGGGGAGCGCGAGCGGACCTACCGGACGGTCCGGGCGGTCAAGAACCGCTTCGGCTCGACCAACGAGGTCGCCGTGTTCGAGATGCGCGACGATGGGCTCGTCGAGGTCCTCGACGCTTCCGCGCGCTTCGTTGCCGAAGCGACTCGGGCGCCCGGTAGCGTCGTGCTGTGCTCGATGGAGGGCTCGCGACCGCTGCTCGTGGAGGTACAGGCTCTGGTCGCTCGCTCGGAGCTGGTTCCGCCCCGCCGCGTCGTCTCGGGCCTCGATCGCAACCGCGTCGCGCTCGTGCTCGCCGTGCTCGGCCGTCACGCCGGGATCGGGCTGGGCGCCTCGGACGTGTTCGTCAACGTGGTGGGAGGGGTCAGGATCGAGGAGCCGGGTGTCGATCTCGCGGTGGCGCTCGCCGTCGCGAGTGCCGCTCGGGGCGTGCCGCTGAGCGGTCCCGGTGATCATCCCCTGGCCTGCTTCGGGGAGCTCGGGTTGACCGGTGAGCTGCGCACCGTGGCTCATCCCGACCGGCGACTGGGCGAGGCGGCGAAGTTCGGTCTGGAGACGGTGGTGGAGCCCGCTTCCTGTCCTACGTTGCGGGCGGCATTGGCAGTCGCGCTGGGGCGGGGTCGCACCGCGGTCGCGGCCTGAGCGCGGCGGCACGCACGGCCCGGCATGGTCGCACCCCTGAGCCCGGACCGACCGGCGCAACCGGCCCGGCGTCACCGGAGTGATGAAGGTGAAAACCGAGTAAAATCGGCCTTCATGGCGTCTCGATCCGGGGAAGAGCTCAAAGAGGAGCTCGAATCTCGACAGGAGCCCCGGCTGGTGAGAGCGCTCGAGATGGTCGCTCCCGGCAGTTCGCTGCGAGAAGGGATCGACAGCATCCTTCACGCGCGCACCGGCGGGATGATCGTGATCGGCGACGCGGATGAGCTGGCGTTCCTGTTCTCCGGAGGCTTGAAGCTGGAGATCGATTACTCCCCGGCCTTCCTGTACCAGATCGCCAAGATGGACGGAGCGATCGTGCTCAACTCGAACGCCACGAAGATTCTCTTCGCGAACGTCCAGCTCACCCCCGACCCGACGATCTTGACCATGGAAACGGGCACGCGCCACCGCACCGCCGAGCGCGTTTCCAAGCAGACCGACGCGCTCGTCGTGGCCGTGTCCGAGCGGCGCGAGGTCGTGTCGCTCTACGTCGACGGAGCCAAGTACATCCTCGAGGACATACCGGTGGTCCTGGCCAAGGCCAACCAGGCGCTCGCCACCCTGGACAAGTACCGCAGCCGCCTGGACCAGGTCTCGACCCGCCTGACGGCGCTCGAGTTCGAGGGCGGGGCGACCCTGCACGACGTGTTGACCGTGCTCCAGCGCGCCGAGCTCGTGACCAGGATGGCGGTGGAGATCGAGCGCTACATCGTGGAGCTCGGGACCGAGGGACGGCTGATCGAGATGCAGCTCGACGAGACGATGGTCGGCGTCCCCGCCGACAAGGCTGCGCTCGTCCACGACTACCTCGCCGAGGACACCGACGAAACCTTCGCGACGGCGTTCGACCAGCTCGTGCGTCTCCCGCATCAAGACTTACTCGACTTCGGTCGGCTCGCCGAGCTGCTCGGCTACGACCGGAAGGTAAATACCCTCGACTACCCAGTCTCGCCGCGCGGATTCCGCATCCTGGGGCGCATACCACGGTTGCCCAAGCTAGTCGTTCAGCGGATCGTCAGCGAATTCGGGGGACTCGAGGATCTGCTCGCCGCCAGTGACGGCGAGCTGGAGACTGTCGACGGAGTCGGCGAGATCCGGGCGAAGGACATCAGAGAGGGCCTTCGCCGGCAGCAGGAAATCAACCTGGTGGACCGGTACCTGCAGACATAAAGGGCGTCTCCCGCCGCCCAAACTGGAAGAGGAGGACATCATCACCGAGCTAATGGAAGCGCATCTGCAGGACGAGGAACTCGAAGCGGAGGTCGTGGTCCTCGAGCACATCGAGTTCGAGATCGGCGACAACGTCGTCTACCCGCACCACGGCGCCGGCAAGGTACTGCGCAAGGAGCTCAAAGACATCCTGGGGGAGAGTCGCGAGTACCTCACGATCAAGATCCTTCACAACGACATGACCGTGATGGTGCCGACCGAGAACGCCGCCCTGGCAGGGCTTCGTCGCGTGATCGACGAGGAGACGGTCAAGAAGGTTCTCGCCGTGCTGCAGGATGAGTGTTCTGACATGCCCAAGAACTGGAATCGGCGGTTCAAGCACAATCGGGACAAGATCAAGACCGGCGACATCTACGAGCTCGCCGAGGTCGTCCGCAATCTGGCGATCCGTGAGCACGAGAAGGGGCTGTCGACGGGCGAGAAGCAGATGTTCACGCGGGCGAAGAAGATCCTCGCCTCAGAGCTGATGTACGCGCTGGAGATGGGGGAGGATGAAGCCGAGGCGCACCTCGACGACCTCCTGAGCGCATCCGCCGACGGCAAGGTGGCCGTGACGGCGAAGTAGCCCGGCGACAAGCACACGCGATGGCGGTCGCGCTGATCGTGGCCGCAGGCCGTGGCGAGCGCCTTGGGTCGGGGAGGCCCAAGGCGCTCGTCATGCTTTCTGGCCGGCCGATGCTCCAGTGGAGCGTGGACGCGCTGCGCAGCGTCCGGGCCGTGGAGCAGATCGTCGTCGCGCTCCCTGAAGGCGAGCTCGGCGCCGCTCCCGAGGGAACGATTGGCGTGGTCGGTGGCGCCACGCGCTCCGCATCGGTCAATGCTGCGCTCGCGGCAGCGCCGGCGGCGGCGAGCACGGTGATCGTCCACGATGCCGCACGCCCGCTCGCCTCGCCGGAGCTGTTCGAGCGTACCCTCGCCGAGCTCGAGCGTTACCAGTGCGATGCCGTGATCGCCGCGGTTCCGGTGTCGGACACGATCAAGGAGGTCGCCGGCGACGGCCGGACCGTTCGCGCGACGCTCGAGCGCTCTCGGCTGTGGGCCGTCCAGACCCCGCAGGTGTTCCGCCGGGCGGCGCTCGAGCGCGCGCTCAAGGCCCCGCCCGAGGTCCTGGCGGCGGCCACCGACGACGCCTGGCTGATCGAACAGGCCGGCGGCGTCGTGCGCGTGGCCGAGTCCGAGCCTGGGAACATCAAGGTGACGTCGCCGACCGATCTGCGGCTCGCGGAGATGCTCCTGGCCGACCGCGGGAAAGGCACCGGAAAAGACGCCTGGCGGAGAACTCGGGAGGACGAACCATGATCGCCACCGGCATGGGCTATGACTGCCACCAGTTCGCCGCCGGCCGCCGGCTCGTCCTCGGCGGCATCGAGATCTCCCACGAGCGGGGCCTGGCCGGTCATTCCGACGCCGACGTGCTCGTCCACGCGATCATCGACGCGCTGCTCGGTGCGGCGGCGATGGGGGACATCGGCGAGCACTTCCCCGACACCGACGAGCGCTACCGCGACGTGAGCTCGATCCTGCTCTTGCGCGACGTCGTCGCCAAGCTCGCGGAGCGCGGGCTGACGATCGGAAATGTCGACGCCACGGTGGTGATCGAGCGACCGAAGCTGGCGCCCGCGCGCGCGGAGATCCGCGCCAGCCTCGCCGACGCGCTCGGGCTGCCGGTCGAGCGCGTTAGCGTCAAAGCGACGCGCGGGGAGGGGATGGGCTTCGTGGGGCGCGAAGAGGGCGTCGCCGCGCTCGCCGTGGCGACTATCTCCGGCGCGGACGGGGCCGGCTAGAGGCGCCTAGAGGTGGTGCTGGTCGAGGACACCCATCGTGTAGAGACGGTTCACGACCATCTCGGCGGCGGTGGCCGGGTCGATCTCGGCGGTGAGGATGTGGACCTCGGGATCCGTCGGCGGTTCGTAGGGCGAGTCGATCCCGGTGAAGTTCTGCAGTCGACCATCGCGCGCCTTCTTGTAGAGGCCCTTGACGTCGCGCGCCTCGGCGATCTCGAGCGGAACGTCGACGAACACCTCGCAGAACTCGTTCTCCTCCACCATGCTCCTGGCTACCTCTCGCTCGTCTCGGAAGGGAGAGATGAACGACACGAGTACGACCATCCCGGCGTCGATCATCAGGCGCGCCACCTCGGCGACGCGGCGCATATTCTCGATGCGGTCGGCGTCGGTGAAGCCGAGATCCTTACTGAGGCCGTGGCGGACGTTGTCGCCGTCGAGAAGATAGGTCCGGATTCCCGAGGTGTGGAGTCGCCTTTCCACCAGATTGGCGATCGACGATTTGCCCGCTCCAGAGAGGCCGGTGAACCAGATGATCGCCGGCCGGTGCGAGTTCATCGCCGAGCGCGCACGCTTGTCGACCTCGACGGCCTGCCAGTGGACGTTCTGTGAGCGCCGCAGGGCGAAGTGCAGCATTCCGGCCGCGACGGTGCTGTTGCTCAGGCGGTCAATGAGGATGAAGCCGCCCATGTCACGGTTCTCGGCGTACGGGTCGAACGGGACAGGTCGATCGAGGGTGAGGATGCAGGTCCCAATCTCATTGAGCTCCAGCGTCTTGGCCGCCACGTGCTCGAGCGAGTTGACGTTCACGCGGTACTTGGGAGCGGCGAGGGTCGCGCCGACCATGCGCGTCCCGAGCTTGAGGAGGTAGTGATGGCCGGGAAGCATCGCTTCCTCGGACATCCACACGACGTCGGCTTCGAACTGGTCAGCGACAGCGGGCGGCGACGCAGCGGAGGCAAGTATGTCGCCGCGGCTGACGTCGATCTCGTCGGTCAGGGTGATGGTGATCGACTGCCCGGCGACCGCCTCTTCGAGGTCGCCGTCGCTGGTGACGAGCCGAGCGACGGTGCTCTGGCGGCCTCCAGGAAGGACGCGCACCGCATCGCCCGGTCGGATGGTTCCGCCGACGACCGGCCCCGAGAAGCCCCGGAAGTCGAGATTGGGACGGTTGACCCACTGGACGGGCATCCGGAACGGCCCGTGTTGGAGCGCCTCCTCGATCTCCACTGATTCGAGATAGCCCATCAGCGACGGTCCTCGGTACCAGGGCGTATTCGCGCTCGGGGCGGTAACGATGTTGTCGCCACGCAGGGCCGACATGGGAATGCAGACGATGTCCTCGATGCCGATCTCGCCCGCAAACTTGCGGTACTCGGCCTCGATGCGCTCGAATACCTCGCGCGAGTAGTCGACGAGGTCGAGCTTGTTGATGGCCACGACGATCTTCTTGATCCCGAGCAGCGAGGTCAGGTAGCTGTGGCGCCGCGTCTGGGTCAAGACCCCCTTGCGCCCGTCGATGAGGATCACCGCGAGGTCAGCCGTCGATGCGCCGGTGACCATGTTGCGCGTGTACTGCTCGTGCCCGGGGGTGTCGGCGACGATGAACTTCCGCTGCTCGGTGGAGAAGAAGCGGTAGGCGACGTCGATGGTGATGCCCTGCTCGCGTTCGGCCGCGAGGCCGTCGACGAGCAGGGCGAAGTCAAGGTCGCCGCCCTGGGTTCCCACCCTGGCGGAATCGACCTGCAACGCCTCGAGGTGATCGTCGAACACGAGCTTGGACTCGTAGAGCAGGCGGCCGATCAGCGTGCTCTTACCATCATCCACGCTTCCGCAGGTGATGAAGCGCAGGATGCTCTTGTGCTCATGGGCGTGGAGATAGCCCTGGATGTCCTCGGCGACCATGGTGGTGACGTGGGCCATCAGAAATACCCCTCTTGCTTCTTCTTCTCCATCGACCCCGAGGAGTCGTGGTCGATCACGCGGCCCTGCCGCTCGGATGTGGTGGCGAGCAGCATCTCCTGGATGATCTCGGTGAGGGTGCTCGCGCCGCTCTCGATCGCCCCGGTCAGCGGATAGCAGCCGAGCGTCCGAAACCGCACTTTCCTCATCACCGGCTGCTCGCCTTCTCGCAGCGGCATCCGGTCGTCATCGACCATGATCAAGGATCCGTCGCGCTCGACCACGGGCCGCGGCTCGGCGAAGTACAGAGGCACAATGGGAATGTCCTCGAGGTAGATGTACTGCCACACGTCCAGCTCGGTCCAGTTGGAGAGGGGGAACACGCGCACGCTCTCTCCCTGGCGCTTGCGCGCGTTGTAGAGACGCCAGAGCTCCGGCCGCTGCAGCTTCGGATCCCAGCGATGCGTGGCCGAGCGCATCGAGAACACCCGCTCCTTGGCCCGCGACTTCTCTTCGTCGCGGCGCGCGCCTCCGAACGCCGCGTCGAACTGGTGCTCGTCGAGGGCCTGCTTGAGGCCCTCCGTCTTCCACATGTCGGTGTGCACCGCGGAGCCGTGCGTAAACGGATTGATGTCCTGGGCCACACACTCAGGGTTCTGGTGAACGATGAGGTCGAGGCCGAGCTCCTCCACTATCTTCGAGCGGAAGGCGTACATGGCCTGAAACTTCCAGGTCGTGTCGACATGCAGCAGCGGGAACGGCAGTGGCGAGGGGAAGAACGCCTTCATCGCCACGTGGAGCATGACGGCGCTGTCCTTGCCGATCGAATAGAGCATCACCGGCTTTTCGGCCTCGGCGACGGTCTCGCGCATGATGTGGATGGTCTCCGCCTCCAGGCGCTGCAAGTGCGTCAAGCGTCGCGACGCTTGCGCCGTGACAGTCTTCCCGGCGGCTTTCATCGCCTGCGCCCCGCTGGCATCCTCGTACATCTTAACAGTCTATTGGCGATCTGCCCAGCCCGGCGCGCAGGGCGGGCTCGACGGGGGCCGGCGCCCGTCAACTGCTCCGCCCGGTGCGTCGTGCTGCGGCGCGGACGCGCACCTGCTCGGCCTCCACCAGTCGCCTGAGCTGCTGAACGGTGCGACGCAGGTGGGCGCCGACGGTGCGAGCAGCGACGTGCTCGGCGACCCAGCCGCCGAGTCCCGACCCGGCCACCCCGTAGGCGAGGCGAAGCTCGACGTCGGTGCGCCCGCCCGGAGCCTCGCGCAGCCGCCATCGGCCACGCTGGTCGACGCCGGTCACCGAGGTCCAGGCGATCTCCCGTGGGGGGGCGAACTCGACGAGCTCGATCACGCCTCCGACCTCGGCCGAGCCGACCCGCAGGAGCATGCGATAGCGGGCGCCGAGGCCGGTCGGGCGGTCGCCTTCGACCTCCCAGCGCGTGATCCCCGACATATAGCTGAGCTGCCGCGTAGGGTCGGAGATCACGTCCCAGACCAAGCTCGGGGGCGCGGAGACGTGGGCGTGAGCGGCGACCCTCACCCGATGATCGGCAGTCGTCGCTCGGCGGCGAGCGCGTCGAGGGTGTCCTGCATCAGGCGCACGACGTGGTCGTAGACCTCGTCGAGATCGGGACTGGCCCCGAATTCGGCCCGCAGGTCGATCGCGGGCAGCGTCTCGATCGTGATCTTCGCCGGCATGGGAAGGTGCCCCAGCATGTCGCCGACGTTGAGCCCCCAGGGCGCGGCGATGGAGATGGGGAGGACCTTGAGGCGGAACATGCGGTCGAGCGCGAGCAGCCGGGCGAGCCGATCGCCGCGGGCGAGGAAGAGCGCCGTCTCCTGTCCGCCGATCGAGACGACCGGTACCAGCGGCACGTTCCGCTCGAGCGCGAGGCGGATGAAGCCCTTGCGGCGGTCGAAGTCGACGCGTCCGGACTCCCAGCTCGGGCGATGGACCTCGTAGTCGCCGCCGGGGTAGACGAGCAGCGCTGCTCCGGCCTCGAGCGCCTTGCGCGCATTCTGAGGGGAAGCCGCCACGGTTCCGAACTTGCGCAGGGAACCCATGGCTGGCATGGCGAGAACGAGACTGTGTGCGAGCTGGTAGAAGGCGCGCTCGACGCCGAAGTAGGCGTTGAAGGCGAGCGTGAAGACGATCGTGTCCGGAGTCAGATTGCCGCCCGAGTGGTTACCGACGAGGAGCACCGGTCCCGAATCGGGGATGTTGCCGAGCCCACGGACCTCGCCCCGGAACCAGATGCTCGCCACCAGCCACATCAACGGCAGCCGCTCGCGGATGAAGTCCGGGTCACGCTCGTCGAGATCGGCTCGGGGAATGCGGCGCTGCGCCTGCCCGGCGACGGCGCGCACCACCCGCGTGAATAGAGACCCGCCGTCTTCGAGCTGGGGCTCGGGCTCGGCCTCGGCCTCGGGTGCGTGACCGTTGCGCCGTGCCTGTGCCGGCGCGGTGCTCATCTCCGCCATGCTTTAGATCCTACGCTGGACGGAACTCCGGCCTCACGCGGCCTGCGCCTGTCCGGGGCCGACGGCCGCGGGCTCCATGCGGGCGGTGACCTCAGCGCGCGAGAAGAATTCCAATAGCAGACGATTGCACTCCTCGGAGCGTTCGACCTGGGGCACGTGCCCGCAGTCCAGGACCGCCTGCTCGGCGTTCGGTAGCCACTGGCGCACGTGGGGGCCGAAGGCGGCCGGGATCAGCGGATCGTGGGACCCCCATATGAACAGGGCGGGGGGCTGCAGGCCGGCGAGGCGGTGATAGAAGCCGTTACGGCCGAAGGGCGCCTCCAGATAGATGTTGCGCGCGGAGGAAAGGAAGGCGTAGCGCGCGCCCCGTGACGCATATATGCGGCGGAACTCCTCGACCATGAGGTCGCCGACCTCGGGGTCGATCCGGTCCCGGTCGTGGAACATGGCCCAGAACTGCCCGGCGATGAGAGAGCGGTGAAAGGTGTGAGGGAGCATCCCGAACTCGGGACGCAGGAGCCGGACGAGGGGGTGCAATCCGCGGCGCA
>Ga0302325_10030075_pt1 | contig 11206 bp, 6 predicted proteins | sample Palsa_T0_2_FD_201948 | JGI IMG/M metagenome (GOLD analysis project Ga0302325, IMG submission 201948) | Peat permafrost microbial communities from Stordalen Mire near Abisko, Sweden - Palsa_T0_2 | ecosystem: Environmental > Terrestrial > Soil > Palsa > Peat permafrost | place: Sweden: Abisko...
TGTTCAAATAGGTCTTGTCCCCGGACTCATTAATCCCCGCCAGCCAGCGAACATCCGGATCGTCCCAGAACTGCTCCGAGTTGAGGGAGGCAGATGGCGTCTCCGCCAGCCTTAACAGCAACCGCACCAGCGCAGCCGCCCTCCACGGCCTCTCGCCTTCCAGACCCATCGACGAAAAAGCCTCTGCGAGAGACGACCTGAGCTGGAGCCGGTCAAAGAGCGCCGTTCGGAACCCTTCGGCGGGAACGCTATGAAGCACAGCCCACGCAAGCACCGGACCCCACGTCTGCTCCATCGGAGCACCAGGCTCATTGCTCGGCAGCGTGTAGCGAACGGCAGGCGGCCAGACCATCGAAAAACCACGCTCCAGATGCGGCAATCGAACAGCACCAACCACGGCAGCTTCGCACGCCGCTTTGAATTGATCTTTCAGATCGCCTTCGCCGGGCTCTCCCTCTTCGCTACTCGTATCAGCTGATTGTTTCGCCACTTCCTTCAAATCTGCAGGCAGACTCTCCATGATGCGGTCGAAGCAGAACTCGCTCCTGTCGACGAACCTTCGCAGCCGCGCATCTACCAGGTCAGCAACCTCAGGCTTCTTCTTTGCAGCCTCAATCTTCGAAGTTCCGGCAACAGTTGCGGATGGCACGCCTTTAGCTTCCGTCGTTCTCTTCGCAGGCTCTCCCGCAACCTGGGCAAACATCCGCGCATTCCCCGTGCTCAACACCTCTCGAATCGCCTCATGCAAAGGCCGCAGACGAAGGCTCAACAATGCCTCATCCAAACTGTGAACACCCCTGCCCTCAAGTGCATCGCAAAGCCTGTCCCACGGATACTCCGCCGTCGACCGCAGCTCGCGCCAGTTCAACAGCACCACCGACTGATAACCGCGCAGATCAATACTCAGGCCGTGATAATGCAAATCCATCGAACGTCGCAGATACTCGAACCCGCTTGCCATATCGCGATAAGCGACGATGACTGCATCTTCCGCCGGCAATCCCAGTCCCTGAGTGAGCGTCGTCTGCTTGAGATGCCCGCTGCCTTTGTCCATCGACGCGGCAGAAACGTGAAGATTCCCGCTCGTGCTTCCATAACGGTTGTTGTAAACAATCAACGACCGCTGATCGTAGAAGCGATTCGAATACGCAAAGACGTTCTCATCTACCGTCCCATGATTCGTCCAGAAGTCGTAAAGCACAAAGTGCGTGCTCTCCGCAAAGATCCTGCGATTCTTCAACAGCGGAGCAATGTCGTGCTGATAGCGCGCGATCAGTCCCTCGTTCTCCTGCTCCTCCATCCGCGCCCGCTTGAACTCCATGCCATAGCGCTCCGTGAAGCCTTCAATCTGCCCATGCCCAAACATCGGCAGGCCCGGCAATGTCGCCATCAGCGTGCTCACACCAAAATACTTGTCGCCCCAGCCAAACTGGTCAATCGCTGTTCGCTCATCCGGATTGCTCATGAAGTTCACATAGCGCTTCAAAATATCCGGATCAAATTCGATCGTCTTCTTCAGATACGACCGGTACTTCGCATTCTCCTCATCGCGTAGCATGTTCATGAACGCACTGTTGTACACGCGATGCATTCCCAGCGTGCGTACAAAGTACCCCTCCAGCATCCAGAAAGCCTCCGCCAGCAGCAGCGTTCCCGGCACTTCAACCGCAACGCGATCCACCACCTCGCGCCAGAACTCATGCGGCATCAGCGCATCGAATTCCTCCTGCGACAGCGCACTCTCCGCCCTCGACGGAATCGACCCGCCTGCACCCGGCAACGGAAACCACAGCCGCTGCACATGGCGCTTCGCCAGCACCATCGCCGCGTCAAAGCGAATAATCGGAAACTGCCGCGCCACATGCAGAATCGTCTGGATCACATGCTCGCGAACATGAGCCTTGGAGTAATCCAGTTGCGCCGTATCATTCCACGCAAACGAAGTCCCATCGTTGCCGTGATAGATAAAGCGCGTCGCTCCGTCATACCGATGCCGCATGCGAAACACCACCGCTGCATCGGTCTGATCGTAGTAGTGATCCTCGATCTTGATCTCAGCGCGATGATCGGGAGAAATGTCCGGTCCCGAAAAACTGTACGAGGGATACGGACTGTCCGGCCGCGTGATAAACCAGTCCGGGTGCTCGATCACCCAGTTCGAATCGATGCCCATGTGGTTCGGCACCATGTCGCTCGCCAGCCTCAATCCATGCCATGCCGCCCGGTCGCGAAGATTCGCATACGCATGCCCGCCGCCCAGATCCTCGGCGATGTTGTACTCCTTCAGCGAATACGCCGACGCCACGGCATCGCTATGCCCGCGCAGCCGCTTGATCGTTCGCGAGGCAATGCTGCGCTCCCACAAGCCGATCAGCCACAGGCCGGTAATGCCGCGGTCGGCCAGCAGCCGCAATTCCTCGTCAGGAATGTGATCGAGATGATGAATATGCCGCCCGTACTTCTTCGATAGCTGCTCCAGCCAAACATAGGTGCTCTTCGCGATCAGCACCACGTTCGGCATCCACGCCTGGTCCGCGCTGAAGGCCTCATACTCCACCAGCGGAGCCTGGTATCCGGCAGCATAGCGGCGCGTTCTCACCCCGTCCGGTCCGATGAAATACTCATCCTCGAACCCTACATACTCATCCCCAATGAAGCCCTCACCGCCAAAACCCGGCGCAGCATGGCGATACCAATCCGGCCTCGGCGGATTGAACCGCATCCAGATCGCCAGATCTTCTTCCTTCAGTACATCCATCGCCAGCAGAAGCCGCCGCAGATCGTCGCCAAGATATTTCGCCCAGTGCTCGCGAATGAAATCCAGCTGCCCGGTCAGCGAATCCGGCGAAGCCAGCATCGGCGCAGAGAGCGCCTTGATCAGACTCCCCGCCTCCGGCGACAACGGCGGACGGGTCTCAAAATAATCCGGCAGCGCCGCAGTCACGCTCTGATACTCGGTCTTGAGCTTCAGATCCTGATCGTCAAACAACTCACGGAAATTCAAAAATGCAGGATTGCGGTTGGTCAGCCAGAGCAGCATCAGTTCCTCAAGCGCCGCCTCGCGATTCGACAGGCCATCACTTGAACCCGCAAGCCACTGCGCTCCAGTCACCTTGCCCTGGTAAACCTCGACATTGGGAAACTGATCGACAAACGAGAGCAGTAATCGCTCCACATTCTCCGGCCCGATCTTGCCCTCAAACCACCGAATCGCCTCCGTAAGCGCCGCAGGATCGATCTCCCTGCGGTACTGCGCCACCAGGGCATGATTCAGCTCATCGATCAAGCCCATGGCATAGAGAGCGCCCGCATTGACGATTTTCGAGGGATCGGCCGCTGAATGAGTCCCGACCCCGCGCAACTCATTCAGGTCATTCGCCAACCTGCGGCTCGCGGCCACATTCGCAAAGATCACATTGCCGGTATAGCTGAACAACAACCCGTCAATCTTGAGTTTCTCCCGAATCGCCCGGGTAATATGAAATTGCATCGCGCACCGCTCCAGTTCAGATCAACCCGTCAAATAATAGCCTAAGAAGTTCGCAGCGCGTCAGCAGCCAGCATTCCTTGCCGCCATTCCCGAAGAGAATCTGCGGTGCAATTGCCTGGAAGACTCGTAGGCCACACTTGCGAAGATGAGCCTAGTCTCGCAGTAGCGGACGATCTCACGCTTCGGACCCTGGCTCGATTTCACTCGCATTCGTTTCCTCCGCAGTTCGTTCTTGTCCCTTTTCAACCAGTCGACGCAGGTCGGTCGGATACGGCGAAGAAAATTGACGTTCCCACAGCTTGGCTTCGCCATCTGCTAGTTGAGCTCGTAGAATGCCTGCAACTTGCCACGCTCGTCGTGCGAATTCAGGTAAACCCGCCAGCGTCACGATCCTAACGCACGTCCTGAAGGGTTTAACGAGGTCATACTTGACGAAGACCTCTCCTTCAATGATCTCCTCCAATTGAATTTCCCCGTCTTTATCTAATGAGCAGCGAATGAGTGGGCTAGCGATTACAATCACGGGAAAAGCCACCGTCTGTTGGTAGTCTTTCGCGCCGTTCACATAATCGATACTCGCCTTCGCAGCGCCTAAAGTCGCTTCGTATGCAATGTCCTTCTCTGAGAACGCGCTTCGGAGGGAGTACCCCGTCAATTCGTCTTTGCGAAACCACGGACACGCGCTCATAAGAACGTCGAAAACCGGCCGTTCATGCATCGCTTTTATCGCATTCTGGTCTACAGCGGCAAACGAACGTACACGATTGTACCCCGCAAGGACTTGAGGATCGCATAGCAATAGCCACGGTTTTTTCGATGCCTTGCACTCCAAGAAAATGGCGAGTCGGGTAACACCTACATGGTCCGGATATAGTGCCACGACATCGATCTCTCTCGCTTTTCCTGTCTCTTGATCCGTATAGAGTTCCGATTGAGTGACATCAAAGCCCGCCTTACGGAGTTCGGACGCGGTACGCATTTCTAGGGGATACCCTTGGTCTTCCAGCCATTTCTTGATTTGATCGATCATCGCCCAATCATACTGAAGTAGTTCGACCATCCCGTGCTACGTCTCGACCTCGAGATGTAGAACCAAATTCACCTGCTGCACGAACTCACCCAACGAAGCCTGAACCTAGCAAAATCTCTCGTCAACGGTGGTCGGTGGCAAGATTCGAATAATCCAGATCTGCGAGCGCCCATCGATCAGGCTGAGAGTCACCCGTCCTCAAATCTCCGCCGTTTGAATCGCATAAGTATGCTCAAATTCCGTTCCAGCAATTACGCTGGAACCCCAACAATCGAGGCGCGCAGACTAGCAATGGGCGAAGGTCAACACCCCGCCGAAACGGCTCCCGGAATCGCGTTTGACATTTTGACGAAAACTGTCAAGTTGGTAGCTGCCTCGCTCATGGTAACGGAGACCTAGAAGTGATGGAGATGAAGAAGTGACACGCCTGACCAGACGAGAGTTGTTGACTAGCGCAGGCGCAGCCGCTCTGTCCTTCGGAAGCCGGCAAGCGAATGCTGCCAGAACGAGCGTCCCTCCACCCGCTGCACCCAAAGGGCAAGCGCTCAAGATCATCGTCGCAGGCGGCCATCCTGGCGACCCGGAATATGGCTGTGGCGGCACAATCTTCCGCCTCGCCAGCCTCGGCCACCAGGTCGTCCTCTTGTATCTCAACAACGGAGCATGGCCGCCGACGCCCGCCTCGACGCGCATCGCTGAAGCCAGCAAGGCCTGCGAAATCCTGAAAGCCCGGCCTCTCTACGCCAATCAGGAGAATGGCCACGCAATCGTCGACAATGCCCACTACGAAGCCTTTGCCAAGATCATCGAAGCCGAGAAGCCGGACCTCGTCCTAACCCAGTGGCCCATCGACAATCACCGCGACCATCGCGCCGTCACGACACTCACCTACGACGCCTGGAATAACTCAAAGAGAAGTTTCGCCCTTTACTATTACGAAGTCTCCGACGGCGAAGACACCCTGCAGTTTTCTCCCACCCATTACATCGACATCACCGACGCGGAAGCGTCAAAGCGCGCAGCCTGCTACGCCCACGCAAGCCAGACTCCCGAGCGCTACTACAAATTGCAGGACGACGTCGCGACATTTCGCGGCACGGAAAGCGGCTTCCACAGAGCCGAAGCATTCATCCTCCAACTGCGCAGCCCAACCGATCCCTTGCAGTTGCTCACGGGCAGGATGCCCAGTTCTGAATAATCAACAACAGCGGGTGCCCACGTCTCGATTTTGAGATGTGGGACCAAATTCGCGAACAGCGCGAACCCACCCAACGAAAATCAATTTGCGCTTAATTAACCCTCAATAGCGCATAATTAAGAGAAGCGGATTTGTCCTCGCTCCACCCTTGATATTCCTGCCGTCGTTCCGCGGGAAATCTGTTGTCACTTAGGTACGCAAGAGTGCTGCAAAAGCGCCATGATTTTTCGGCAAGCTACACAATTGCAACAACTTACGAGAAAGGTGGCAGACTCCCCCTCCCTCGGGGTAGTGGTTCGTCTGTTTCGCCCGAAATCGACCAGGCGTCCGTGCCCGAAATGTCTGTTGAGGCCAATGCAGAACGCTTGGGCCGGAATCTCAATTGACCCGTAACCAGCCTTCGCGTAGACTAGGAAATTGCGAGGGATGCGGCTGAATCTGCATTCTGGCCAGCATTCCGCCCCGGAACCGGGGACAAAGATAAGGATCAGATTCAACAATGGCAAATCATGTTTCGTCGCTGAAGCGCGCTCGTCAGACCATCGTCAAGACTGAAGTGAACCGCGCCAACCGTACCCGCGTTCGCGGCAGCCTGCGCCTGATGCGCGAAGCCCTCACCAAGGGCGACGTCCCTGCTGCTCAGGCCCAGTTCCGCGAGACCGTCTCCGCGCTGGACAAGAGCGTCCAGAAGGGCGTTCTCCACAAGAACACCGTTTCGCGCTACAAGAGCCGCCTGAATGCGCGTCTCAAGACGCTGGTTCTCGGCGCTCCCGCGAAGGCATAACAAAACCCGACTTTCGACTGTCAGAAAAGGCAGGATGCTTCGGCATCCTGCCTTTTCAGTATTCAACCTAATTCATTCGCTCAAAAATGCCGGCCGCGCCCATTCCCCCGCCGACGCACATGGTCACCATCCCATAGCGAACGTTGCGCCGCGCCATTTCCGAGAGAATGGAAGCCGTCAGTTTCGATCCCGTGCATCCGAGCGGATGTCCCAAAGCGATAGCTCCGCCATTCACATTCACCCGGTCTGGGTCCAGTTCAAGGTTTCGGATCACCGCCAGCGCCTGTGATGCAAATGCCTCATTCAATTCGATTAATCCAATGTCAGCCAGTGTCAGGCCAGCCAGTTTCAGCACCTTCGGGATGGCAAAAATCGGCCCTGCTCCCATCTCTTCAGGGAGACATCCGACAGTCGCGTAGGCCACGAACCGGGCGAGAGGCCTGATGCCCAGTTCAGCCGCGCGATCCGCGGACATCATGACTACCGCAGCTGCACCATCCGAAGTCTGGGAAGAATTGCCGGCCGTCACACTTCCGCTGGCATGAAACGCAGGTTTCAAACTTGCCAAGGCCGCTAAAGAAGTATCCGCGCGCGGTCCTTCATCTTTAGAAACAATCACTTGCGATGTGTTGGGCTTGCCGGGCTTGCCATTTGGAATGGCATAATCGACCGGAACAGGCACAATTTCATCGTCAAAACGACCGGCAGCCTGAGCGGCGATTGCCTTCTCGTGGCTGGCGAGTGAAAATGCGTCCTGGTCTTCGCGGGAGACGTTGTAGCGCTTGGCCACCCTCTCGGCTGTAAGTCCCATGGTGAGAATGGCTTGCGGGTAGTGTTCCGCCAGCCATGGATTGGGACTAGGCTTATTTCCGCTCATCGGAATCATGCTCATGGATTCCGCACCGCCGGCGACCACAGCCGTAACTCTCCCGGAATGAACCTGATAGGCTGCCTGGGCGATGGCTTCGAGACCCGAGGCGCACAGGCGATTGACTGTCATTCCCCCGATTTCTACCGGCAGTCCAGTGCGAAGAACGACGTTGCGGGCCAGATTCCAGCCCTGTTCAGCCTCGGGCATGGCACAACCCAGGATCAGATCGCCAATCTCGCTCGCTTCGAGCGCGGGGACACGATCCAGCGCGCCACGGACAGCGGCCGAGGCAAGATCGTCGGGACGAGTGGTGGCAAATGCTCCTTTGCCGGATCGACCCACGGCGGTGCGAACTGCGCTGACGATTACGGCTTCGGACATGATTCCAGCTCCTTTGGATTGCGGCGGTGGCTATTCAGTCTGGATCGATCCCCAGGTACCGTGCCAGTAAAAATGATACGAGGTGTTGTGTTCCAGGGTGGTTTCCGCAACACAGTCGTGATCTGGAGGTTGCGGGCGGTGGGGCATGCCGGCCTGAGCTTCGTGAACGCGTTTGGGAGTTGCCGGATCGATGCCCCAGTTGAAACCGAGGACGCCCGCTGAGTCATGCTGCTGAAGGCGGTCTGTCTTTGAAGCCGACGCCAGAATCGACGGCTCCGTCGGCGGAGCGCTGGAAAAGAAAACCAGCAGTTCTACCTGCCCCTTCGCCGAACAGAGCACGGCCCAATCGTTTGAACCGGAGTGCTCAAAACTGCCGTGAATGACGTTTTCCGGGCCCTTCGCTTCGTAGGTCTGCGGGATCAGGCATCCACGGTCGTTCAGCGTTTCGGCGACTCCGGGTGGAAGGTCAGGAAATGAGCTAACGGGCAGATTTCGAATTCTGTATGGAACCTCGTGGCCAGCGACCAGAAGCTGCCCGGTTTCCACCAGAGACGATTGCGTTGCCTGCCATGCTCCAGTCGAAAGTCGAGGCGTGGCGTTTGAATCCTGTGCGTCAAAGACGATAGCTGCCCCAAATAAGAGCAGCGCCAACGCGGTCGGCTGGAAAGTTCTCACTGTGCGCGGCATGGCTAGTTCCTCAGCGGTTTGCCGGTCTTGAGGGTATGGGCAATCCGTTCCTGGGTTTTGCGTTCGCCGCACAGGGATAGAAAAGCTTCGCGCTCCAGATCTAGGAGGTATTGCTCTGAAACGAGGCTGCCTGCGGTTACGCGGCCTCCGCAGAGGACGTAGGCGGCCTTGCCTGCGACCTTCTGGTCATGTTCCGAAGCAAAACCGGCCTCACCCATCAGAAATATTCCGGTTTCAAGGGTCGATAAGGCAGCGAGACCGGCGACCGGAACCTGCGATCGTGGGGTCGGTGCAACATATCCTTGCTCGGCCAGCAGGACGGCTTGCGCCTTTGCGTCCAGGAGGAGTCGTTCGCGGTTGCGGGTGACGAGGTCTGAGGTTGCGAGAAGTCCGAGATTACGGGCCTCTGCGGCCGAGGTCGATACCTTGGCCATGGCGATGGTCTCAAGAGAGCGCTTGAGTGCCGTGGCGTACTCTCCGGACTGGGCGAATTTTGAAGGTGGATCGCGTGGCTCGGGAGGAGCGATCGCCATGGCGAGGTCATGTGCGCGCAGGGCCATTTCCTTGGTGCCTCCGCCGCCTGGGATGAGACCGACTCCCGCCTCGACGAGGCCCAAATACAGCTCTGCATGGACCTGCCGGACCGGAGCATGCAGGCTTATTTCTGCGCCCCCGCCAAGGCATAGCCCATAAGGCGCGACCACGACCGGGCGAGGGCAGAATTTGATGGCTGCGGTCATCTGTTGGAATCCGCGAATTGCCAGGTTTACTTCGTCCCATTCGCCTTCCTGCGTGGCCAGGAGAAGCTGCATGAGGTTGGCTCCTACGGAGAAGTTCTCCTGGTCGCTGGAGATGACGAATCCTCGGAAATCGCGTACCGCTTCACTGGCGGGATTCAACACGGAGCTGAGCAGGGAGACGACGTCGCCGCCGATGGCGCTCTTGACCGAATGAAGCTGAAGACAGGCGATTCCGTCCCCGAGATCGACCAGGGAGGCGCCGGCATTCTTGCGGATGACTCCATGGCTCGTACTTGTTGAGGGGCGAAAATCTGAGATCGAAGCGTGGCCGGTGATTTTGGTCACTGGCTCCATGCGGCCGGTGACGGGCGAATAGCAGGAAGAACCATCGGGCGAGTACCAGCTGGTAATGCCCGCGGAGATCAACTCTTCAATTCGCGGACTGACCGGCAAGCCCAACTCTTTGAAGCGGGCTACTGTGCCGCGCACGCCCGCGGCGTCCCACATAGCAAATGGGCCCATTTCCCAGTTGAAGCCGGCGCAGATGGCGCGATCGATGGAAGGCGCATCGTCGGCGACTTCTCCGATGCGGTCGCCGGCGTAATTCCACAGATTTGCCAGCAAGGGCCAAAGGTATGCGGCTGCTTTGTCCTTCTTAGGGTCATTTGCGAGCAGCATGCGCAGGCGCTCGGGGAGGCTGGATGCATTTTTCGCCATCTCCAGCGATGCGATTTTGGCTTTGGCGAGAGGCCGGTACTCGAATGTATTCAGATCGAGAGCCTGACGCTCTTCATCTCCACTGGCGTTGCGAGTCTTTTTGTAGAAACCCTGTCCGGTCTTGTCGCCGAGCCAACGGCGCTCGACCATGGTGTCGATGAGTTGCTGCGCGCCGTCGTCCGCCGAGACCTCTCGGAAATTTGCGGCCACGTGCGCGAGTATGTCGATGCCGACCATATCCGCAAGGCGGAAGGTTCCGGTGCGCGGCCAGCCGACGGCGGTTCCGGTCAACGCGTCGACTTCTTCAACGGTCAATCCCTGCTGCTGCATCAGGGTGAGCGCGGCGAACATGTTGGATGTGCCGATGCGGTTGGCGATGAAGTTGGGTGTGTCGTGCGCCTGGACAACCTGCTTGCCGAGAATGCGGTCGGCGAAGGACGAGAATGCGGCAACAACTGACGGGGCAGTATCGACGGTGGGGATCACTTCCAGCAGACGCATGTAACGCGGCGGATTGAAGAAGTGCGTTCCGAACCAACGTTTCGAAAGAGATGGAGTGAAAGCGTCGCCGAGGCTTCTCGCGATCTGCGAAATGGGCAGACCTGAGGTGTTGGTGGTGAGGATCGCCCGGGGGCCGACGTGCGGGAGTACGCGGGTCAAAAGGGATTTTTTTACTTCGAGATTCTCGGTGACGGCTTCGATGACCCAGTCGCAGCCTAACAATTTGGGCAGATCGTCTTCGAAGTTGCCGGGGGTGACGAGGCTAGCTAAATTCGGCTCGTAGAAGGCGGCGGGTTTGGCCTTGAGCAGCGCTTCGATTGCGGATGATGCCAGTTTGTTGCGGGATTTCTCTGCACCTTCGGGAACGATGTCGAGGAGCAGGACGGGAATGCCGCAGTTGGCTAGATGGGCGGCGATGCGCGAGCCCATTGTGCCGGCTCCGAGGACAGCCGCACTGCGCACCAGCATTGGCTCAGCGTTCGGTGCCGGTTTGATCGCTTGCTCGGTGATTTCTGCGGCTGCTGTGGTCATTTGTCTCCCGTCTCGGGCTCGGGTCTGACTGGATCAGACCGAGCCTGAACGCTCCCGAGCATACGAGGATCCGCCGGGTGGGGTCAAGGTTTGGGCTGGACGCCGACAGGAAATTCACTCCGAATCGCCGACGTTTCTTGAAATGCGGCCATTCTGGCACTTCTCAATTGCCTATTCGGTCGCTTCTCGACGAATCCATTTGCGATTATGCGCTCGCTGAGAGCCAGGAATCGGGTCGTCGCCGTCTGAATTGGAATTGGAAGCGCGCCGTTTGTT
>Ga0302325_10030077_pt1 | contig 11206 bp, 17 predicted proteins | sample Palsa_T0_2_FD_201948 | JGI IMG/M metagenome (GOLD analysis project Ga0302325, IMG submission 201948) | Peat permafrost microbial communities from Stordalen Mire near Abisko, Sweden - Palsa_T0_2 | ecosystem: Environmental > Terrestrial > Soil > Palsa > Peat permafrost | place: Sweden: Abisko...
CCCTTCGGGAATAACCGCCCGATGCCCAACGCCAACGCCCGCTACGACCTGGCAAGCGGCCTGGTCAAGCTGCGCTACGGCGACTCGACGACCCGAGTGGATCCGGCGGGGCGCTGGCCGTAAGGATTGCGAGGCGCTGTACGGAATCTCTACGGCCCCAACCCGGCATGAAGTTAGGTGTCCTGCTAGGTGCTGGGGTCATCCTTCTCGCTGCCGTGCTCTACCTCATTATGTTGGTTCGAAGTGGCCACCTACCCCGGCGCCGCCGATCTCGGGGTATCAGCCATGCCCGATGCGACCGAAGAACTTAGTTCGACCTGCTCACAGGCGTCGTGCTCCTATTTGGCCTGAGCGCCTTCCATGGAGCGTCCTTGTCGGTTGGTGGGTCCTTCTCGTCGTAGCCATCCGAGTCGGGCTATCCCTCGCATGCCGTCATTACGTTAGGAAGAGAAAGCGAAAAGTGCCTTGGGACGACCCAACGGCATAAACGGAGAATGGGGCTATTTAGCACCCCAAGCGCTCGGGCTGAAGGCTTCGCGTTTGCGGGATCTCGATGCGCAGGGGCACAGCGAAACTGTTTGCCGAACGCATCCGCGCTCTCGCTCACCTCGAGCAGCCTGGTTCGCTGGACCAGACAGTACAAATCAGGGAGAAAGTGACCATGTCGGCTGCCGTTCGTTTACCACAAACGCAGCGGGGATCGACGTGAAGTCGATTGTCTAGGTTCGCTCGCGTGCAACCAATCTGCAACCGACGGCGGCCGTAAACTGAGGTGATGAGCGTAAAGACCACGGCAGTCCCAGACTCGCCACCAAAGAGTCGGAAGCAAGCGCCCAAGAAGAAGGCGACAGCGACGGAATACACCTTCCAGGTGACTTACGAGACCGCTCTCTTCGGCCCTCCACACGCAGTCACAATCTGTTCGAGCAACAATGACTGGCATGGCACACCGATGACACCAACCGAAAGCGATGAGCGAACTGTCTGGAGCGGGGAAATTAAGACTGCCGCTTCCGAGCCAGTAGAGGTCGAATACAAACTCGTCCTAGACGGAGAGAGTTGGCAGATCGGCTGGAATCAGCGGGGCGTAACGGCCACAACGCCCGAAGGCGCTCGGTTTGATGACAGCAACCTGGCCTGGGAGGGCTGAATCTAGGACGAGTCCAAGTGGGCTTATCCCACTCCTGTGGGCCACATCAGCTCCGATCAGGACGGAATGGGTCTATCCAACTCCGCTCCGCGCTATCGCCGTCCGCTCGGAAGCTCTCGAAGGCAATTGCGTCGCCTAGGGCCTCATAAGGTCCGACATCGGAGGCTTCATCCACCGCCCTGGCAGCTTGGAAAAACTTGAAGATCTTACGGATCCGATTTTTCATCCGGCCTCTCCATCTTTGGAATTCATCGTAGGTCGATGGGGACTGAACGGGCGCCAGTTATGCCGTTCGGCCGCACTCGGGTCGGCGTTCGGGGCGCGTGTGTCGCCGAGCTTCCGGGGCACGGTGGCGGAACATTCTGGGGGACCCAGCGACGCTCGAAGGTTGGAGCTTCGGCGGCAGCGCCTGCGAGTGGCCAGGCTGACTAGCCGAGGCCGAACTCTACAGGTAGGTCAGTCTCGAAGCGTCTGACCGTCAACTGTCAGCTCGGTACGGTCAGAGTAGAAGGACAACATCCCTCTCACCTCGGTGGCCTGAGCCGTCGGAGTCTCGTAGCTCCACGCGATGCCGTCATGGGTCTCTCCGTCGATGTCGAGAGACCAATATGACGCCTCACCCTTGAACGGACAATTGGTATGGAACGTCGTGCGCCTCAGGAGATCCATCTGCACGTCGTCTGGCGGCAGGTAATAGCGGGCGGGAAGCCCGGTCTCGTCGAGCTTCATGGCTCGGTCGGTGGCGGCGAGCAGCCGACCACCAAGCCGGACTTCCACATGAGCAACGATTGGGGCGATGTTGATCGTGTGGCCTGGCGTCATGACGCAACATGCTACCGGTGGGTTGCCGAGGACTGCTCATCGCCTGACTTTTCTATCGTCGAAGATCGGACTGACCACTCGAGTCGGTTCCTGCTCCTGGTGATGCTCTCCCGGCGGACGGGGCAGCTGCGACACTTATGGGCGCCCGCGGGTATCGCTCGCGGTGAACTTATGGGGGTAAGCTGCGAAGAGACGACTCGCTGAGGCGTCATAGGCTGACGCTCCGTGATCGCTAGCGGTTGTTACCGGCGCTTCTCAGGATGGATACTTCTGGTGTTCCTTATAGCGGCGTTGATGGCTGGATGTAGCTCGGGGACGGTGGCCACAAGCAAGCACGCCAAGGTCTCGGTGCCTGTCCACCCGGTGACAACCAGTACGACGACCACAACGACCACCACGCCCACCACGATGACGACGGTCCCTGCGTTCTCCTCCAGCGTGTCATCGGTTAGCGCTGCGCAGTTGGGTGGCACCTGGCATGCCGGATGCCCCGTCGATCCCAGCCAGCTTCGGTTGCTTCAGTTGAGCTACTGGGGCTTTGACAACCAGCCCCATCTCGGCACATTGGTCGTCAACGCCTCGGTGGCGAACTCCGTCATCGCGGTGTTCTCGACCTTGTATGCGGCTCGATTCTCGATCGAGGAGATGGTCCCCGAGGCGGCCTACGGCGGTAACGACAACGCCGCGGCGGCCGCCGACGACACATCCGGGTTCAACTGCCGGTATGCGGTGGCCCCGGGTACGCCCCAGTGGTCGATGCACGCCTACGGCGAAGCCATCGACGTGAACGACGTGCAAAACCCGTACATCGACGGCGCCACGATCATCCCGCCAGCAGGCGCCGCCTACGAGGTCCGATCCGATGTGCGGTCCGGAATGGCCGTTCCGGGCGGGACACTGGTCGATGCTTTCACCGCCATCGGCTGGGGGTGGGGTGGGAATTGGGTTAGCGCTCCCGATTACCAGCACTTCTCGATCAACGGCCAATAAACGTGCCTGGCGTCCTGCAGGCCTGGGCTCGCCCGCGATACGGGCGGGTCCGGCCTCGCCTATGGGGACGGGATCCGGCATTCACGTTCGAGCGGTTCGGATGGACGCGGGGATCCGAGGCTGGGCGATGTTTCCGATCGGTCCGATCCGGTTCTATGTCACACGGACGGACGGAGGTACTCGCACTCGGCCCACAGCCGGCGATCGGGGGCAGGTGGTCGGATGTCTCCCCTGCTGTGCTCCGAGGCACTGGACGCGTGTTCAGAGCGGTCAGGTTGGCGAGGCAGCTGGGTTTTCTGTGTCACCACCGAGCGCTCTCGTTAGTCCGTTCAAATCGGCCACGGTCACAGTGAGTGCCGAGTGACCGCTTCGTCTAAGTGCAGACGGCACTTTCTCGGCGAAGTGGATGCACACACCTCCATTGTGATTCGTTCCAAAGGTCAACCCATCGTCAGCACGTGACGCCCGAACTCCAAACGCCGTCCACCAGCGGTAATTCCGTGTGATGTGCGCACCCGTGATGTTTGAAAGTGAGGTAGTGATCTTGAAGAGTCCAAAGGTGGCAACAAGAGAGCCTTCATCGGTCACCGATACACCATCCTTAGTCGGACGCAGTAAGAAAGGCAGCAGCACTGGCAGGTAGCGCTTATCTATTGCATAGCCGAATCTGGTCACCTTCGTTATGGTATACGTGCCCGCACCGGAGGCATGCAGATGCCCCCGCCCGGCGGAGTGGGGCGCTCTGCTCTTGCAAAAGGAACGTTACTGAAGTTCTACGTGGAGCACCGTGTCTCCAAGGCGGACGGTCAGAAGTGAACCGCCTGTGGAATCGGTGGGCGGAATTCGCTCGTCCAGGTGGCCACACTCCCTGAAGGTGAACCACCTCCGCCAACCGCTTCGTACTCGGTGCTCAGGTCATCGGCAATTGAGACTCGGGTCACAAAACCGGAGACGTCTCTATTCTTCGACCCGCTCAACCCGTGCCGCAGCCCATCACGAGAACTGCCGGATGACCATCAGTTCCTCGAGATTTCCTCGCGTGCATTCCCACCCATATGACCTTGTCGCTTGGCTCTTGCACCGACCGAGGGGGTCCTAGTGCCCCGCCCCATCCGTCCGAGCCATGGCCTCCACGGGCGCACCATCCGCCGTCCACGCAGCAGGGCCATCTGAAGTCGGGAAAGAGCCACGACCTCGGCATGGTTCACAGTTTCCAATGTGTCCAGGTCGTCGGCTCACTCGCCACGAGATATGAGTTCATAGAGCGTGACCACCTCGGACTTGTCCATCGAGACCTGATACGACCCGTCCGGCAGCTCGTGTGCCTCCATGAATCCAACATACCGCTGCCCTGTGCACTTTCCGGGCGTTCAGGGACGTTCGGGGCATCGCTCGGCTTCGTCAGATCGCTAGTGAGGCGGGCCGTTCTGCTGGGTCCTTGTTGATCGGTGCGGTCCATTGATCGCCGGGGAGGTTGGTGCCGAGAACCGCCCGATACGGAGAGCCAGCCAGATTGCGATGCAACCATCCGGCCGGTGCCTGGAGGCGACACCCGGGACTGACTCCGGTCACCTGTCCGTGCTCGTCAGCGAAGCTGCCGGTTCCCGAGATCACAAACGCTATTGCGTCGAATTCGTGCCAATGCAGTGGTTCGTCCTCGTGCAAGTCCTCATCGAAGGCCAGGCCGTGGAAACCCAGTTCGGCGACCTGTGCAAGGGCCTCTTCCTCGGTGATCGGCGTGCCCGTTTCGAATAGGTATTCCATAGTGCGATGAAGCTCCTTCCGCCGGAGCCATCTGGCGCCGATGACAGAATTGCCTACCATGCTTTTGCGGGTTGCGTCTGGGGTCGGAAGCAGTGTCCCACCTTCCCAGCGGACGGGGGCACCCTGCGCCCCATTCTATTGGTTCGTTCGTTGCTAAACGGGCGACGGGATCACACGTCGTGGAGCATCCATACGTTCGGTTCCCAATAGGAGCCAACGCCATCGTGGACCTGGAGTGGTGCGAGCCCCAAGGGGAAGATGTATTCGCCGTCTTCGGGAAATGTCATGTCAGTCCAGCGCTCCCAATCGCTAATGGGGCCTTCGATCCGCATGGACTCCGGTTCTGGCCGCAGGATGGTCGCACCCAATCGGGCGTGCACTCGCAGCCACGGGTCGAAAGGCAAGGCATCGCCTCGCACCCAATACGCGTATCGCTCGATTGGAATAAGCGGGTACCGATCCTTCCAGTTGGGACGGACCGGGGCGACGAGTGCCGACAGCCCCGCCAGACGGGTTACCTCGGCCATCGCTTGAAGTACCACCTGACTCAGGCCTAGTCTTTGGTGGTCGGTGGCCACCTCAGCCGCCAATGCTGAGAGCGCGGTCGGCGCTTGCGGACCCTCGAGGGCTCGTAGCCCCACGGCGTCGATTCCATTCGGAAGGTCGTCAAGCGAACCGTCCCAGCGAAATGGGATTGTCCTCCCTCGGGCCACCACCTGCTCCGTTTCGCGATCGAAGAACAGAATCTGGAGGTATGCGTATTGGGGGAACAGGGCGCCGAAGTATCTGCCACTGTCGTTCCCGTGGTTGTTGTACTCCGGCCACACGTCTTGAAACAATGACCGGGCGTCTTCCCAAAGATCGGGTCGTTCCTCCGCCGTGAAAGCCACGATGGATCCATCAGTCGGAAGATCCAGTCCCTCCATTTCTTCATCATGCCGCCTCGGAAGCTTCGCCTGGCATCATTGCCACTCAGCCTTCAACAGAAGCCAGGCAACCGAGTGGACCCTGTCACCTTCGCCTCGGCCCGGCGAACTGGAACCAGTCACCGCGGAGTCCGACATGGTCTTTGCCTTGTCTGGCATCCCAGCATCGTATGACATTGACAATGGCTTGCCGCGCTCCTTCCCTTCAATGTACGGGGCACCCTGGTCAGTCCGAGACCGGCCGATTTTCGGGGGATAGCTTTCGGTTCCTCGAGTCCTAAACTGCCGCTTATGGGCACCTTCGACGATCTGGCGGCAAAGCGTACTGTCGTGGTCACCACCTACAAGCGGGATGGATCAGTGGTGCCAACCGCTGTCAACGTCGTTGTAAGCGGCGATCACGCCTACTTCCGAACCTGGTCAACGTCCGGCAAGGCGAAGCGTCTGCGACACGACACGCGAGTACTGATTGCCCCTTCGACTACCCGGGGCAAGCCCACCGGGCCTCCGATCTCCGCGACCGCTCGGCTGCTAGGACCCGATGAGGAAGGACCCACGAAACAAGCGCTCGCTAAGAAGTATCCCATTTTGCAGGGCCGACTCGTTCCCCTCGCCCACCGACTGCGTCACTACAGCACGGTCCACTACGAGTTAACGACGAGCTGAGTCGCTGCGTCACCGACCCGGCGTTCTGGCCGCCCCGACACCGCACGGCACTGGCGCGCAAAAGGGGCCCGAAGGCCCCTCCGCACGACGACTACCGTCCCCTGACTGCTTCCGAGGATACCAGCCAACGTCGCGTACCAGGCGACCGTTCTTCCATAGCGCCCTGGGACTGGACGTCTGCCGTCCCCTGACTAAGGACGAGCATCGGGTTCGATTCCCGGCCGGGGCGCCCCACCCGAGGGTCGGACTGCTGATGGCCGGTCACCATCGCTACGGCAGCCCGACACTCCGGGCAAGGGTACGCATCAGCCCGGCGTACTGGCCGACCCTGCAACGCGACTGTCGATGTACATATGGGGACACCCAGGAAAATCCACGCCGGCGCCGGAGTCACAACGTGCGTATGGCCAATCACAGGCCGCAATCTGCTGGCAAGGGCCGCTAGCGTAGGCATCTCGCTCCACATGGAGAGGACCCTGAGTGCATACGGCTGTGGACTATCAGGTTGCATTGATCGAGCAGAACCGCTTGTTCACTGAGGCCGTGTTCTCGGCCGAGTCTGAAACCCCGATTTCCACCTGCCCCGGCTGGACAATGCGGCATCTGATTCGCCACGTCGGACGCGCTCACCGCTGGGCAGCGCTTATCATCTCAACGGGGGCCGATGTCACTCTCGACCCGCGCACCGTGCCTGAGGGTCGGCCGCCGGACGAAGCAGATGGTGCACGGGCGTGGCTCCTGGCCTGCCCTCAGGTCCTCTTCAAAGCGGTGGCCGATGCCGGTGGCACAGAGGTTACTGTCGCAACGTTCGATGGCCCCCATCCGGCGTGGTGGTGGATCCGCCGCCTTCTGCATGAATCGACGGTCCACCGGGCTGACGCCGTCCTTGCAGTCGGCGAACAATACGAATTGGCTCCAGAGATGGCCGCGGACGGCATCGACGAATGGCTTGGACGGCTTGCGCTAAGACCGTGGCCAGGCGGACTGCCGATTGAAGACGGCGAGGCCGTAACCTTGATAGCGACCGACGTCGATTTGAGTTGGTCGATGCTGGGACGAGGTGACAGCCTTCAGTTCCTTCGCAACTCAACGGACTCGCTTGATGGCGTCCAGCTGACCGCGAAGGCGACCGATCTTTTCCTCGCACTGCTCCGTCGACGCGACGTCGAGGACGCCGAATGTTGTGTGGAAGGCGACCCCAACTCCTGGGAGACCTTTCTCGCACTGACGCCGTACACCGCTCCTGGGACCGAATAGCCGTCGAATTTCGGGCGCCCACAGTGTCCCGTCAGAGACGTATCAATGTACGGGGCGCCCCCTCTCCTTATCGGAATTCATTCGGTTCGCCATGTTGATCGTTGGGGTTATCTCTCGCGCCTCGGATCGAAAGGCATCAACAGGCCACCTGATGCCATCACTTGTCACGTTTCTGAATTAGGCACCTACCCGCTGCCTGGGCGTACGAGGACTTGGGACCGGTTCCCACTATGCCTTCCGAGTTCTCGTTTCGGCTTCGTGTCACTGGGTGCAGATCTTCTCGAGCCTCTCAAGGCTGGCCGCTATGGCTTCAACCCACTCCCCGTCCTGGCGTACCGCTTGGCGAAGCTCCTCAGATGCGTAGCCATAATCGAAGACCTCGGTGACGATGGTGGCGTCGTCACCGTCCGGGGTGAGGATGAAGCCCCAGCGGTGACCCGCAGGAATGCCGACGGCGGATGGCTCCCCGTCAGCCGGAGGGAGGTCTCCCGGGGCAGGTTCCCAGAAGATGCGTCGATCTGGCTCGAACTCCACCACATAGTTGAGCATGAGGTAGTCGCCACCGAGTCGATCGAAGTTCATCTTCATGCTGAAGGCGTCGCCTACACCGGAGACGGGACGGTCGAAGACGGCTCCGCGGAGCATTCCGGACCCGTCGAAATCCACGTGGTGTTGCGGATTCGCCAGGACCTCGAAGATGCGGGTTGCCGGTGCCTCGATCCTGCGCGACGCCTCAATCGGCTTGCTTTCCTCTTCCATGATTCCATCCTCTCAGTCGCTCTATCTGTGCACTCTCGCTCTGGCAAGTATTTCCGGCAGTTCATAGAGTTGGACGTGACAGATAAGGCAAACTCATCGGCCGCGCTCACCTCGTGGCTTGAAATGGGGTAACAGCCGATCCGATTGTTCGGGGCACTCAAGGTCGCCTAATCGTCCGACCGAACCGAATGGCAATCAGCAGCAGAATGGCGATGACGGGAAGCCCGATCATGAGTCCGGCAGTCTGAGCCGTTCCGTGCTGACTTTGCACCCAGGCCACGAGCAAAATCACGACTGCTGTCACCCAGGCAAAGGCGATGTACGGCCGCTGCTGTCTCTTTCGATCCGGGTTCAATGGCGTTCCTCCTCGGGGCACCCGATGAGTCAATCAGAAATGCGGATGGCGTCCCTCCGACCCTGTTTGGGGTCACTTGTGAGGCAGGGCAGCAAGGGCATCGCTCAACGGTCTAGCTTCGGCTTGGATCTACCGAGCACACGTCGACCGTCCGCCGGAGGAGGGGGCTGCCATGCAAGCCATAACCGTTCGAGACCGCGATGCCGGCGTCGGTGGACTTTCGCTCACCGATGTGCCCTACCCGCACGCCGCCCAGAACGACGTCATCGTACGGGTGCATGCCGCCGGGTTCACCCCCGGCGAGCTGGACTAGTCGGGGACCTGGGTCGACCGCGCCGGGCGCGACCGGACACCGAGTGTGCCCTCCTGCTCCGGCCGCGATTGAGATGCTGATCGCTGCACATATCGCAATGAAAGCCATGGAAATCCGGGCCATCTAGAAAGGCTAACCGCCGGCAAGGACGAAGAGACCCGGAAGGGCTGCTACGCCATGATCCGGCGACGCAACTCCTGCGAATGTCATCACGGTAGGCGGCACCTCTATCCGAACGCAATGCAGCGCCCTACGCCCTCTCACAGGGCTCAGGCATAATATCTTCGCGAATGCCCATTTGTGCACGCATGCTCTGCTCCTGGCTGAGGTGGTGGGTCTCTCGAGTCGGGCGACTCAGAACCACTCAAGAGCTTTGGCGATGAAGTCCTTGATCTCCTCGCGTGTGGCCTCTCGCCCTTGCCCCGAGCGCCAGGTGCCCTCATCTCGAACGCAGACGGTCAGCTCGGGGGTCTCTACCCATTGGCAACTGATCGCCGTCACGGTCCCAGGTTGTTGCGAGCTCGCGTGGAGCTCGTGGGCGAGTTGGCGATACTGGTTGCCCTCACTGAAAATGGTCGCCGTCGACGACAGCCTCACCGCGTCCGTCCGCCGCTGTGTCTCGCCGCCTGGAGGGAAGCGGAAGCGCACGTACTCGTCGCCTCCGCGGTCCTCTTCATACCGAGTGTTCGTCATCTCGCCGGCGATGATCGTCGACGTGAAGTCGTACGGGTGGTCGTGGACAGGCGATTCCCCGTCATGGCAGCAGCTCGGGTCCCAGACATGGAGCCGGCACTCCCGCCGGTCGTCGAGGCGCAGACTCATGAGCCCGATCTCCTGCATCCTCCAGGGATAGTCCTCTGCGTGTCGGAGCATCCTGAGAACCAGGGCCTTGCTCAGCGTCTCGCTCATCGCGTCCCCTCCCGTACCACGGCCGGGTCACGTGCCCAGCCCAGCAAATAACATCACTGTCATTTGCTCGAGTCAAGGGGTGAAGAGCGCCATCGGTCCCGGGCCGTGCGCCTTCCAGGCTGATCATGCCTGTTTGCTCCCGGTCGGCCGCTTTCTATAGATACCCAGGTCAGAGTGGGTGGAACCACCGCGGTCTCGTCACAAGGTTTTTCAGAGCCGGGTGAGTTCCTCCGCAACCGCCTTCTCGACGGATGTCCCCTCGAAGAATCCCGGGTTCGTCCCCGTCCAGAGCCGCACCGGATTGGCAAAGGTGAAGTGGCGAAAACCCTCGGCGTCGAGCAGGCCGTGCTCGACCAATTCCCACGCCTCCTCGAGCACCTTGCGGAAGTCCGGGACGTCCCAGTGACCGATGTCGCTGGCGAACAGGGCCGGGATGCGGGCTCCGAGCGGGTTGAGACGCTCGTCGAAGGCCACGGCAGCCATCGGGTCGTCAGCCTCGCAGCCGAAGAAGTATTGGCGACTGAACACGTCTTTGATGTCATCGGGCGACCTGAGGAGGGATTCGGCGAAGTCATCGATGCTTGCCCCCTGAATCATCGGCTCAGACAGGAGCCCGAGACCCTCGTCTAGTCGGCTCAGGCGTTCCTGCACCGGGCCCTCAGCGAAGCGGTCGAACAGCGAGGTGAGCATCCCGCGGTCAAGCTCGGCGGGGTCGTAGCGCTTCACGGCTTCGACATTGCGCTTCTCCCAGTGCCCGATCACGTCGCTGTAGAGGTTGCAGGCCCACGCGGTGCCGCCCTCCTGGAAGGCGAAACGGAGCTCGGGAAACCGCCGTGGCACCCCACCCATGAGGAGAGAGCGAGCAGTCAGTTCGCCCGCGACGGCGAAGTTGCCGATGTGGTTGTAGACGAAGTTGTTCGTCGACATACGGGAGCCCCATCCCGAGCCTGTCGAATGGAAGGTCGGAGAGATCCCCAGCTCGACACACCGACGCCAAAGTGGGTCGTAATCGTAGAGAGAGCCGTGGCCCAGTCCGTCCATCCAGATCGCCCCTGGACCACCTTCGGGGATCGGGCGGGGGATGGCGCCCCCCATCATCACCGCCCGAAAGCCGAGATCGACCACTGCGTGCTGGAGCTCCTTCAGCGCCTCCTCGGGCGTGAACGTGGGGATGCACGCCACGGGGATGAGCCGATCGGCGTACGGGGCGTACTGTTCAGCCAGGTAGGCGTTGAACGCGGCCGCCATGGCTTGGCGCAGCTCGTCGTCGCGCAGGTGTATGGGGATCAGTCCGT
>Ga0302325_10030079_pt1 | contig 11205 bp, 7 predicted proteins | sample Palsa_T0_2_FD_201948 | JGI IMG/M metagenome (GOLD analysis project Ga0302325, IMG submission 201948) | Peat permafrost microbial communities from Stordalen Mire near Abisko, Sweden - Palsa_T0_2 | ecosystem: Environmental > Terrestrial > Soil > Palsa > Peat permafrost | place: Sweden: Abisko...
TCAGTCGGAAGCGATTTCTTACATCATATAATTTCCTGCATCATATAATAATAAGTCTGCTGCAGAAGTTGGTGCGTCGCATGAACCAGGGGGCACAACCCGCGCCAGGCTCGCCGCTCCCGGCGCTGTATGAAGCGCTCTCCCGAGTGTCCCGGGCAATTTGCGTTTATCGCGACCCGAAAGAATTGTTCCGCGTTTTGGCGGATGAGCTGCGGCATGCCGTCAGGTTCGACTTTCTCGCCCTCTTCCTATACGACGAAGCAGAGCACAAGGTCCGCAATCTCCTGCTCGAAACCGTGAACGGCCCGGGTTTCGCGATCCCGGAAGGCTTCCCTCCGGAAGAGACCATCACTTGGTGGGTCTTGCAACACGAGGCCCCAGTCGTCATCAGGTCGCGAGATGAAGAAGCCCGTTTCCCGCGCGTGATGGAACTCTACCAGAACTACGGAGTGCAGTCCGCGTGTACCCTTCCACTTTTCACCGCGCACCGCCGTCTCGGCAGTCTCAGTTTCGGCTTGCAACAACCGAACGGCTATTCCGAAGAACAGGTCCGGTACCTGTCCCTGATTGCGGATCAAGTTGCGCTTGCCGTGGACAATGCCCTGCGGAATCAGGAACAGCAGCATTCCGAGGAGGAACTGCGCAAACAGAAGGCCCACTTTGAGCGGCTATTCGAACTGGCGCCCGAAGCAATCGTCCTGCGCGACATCGAAAATCGCGTGCTGAGAGCGAATCGGGAGTTTACGGAATTGTTTGGCTTCAGCCTCGAGGAATCGCTTGGTAGAAACATCAACGACCTGATCGTGCCTGCCGGGATGTGGGACGAATCGGAACGCCTGCGCGAAGCGCTAAGACGAGGTGAACGCGTGAACGCCGAGATCGTCCGCCGGCGCAAAGATGGGACTGTCCTGAACGTGTCATTGGTCGCGGCCCCCGTTACGGTGGATGGCGGAGCCCCGGAGATTTACGGGATTTATCGAGACATTACGGAACGGAAACGGGCTGAGGAGGCGCTCCGGCGCAGCGAGGCCTACCTGGCTGAAGGACAGAGAATCAGTCACACCGGAAGTTGGGCTCGCAGCGTTTCGACCGGCGAGGTTTTTCTAAGTCACGAGAGCTTTCGCATATTCGGCTTCGACCCCTTGCGAACCAAGCCGACGCTCGATCTCATCCTCAATCGCATACACCCGGAGGACCGGGATTCGGTTGAGCAGACAGTGCTGAGGGCCATCCACGATCGAAGCGATTTTGAGAGGGATTACCGGATCATTCGGGAGGACGGAACGATTCGCCACATCCATGTGCTGGGCCATCCGATGACCAACAGCGGAGGGGAGTTAGTCGAATTCGTTGGAACGCACATGGACATCACCGAGCAGCATCAGGCGAGGATTGCGCTCGAGCGGGCTTTCGAAGAAATCAAGGCGCTCAAGGACCAGCTCTACCAGGAGAATGTGGCGTTACGGCAGGAGATCGACGAGACGTCCATGTTCGAGCAAATCGTAGGCAAGAGCGCCGTGCTGCGGGACGTGCTGAAACAGGTGGGTACCGTGGCGCCGACAGAATCGACGGTGCTCATCTACGGTGAAACAGGGACCGGAAAAGAACTGATCGCGCGGGCGATCCACAACTTGAGTCCACGGCGCCACAATGCGTTTGTCAAACTGAACTGCGCGTCGATTCCCACCGGGCTGCTCGAAAGCGAACTCTTCGGCCACGAGAAAGGCGCGTTTACAGGGGCAATCGCGCAGCGCGTCGGGCGCTTCGAACTTGCCAATCGCGGGACTATTTTTCTCGACGAGATCGGAGAAGTTCCGCTCGAACTGCAGCCGAAACTCCTGCGCGTGCTGCAGGAACGGGAATTCGAGCGGCTCGGAAGCTCGCGGACCCTGCGGACGGAAGCGCGTCTGATCGCCGCCACCAACTGCGACCTGGCGAAGATGGTGGAGAAGCAGACGTTCCGCGCGGATTTGTTCTATCGGTTGAATGTGATTCCGATCCGTGTCCCCGCGCTCCGTGAGCGGCCGGAAGACGTGCCTCTACTGGTGCAACACTTCACTGAACTGTTCAGCCGCCGCGTCAATAAGGCGATTCAAACCATCCCCGCTGAAACGATGAGCGCAATGGTTCAGTACGACTGGCCGGGTAATGTGCGTGAGCTGCAGAATGTGATTGAGCGCGCCGTGATCCTGTCAGCGGGCGGCGTCCTGAAGGTGCCGTCCACGGATCTAAAGATCGACGCAGGAGCGCCTGCCAAGATCCGCGAGAACGGCGGAGCACCCAGGCGCGAGAGAAGCGACGCCCCCCCGCCCGATCGCGATCAGGTCGTGCAGGCGCTCAAAGCGACTGGGGGTCGCGTCGGCGGAGCGGACGGTGCAGCCGCGCGCCTGGGAATGAAACGGACCACACTGATCGCTCAGATGAAACGGCTCGGCATCCATCCGCGCACTGTCGTTATTGAGCCATCTTGACAGTGTCATGACAGTTGTGACGCTGAGATGTCGCGACGGCCCCAGCGCCTCAATTCACCTAACGTCTTTCCCTCCATTATTTAGCTCGCGGCGAAGATGTACCGATGTATGGCCCGCCCCGTGCTTTATTTCAAAGCAGGAAAGTTTTCGATGCTAAGAACCATGATCACGGAGGCGCCGTTCGAGCAGAAGTGGACCCTGCAAGGCCGGCTTAGCGGCCAGTGGGCTGTCGATCTGAGGGAAATGTGGGAGCGGACTCGGAATTCACGTACCGGGCGCAAGTGCGTGGTCGATCTCGAAGACGTGATTTCAGTCGACCAGATTGGCGAGAGCGTCCTCCTTCAAATGGCAATGGATGGCGCCCGGCTGATTGCCAGCCGCGCCTATATGAAGTACATACTCGGAGGTTTGCATGTGGAACAAAAGTGAAGCAACTCCGCTGGCCCTGGGCAGATCGCTCCCGAGTTAGGAGGAACCGAAACCGTGTGGATCATCAAAGTTGCTCTGGATCGTCCCTATACGTTCATTGTTTTGGCGCTACTGATCCTGATCATCGCCCCAGTGGTAATTTTCAGGACGCCTACCGATATCTTCCCCAACATCGATATCCCGGTGGTCTCGGTTTGCTGGACCTACACAGGGCTGAACCCGGAAGAACTCGAAGGCCGCCTGACAACGCCCTACGAGAAAGCCCTCAGCTCGATGGTCGACAATATCGAGCATTTGGAATCGACGACCTATAACGGCGAGGCTGTCGTCAAACTTTTCCTTCAGCCGAATGCCAGCCTTAATACCGCGAATGCCCAGGTTACCGCTGCATCGCAATTTCTGCTGCGCCAGCTTCCGCCGGGAACCCAACCGCCGCAGATTATCAACTTCAGCGCGTCCAGCGTTCCCATTCTTCAACTGGGCCTGTCCGGCAAGGGACTTTCGGAAGACCAGCTCAACGATCTTAGTCTCAACTTTCTGCGCACCCAGCTGATAACGGTTCCTGGAGCTGTTGTGCCCTATCCCTATGGCGGCAAACAACGGCAGGTGATGATCAATATGAACGCTGGTCTGCTGCAATCGAAGGGACTGTCTCCGCAGGACCTGCTGACGGCAGTGAATCGTCAAAGCCTGGTATTGCCCTCCGGAACCGCGAAGGTCGGTCCGGCTGAATATGATGTCCGCTTGAATGCCAGCCCGCGCAAGGTGGCGGAGCTGAACGATCTACCGATCCGGCGCATTAACGGAACGATGGTGTATCTGCGCGACGTGGCATCGGTAGCGGACGGCTTTGCGCCCCAGACGAATATCGTTCGTCAAGATGGCCGGCGCGGAGTATTGGTCACGATCATCAAGTCCGGAACCGCCTCCACGCTGGATGTGGTTGCGGGCATTCGGAAGCTGCTGCCTCGAGTCGCCACGACCCTGCCTCCGGAGCTCAAGATTGAGCCCCTCGACGATCAATCGATCTTTGTGCGAGGCGCCGTAAGCGGCGTGCTCCGCGAAGCGGTCATTGCGGCTGCGCTCACGGGCTTAATGATTCTTCTGTTCCTGGGAAGCTGGCGCAGTACTCTGATCATCGCAATCTCGATTCCGCTGTCTATCCTCGCTTCGGTGATCGCCCTGGGCTTCCTTGGTGAAACCATCAACATCATGACGCTGGGGGGATTGGCATTGGCCGTGGGCGTGTTGGTGGACGACGCCACGGTCACCATCGAAAACATAGAACGCTTCCTTGAAGAGGGGCGCGACCTGCACAGCGCCATCCTGGAAGGGGCTGGACAAATTGCCGTTCCCGCGATGGTTTCTACGCTGTGCATATGCATCGTGTTCCTGCCTATGTTCTTCCTGGGAGGCGTCGCCCGATATCTGTTTGTCCCGCTGGCGGAAGCGGTGATGTTCGCGATGCTCGCTTCTTACATTCTTTCGCGAACATTGGTTCCCACCCTGGCGATGTATCTGCTCAAATCGAAACACTACACCGCGCGTTCCCGCAACCCGCTGGTCCTTTTCCAGCGGGCCTTCGAACGTGGCTTCGAGAGAATCCGCGACGGCTATCGAGCGCTGCTGGCGTTCCTTTTAACTATTCGCCGGGCAGTCGTGCCCATCTTTTTGCTGGCCTGTTGCACCCTCTTTGTCCTGATTCCATTCCTTGGCCAGGATTTCTTTCCTAACACCGACAGCGGAGAGTTCATTTTGCATATGCGCGCGAAGACCGGCACGCGAATCGAGGAAACCGCCCGCCTTTGCGATCTGGTGGAGAATTCCATTCGCAGAGCGATTCCGCCCCGGGAGATCAGCTCGGTGATTGACAACATCGGCCTGCCCTACAGCCAGTTGAACACGCAGCACATGGTCTCCGGGACCATCGGCGCGGGCGACGCGGATGTGATGGTTGCATTAAACGAAGATCACCATCCGACCGCCGACTATGTCCGCCAGCTGCGAGCCAAGCTGCCGAACGAGTTTCCGGGCACGACATTTTCCTTCCTGCCCGCCGACATCGTCACCCAAATTCTGAACTTCGGCCTGCCTGCCCCCATCGACGTCCAAATTGAAGGGACCGACGGAGACGGCAATCGCAAGGTGGCGAATCTGATGCTGCAACAACTGCACCAGGTACCGGGACTTGCGGACCTTCGGATACAGCAGCCTGAAGACTATCCGGTTTTCGACGTGAAGGTCGATCGCACCAAAGCTGAGCAAGGCGGATACACGGAGTATGACGTCGCTACCAGTTTGGTGAACACTTTGAGCGGCAGCTTTCAGACGCAGCCGATGTTCTTTCTGAATTATCAGAACGGCGTGAACTATAACCTGGTCGCGGAAACCCCCCAGTATCAGATGCAGACGTTACAGGATCTGGAGGCGACTCCCATTACAGCTACCGGCATGACCAAGCCCGAGATTCTCGCCGATGTCGCCTCCGTTTCGCGCGCCGACGAAAAGGCCGTCATTTCGCATTACAACGTTCGTCGCGTTCTGGATATTTATGGCGCGGTCCAGGGCCGCGACCTCGGGGCTGTTGCCAGAGACGTTCAGCGGATTGTGAGCGCCCACGAACAGTCTCTTCCGCGCGGCAGCTTCCTCCACGTGCGCGGGCAGGTGGAGACTATGCACGCCTCCTACGTGGGGCTGCTCGCCGGACTCGCGTTCGCCATCGTCCTGGTCTATCTGCTCATCGTGGTGAACTTTCAATCGTGGCTTGACCCTTTCATCATCATTACTGCGCTGCCCGCGGCGCTCGGCGGAATCGTTCTGTTTCTGTTTGCCACTCACACGACCCTCAGCGTGCCTGCGCTCATGGGCGCCATCATGTGCATGGGTGTCGCCACGGCGAACAGCATTCTAGTGGTCTCTTTCGCCAAGGAGAGACTCGCACAGCATGGCGACGCCGGGCAGGCGGCGCTGGAGGCTGGCGCCGCGCGCTTCCGCCCGGTTCTGATGACGGCGCTGGCGATGATTATCGGCATGATTCCGATGGCGCTTGGAGCCGGCGATGGCGGCGAGCAGAACGCGCCGCTTGGCCGGGCCGTCATCGGCGGCCTGATGTTGGCGACCGTCGCCACGCTGGTATTTGTGCCCTCTGTATTTGCGCTGCTGCATGGAAGCCGGAACGATCCCGCCGCCAATCGCCAGTATCAAGCCGATCGGGAGCCGGTACACGTATGAACGAGGAGAATCCAATGACCGAAATGACCCAAGAAATCGAAACCAGCTCAGTTGAAGCTGTGGCATCCGTGGAACCGCGGAAAACGAGCAAGCTCACAGCAGCGCTAAGCGTACTGTCCGGCGGCGTGGTCCTGGCGATCATTGCCCTTGTCGTCACCGGAATCCGCGAGCGTAGAGCAACCGCCGAGACCCTGGTCCAAACGGCGCAGACTGGCGCCGCGGCGCGCGTATCGGTGGTCTATCCGAAGGCCGGCGGCAAGGCGGACGAACTGGTACTGCCGGCGAACATGCAAGCATATGTGGAAGCGCCCATTTATGCACGCACACATGGATATCTGAAAAGTTGGTACTTCGATATCGGCGCCCACGTTCGACAGGGTCAGCTTCTGGCGGATATCGAGACACCCGAAGTAGACCAACAGCTCGCGCAAGCACGGGCGGACCTAAAGAGCGTGCAGGCCAACATGGACCTGGCGCATACAACGGCCGTCCGCTGGCAGAGCCTGCTGCAGAAGCATGCAGTCTCCAAGCAGGAGACCGACCAGGCCGTTAGCGATTTCGCCTCAAAACAGGCTGCTGTCGACGCCAGCATGGCTAACGTCCGGCGTCTCGAACAGTTACAAAGCTACGAAAAAGTCTATGCGCCGTTCGATGGAGTCATCACAGCGCGTGAAACCGACGTGGGCGCGCTGATCGACGGAGACTCGTCCCCCAAAGAGCTCTTTCACCTGGCTGCAATCGATAAGCTGCGCGTGTATGTGCCGGTACCGGAAGTCTCCGCCGCCGCGGTACGAACCGGGGAGCGCGTCACTCTGACCTCCGACCAATTTCCGAATCGGATTTTTCACGGCACCCTGGTCCGCGACTCCAGTGCGATAGATCCGGCGTCGCGGACACTGAATGTGGAGGTGGACGTTGACAATCCCAGCGGTAAACTCTTGCCGGGTTCGTATGCGTTTGTACACATGCGGGCTCCCGGAGCCGCAAGCGGTCTGGAGATTCCCGCCACCACGCTGCTCTTTCGGGCGCAGGGTTTGCAAGTCGGGGTGGTCCGCAACGGGCACGCGGAACTGGTTCCCATCACGATAGGCCTGGATCATGGCGCCACCGTGGAGGTCACGTCCGGACTGCGGAGAAACGATGCGGTGATCCTGTCACCGTCCGATTCCCTGATGGACGGAACTCCAGTTCAGGTAGAGAAAGAGGATCAGCAATGAAACATGCGCCCGCATGGATTTCCTCCACCGCATTCCTGATGTTGTCGGGATGCATGGTCGGCCCAAAGTATACACGTCCTTCCGTGCCGCTCACGCCCGCTTTCAAGGAGCCAGGGCCGGACAGTTTCAAGGAAATGGCTGGCTGGAAGACCGCGCAGCCAGGCGACCAGGCGATTCGCGGCAAGTGGTGGGAACTATTCGAGGACCACCAGCTTAACGGACTCGAGGAGGCGGTGGACTCCGCCAACCAGACGTTGAAGCAGGCAGAAGCCAATTTTCGTGCCGCGCGAGCTGCCATTCGTGTGAGCCGCGCCCACCAGGCGCCGGCAATCACAGCCGGGCCTTCGGTGGGGGCGGAGCGCGAATCGCCGAATGAGCCTTACTTCAATAAGGCGGGGGCCGTCAATGGAGTAGGAAACTTCACTCTCCCCTTCGATCTGAATTACGAAGTCGACCTCTGGGGGCGCGTACGTCGTTCCGTGACATACGCAGTTGAACAAGCGCAGGCCAGCGCAGCGGATATGGAGACAGCGCGTTTGAGCCTGCATTCCGAACTGGCTGTCGACTACTTCGATCTGCGAAGCGCCGACGCACAAGAGAAACTGTTGGCAGAAACGGTGACGGCTTACCAGGACGCATTGCAACTAACACAGGATCGGTACGACGGAGGCGCCGCTCCGGAGTCCGACGTGACACAGGCTCGCACCCAACTGCAGGCCGCTCAGGTGGCGGAGACGGATGTCGCCGTGCAACGTGCCGGGTATGAACACGCTATCGCCGTCTTGACAGGCAGACCGCCCGCCAACCTGAACTTGGCCGCCGTACCGCTCACGATCCAGCCGCCCGTTTTACCTCAAGTTCCAGGGGCCTTGCCATCGCAACTGCTGGAACGAAGACCCGACATCGCCGCCGAAGAGCGTCGCATGGCTGCGGCTAATGAGCAGATCGGGATTGCTCAGGCTGCCTTCTATCCGACGCTTAGCCTGTCGGCGGTTGCAGGATTTGCAGGCACTTCCCCGCTGAATTGGCTGACGTGGCCAAGTCGCATGTGGGCGGTGGGGCCAACACTGTCGCAAACACTCTTCGACCATGGCCTCCGCCACGCCAACTCGGAAATCGCCCGCTCAAACTACGAAGCAACCGTGGCGGCCTATCGGCAGTCTGCTCTGACTGGATTTCAAGAGGTGGAGGATAACCTGGCGGCATTGCGCGAACTGGAGATAGAGGCGCGGCAACAGCACGAAGCCACGGCCTCCGCCGACCGATCGCTAGAGCTTTTCAGGACCCGCTACGAAGGCGGGGTCGACACCTACCTCCAGGTGATTACCTGGCAAACTGCCGCGCTACAAAACGCGCGCAACGACATTGACATCATGCGGAGGAGGCTCGAAGCGAACATCTTGCTGATTAAAGCGCTGGGGGGCGGATGGAATGTTTCGGACCTGCCTCAGTTGTCGGCCCTTCGCTAGGTCTATGGATTTTGCCGCTGCCGCCGAACCCAACTCAATTCCGGACGGTAGCTTGGATCATGGCCGGTAAGCATACGCTAACGCGCGGCGGCAGGACGCGCCAAATAAAATATCATTGCGCCGGTCTGCCCTCACGGTTATGATCGAAGCTTGATTGGAAATTGCAGGAAGGTCGAAGAACTACTAAGCCAGTGCTGAAGAATAGACTCTTCGTCGCTTTGACTGAGGCGATTGCCCGGCCCGAAGATGTGCTGCCCTTGTAGCCGGGCACCTTGCCTAAATATCGAGGACGCAGATGCGACTGGACGGTTCAGATCTCATCTATGTATAGTTAATCGTTGCTGTTGCCGGATTGGAGCGTCATGAGTATCAACGTAATAAAGTCACTGCGCTTTAATGAGTTCGGACCGCCGTCGGTGTTGCGAATCGAAGACGTCGCGATTCCGGAGCCGGCTGAAGGAGAAGCACTCGTACAAGTGAAGGCTGCAGCCATCAATCCCAGCGACATCGGGAATGTCGCGGGACACTTCAAGAAGACAACTCTCCCGCGAACTCCCGGCCGCGACTTTGCCGGCATCGTTGTAAAAGGAAAGCATCACGAAGGTGAGGAGGTCTGGGGCAGCGCCCCGAAACTCGGTATCATCCGTGATGGATCCCACGCGGAATATGTGGTTGTCCCAGTGGAGACGCTGTCCCTCAAACCGAAGCCATTGAGTATGGAGCAGGCCGCGGCGATCGGGATCCCGTTCATTACGGCCTGGGCATCCGTGGTGAGTGCCGCTCAAATCCAAGCTGGCGAAACTATCCTTATTGTGGGCGCGGCGGGCGCGGTGGGACAAGCAGCTACACAGATTGCGAATTGGAAGAGTGCGCGTGTTATTGGCGCGGATACGAGATCCGATCCGATTCCCGGCGCCGAGTCGGTAGTTAATACCAAGACCGAAGATCTTCATGAACGAGTCATGGAACTGACAGCGGGAAAAGGAGTTGATGCTGTCTTTGACACGGTTGGTGGTCCACTGTTCGAGCCGGCGTTGCGATCACTCAGGCTCCGGGGGCGACAGGTGGCTATCGCAAGCCCCGGAGATCCGCGCGTCAGCTTCAACCTCATCGACTTCTATCACAATTTCTCACGTCTGTTTGGAGTGGACAGTTTCGGACTGACGTCGCGACAGGTAGCGGAAATCGAAGATGAGCTTCGGCTGGGCTTTGAAACGGGGGCTTTAAAATCGCCGCCAATCGAGATCGTTCCGTTTGAGAAAGCCGTGGACGCGTATAGCCGAGTGGCTTCGAGACTGGCGAAAACGAAGCAGGTGCTGAGTTTCGACTGGCGGGATCGACAGGAAGGAAACTCCGAAGATCGTAAGAGTGACTGAAGGGAGTTCGGAAATGAAAATGCTGATCATCTCATTCGTAGTAGGTCTGCTTGTGGGTGTTGTATATGGGGTCATTCGGGTGAAAAGTCCTGCACCCCCTATCGTTGCTCTACTCGGCTTGTTCGGCATGGTGTTAGGCGAGCAAGCTGGATCCGTTCTTGCAAAGAAGATCCAAGCAGCAAATGTGGCTTCAGATCACATTATCGTTCAACGCAAAGATCGGCAGCAGCGTCCGAACGTGCAATCTGTAATTTCGGCCGCGTATCGTAGGAGTCACCAATGCAAACTCTTCCGAGATATGTTCTAGCCTTGGTTCCCGTAACGCTTGTAGCACGCCTTCTGGCAGGTAGCCGGCACAATCTTCTGAACCGCGCAGTTGCTTGCTCTTTATCGGAGCGACGCAATCCCAACCGGTACTTAGAGAGGCTTATTCATGAACTTGACCAGTATTCGCGCTCCGGGCGCTCAATCGTGGATTATCGCTCGTGCGCTCGCCTCAGCTCCGATGTTGCTTGTCGGCCGTGGGGCCGATTGGCAGATGAGCGGCAATGATTTGACCAACGATCGCAATCAGCCCCACGACCGTCCGGAATTATGGCCACCGGTGGCATGTGGAGTGCGCTCGATCCGGCTACGGGTAAGATCCTGTGGTCCTTCGCGTCGGGCGGTTCGGTGGCTAGCGGTCCAGCCGTTGCCGATGGTATGGTCTTCTGGGGATCGGGCTACGAACATCTGAACTCCCCGACTGTGCACCAGCCGGTCAGCAACGACATGTTCTATGCGTTCGAACCAGCGCTGCTTCAGCGCACTTCGCGGTCAGACGGCCCGTAACGAACGAGAAACGAGAGGGCTTCTCGCCATTCCGTGCGTGCGTCTTGATATCGACGTGGGGTTGCCCTGTTTGGTGAGACAAACAGTTAAGACACTCTCTACCGTTCGATGATAAATCTTTTGGCCGGATGAGGCAATCGCTGTATCCTGGCATTGTCGGTGAAGCAGAGACGGGCTCTGC
>Ga0302325_10030080_pt1 | contig 11205 bp, 11 predicted proteins | sample Palsa_T0_2_FD_201948 | JGI IMG/M metagenome (GOLD analysis project Ga0302325, IMG submission 201948) | Peat permafrost microbial communities from Stordalen Mire near Abisko, Sweden - Palsa_T0_2 | ecosystem: Environmental > Terrestrial > Soil > Palsa > Peat permafrost | place: Sweden: Abisko...
GGTTGTTTCATTGGCAGGATGAATGCCGAGATGCCGCGGTGCCGCTTGGCTTCCGGGTCGGTGCGGGCCAGCAGCAAGCACCAGTCGGCGACGTCGGAGTAGCTGGTCCAGATCTTGTGCCCGTGAATGACGTAGTTGTCGCCTTCGCGCACGGCGGTCGTCGTCAGCGACGCGAGATCCGAGCCCGCGCCGGGCTCGCTGAACCCCTGACACCACCGCTCGGTGCCGTTGATCATGCCGGGCAGGAATCGACTGCATAGTTCTTTGCTGCCGTGCCGGCTCAGGCCCGCCACCAGGTAGCCGAGGCTGGGCCGCGGCGGAGCGGCTGCGCGCGCCAGCTCTTCGTCGAGGATGACGTCGTACACCGGCGGCAGTTCCTGTCCGCCGTATTCCCTCGGCCAGGACAGCCCGAAGAATCCGCCTTCATACAAGGCACGATGCCAGTCGCCCTGCCGGGCCCAATACTCATCGCCAGAGCTGGGAAATTCTTTGGCGTGCAACGAAAGCCAGGATCGCAGCCGGTCCCGAAAGGCGGCTTCGTCGGGCGAATCACGGAAGTCCAACGTCGATCTCCTCCAGCTTGACGGGCCACAGTTGGGTCGATGTCAGCGCGCGGCGCAGGTAGACATGCGCTAGGCAGTCCCAGGTGTTGCCGATGCCGCCATGCACCTGGATGGCGGTCTCGCACACGGTGCGCGCCGCACGCGCGCAGTAGACCTTCGCGAACCGGCCCGCCCGGATCGCCTCGGCCGGGGCCAGCTCGTCGACCGCCCAGGAGGCGTGTCGCAGCACGCTCACCGAGCCCTCGATCAGGGCCAGGCTTTCGGCGAGCAGATGCGCGATCGCTTGATACGAGCCGATCGACTTGCCGTACTGCTCACGTATTTTCGCGTAGTCGCACGCGAGCGTATGCGCGCCGCGGGCCGTACCGACCAGGTCCGCCGACGTAGCGGCCAGCGCGAGAGCCGACCACCGTTGCGCGGCGTCGAGATCAAGATCGCCGAGAACTAACGGTATTCCGCTGAGTTCGGCGGCAGCTCTGGTGAGGTCGGCGGCAGCGCGGACAGCGCCCACCTCGGCGGCCGACACCGTCGTCCCGTCCAACGTCAAGGCGCGCTGATAACCGCGCGCGTCGATGGCCTGTGCCCCCACCGCGATGGTCGACCCCTGCCCGTCGCCGCCGACATGCCGGGCCAGATCGTCGGCCAGGGCCGGACCAAGAAACGGCGCGTCCACCAAGCCGCGGGCGAACTCCTCGGCGACGATGGCCACTTCCACGCCGGAGGCGCCGTCGGAGCGCAGCGATCGCCAGCCCGTCAGTTCGATCTGCTTGTCGAGCCTGGCGATTCGAGCGTCGTCGGCGAGATCTTGCACCGACCCCGGCCCGAGGTCGTCGGCCAGTTTCGCGGCCGCGTCGCGCAATTGTTGTTGTTCAGCTGTCAGACGTACATCCATAGCGCTCCTTCAAAACTCGGCGTAACACCTTTCCGGAGGGCAGCCGAGGTATTTCGGGCACGAACACGACACGGCTCAGGCGTTTGTAGGAAGCGAGTCGCGCATCCACCCGCGCCGTGAGTTCTGCGGCGTCGACCGGTTCGCGGGCTGCGACGGCGGCGACCACCAACTCCCCGCCCGCCTCGTCGGAGACTCCGAAGACCGCGCAGTCTGCGACAGCGGGATGACCGTGCAGTACGGCTTCGATTTCGGCGGGTGCCACCTGGAAGCCGCGGACCTTGATCATCTCCTTGGACCGGTCGGCGATCCGCAACCAGCCGCCGGCGTCCAGATAGCCGACGTCACCGGTCCGATACCAGCTGTCGGACAAGACATCTCGCGTCGCCTCGCACGGCAGGTAACCGGACATCAGCGACTCCGCCTGCGCCTGGATCTCGCCGACCTCACCCGCTGCGACCGGCTCGCCGGTCTGTAGCGACGCGATCCGCACCCGCACACCCGGCACCGGCCGACCGACCGAGTCGAGGCGGGCGCCGTCGAGCGGGTTACAGGCGATCACCGGCAGCTCGGTGGTCCCGTACGCGGGAAGCCACCCGACGCCAGTGCGACGAGTGACGGTCTCGGCGACGCTGGCGCTGACCGGCGTCGCGCCCCACATGATGTACCGCAGCGACGAGAGATCGTAGGACTCCAGGTGCGGGTGCGACGCCATCGCCAAAGCGATTGGCGCGACGGCTATCTCGACGGTGATTCGGTCATCTTGGATGTGCGTCAGCATGCGGTCGATGTCGAATCGGCGATGCAGCCGCATCCATATACCGGTCTCCAGCGCCGTCATGATGTTGAGCAGACCGAGCATGTGCGTCGGCGGCGTCACGATCTGAATTCGGTCGCGAGCAGTCAAACCCAGTGCGCCGCGCCAGTGGCCCACGGCGGCCTGTAGCGATTTGTGGCTGTGCCGAACAGCTTTCGGCAGGCCCGTGGTGCCGGAGCTGAACGCCAGCACCGCATCGGCGTCCGGCGGTGGCGTCGAGCCCGACACCGGTTTTCCCGGCAGAATGGGCTCGTCAAGGTGCCGCATCGGCATCAGTTGCGACAGGACTTCGTGGTCTCCGATCGCGTGGGACGGGTTCGTCAATGCCAAGGCATGCTCTACCTCGTGACGCTTCCACGCCGGGCTGATGAGCACGACGACGGCGGCCAGTCGCCAGATCGCCTTCAGCGCGACCACGAATTCCGGACGGTTGGAAGCCATCAACGCGACCGGATCGCCGGCCGTCACACCGCTCTCGGTCAGACTCGCCGCCAAGCCGTCGGCAAGGGCATTGAGCTGGCCCAAGGAGTAGTGGCGGTCCTCGAACGCGAGCACGGTCGGCTCAGACAGCGACGACTGGTCCAGCGACATTGAGAACATCCTATCGGTTTGAGAGAATAGTATTCTCTGAGATGAAGAACGCAAAGCGTGGAGGGGTGCAGGCATGGCGGAACGGCACGTGTTCCAGCGGGCCACGGTGACCAGGATCGTCAAGGAGACCGCCGATAGCCGCACCTACGTCCTCGCCCCCGAAGAGCAGCCGTTTTCCTACCGCGCCGGCCAGTTCTGCACGTTCCGGGTGACCGTCGACGGCGAGGAGCTGTACCGGTCGTATTCGATGTCGAGCGCACCAGAGACCGACGCCGAGTTGACCACCACCGTCAAGCGAATCAGCGGCGGCAAAGTGTCGAACTGGATCGTCGACAATGTGGTCGAGGGTGACGAGCTGACCATGACGCGGGCTGCGGGAACCTTCGTCCTGAATCCCGGCTCGGCCCCGCTGCTGGCCTTCGCCGGCGGCAGTGGTGTGACGCCGATCCTGTCGCTGGCCAAGAGTGCTCTGGCGACCACGGACCGCCCGGTGCGGATCTTGTGCGCCGATCGCGACCGGGCATCGGTGATCTTCGAAGCCGCGATGGATGACCTGGCGAACCGTTACCCCGGCAGGCTGTCGGTGGACCGTCGCATCGACGCGGAGCACGGGCTACTGGATTCGGCCACCGTCGAGAAGTTCGTCGGCGCCGACACCGATGCCGACTGCTATGTGTGTGGTCCCGAGGGCTTCATGACCGTAGTGCGATCCGCGCTGCCGGACGGCGCGCGAGTCCTCATCGAGGATTTCGACGCGTCTCCCCCGGTCAAGGCGCCCGCGCCTGAGGTCGCAACACCGGCGGGGGGCACGGTGACCATCCGACTGGACCGCAAGAAGGTGTCGGTGCCGCGGGTACCCGGCGAGACGCTGCTGGAAAGCGCGCGGCGGGCAGGCTTATCGCCGCCGTTCAGTTGCGAGGCCGGCAACTGCGGGACGTGCATGGCCAAGCTCATCGACGGCGCCGCCACCATGCGCACCAACGATGTGCTCGAGGACGACGAGATCGCCGACGGCTACATTCTGACCTGCCAGGCCGTCCCCGACACCCCGTTAGTGACGGTGGAGTACGAGTAGCGTTAAACCGCAATGCTTTCCGTGCGTCGGGAATGGAACGAGACGTCTCGAGGCTGAACCTTGCGATGGAATCGGCCTCGAAAGGACCCCACACCATGACTGATCTGCCAGCCTTCGCCGAACTCGCCGCCAAAGACCAGGGGCTCGTCGTATTCACCACGCTGCGTCGCGACGGCAGCGCCCAGGCGTCGGTCGTCAACGCCGGAGTGTTTGACCATCCGCTGACGAAAGAGCCGGTCGTCGCGCTGGTCGCCATCGGCGGAGCCCGCAAACTGGCCCACCTACGCGCCGATCCGCGCACCGCCGTCACGGCCCGCTCGGGCTGGCAGTGGGCCACCGTCGAGGGATCGGCGCAACTGATCGGGCCCGACGACCCCCACCCCGACGTCGACGATGAACGACTCCGGTTGCTGCTGCGCGAGATCTTCACTGCGGCAGGCGGCACCCACGACGATTGGGACACCTACGACCAGGTGATGCGAGACCAGCGCCGCACCGCGGTCCTGATCTCGCCGACCCGCGTTTACACCAACCCAGCCCGCGGCTAAGCCCGCGAGCAGGGCCAATACCGAAATCGCCGCCCTGCGGGGGCAAGAGCGTGACATGGTCGCGCCGACGTGATCAGCGAAGTTGAGCGCCGAGTTCCGCGATGACCTCGCGGGTACGCCGCTTCGAGGCGACCAATTCGTCGCGGTTGTCTCCGATCGGCAGCAGCCGCACCGACAGATCGGTCACTCCCGCGTCGGCGAATCGGCGCATCCGCGCCAGAATGGCCTCCTCGTCACCGGCCGCGCACAGGTCGCCGACATCGCGGGCGTCGCCGTAGTCCAGCAGCCGCTGGTAGTTGGGCGACACCTCAGCCTCTCCCAGGATCCGGTTGGCGCGCTCCCTTGCCTTATCGACTTCGTTTGGCGCACAGAGGCATACCGGGATTCCGGCGACGATCCGTGGCGCCGGACGACCGGCGTTGTCGGCGGCCTTGGTGATCCGCGGCACCACGTGCTCGGCGACGGAGCGCTCGTCGGCCATCCACAGCACGGTGCCGTCCGCGTGCTCCCCTGCCAGCGCGAGCATCACCGGGCCGAGTGCCGCGACGAACACCGGCAGCGGCGCCACCGGCGCGAGGTCGAGCGGATTGTGCACGGTGAAGGTGTCGTTCTCGACGTCGACCGGCCCCGGCCCGGCCAGCGCGGTGTTCAACACCTCCAGGTAGTCGCGGGTGTAAGCGGCCGGCCGCTCGTACGGCAATCCCAGCATGTCCTGGATGATCCAGTGATGCGACGGCCCGACACCCAGTACCAACCGGCCACCGGTAGCGGCTTGAGTCGATAACGCCTGACGCGCCAACGCAATCGGATGTTGCGCTTGCAGCGGCACGACGGCGGTGCCGAGCTCGATCCGGGTCGTGCGGGTGCCCATCAACGCGACGGCCAACAGCGCGTCAAAGTCGTTGGGCACTTGCGGAATCCAGGCAGTGTCCAGGCCTGCGGACTCGGCCCACTCGATATCGGCGAGCATCCGGCTGACCTTGCGCGCGGAATCCCCGCGCTCGGCGCCGATCATTACTCCGAGACGCACGGATCCTCCAAAGTGTCGTTATCTACCGCTGATAACGTACTTGCCAAAAAAGAGAATGCCAATACCATACGCCTGACCAGGGCAAACGCATCGCTACGCTACCCGCGACAGAGGATCTCGCCGTGCGGTATGGCCAGCCAGCCATCCGGCGCCGCGGCCCACTGCCGCCACGCCGATGAGATCTCGTCGAGTTCGTCGGCGCTGGCCATGCCCGAGTCGATCAACTGTCGGGCCAAGGCAGACTCGACGATCCGGTCCGCCCACATACCGCCCCACCAGTCACGGTCTTCCGGCGTAGCGAAACACCACAGGCTGCCGGTGGCCGTCATGTCGTCGAATCCGGCCTTCTGAGCCCAGGACAACAACCGCCGTCCCGCATCAGGCTCGCCGCCGTTGGCCCGCGCCGCCGCTGCGTAGAGCTCCATCCACTGGTCCAGCGCCGGAAGCTGGGGGTACCAGGCGAATCCCGCGTAGTCCGCGTCGCGGACCGCGACAACACCGCCCGGCTTGCACACCCGGCGCAGCTCCCGCAGCGCCTGCACCGGGTCGGCCACGTGCTGCAGCACCTGATGGGCATGCACGACGTCGAAGGTGTCGTCGGGAAAATCGAGTGCATGGATATCGGATGTCACGAAGACGATGTTCGACTGACCTCTCGCCCGCGCTTCTGCCCGAGCGAAATCCAAAGCGTCAGCGGCCTGTTCGACGGCGGTGACCTGGCCGGGTGCGACCCGCGCAGCGAGGTCGACGGTGATGGTTCCCGGCCCGCAACCGACGTCGAGCAGAGCTGCCCCCGGCCGCAGATGCGGCAACAGATAACCGGCGGAATTCTCCGCGGTACGCCGGCGATGCGCGCGCAGCACCGACTCGTGATGCCCGTGGGTGTAGACAGCGTGACGCTTGCCGGTCATCCTGCGCCTCCTTGCAGTCGAATCATGTTCGAGATCAAGGCTACCGCAAGTTATTTCATTATACGAAACAGCTATCTCATAATATGAGACGTACTAGTTCACCGGAACGTCGAAAATCGGGCGCCGCACCCCGGCGCCTGGGCCGTCGAAATGCCACCACTCGCCGGAGTACACCGACAACCCTCCTGCGCTCATGGCGTTGCGCAACCGGGCCCGGTTCGCCTGCGCGGCGGCGCTGACGCCGTCGGTGGCGAAAGCCGTGGCTCGGGGGGAGAAGTCGTCGAAGCCGGTGCCCATGTCGACAAGACAGCGAGGGCACTGCAAAGATGCGTCTGCCAGCGTCACGTCAACCGAGCGCCCCGCCTCGTGGCTCTTCGCATACGAGCCGGGCTTGGCCACCCAAGCCGGATTCGGCACCACCTGAAACATCCTGACCTGCACGTCGTGCGGGCGGTAGCAGTCCCAGAAGACGAGCACGTTCCCCTGTGCGGCAAGTGTTTTCGCGGCGGTCGCCAGCCCGGGGGCCATGGATTCGTGGACCAGACAGCGGGCGTCGGCGGGATACAGCTGCACGTGGGTGAAGTTGTTCGGCGTGGCGTAGCGCAGGTCGATCAACGCGTTGGGAACAACAGAGCGAACATCGACGAACCCGGCCGAACGCGCCGCGGCGCTCAGCGGAGGAACGTCGGCGTTGGCGCGGGTTCCCGGGCTCACGGCGCATATCAGGAGCGACACGACCAGGAAGCGCAGCGCATGTGCGGCCATACGCCTCATTCTGCAGGCTTTCCGCCGTCCTCAGCTCCAGTCGATTGCCGCGGCGCGTTGCCGGACGCCCTCGACCCTGGCCGCGACCTGGGCGGCAACTGCGTGCTGATCGTGTTCCATTGTTGCGGCCAATGATTCGGCTTCGGCCACGATCTGCTTGAGCAGGTCTCGGTGGTCTTCGATCATCGTGATGGTCGAGTTTCTGATTGCCACTACCGCGGAGCCGCGGGCTTCCGATGGTGAGAACCCGCTGGAGAGCAGTGGCGGCAGCGTCTGACGCTCGAAGTCCGTCATGTCACGGGACAGGTGAAAGTTGAAGGTCGCTCGGAAGGGATCCCGATCGTCGAACTCAACGCTGCATATTCTCAGTGGGTCCATGGGCTGTTCCTTTGCCGGCGAGGGCGACCTGCGCCCGCGTCACGCCGAATTACATGCCTGTAGTTTAGCCGCGTTTTCGAGCGCGTGCATAAGGGGTCGTGGCATGGTGTTGTCGGGAGCAGCCGACTTAATGCTGAGAGCTCCCGCGGGACGCATCAAAGGAGACCGTCATGACCGTCGGTACCGTTCCCCCGAGCGTCTTCGATGCGGATCTGCCGAGGCTGGACTACGGCCTCGAGGAAACCCCCGCGGAGGTGTATTCGCGCTTCCGGGCAGCGCAGCGGCAGGCGCCCGTCGCGATAGGCCCGCTGGGACCCGAGATTCTCTCCTACCACCTCGTCCGTTCCGTCCTGCGCGACAGCCGGTTCCAGATCCCGCCCGGCATCGTTCTGCAGGCCCAGGGCATCACCTCGGGCCCGTTGTGGGACAAGGTGATCAACAGCTTGCTGTGCCTCGAGGGCGACAGTCACCACCGGTTACGCAGTCTGTGCGCGAAGGCGTTCACCCCCCGAACGGTTGCCCGCCTGCACGACACCATGGTCAACGTGATGACCCATCTCGTCGATGAGGTCGCCGGCAGGGGCCGCTGCGACGTCGTCTCCGACCTCGCTCGCCCTTACCCGGTTCCGATCATCTGCGCGTTGCTCGGCGCGCCCCGCGAGGACTGGCAGCAGTTCTCGTCGTGGGCCGACGACATCTTCCAGGCCTTCAGCTTTACGGTCGACATTCGCGACATCGAGCCCGCGGTCATGCAGGCGTGGCGGCAGCTCGACGACTACGTCGACGACATGGTTGCCCATCGCCGGCACACCTTGACTGATGATCTTCTCTCCGACCTCATTCGCGCGGAGGACGGCGGGGATCGCCTCGATGCCGCCGAGCTGCGGATGCTCGCCGGTGGCCTGCTGCTGGCCGGGACGGACACCACCCGAAACCAGGTCGCCGCCTCCGTGCAGGTGCTCTGCGAGCACCCTGACCAGTGGAAGCTGCTCGAGGAGCATCCCGAACTCGCCATGGCCGCGGTGGAGGAAACCATGCGCCACTCGCCGATCGCGGGCGGGACGCTTCGGCTCGTGGTCGACGACGTCGAAATCGACGGCTACATGTTCCCCGCCGGCACCATGGTCCTGGTGAATACCTTTGCGGCCAATCGCGACCCAACCGTGTACGACGACCCGGATCGCGTCGACATCACCCGCGAAGGGGCGCCGGCGATCTTGACCTTCGGCGGGGGCGTGCACTACTGCCTAGGGGCCAACCTGGCCAGGCGTGAGATAGCCGAAGCGCTGACCGTCCTCACCGAGCGGCTGCGAAATCCGCGACTTGCGGGACCGGCGCCGTGGAAGCCCATCGTGAGTTTGAGCGGGCCAAAGAGCTTGCCCATCGAATTCGACTAGCAGGAGCCATCGCCAACGGGATAAATGCTTTGTGGCCAGGGCCGACGGTCTGACACGTGGGCACATGAGGTTTGGTGCTTCCTGCTCGCGTCGTGGGTTTGCGTTGGCGTCGACCTCCATACGTTGTCCCAGCCCAACGGCAGGCCTCGACAGTTCCGCTGGTTGTTTGTGATAGCTGTCAACGCTGGTATTCGGCGCATTGCCCCTGGTGTTTGGCGGGATAGAATCGCTCAGTCGCGGGTCGGCTGCAGATTACGGGGTGAGAGCGTGACAGATCAGAACTTGCAGGTCGATCTGGATGCGCTGGGTCGATTGAAGCCACAAATTGACGAGTTAGTCGGCGAGGTGACGCAGGGCCTCCCAGGTCATATCCCCGCCGGCGGAGTGGTCGACGGGGGGGCGGTGCCGTCGCTGGCGGCGGCGCAGGAGATGTCGACGCGGACGTTGGCCGTGGTGAAGGCGGCGGTGGGCAGTCGGTTCAGCAAGGTGGGCGAGATGATCGACTACGCCCGTTCAGGCTTTCTTACCGCTGACGGCCAGTTACTCGACGTGGTCAATACGGTCCCGACCTTGCAGCGGCCCAGTAAATAGCGAGACCGGACGTTGACGCCGACCAAATCCCAAGTCCTGCACACCGACCCGCAAAAGGTGCTCGACTTGATCGACGGATGGACCAAGGCTGTCGACACACTTGAGCAGCAGGCCGAAACGTACAAGAAGTACGTGGATCGGCCCGGCGGCTCCTACTGGGAGGGCAAAACCGCCGAAGCCGCGCAGAACCATGCGGGCCAGGACCTCAAAGCGGTCGCGGCGGTCCGCGACACCGTGGACCAAGGTGCCGGGCAGGTACGCAACGCGGTCAGTTCGAGTTTGATGCCGCCGTTGAGCAACGCCAAGAACATCATCGCCAACGCCGAGTCCCAGCAGGGAGTGACGGTCAACGAAGACTTGTCGATCAGCTACACCGCGCCCGAAGGTATGAGTCAGGACACCGCGGACGCAAATAAGGCGACCGTCGCCCATGCTGAGGCCGAACTCAAAGACGCCGCCAACAAGTGGTGGACCGCGGAAAACGATGTCGCCAGTCAGATCCGGAAAATCGAAGGCGACGTCGGCAAGGACATCAACCTTGGGGCGGCGCTGTATGACGTCAGGCGCGCGTTTGCGCTCAAACCCGGCGAGATACGCAATCTAGGTCCCATCGCCGGAACCGGTTCAGGTACAGGCAAGCTCGGTGTCGGTGCGGTCGACTTAGGCGAGATCATCGCGCTTCCCGACGGTACCGCGATCGCCGTCGGCGGCGACGGATGGAAAGGCAACTGGCTCGGTAAAGCACCCGACCCTGATCACTACCCGTCAGTCGGAATGGGACTGACTCCGGATTCGGTGCGCGGGCTGGGCCCGGTGCAACTTTCTCAACTGCTCAGCGGAACCGACAGCAGCAAAAACCCGCTGTTCGCCCAGTACCCCGGGCGGGGTGACACACTACCGGCGGGCAGTATCGAAGTGAATGGCAAGACATACATGATGGTCGCGGGCACAACCGATCTCAAACCAACCGGTGGTACCTGGCTGGTCGAAGCCAAGCCTGGGCAGACCGGCTGGACAGAGATACCGAAATCATTCCAACCCGCCAACTACGCCAACGGCGGGCAGTCGCAGATCAGTGGCTTCCAGGGCAAGGACGGGAAGGTCTACATCGCAGCGGACTCCTTCGACCGCCAACATGGAGTGAGCTTCTACCGCGCCGACCCCGACACCTTCACCGATCGCTCAACCTGGCAGCCTTGGACACATCAGCCCGACGGCACGCACGGGTGGGGCGGGGAAGGCCAGCAAGCGACGCCGATAAGTCGAGGCGAAAATTTCGGGGAACTGAGCCTGCGCGAAGTCGGCGGCAAAGCAGTACTTTCCGGGTTCAACCAAACGACTGGCAGCGTCGAGTTGCGGGTCGGCGACGATCCAACCAAGCTCTTCGACGCCGGCATCAAAACGACAGTCGTTGCACAACCGGGAGTTCCGGATACACCAAACTACGTGCCACGTAATTATGGTGGTTACATAGTCCCGGGCTCAACGCTCGATGACATGCGAGTCCTAGTCAGTCAATGGTATGTACCGATGGATGCCGCCAATCATCCCACCGGACCCGGTTCGTACAACGTGCAGGAATTCGCTGTTAACGCTGGCCCGTAACTGAGGCCGGGCGAAACCACTTATCTCCCAGACTGATTGAGAGGC
>Ga0302325_10030081_pt1 | contig 11205 bp, 7 predicted proteins | sample Palsa_T0_2_FD_201948 | JGI IMG/M metagenome (GOLD analysis project Ga0302325, IMG submission 201948) | Peat permafrost microbial communities from Stordalen Mire near Abisko, Sweden - Palsa_T0_2 | ecosystem: Environmental > Terrestrial > Soil > Palsa > Peat permafrost | place: Sweden: Abisko...
CCTTTTGACCTCTTTACCAATTTCGACTAGCCTTTGCCTTACTCCATTTTATCCTCCATTTTATCCTTCACACTTCACCGCTTCCACTTTCTCACACTTAATTTATATTAGACTTCTAGAATAAGTTTTGTAAGCGTATTAGTATAAAGCTTAAGTTATCGACCGCGAAATACTCGCAAACGGATAAATACATAGAGATTGTAAACTAGTACTTTAATTAACGATTACGGCCTTATATTAACTATTATTAGGATAACTAGGATGATTAGATAGCTATTATAAACTACTAACAAGCTTTATTATAGCATAAAACTATTAGCTAATTACCGTTTTTGACTAAGAAAGGCTATAAGCTATATATATCGTTCGACTAAGAGACACCGATTAAAGCTTATACGCCGAAGGAAAAGCTAAATCGTATAAAGGCAAAAACCTTAGTAAAACGATTACATGAATCTTGGAGTGTTATACAAGGGAATATAGCTCGATCGCAAGAACGATACGCAATTTAAGCAAATAAACACTGCCGTGTAATAGATTTTAAGGTAAAGGATAAAGTCTAAGTTATAGTAAAGTACTAGAAAAACGATCGACCGAGCTATAAATTAGCTTAGTAGATAAATGGCTTATACGAGATTCTAGAGCAAATCGGGCACTCCTTTAAGCTCAAGTTGCCGGAATCGATTAAGGTGCACCCGGTATTTTATACTAAAAAGCTACGCAAAGACCCTAAAAACTTATTACTTGGCTAAACTAATCTAGAATACGATTTAATAGAAGTATAAGAAGGCGAGAAAGAGTACGAGGTATAAGAGGTACTAGCAATAAAGCTTCTTTGTAGTAAACTGCAGTATCGGGTAAACTAGAAGGGCTAAGATCCCGATCCTAATTAGTATCTTGCTTCTTTATTAAGCAATAGCCCTATTGCGTTGCAGGAATTCCATTATGCGTACCCTAATCGACTAGGCCCCTCAAGGAACTTAGCATATTAGCTAGAATGCGCGCAAAAGGATAAGTTCCTTAAAGCTAAGGTAGATAATAATTTAAAAGAGGAGTTAGAGCTTAAAAGCTAAGGCTGCCCTAAGAGAGGGAATTCCCCTTTTAGGGGCGGCTTAACGGTTAAGGCAGCCATGTCATGTGACTCTGAAAAATTGAGGCTAATTCTAGGGCAAAATAAGAGGAACCTACGAAATCGATTATACAATTACAAAATACGAAGCTCGAGGACAAGCTTATTCGAAAGGGGGGGGTAATGTTACGGTTTTGGCATTCTATGTCACGTAGTCACGTGCACTAGCGCGGGCTAGCATAGGCGGTGTGGAGCGGCAAAACCCGAGTATTTGTATAAACTAATCCTTTGTAAATAACCTCTTCTTTCCTTAGCTTTAAATAGTCGTAATTGAGACCATTTAGCCCACGCACTTTGTGCTATGAATCTGGCGCTCGTGACACTTTAAAGAAGAGAAGCAAGATTTGGCTTAACCTTAAAGAAAGAATATAACTAAAAAGATAGTTAAACTAATATTATTAGCGTTTATTGCAGCTTTATCGGGAGTACTTAAAGCCCTAGCTACAACTTTGCCTTTAAAGCTACTTATAATGCTATAGCTTATTACAATAAATGCAAAACTCTTCCGAGTTGCGCAAAGGCTTCTTTTTATATTTAACAATATACTATTTCGATTAAAGTATAATATCAAGTTACTTGCAAACACAAAACAACTTATAAGACTTGCATATAAACACTTGTCAGCAGTAATTAGCAAGGATTACAACAAAGAGATAGCAAACTTTCGAAAGATATTCTTAAAGTACAAATTCGACAATTGCCTGCACTTTATAGTACTAATATCGAAAGCTAACTTGGAATAAATGTAAAGCCTCCTCGACAATTTTTAAGCCTTATTAGTTTATAATGCTGTTAACCGGATATTAGGCTTAGCTATACCTAAATAGTTAAGAATATAAGAGCTACGCTTAAATGTTTATACTTTTACAAATAATAAGATTAATTTATTAAGGCAAGTCTAAGGAGGGCACTTATATATAAAGAATCCTATAATAGAAACGGAGGACCCTATAGTAATCGACTTTTAAGAGGGGAATATTGCAAAAGACATAACAAGAGAGGACACAAATAGAGATATTAATATCGAGAAGGTTATTGCCTATTTAAAGAGGAAGAACTTATATTTTCCGATTAACAAATATAAGCTCGGAGAAGATAGTAAGGATAAGCAAGAAAGATTAAAGAACAAGTTATGTCTTTATAAAAGCTTTTAAGCAGCAATTAAAAACATTTATAGCCTTAAGCTAGCTTATTAGGAGGAAGTATAAACAGATATTGATATAGCTAAGAAAAGGCTTGCTTTAAGCTTAATTAAGCTAAACTTAGACTAATTTATCTATAATTTACTCCTTAAGAAGCAAGCGCTAGTTCTCGACAATACTTATATACTACCGAGATAGAAGAGTGTAGGAACCGAAATAATCGACTTAACTAACTCGAATTGCGCAATTGGTAATGCATTAATCTAAGTCTATTGCGTAGGTAGAGGCAGACACTTATCAAGAATTGTAAGCCTTTAATAAATTATAGATGTTCTGTTAAGGGAGCAAAAATGTAAACAAGCAAATCTAAAAGCTAAACACTTAGCTTATTATTGCATTGAACTTATATGCCCTCGGTCTAAACCACACGCAAAACGAAGGGAACTTAAGGTATAGCTAGAGCGTAGTTTACTATATAAGTTAATATGGTTTGTTCCCTTCATTAGCAGGACTAAACTCCTAAGGATTGCAATAACCGATGCAACAGCCACAGTTTAGACAAATGCACCTATTCCCGAGCATTAGCTTCCTGTAGTAGGCTCTATAGCAGCAACATTTTAGTCATCCATACTAGTACTTCCTAATGTAGCATTAGATATAAAACTAGAACAATCGACATCCTTCCTAGGATAGAGAATAAGGCTTATAATAAGAGAAGGGTAAAGCGTTATTTATTTGCACAAGCGTTGACAAAATAGCTTTATTTCCTTGCTTTCTCTTCTAAAAGGGCTATGTATTTATTTGCTTAAGGGGAACAGTCATATAATTACTTGCTTATATAGTGCTCGACGTCACAAGGGCGTGACAATGGCATAACAGGGGGGATATATTGCGTGGCCACATCATGTGACCTCGCTTAGCTAGATCATAGATCACCTCATGGTGATATAGAATGAATCATCCTTCACTACAACCACTGCATTCGCAACAGTTTTAAAGTAAACAATTTATCGATTACTTATTTGTCTAATCACCCTGTTTTACGTGCGACAAGAAGGAAAAGGAGAAGTTTTCTAGGGGAATAAGGCCTTTGTACAAAAGGTCGGCATAGCAACCAAAGCGAATCGCACGTGCCAAAGCACTAAGACCAACCTAGGGTCCAAACCCTCATAGATTTCTCACTTCTATAATGAATTGGGGGTGAGGTTTTGACTTTGTCTTAAAAGGGAAGGAAGAACAGAAAGCAGGAACAACAAATCGCACCACGACTTCCTCGCTTATTTCGTATCCCTTTGTCCGGTGAGACATTGCCACGTTAGCAGCCGCATAAATGCGGATGGCCTGATTGGAGGAGACTTTTGTATTTTGACAAAATAGGGGATATTTCGCGTGTGGCCGCTGATGTGGCAATGTCTCACCGGACGAAGGGATAGAGGGGGAAAATGAAGGAAAAAAAAACACATCGAATATATCGACCCAGACGGGACTCGCTTCTAGAGGTCAGAATCTAATATTCCAAGGGGTATTAGAATTTACTCACAACCCGCAATCTTTGCCAATTTCCAAAGCGAGCAGATGTTCACTGGCCGGAAAGCAACGCTGCGCGGTTGGTTAGTTATGAATAATACAGCGCCAATTTCTCGAGGTACATACCCTTACCATTCTATATTATTGTCAGCATTACCGTTATCAGGATAGCAGGATTTTTAGGGTCTTACAGGCCCTAAAATTCAGGGTTAGTTCTATAGTGATTTGCAGGGGATCGTGTAACTAACACCCTAGTTCTGTGTTAGTTATGATAATTTGCTGTGAAGAGCGTAACTAACAGGCCGTTTTTACGGATGCTTTGAACCAAAAAGTCGCTTATTTAGCGAGATAAAGCCTGCACCAAAATTTAAAAGCTTTGCAATCCGTTCTCGCACGTGTTGTTACAAAATAAGTGAGTGATAATGTCTCTTGTCTATTTAAGCTATGCCAAAAAGTTAGAAAATGATATTGGGTAGGTTTCAGAGGAGTTTAGCCTCAAATTGGGGTTTGTTTTATTCACAACTGCACGTGATCAAGATGCTCTCGTGATCTGACGCCGATTTCCCTCCGCTTACGGATAATGGAGAATGGGAAAATGGTACAGTGGGCAGCAAATTCCAAAATAGCAACTGTGTGCAATCTGCAAAGGAGCTGCTTCGGGATTGAGATTGCACGAGAGCAAATTCCAAAAAGCAAAAATTTCTCCTTTCCTTTATATCTCGTTGGTCCTTTAGCCAGATGGATGGATGAATTCTAGCTACACTATTGCAACCTATGCATCAATAAAGTTTCCAGCTGAGAACAGTGCTCCCATTAAAGTTCTCCTCTTTGCCTGAGATCGAGTGTTCACGGACAAGGTGAGGCCACAAAGCGATGATGCTTTGATATGCTTTGATACGTGGGCAGAATTGACACCGCAGGTCCGGCTTCCTAAGGTGCCGTGGAGATTGAATGCCAGTTACAAGGTCTTTAGGGTGCAAGGCAATACCTGTATTGTTTCGACAAAATGTGACTGGAAGCTGTGTCTCGAAAGTAGGGTAAGGGTGCCAGTGGGGCCGTTCAGGTATTTTGATTGCTGGTCTCGCTAGTGTGCCCTTGCCCTTTGCAGTGGAGAGAACATCGAATTGGAGGAGGAAGGCCTCAAGAGTTGTAGTAGCTGCATGCTGCATCAAACAAGGGGGCCGGTGCCTGTCGCATTCTTCTCGTATATCGAGCCCCTCTTGACGCCGGAACTTGGCCCTCAAATGGCATTCTTTGCGGTCTTCATTTATCTCGGAACTTTCGTACACAAGATGAACCAAGCACAAATGTTTATGATAGCGATGGGAGCCTTGCATCTGCTTAAACGGTCTATTTTCTAGAAAATTGTCGAGCTCCGTCCCGTTACGAGGCCAACTTTCGTCTGAAAACCATGCAATAGCTCTTGTGAGGCTCGTAGTATAATCTCTGTATTGATACATCCACATCAATTAGCGTCATCATGTAAGAGGGAGAGAAATACTCACAATTCCTTCTGCCCATGCAAGTGGACAATTCTCAGCCTTAAACATTGCAGCGAGGGTTAAAGGATCTAGAAAAGCAAAATCGGCTGGACATAGTATGCAAGTGCCTTGGTGTGTCCCTTTCACACCCAATCGAGCCAAAAGGTTTGCGAAGTACTCATCGAAGTGTTGTTTCCCCGCTTGTGTGATCCATCCAATAGCTTTTTACTAAAGTGGCCATTTTTTGGACCGCTTCACTTAGTAGTCCAGCAGAGGGCTTTTCTCGAGAGACTCGCGCAATCGCTTCCGAGACCTTTCTTTACGTTCTTCCCCTGGGCTCTTCATCAACCCCAAAACATTAGCAGTTGCCTTCAACGTTTCAACTGTAAGTGCTTCATGGTTTGATTCGCTGGTCGAGTTCGTATCGAGAGAGGTAACATCTGTGAATGGGGAGGTGGCACACACGGGACGAGGGTCTTGCGGGGATGGCGTGATGGTTGCAGCTTGGTTGACAGGTTCGCGAGTTGCGGCACCGCGGTTTGCAATCACATTGTCTGCCTCGGCAGACCGAGTGGTGCTTGATGTTGGAAGCTGAACGGTGGCAAGAGGCTGCGAAAGTTCGGTGGTTGAGAAGGTCGTGCAGGTGCTGCTTTGTGTCGTTGAAGTATGAGCACAAATTGGCGACTGGGATTGGGTGTAGCTAAATTGCGGAGGGGAATCGCATGTGATCTCCACCTCATTCTCTTCACCAATCCAGTTCTTCTGGAGAACGCCAGTTTGATCGACGATATATCGAATGAACACGCTGCTTACTTGTCCCTTGTGCTTCTGTTCGATAGGGCGGTCTAGGTTGAATCTCCGCTTGGAAGTAAAACGGCAAGGGTCTCCGGAGTCGGGATCAAGTCGGTTGTAAACTTGTAATGGTGCTGATGGAGCCATCTTTGATTTCGACCTCCAAATAAGAGGGCCACATTCTTCGGAAGAGAATCATGTTGGCACACTCGGATTCCCTTCATATACATGAGCTTTTTTGCAGGTCTCTATTCGCTCAACCTTGACATTACGCTCGTGTTTCTCCAGCAGCTTTCTCGTGCCGTAAACATCCTCGCAGCCTTGCTGGCAGGTTCCAAATAAGATCTCCCACACGGCGCACAGTGTGCCCCGCTTCGTAAATTCTATGTGTTGTTCCTCTCTTCAAACGCTGGAAGCGTAGGTCGCAAGAGCTCTACCTGGCTACGTGTTGCTTCATGACCTGCATGTCTCTAAAATCCTCGACGCGAGGTTCACGAAACACTCTTCAGCGCATGTACAAAGAGTATTCTTAGTGTTCTTCTTTACTGTATTCCTCGCGAACGCCTCGTTCTTTCTCGAATTCCTTGGCTCTCGAATGAAACTTCATAATGGAAACAGCTGACTCTGCATCAAATTGTTTCCTTACAAACGAGAATCCAAACGATGGTCATCATCGTGCCACAACATCCAAGATGAGAGCGTATACCGAAGTTGGCATCACCGAAACATGCCTAGGCTGTAAATGTCCCCAAAACAATCCTCCTCGAGCTGGCATTTTCTGAACCAGCAGCGATATGCCTCCAAGCATCACTATTCTGCTCTCAGGACCGCTTACAAGAGAAGATCACTCACCATATTCGAACGACAACCCACCTGCCAATCCTCAATGCATTGTCTTACTCACAACACCGATGCCACAACACAAGCAGTTTGAGCGATCATCTCGGCTCTGATGCATCGAACTGTCTCTTCCTGAGGATAAACCCGCCGCTACAATCAAATTTCGACATCTCTTACCAGTGGGCTAACCAGTACCTTCACCAGTGAAGCAACCGGTGGCAGTACTCATCTCACTGTCATCGGTGGGCGAACCAGTAGTCCAACTAGTGACGGCCCTCAACTTTATGTCACTAGTCCGCGAACCACTGGCCAGAGACCGCATTGCCCCAAGTCAAACGATTCCAGTCTTTCAATCCTACTCAACAACTTGAAGCTTAGCAATGTCAAGGACGTAATACATCCAAGAATTTGCATAGCAAGAAGAACCAATCCTATCAGAAAGCAACACATTCCCTCGATCAAAGTCTCCTTATCTCAACGCCTCCTTATCATTCAACTCTCGCGACAAAGTCGACAGATTCCAATCAATACCTATGCAACTCTCGTCAGTGTTAGACAAATCAACCAAAAACAAGCCATACCTCACCATTCCCATCAGTGTCAGGAAGAACTATAAAGAAGAAGAAAATGTGATCTGGAGAAGTACAAGAACGCTAAGAAGTATGAGCGATGGGGTCACAAGGGGAGGGCAGACTGGCAGAAATGTACTTGGGGCTTGAAATTGGGATAAAGACGGCTTGCAATCTACACGTAAACAGAGAGTGTTAAAAGGGAGTGAGGAAAGAGGACATGAAATAAAGAAGAAGGAAAGGGAAGAAGGCATGAAGTCAGAAATGAACAGAGATGAAGCAGGAAAGAAGAAAGGGAGGGGGGTTGGGAAACGAGCATAGAGATGGGAGACATGGAAAAAATTCAAGGAAGAGATGGGAAGGGGAGAAGGATGTGAGATGAACCAAGCCGCGATCGAGTTCAATCGTACAGTGACTTCATTGGGTTGAGCTTCTGGGGAGACGTCCCTGGATTCTCCAAACCTGATGGTCACTGTTGCTGAGCTACGATGCGGCATAGCATGAAAAGGATGATCCAAATGATAAGTGGCCTATGTTCTAACACTTAAATGTCCCTAAACCTACTGCAATCTTCTCATGTGCTAATAACCCATTCCACTTCTCTCTACCCGCTGCTACAAACTGCTACAAAAAGAAAAAGAAAAAAAGAAGTCCTAAGAATATTTTGTAACTTCTCTCAGGTAACGTTTGAGGGGAATAACTGACTGAGGGAAGTTCCCATCGAGAGATAGTCGAGAGCCAGTGGATAGGTATTGCCACATTCTTCGAAAGCAATGACGTTAAGAGGGAAATATTCCTACTAGTGGCAGCTGCCAGCTGAAGGAAGAGAAGATGAAGGAGAGAGTGTTGCGTCGCAGTCGTGCACCACGATGGAGTTGCTCGAGCAAAGTATAATTCGCAGATTCTTCATTTACTCTGCTGAATTTACCACATTTGATCTGGATTTACTCCAGAGCAGGATATCTCAGTGGCTGTATCTAGGAGGATGAAAGAAACTGCCGAATAAAGCCCAATAAGAGCGGTGGACACACCAAGAAGTCTTCATTGAGGCTTTCAATTACTGCTTCACGAAGTGAACTCAAAATTGGCTTAGAATGAAGTGGAGCGAGCATAAAAACGGAGCACCAAGGCAAGATCACAAAAATGATAGCTCATCACACCCTCCGCATCAAGATGAATTGATTAAACCCGTAATTTTCATTTCTGAGCTAGCGTCAATGTACCAAGCAGTAAAAATCAGATATCTGCCCGTTGTTGACCACCCACTTGGTCTCGAAAGAGTGGTGGGGGCACACAATCTTCACAAAATCAACTAATCTTCCGAAGACAGAACCGCCTCCGAGTCATCATCCGTAGAAGATGTATCCTTCATATCAATTTTGAATGTAAGACCTTCTCCCTCCAAACGGGTAAAATGCAAGCAGTGCTTCGAGAAGGAAAGGGTATGCGATCAAGGACAGCCAAGGTGCGGACCTTGCCTCAAAGAAGGAAGAAAGTGTGCGTCACAAGGCAAACAAGTATTGGAACCAGATGAACCAGGTCGACAGACCAGAGCAGAACAGAGTCGACTGAGCCGTTCGGCCCAGGAGGGGGATGGTATAAGGATTTAGGACAGAACAGGGAGATGTTCTCTCTCATTCGGCGTGAGCGGATTGCGCGGCGGGCTTACAGTAAGAAGATGCGTCAAAGGATCGCGTGAGGACACGCGTATAGGAGGGGGTTCGTGTTAGGGTCTTAGGTCAGGGTGTAAAGGGGGAGCCAGTCTCGGCGGCAAACAGAGAGCATCGCCTTAAATAGGGGCACTTGCCCACACTTCACTCCTTTTGCTTTCTCTCTTCCTTAGTTTCAATTCTCAATACACAGCAAGAACCTTCACGCCTTCTGGCCTGCCTTGAACCACACACCTGAGTCCATAACATTTCTAAGTTTAAAGGCGTTTAAAGCGTGTTATAGTGGTTAAATTCCTAGGATTAAGGTTAAGAAAATTGTGGTGTTTTTTGAGTCCTTGCCTTTCAAGTCTAGAATCCGGCGCTTTTATTTATCAGATAGCCAAACATGTTAAGGTATATATTATTGAAGACTTTTTATATTATCTATCCTTTACAAAAGCTCCTTTTCAACCTCTAAAGCTCTAGCGATCCAGTTCGCTTGAATCACACTAACTTTCTTTGCGTAATTCTTGGCTGTAAATACATGATCGAGGAACATAATGGCCTCCACTTTCTGTCCATAAAGCACGCTAGAGGGGTGGATCGCAATAGAATTCCTTCCTATAGTCGTCATATAACCCCCTTCTGGTGCCAATAATGCTGTTTTCGAACCGAACGCCTTCAAGAAGGCCTTGAAAATATTTTCGACACGTTCTGGTGTGATCGACTCGACTCTCTGCGGATCAGGTGGCGGAACCTCCTTTAGTAGCTTTTGCTGATGACAGAGTTGCCGGAGTTGTTTGCGAATGGCAAGCGCCATCTTCATGGCACGCGTGGAGACAAGACGCTGGCGGCACCAGGCAGCCCGATCAGAGCTTTCAGCAGCATATTTTTGCATCGTGTTAAGAAGTGTTATAACGTCACCTCGTCGATCTAAAATATCATAGCGACCCACTTCAATGCCATCTCTCTCATCCTCTGACTTGGGCTGGAGGAATACATCCGAGTCTGTGGTTAAACAAGAGACAATGTCTATGACCTCGAGGAGAACATCGACATCTGGCTCCGCAGCTGCAATAAGTACACGACCGTATGCAGCCGGAAGAGGGTAGCTAGCCATATTCATCCCAACATCTGTAAGGTCCCCACGATCGTCTAGTGCACCCATCATGTGAAGTTGAAGAAGAGCCTTTTCCATGGACAAGAGGCTGGGCGAATCCATCAATGGAAAGGTCAGAACGTCATTCGCCCCGCGGGCCTTCATTTTGAGAACAGCTTCAATCACATCGCTGCGAAGGATCTCAGGAAGATCATCTTGTTCGAGCTTGAGATAGTCCTCCTCCGTATAAACCCTAAAGCATTTCCCTCTGGCCTCTCGCCCTGCTCGTCCTGCGCGTTGGATAGCTGATACTTTGGAGATAGGCTTCACTAAAAGAGATTCCATACCCAGCTTAGGCCGATATTGCTTGACTTTGGCCTTACCGCAGTCCACGACAATTCGTACACCAGAAACGGTCACTGATGTTTCAGCTATGTTTGTGGCGAGAACAATTTTGCGTGTGAAATGTTCCTTGACTTCTTCGAAGACATCCTGCTGAGCCTGCGCTGAGAGTGATCCATGGAGTGGCATGACTTTCATTCTTGGTAGAGTCTTTAGAAGACTCACCGCGTAACTTTCAAGCTGAGCCTGCAACGTTTCAATCTCTTCCTGGCCAGTAAGAAAGACGAGGATATCTCCTGGTAGAGGCTCCTTAACATGCAGCTGAAGGATAGTCTGCAGTACATTGTGGAGGTAATCTGGGGCAGGATTGGCCTCGTAGAAGATGTCCACCTCGTGTTGTCGGCCCCGTACATACTCGACCGCGACCCCATTTTCAGAAACTCCACCCTTAGACGCCCCTAGTTGAGCCTCCGTGTCAGACAGCTCTTCATGCGGATCACTAGAATTAACGCCGAGTAGTGAGATTGGGGAAGAGCCACTCGACGCGGCTGATATTTTCTCGAATTTGGGAGTCGAAGATACGCTGCTGTTGCTTTCATCGTCCGAGTCACTGAACCCATCCCATGAAGAGAAAG
>Ga0302325_10030085_pt1 | contig 11204 bp, 12 predicted proteins | sample Palsa_T0_2_FD_201948 | JGI IMG/M metagenome (GOLD analysis project Ga0302325, IMG submission 201948) | Peat permafrost microbial communities from Stordalen Mire near Abisko, Sweden - Palsa_T0_2 | ecosystem: Environmental > Terrestrial > Soil > Palsa > Peat permafrost | place: Sweden: Abisko...
TTCACGAGAACTCCTTCGTACACCCCGGGTCGCACAGCAGCGTCCCGCCCCGCGTCCAGAATGCATATCCCATCCTGACCGCCGATCCAGTGTAGTGGCTGCTGGGGGCGGCTCTGTTCGGGCGCCCATGGCCGTCGCACCCTACGCTGGGGAACGTGTTCGATCCCGACGAGATGATCGCTCGATTCCGCCAACGAGCCGAAGCCGTGCGTACCCGCGGGGTGCCTCCGATCGAGGGAGCCGAGCGCCAACGCTTCCGTGAGCAGGCCCAGCGTGATTTCACCGACTACGCCATGATCGGCGACGCCCAGGCCGAGTTGGTCGACGGCATCCTCACATTGCGCATCGATCTGCGCCCGCCTGCTGAGTCGTCCGAGCTTTCTGGCTAGCCGCCGTAGTGCATTCGGGTGTCCTCCATGCGGAGCACCTCGGCGGGCTCTCCTCCGACCCCTGTCACCTCGCCGATGAACAGAGTGTGGCTGCCCAGCTCGTTGTGGTGCCGCACCGCGCACACGATGTACCCGCACGCCGCCGTGAGCACCGGCATCCGCTCCGGTCCGACCAGTTGGACCGGATGACCGGCCATGGTAGTCACCGTCCCGTCGACCCCGCGCTCGGCTTCAGTCACCGGCTTGACGAACCGGCGCACCACGTCCCGGTCGGTGCGCGCCAGCAGCGATAGGGAGAAGGCACCGCCGGCGGTCACCAGTCCGGCGGTGACCGACCCGGCCTCAATGGCCACGCCGATCAACTTGGGCTCCAGGCAGACCTGCACCACCAGATTGGCCGTCATGAGGTTGCACGATGCGTCGTGCCGGCTGCCCACCAGGTAAAGGCCGGTCGGCAGGGCCCACAGCACCCGCCGGCGCTGTCGATCAAACTCGTCACTCATCCGAAGATGCTTCCCGGGGTGTTGTCCGTCGTCGTGGTCGTTGAGACAACCGACCCGTCAATCGACTGGATGCGGATCAGTGTCCGATCGAAGAGCCTTTCGGCCCGGGTCATGGCCGCGTAGGCGCGGGCAAGCAGCTTGGGGTCGGTGACCCCGGCGTTGTAGCACTCGGTGCCCGCGGTGCCCTCCAACCCGTAGGCCTGCGAAAGCCAGGCCGTCACCTGGGCGTCGGGCGACGGGAGTGAGCTGTTGGCCATTTCGGCATCGTCCTCCAGCGCGCCGCACCCTGAGTGCACGGCACCGGTGCCGTTGGGCACCTCTTTGGAAATGCGTTGGTTGTCCGCCACCAGTGTCCCGACGTCCTCCCCCAGTGCGGTGCCACTGACCCACACCGACAGGCGATGCCGTGCCGTGCCCATCTGGTCCTCGCCGGCGCAGGATGTCAGTCCGATGGCGAGGAGTGAGACGGCCAACACCATGACGAGCCGGTGCGTCATACGACGCGCAGGACGTGCACCTCGCGCCGGCCCTTGCGCAACACGACATAGCGGTCGTGCAGCAGGTCATCGGGGCCGAGCATCCGGGCCGCGTCCGACTGTTGTTCGTTGTTCACATAGGCGCCGCGCTGCTCAATGGCCCGTTTGCCCTCCCCGCGGGACTTGACCAGGCCGGAACGCTCGAGCGCGTCAACCAGCAGCATGCCCTCCAACACCTCACCGCGGGCCACGTCGGTGGTCGGGGCATCCTCGGTGACGGCCAGCAGCATCTCCTCGCTGAGCGTGGCGATGGCCTGGCCGAAGAGGGCTTGTGCAGCCTCCTCGCAACGATCCACCTCCTCGTTGCCGTGCACCAGCCCCACCACCGACCGGGCCAGGGCGCGGGGCGCGGCCCGGCGTTCGGGATGGTCGGTCGTCTCCGCATCGAGCGCTGCGATCTCTGCGTGGGAGAGAAAGGTGAAGTAGCGCAGGTAGGTCCCCACCACCTCATCGGGAGAGTTGAAGAAGAACTGGTACATGGCGTACGGGCTGGTGCGCTTCGGGTCGAGCCAGATGGTCCCGGACTCGGTTTTGCCGTACTTGGTGCCGTCAGCCTTCACGACCAGCGGCGTCGTCAGCCCCCACACTTCGTCCCCGCTGACCCGCCGGATGAAGTCGACGCCCATGGTGATGTTCCCCCACTGGTCGCTGCCCCCGATCTGCAGGTCACAGCCGTAGTGCCGGTGCAGGTGGAGGAAGTCGTAGGCCTGCAACAGCATGTAACTGAACTCGGTGTAGGAGATGCCCTGATCGGGACGCTCGAACCGGCTCCTGACCGAATCCTTGGCCACCATCTGGTTGACCGTGAAGTGCTTGCCCACATCGCGCAGGAACTCGATCATGCTGATCTGGCTCAACCACGCGCTGTTGTCGAGGAGCACGGCGTCGGTCAGGTCTAAAAACTGGCCCAGCTGAGGCTCAATGCCGTCCAGGTATCCCCGGAGGGCCTCCGTGGTCAGCATGTTGCGCTCTTCGCTCTTTCCGCCCGGGTCACCGATCATGCCGGTGGCTCCCCCGGCCAGTGAGATCGGTCGGTGGCCCGCCAGCTGAAGGCGTCGCAGGGTACAGAGCAGCATGAGACTGCCCACGTGCAAGCTGTCGGCCGTGGGGTCGAATCCGGCGTAGACGGTGAGTCCCCCCTGGGCGAGCCGAGTCAGGAGGTCGGGGTCGGTCACCTGGTGAATCAGGCCGCGGAAGGCGAGGTCCTCCGAAAGCGTGGGCATGCTCAAACCTTGCCATAGGTTGGTCGGCCCATGAACCTACCGATCGAAGGCATCCTGCCTCCCGATCTGCAGGGGACGTTGCTGCGGATCGGTCCGGGTGGGGCGGAGCGGGGAGCGCTCCACGCCATTGAGCTGCGGGACGGGGCGGCCGTGTCCTATCTGACCGGCGACACGTCGGCTGACACCAACGTCGCGTGGCACGCCGGATCCGTCCTCGCCCTGGCGGAGGCGGGCATCCCCGAGCAGTTCTCCCGTGCGCTGGTGCCCGAGGAATTCGGCGGCGCCCTCACCGTGCCCATCGCGTCACACGTGCACCGCGATGCTCGAACCGGGGGTCGGGTGATCTTCGGCATCGACGATGGGGCGGAGACCACACTGCTCCGCATCGGCGAATGGGACTCAGGCGGAGTGCTGACCCATCACATGGCGGTGACCCTGGAGCGCGCCACGTGGCAGCACGACATCGGGCTGACCGAACGCCATATCGTCTTCATCGAGTCGCCGACGGAACCGTTGCCGGCTGTTGTTGGCCGTGCAGGCGTCGGCACTGTGGCCGGTGGCACCGTGGCCGTGCCCTTTCGCTGGGCTCCCGGCGCACCTGGTTGGGTCGGCGTGGTCGCCCGTGGCAGCGACGGGTCTACCGTCCGCTGGTTCCGACTCGACCCCTGCCTCGTCACCCACGTGCTCGGCGCCTACGACGACGGTGATTCGGTCGTGCTGTACGTGTGCCGCTACGAAGTGCCCGAAAAAGGACAGGCGGTCAACCTCGGCGCCTCGGTGGTGGCCCCGGACGGCATCGGGATGAGCCTGATCGGCGGTGGGCTCCCCGTCCTGGAGCGCTGGCGGATCAGCGGCGAGCGACTGGAGCGGGTGCAGGTCGATGAGCGGTCGATTGAGTATCCACGGATCGACCCGTTGTGCGAGGGCTCGGAGTTCCGGTACGGGTACTGCGCAGCCCTGTCAGCCACCAAGGACCAGAGCGCCGATCGGGCCGTTGATCAGGTGGGACTGATGCGGTTCGACCTCGCCCGCGACGAAGTGGCGACATGGAATCCCGGCCAGCACCTCACCGCCAGCGAGCCCTTGTTCGTGCGGGCGGTCGACGGGCACAGCGATGACGAAGGCTGGTTGCTGACCGTGGTCGACGACGCCATGCGCCAGGGAAGCGATCTCTACGTGCTCGATGCGTCCTCTTTCGGGCGCCAGGGACCGCAAGCTGTCATCCATTTGCCCGAGGCGGTGCGGCTGCCGTTCCGCAGCCACGGCGAGTGGGTGGGGGCGGACCGCTACCGCTGAGCAATATTCTTCAAATTGCCCGAACAACGCAATCAGCCAACAGACCGTTCATTCATGCATGACACTGTCCCCGGTACGCGACATCCCTCGACGAGCCACGCTGCCGCGCCGGACCGAGGCCCTCATCTCCAGTGTGTCCAAGCACCACCGGGCCATCTCCGCGCACACGCAGCAGCTCCTGAGCGATATCGCCGAATTGGATCGCCGCAAAGCCTGGCGGGTGGATGGGGCCACATCGATGGTGGCGTGGTTGGTCCAGCACTTCGGCATCTCCGCCACCACGGCCCGGGAATGGGTGACGGCGGCTCAAAGGTTGGTGGAGTTGCCGATGATCGCCGATGCTCTTGGCCAGGGAAAACTCTCCTTTGATCAGATAAAGCCCCTGGTCGATGTGGCCAAACCGGACACCGATGCCCGCCTGGCCGAGGAAGCCACCCACTGGTCGGCCAAACAAGTGCGCGAGCTGGCGCAGGCCTCGCGCAACAAGTCCGACGAAGAGGCAGTGGGGAGCTATAGCCGTCGTTTCCTTCGCTTCAACGATCGCCGACGCTCCTTCTCCGGCGTGCTGCCCGACGAGCACTACGCCCTGGTGAAGGGCACCCTCTTCAGTTGGGTCAGCCGCAAGAAGCGCAGCAACACCACCTTCGATCAACGCATGGCCGACACCCTGGTCGAGCTGTGCGACAGCCGAGTCGGTGCGAGGGGCGGTGGTGGTCACAAGAGTGGCACCGCCGGGCCGGGCGAGACCGAGACCGAGACCGAGACCGAGACGCGAGGCGGCACCGGTCGGATTCGTCCCACGGTGGTGGTCCACGCCGATTTGACCCTGCTGGCCGGCGGCACGGGCCACGCCGAGTTGGATGTCCTCGGTCCACTCTCGCCTGAAGTCGCCCGCCGATTGGCCTGTGACGCCCGCATCATTGTCTCGGGTGATGATGCCGAAGGTCGCAGCATTCAGCAGGGTGGGGCTCGCCGGAGCCCGACGCCGGCCCAACGCCGCGAGGTCCGCCGGCGGGACAAAGGGTGCCGATGGCCCGGCTGTACGTACAGCGAGTTCACCGACGTGCACCATGTCGTGCACTGGACCAACAATGGTCCAACGGATATCCCCAATCTGGTCGAGTTGTGTGATCAGCACCACCGATCGGTACATGAGTTGGGCTGGAAGATGTCAGGTGATGCCAATGGAGAGCTCACCTTCCGCAGCCCAACTGGCCGTGTGACCACTTCGACCCCTTCACCGACGTTTAATCAAGCGCGAGACGGACCGCCTGATTAACGGCGTCGTGCAGCGCCACGTTGGCCGATCGTCCTGGCACCTTCACCCGCACCATGGAGGGAGCGGGCAGGGTGAGCGCGTGATCGAGCTGGCCCGGCGTCTCGACCTCGTGCACCTCCAGTCCGAAGCCGCGGGCCACATCCCCAATGTCCGATGAGGGCGGCGTACCGAAGAGTTGTTCGAAGCGCGTCTCTTCCAACGCTCGCGCCTGGGGCAAGAAGGAAAAGATGCCTCCTCCCCCGTTGTCGAGCACGACGAAAGTGCAGGGCACGTTGGGCAGGTTGACCAGGGCCGAGACATCGTGCAGGAAGGCCAGATCGCCCAGCAGAGCAAAGGTACGCCGACCCGCCGCCGCCACACCCAGAGCGGTTGACGCCACCCCGTCAATCCCGTTGGTTCCCCGATTGGCCAGGACAACTGGGGGAACCGGCAGGGCGGGGGCGAACCATTCCAGATCGCGCAGAGGCATAGAGGCCGAAACGACAATGGTGGCATCGACCGCCGCGGCGTGGCGGAACAGCATCCGAGCGGCGAGCGGCTCACTCATCTGGTCGGACAACGTGGTGGCAATGGCCCCTTGCGCCGCCATTTCATAGTTCTGCCATTGGGCGAGCCAAGCCGGGTCTCCCAGAATCGCGCCGTCACGTGCCGACGCCAACCACGCCGCCGGACGGACCTGATGCCATTCAGTCACTCCGTGCGACGGATCGCTCCATTGCCGCCACGGATCAACGGAAATTACCCTGGCCCCCCGACTGCCTGCTGCCACCACATACTCGCCGAGGGCCTTGGAAAGCCACGGTGTGCCGAGCAGCACGACGGTGTCCGCCAGGGCAGGATCGGCTCGGGCGATGGCGTCAGCCGCCGCGATGGATCCCTCCACCCGGCAGCCCGACATCGGGTCAGCCAGCACGGGCCACCCGAGCGCCGATCCCAGTTCGAGGACCTGCGCCTGCACACCTGCAACGCCACCCCCGGCCACAATGAGTCCACGCCCGGTCAGGGGCGACCCGAGTTTCACTGTCCCAGAGCTGTAGCCGGAGACAGAAGGGCCGACCCGTGGTGGCAATGGATCGGGTTCTCCGATCAGAGGTTCCCGGAAGGCCAGGTTCAAATGGACCGGTCCCGGTCCTCGCGGCCCGTCAAGAGCTTCGGCCAGCGCGCGCACCGCCAGCGGCCGCCATCCAGCACTCTGGGCCGCCTCAGGCACTCCGGGGGCGCAGGCCCAGCGAGTCGATGTCGTGAACAATCCGATCTGGTCGATCGTCTGTGACGCACCCACCTGCTGAAGCTCAGGAGGGCGGTCCGCCGTGCAGACGATGAGCGGTATCCGGGCCTGGTGGGCTTCCACCACTGAAGCGTGCAACTCCGCCGCCGCCGTGCCACTGGTGACACAGATGATGGTGGGAACTCCCGAGACCAGAGACAGCCCGATGGCGAAGAAGCCCGCGCTGCGTTCGTCGAGGCGGACGTGGACCGAGAGACGCTCAGCCAGCACCAGGGCGAGGGGGGTCGACCGCGACCCCGGGCAGATCACCGCATCGGTGACACCGCGGGCAACCCACTCGTCGACCAGAGTGGCGGCAAAGGTGGCCTGTACGCTCACCCGGCGTGCCCCTCCATGTGGAAGTGCAAGGGACCGGACCACCTCTGGTCCTGCTGCACGGATTTACCCAGACCGGCCGCTTGTGGGGGCCGTTCGGTGAGGCGCTGGCGCCGGGTCGGCGCCTGATCAGCATCGACCTGCCCGGTCACGCCGGCTCCGATGGCGTGCGGGCCGACCTGGAGTCCACGGCCGCACTGGTGGCCGAAGCGGTCATCTCGCGTGTCGGCTCGGTTCCCTGTGACCTGCTCGGCTATTCCCTTGGTGCACGAGTCGCCCTCCACGTGGCCATCGGTAACGATCTCCCCCTCAGTCGACTGGTTCTCATTGGGGCGACGGGAGGCATAGACGACGCCGCCGCTCGTGAACAGCGGCGCCGGGCCGACAATGACATGGCGGACGCCCTTGAGGCGTCCGGGGACGTGGACCAGTTCGTCGCCGATTGGCTCCGTGGGCCGCTGTTCACCCGCCTGCGCGCCATCGCAGCGGACGACTCGGCGGAACGGGTGCGCAATACGGCTGGCGGTCTGGCATCGAGTTTGCGCCTGTGCGGTACGGGGACGCAGATGCCGTTGTGGGATCACATATCCGACATCACCGTCCCGATGCTGGCCATGGCCGGAGCCGACGACGAGCGCTTCTCGGCGCACGCCTTCCGGTTGGCATCGTTGGCCGCTGACGGCGCCGTATCGCTGGTCCCCGGAGGAGGGCACGCGGTGCACCTGGCCCAACCCGCGCTGGTCGGACGTCTGGTGACTCACTGGTTGACGATGTCAGGATGAACAAGGAGCAACCCGATGGCGAGGAGGAGCCCGACAATGAGTTGCAACCGCGCCGTAGCTCCGAGCATCGGCAGAAGCCTTCTTCCTGCACGCTCACTCATTGCGATGCGCACCGGGTAAAAGGCCAGGGGCATGGCCAGCAGTGCAATGAGCGACCAGCCTCGATAGTGCTGCAAGACACCGATTGACAAGGCCACGCCCATCAGCGTGATGCTGTAGAGCAGGCCGCCATTTTGACGGCCCAGGCGGACAGCCAATGTCTTCTTGCCTGCCGCAGTATCGGTTTCAATGTCCCGCAGGTTGTTCGCTTGGAGCAGCGCGGCGGCCAGTAACCCGACCGGGACCCCGACCCAGAGCACGAACCACCAGTTATAGGCGTAGTTGTACGAGTGGCCGTGGTATGTGGCGACGTAGGGCGCATGCTGCACGTAGGCCGACCCGGCGGTCGCCACCAGACCGAAGAAGACGAAGACAAAAAGCTCGCCGAATCCCAAATACCCGTAGGGATGTGGTCCGCCCGTGTAGGCCCAGCCGGCCACGACGCAAATCAGACCAAGCGGAATCAACCACAAGCTGACGGTGAGCGCCAGAAGGAGCCCGGCCACTCCCGCGATGGCAAAGGAAATGGCAGCGGCGATCTTGACATCGCGCACGGAGGCCAGCTCGCCCGCCACCAGGCGAACCGGTCCCACCCGAACCTCGTCAGTCCCTCTGACACCGTCGGCATAGTCGTTGACGAAGTTGGTTCCGACCTGAATACCGAGAGCGACCACCAGGGCCAAGAAGGCATGGAGGAGCGACAGGCTGTGCTGGACCAGGGCACCGGCAAGGCCCGAGTGGCCATCGACCGTGACGGTGGTGACAAAGAAACGCCCACTGGAGAGATACCCGGCCGCGGTGCCGACCACCACCGGCACTATGGCGGCGGGCAGCGTGCGGGGACGCGCGCCAGCCACCCACGTCTTGAGGGGTGTCTTCATGGCCGGCGGGGGAACTTCGAGAAGTCCGGCTTCCTGTGCTCCACGAAGGCGTTCCGTCCTTCCTGGCCCTCTTCGGTCATGTAGAAGAGCATGGTGGCGTCACCGGCCAGCTGCTGCACTCCGGCCAACCCGTCGTCGGCCGCATTCATGCCGGCTTTGATCATGCGCAAGGCGATCGGCGAGAGGCTGAGAATTTGCCGGCACCAAGCGACCGTCTCTCTTTCGAGATCCTCCAACGGCACCACGGTATTGACCAGTCCCCAGTCCAGCGCCTGTTCTGCGTCGTACTGGCGGCAGAGGAACCACACTTCCTTGGCCCGCTTGAGGCCGATCGTGCGAGCCAGAATGGACGAGCCGTAGCCTCCGTCGAAACTTCCCACCTTCGGACCCGTCTGGCCGAAGCGAGCGTTGTCGGCCGCAATCGACAGGTCGCACACCAAATGGAGAATGTGCCCGCCGCCAATGGCGTAGCCGGCGATCATGGCGATGATGGGCTTGGGGATGCGGCGCATCAAAATTTGGAGATCCAGCACGTTGAGGCGACCGATGCCCCGCTCGGCCACGCTGTCGTCTCCTATGTAGCCGTCATCTCCGCGGATCTTCTGGTCACCGCCAGAGCAGAAGGCATCGGGGCCCTCCCCGCACAGGATGATCACTCCGACGTCCGGGTCGTCCCGGGCCATGGTGAAGGCATCGGTGAGCTCGAACAACGTCTGCGGTCGGAAGGCGTTCCGTCGCTCCGGGCGACAGATGGTCAGCTTGGCGATCCCCTCGCCCACCTCGAATCGAATGTCGCCGAATGACCCCCGGGACTCCCATTTCGGGGCGGGGAGCGGGCGGAGCTCATCGAGCGGATCCTGGGGACTGCCTGTAACCACGGTATGCACGGCGCCCTACGCTACCGGCCAGTGCCTGAACTCGTCGCCCTGAACCTTCCTGGCGGAGCCGGCTTTGTCGATGCGCTCCGGGCCATTTGGGACACCGGTGACGCGGCCGCCCCCTTGGATCCGCGCCTACCCCCCGCAGCACGGGACGCCGTGCTCGCCGCCATTCGCCCATCTCGGGTGGTGGGATCCGATGGCGACATCCATGCGGTGGCGGGCGGCCAACCGGTCGAGGATGGTGACGCCATTGTCCTGGCCACGAGCGGTACCGCGGGCGAGCCCAAGGGGGTCGTCCTGACGCACGATGCATTGTTGGCGTCGGCCCGGGCCACCTCACAACGCCTCGGGATCGACCCGGCGCGCCATTCCTGGCTGGCCTGTCTCCCTCTGGCCCACGTCGGTGGGTTGTCGGTTGTGACCCGGGCACTCCTGACGAAGACCCCACTCACGGTGCTCCCCGGTTTCGACAGTGACCTTGTCTGCGAAATCGGGCAATCCGGCCGTGCCACCCATGTCGCACTGGTGGCCACCGCCCTGCGGCGGATCGATTCCGACCTCTTCACCGGAATTCTGCTCGGCGGAGCCAGGCCACCCGAAATGCTCGCCCCGAATGTGGTCGTCACCTACGGGTTGACCGAGACCGGATCGGGTGTGGTGTACGACGGCGTCCCGCTCGATGGGATCGAGGTGGCGCTCTCCCATTTTGACGATGGCTCGGTGGAGGGCGAGATCCTGTTGCGCGGACCGATGCTCATGCGCTGCTACCGCGATGGGAACGCGGGGCGGGTGATCGGACCTGACGGGACGGCCACGTGGTTCGCCACCGGCGATGCCGGTTCCCTCGCTGACGATGGGACCCTCCGGGTATCCGGACGGTTGGCCGAGGTGATCGTCACCGGCGGTGAAAAGGTGTGGCCCGATGCGGTCGAGAAGGTGCTCGCCTCCGATCCCGGGGTCAGTGAGGTCGCCGTGTGGAAACGGGCCGATCCCGACTGGGGTGAGCGGGTGGTGGCCTGGATCGTCCCCGGAGCATCGCCGCCCCACACTGACGCTTTGAAGGAACTGGTGGTCCACACCATTGCGCCCTGGGCCGCGCCGAAGGAATTCGTCTTCGTGGACGAATTACCCCGAACGGCCTCAGGCAAGATCAGGCGAACCGAACTCACCTGAAAGATCGGGTCAGGCCGCGTCGCCCTCGGCCAGGTCCTCCAGCACTGAGCGCAACTCGCGACCGATCTCCCGCGGGTTTCCGGTGAGGTCGCAGAGCTCCTCACCTTGCGCGTTGAGAGCGTCGCCGGGTCGATAGAACGACACCTTCAAGCCCCGTCCGCCGGGAACCCCCATCACGACCCAGGGCTCGCCGACCCGACCCGACTCACGGGTGGCCATGACGGCAATCGGCGTATCGATCACCGACAGGCTCCACGAGTGCGTCTCGGCGGCCTGCGCGATCCGGGAGAGTTCACTCTTCGACGGGCTCACTGTGCGGCGTTCTCCGGCATCCCCTCACCGTAGAGGGCGGTTGTGTCCGTTCACTGTCTTTCCCATTCACGAGGGCATTGACATCCGTATTGGTCTAGTTAGACTAACCAAGTATGGCTACTATGAGCCGCCGGGCAGGGCCGTCGGGTGAGATCACCCGCCTGACACTCCTCGGGATGTTGGCCGCGCGGCCGATGTACGGCTACGAACTCCGCCAGCAGATGAAGTTGTATGACATGGAGCACTG
>Ga0302325_10030086_pt1 | contig 11203 bp, 9 predicted proteins | sample Palsa_T0_2_FD_201948 | JGI IMG/M metagenome (GOLD analysis project Ga0302325, IMG submission 201948) | Peat permafrost microbial communities from Stordalen Mire near Abisko, Sweden - Palsa_T0_2 | ecosystem: Environmental > Terrestrial > Soil > Palsa > Peat permafrost | place: Sweden: Abisko...
CTTCCGGGTGAGTGCGCGCGGCCAGCGATGGCTCGTGCAGCAAACCCTGAACCAGGCGTTGGGAGACGGGGCTGCGGTCCTGGTCCACCACCAGCACGCTGACGCGCGGTGTGTTGCCGCCGCCCATTCCGCCGAAGATCACGGCGAAGATGCTGAAGAACGCCACTGGCAGTATGAACGAGAGAATCAGCGCGCCGCGGTCGCGGCGGAGCTGCCTGAAACCGTTGCGGACGATGGCGGCGATCATTGGCGCAGATCCCTTCCGGTAAGGTGCAAAAAGACAGATTCGAGATTGGGGCGGCGCAGAACCACGTCGACGACTTCGAGGCCGTCGCGCGCCGCCGCGTCCAGCAGGGTAGCGATCTCAGTGGGCTGCGCCACGGCGAAGTGCGCGACACCGTCTTGCAGGGTGCCCCCGCGCGGCGTCGCCCAATCAGCCGCATTCTGCACCGAGGAGGCGAAGCGCATCAGCACATCGCTGTGGCGGCCGAAGGACTGCTCCACCAACTCTTCCTTGGTGCCGTTTGCGATAACGCGCCCGTGATCGATGATGGCGATGGAGTCGCACAGGCGCTCGGCTTCTTCCATGTAGTGGGTGGTGTAGATTACGGTGGTGCCGTCTTTGCGCAAGCCTTCGACCATCTCGAAGATGCGATTGCGCGATTGCGGGTCGACGCCTACGGTGGGCTCGTCCAGCAGCACCAGGCGCGGGCGATGCACCAGTCCGGCCGCCATGTTCAGGCGCCGCCGCATGCCGCCGGAGAGAGTCTTGACGGTGTCGCCGGCGCGGTCGGCCAGCGCGGCCCAATCGAGGCACCACTCGATGCCGCTGCGCAACGCTTTGCCGCGCAGGCCCTGGTAGCGGCCGAAGGCTTCCAGATTCTCGCGGCAGGTGAGCAGCGGATATAGCGCCATTTCCTGCGGCACCCAGCCCAGTTCCGCATGGGAGGCGGCGGAGCCGGCCGGTTGGCCGAATACCTGAATGCTGCCGGAATCGGGGCGTACGCGGCCGGCGATGCTGCGAATCAGGGTGGATTTGCCCGCGCCATTGGGGCCGAGCAGGCCAAGGCAGGCGCGCTCTTGAACTTCCAGCGAGACGCCCGCGACAGCGGTCAAATCGCCGAAGCGCTTCACGACGGAATCGACTTGCAGGGGGAGGGGAGGCACGTGTAGACGATGGTACCCCAAAAGTGGGGCAGGCTCCCAGCCTGCGGCGGCCTCCCAGGCCGCCATCTTATCTTCAACGCAGCCTTCAGTGGTAGCCTGTGGAACAGGCGCCATGACACCCGCGATCTTCTTCGGCCACGGCAATCCTATGAATGCTGTGCTGCATAACGGCTACACCGAAGCGTGGGCCGCCATGGGACGGGAGATGGCGCGGCCCAAGGCCATACTGAGTATCTCGGCGCATTGGTTCGTGCCGGAGACGGGCGTCACCATCACGACCGCGCCACGGACCATCCACGATTTTGGCGGCTTTCCGCGGGAACTGTACCAGGTGCAGTATCCCGCGCCGGGCGATCCGGACCTGGCGCGGCGCGTGCAAGCCTTGCTGCGGCCCTTGCCGGTGAAACTGGACGAAAGCTGGGGCCTGGATCACGGCACGTGGTCGGTGCTGTGCCATGTGTATCCGCAGGCCGATATTCCGATCGTGCAGCTCAGCATCGACGAGACACAGCCGGCCAACTTCCACTACGAGATTGGCGCGCGCCTGGCGCCGCTGCGGGAGGAGGGCGTGCTCATCGTGGGGAGCGGCAACCTGGTGCACAACCTGCACGCGTATGCGTGGGGGCGGCACGCCGCCGAGCCGTACGACTGGGCCGTGCGGTTCGAGCAGGAAGCGCGCGCGATGATTGTGGCGGGCGAGCACAAGCCGCTGGTAAACTATGAACGGCTCGGGCGGGAAGCGCTGCTCTCGATTCCCACGCCGGACCACTATTTGCCTTTGCTGTATGTGATCGCATCGCGTCAGGCGTCCGAGCCAGTCAGTTTCCCGGTGGAAGGCGTGGATGGCGGGTCGATCTCCATGTTGGCGGTTAAGCTAGGGTAAGTCCGTGGGGCAGCGCCTCGCGCTGCGGCGGCCTCCCAGGCCGCCATCTTCTCTTCGCGAAGACTCGAGTTTCGATCAAAAGCGGCCAAGGCCTGCCCCACTTGAAGGCTTGGACTCACCGCAGCCGCCAGCGCCCGTCTGAAAACTCCGCGCGCTCTTCGTCCCACGTGCCGAACTTGGCGGCCATCTGGCCGCCGTCCACGAACAGCGCGGCTCCCGTAATGTACGACGCCAGGTCGGAGGCCAGGAATGCACTGGCATTGGCGACTTCTTCCGGCTCGCCTCCGCGCCCCAGCGGAATGTGTCGGAAATAGTCCTTCAGCACGCCGGGATTCGCGAAACTGCGCGCGGTGAGGCGCGTGCGGATCAGCCCCGGGCAGACGGCATTCACGCGGATCCCGTAAGGTCCGAGTTCGTTGGCGATGGTGTGGAGTAGCCCCAGCAATCCGGCCTTGCTGGCGTTATAGGCGGTCAGCCGCGTTTCGCCATCGTAGGAGTTCGTGGACGCGGTCATCACCATGGCTCCGCGGCGGCGTGGAATCATGCGCGCGGCGGCCACTTGCAGCGTGTTGAAGATGCCGGTGAGGTTCACCGCGATGGTGCGCTGCCAATGCTGCTCGGTAGTGGCGGCGAAATCAGCCTCGTCGCCGATGCCCGCGTTAGCTACTACGATGTCCGACGCGCCCGTCTGGTCGAAGGCGCGCTCGAGCGAGGCCCGGTCGGTGACGTCGACAGGGTAACCGTTGCCGCCGAGGCGTGCGCCCGCCGCGGCCGGATCTTCGCGCTCCAGGTCGAAAATCGACACCCGCGCGCCTCCCTGCGCCAGCACGCGGGCCGTGGCGGCTCCAATCCCGTTGGCGCCGCCTGTGACGACTGCGATCTTACCGGAGAAATCGAAAGGCATCTTTATAAGTTAGCCCGTCTAGCTGCAATGCTGTTCATTTAGCGCATTGAAGGGGAATTTTGGCTATCGCCTTCTATCGCCTGCAAATGCTGAAGTGAGAGTGGCGCTCAGGGCTTGTCTCCCAGAACCCGACTTCAGGCCAAGTACCCGGTTGTCGCAGCCTATATCGTGTCGCGACACGATACACTACGGGTGCCAAACCCATCATTCAATTAACCAGCACTAGATGTCATCTGCAACATAAACCCCGGAGCAGCCCTGGCCAAGGACGGGATAGGTCGAGAATTAGAGGAATACGGAACCGGAATCGTCTGCCCAAACACGGACGCTCTATGACACAGAATTGTCGCCTTCGCCTATCCTGAAAGAGCTTTGAGCGTCGCATCAATGCGTTGGTTTACGGCATCCTTCAGGGCTTGGCTGATCTTTGTGACCAAAGCTCCGCAGGTATCTGTCCAACTCATTTTGTACCAACGGCGCACCACCTGCTCGCCTTCAGAATCGAATACGCCCCAGTCGATAAGCGAGTGTTCCGTAAGCATTTCCATCACATAACAGCGTTCAAGGCCTGGTGCGCAAGTAACTACGAGGACAAAGCGCTTCAGACTGACAACTTTTGGCGAGAAGGCTATCTTCATCTGAACTTTATCCAATTGACAATTCAGTCGCAGTTCATAGTCCTTTAGAGGGTCTTCGCCACCCAATATCGACATTGTTGCCGCCAGCGAGCTAAAACCCAACGGATCGGTTCGTCGCTTCGCACGAGGGATTTCTGCGGTCACAAAGTTATCAGGTCGTTTCTCTCCGGACAGCACACGGATGAGAAACTCGCGAGTTGTAGGTTCCTGAAAAGTGGAATGTTTGACTGTCTCCGACGTAAACAATTGTCCGAGGAACTCTCCACGAGACACTTCGTCCGATAATGTGTCGAAGAATCGACCGATAAAGTTTCTGGGCCAAATCTTTCTTAGCAAATCTGCTTTCTGCCCTTCCTAAGATCTCTAGCTGGCTCAACACAGGCTCAATTACACTTGAAATATTTGGATTGTTCTCTGCATTGCGGCTTAGAGTCAAAACCTTTGCTCGTATTTCATCAAACCTCTTCGCACTCTCGACGAACTGCTCTCGCCCAGTCCCTTGCGAGACAAAGTGAGGCGTTTGGTCGTTGTTGTCTAGAAAATCATCCCGCAAAGCGTCGATTATGTCTGTGTAGTAGACAATGCCTTCGGTTTTGCGCAGCGATGCCGCCCGGAATTTTTCTGTGAATACGCTGAGCGGATTGCCACTCAAGGAGTTCTGTGAGTCTAAACAGGAAGAAATCTGGATGAGGTTTTTGAAGCCTTGCTTGTTCACGGGCAAAAATGAGCCATCCGATTTGATCAAGAGTGCGCCAGAATTGCACGCATCGATCACCTTCACAACAAGATCGGCTTCAGGAGTCCGCAGCAGTTCATGTAGCTTGGAATTTGACAGTCCCGTCTCATTTGGTCGTTTAGCATTGAAATCCGTGGCGCAGAAGAAGAACTCTGCCTCACGCTGGAAACCGTGTCCGGTAAAATAGAAGAATATCACTCCAATCGACTCGTGGCCGTCGACAACGGCGCGGAGGCGTTCCTTCAGTTGGGAGGAAGCGCTGTTTAGGATCAGCTCGATATTTTCGAATCTTCCTGTAGCCTCTAGGAGTTCTTTCATGGCCAGCACGTCCTCGCCACAACACTGAAGTCTGCTCAGCGTTTGGTAGTCAGTGTTGCCGATTACTATCGCAACATTAGCCAAGGCACCTCCCGGGAAAAGCACTCAGAAAGAGAGCGATCTTCCGACCTGTAGTATTCATTTAGCGCCAGTAGTCTTGATTTTACACTACTCAAAGAACCGCAACTGGGCGTTTGGCTGAGGCTGCGCGTGGACGAACAGCAGGGAAAGCAAGGTCGTGAAGGAGATTGATAGATGTGCCAGGCTTCCTCGACCCACGTAGCCGGCGGTCGCGTCCGAAGCTGCGACAAAGCATCATGCCCTTCCCTGCTTATCAAACAGAGCACTTCGGGAAAGGCCTCTGACGAACCTTGGACCGCCAGGACCGGATTGTCGGCCACTCGTACAAAGCTCGGATCGATCCCGCCGCGCCAGCAATCTGGCAAGTGGGCCGCAAACGGGGATCTAGGAAGCGTGGGGCGCCCGTCTTAAGTGAACCGCATTGCGTCTAGCTGACGTCTAGCTGTGTGGGCCAGGCTCCCAGCCTGCGGCGGCCTCCCAGGCCGCCTCCTTATTGACCCGCGCCTGGAGTTTCTAGATTTTGGCAGTGCCCGCTCATCCCACCGTTCACATGCCTTCCTGATCTGAAAACGAAGCACTTAACACCTCCGGTGCCCACCTCCGGCTTTACACTGTGATCAGGGTGAGAAAACTCCTCCCTGTTACGAATTCGCTTCCGCGCGCGCCACATCCGTGGCATGACCCCAGCTTCTGCCCAGCTCCGCAACCGCCGGATGGGCGCTATCTGACAGATACAAAACACTTAAACAGAATCTCCGAACCGCGCTCCAAAACCTCCTGAACCCCTGCCAGGCAGGATTACCAAACGAACCTAATCCCATAATCGAACACCAACCCGCTATCCTCAGGAGGAACCTGACGATCAGCCACACGCATCGTTAGCGCCTTGTGGAAAATCACAGGCAACGTTGCAGAATTGCGATGCGAGTCGAACCGAAGTGCCCTAGCGCTGGCAGGCGCCAAAGTCCCCGGTCACCCTCAGGGTTTCAAAAACGAACGCCTTGCCGCTTCCGTTCCTCTTGTGCCCCGCCAACGCCATGCGGTCCCCGGCCTTAACGCCCGCCGTGGCGCCTGTCAGCGTGTAAGTTCGCTTGTCTTTTTCGTCGGTCAGACTCATCCCATTGGGTCCCGAGCTAACACAACCCGTAATGCGGATCTCTCTATGCTTATGGTGAAGAATCAGAAGGGTTACGGTTACCGCGATCGCCACGGAAACCACCACAATTCCGGCGATGACTTGATGGCCCAATGTCTCAAAAGTCTCTGCCCGAGCGGGCGTGGCGAGTCCCACCGTAAGAGCCCCAATGAGAAGCGCGCTACCCAGAAAGTTGCGGGTCATGCTATCCGGTCCTTGCCTGTGATTTCCAATTCGAACCTCCTGAGGCGCCGTTGCGTATGCACTAATGGCTGGAAAGACTATACCCCAGCCGCACGCGGGAAGCAAACCGGTTCAATGCTAAAATCAGATGAAGAGCCGCGCGGCTCCCACCCCAAAATCATGAGTACCCCGGCAGCCGGCCACCCCGCCACCGCGCGGGACATCATTCTGGAAATCATCCGGAACATGCGGGAGGGCCTGGAGCCTCTGCATTACACCACCCTTCCGCCCGCGATCTACCACGTTTACCTGCATCCCGACGATTTCGAGCGTTTGCGCGGCATCTTCCCGCGCATGCAGGAGGAAACCCGCCAGGCGCTGGACGCCGAACTGGCGGACCTGAATCGCGCGTCGCTGGGCGAGCGCCTGAAGCTGGCGCGCAAGCCCGCGGCTAAAGTGGTGGCGCCCGATGGCGGCTGGCGGGTCCAGTTTTTCCCGAACAGCGACGATGATGTGGCGCCCGGCGATATTGTGATCTACTCCGAGCTGGCGCTGCCGGCCAAACCGGAATTCGGCGCGGGCAGCATGACCAAGCGCATCAACACGCGCCGCATGTCCGGCGAAACCACCGCCACGCAAAAGTACGAAGAGCAATTGCCGGCCACCAAAGACATGGAGGCCTACGCCGTCATCGAATACGAAGACAAAGGCGGCGGCCAGACCTATCGCATGACCAAGAACCAGATCGTGATCGGGCGCGGCGGGCGGGATTACTGGACGGATCTGAAGCTGGCCACCCTGCCCGACGTCTCGCGCGAGCACGTGCGGCTGCGGCGGGATGCGGAGACGGGCGAGTTCTTCATCAAGGACCTCAGCCGCCTGGGCACCAGCGTGAATGGCGAGAAAATTCCCACCAGCGTGGAATTCGTGGAAGGCGAGAAGCGCGATAAGAATGTGGAGGTGAAGCTGCCGGCGGAAGCGCGCATCGGCTTGGCGGATGTCGTCTTCCTGGAGTTCCACGCCGCGGGCAAGGCATGAGCGGCGGCCGCTGAGATGCCCGTGAAAACCAAGCTCCGCAGCGCGGGAGAGAGCCATGTGGGGATGGTGCGCCACAACAACGAGGATCGCTGGCACAGCGATCCGGAGCGCGGGATATTCATAGTGGTGGATGGCATCGGCGGGCAGGCGGCCGGCGAGAAGGCCGCCGATGTAGCGATTAACCTTGTTCGGGCGCGTCTGGAGCGCCAGACCGGCACGGCCGAGGACCGCATCCGCGAAGGCATCACAGTGGCCAACAACGAAATCCTGCGCCTGGCCGCGACCAACCCCGACTGGCACGGGATGGCGTGCGTTTTGACGGTGGCGGTGATCGATAACGGCAGCGCCACCGTTGGCCACGTGGGCGACTCCCGCCTGTACAAGATCCGGCGGCGGGAAATCCGCAAGATCACGCACGATCATTCGCCGGTGGGCGAGCGCGAAGACCACGGCCAGATCTCCGAAGCGGAGGCCATGCGGCATCCGCGGCGCAACGAGGTTTACCGCGACGTGGGGTCGCAGGAGCACGCGCCCGACGATCCCGATTTCATTGAAGTGCTGCGCATCCCGTTCGAGCCGGATAGCGCGCTGTTGTTGTGCAGCGATGGGCTGAGCGACCAGGTAACCTCGGGCGAGATCCTGCGCACGGTGCTGGCCAATGCTGGCCATCCGGGCGGCGCGGTGCATGAGCTGATCGACGCGGCCAATCGCGCGGGCGGCAAGGACAACGTCACGGTGCTGATCGTGGAGGGCGAGCAGTTCGCAGGGGAGCGCGAGATACCGGGGGCCATCGTGGCCACCCACAGTCCATTCGCCGCCCGGCCGGCGATGTTCGTGTATGGCATGTTGTGCGCGGCGCTGATCGTGGCCGGTCTGCGTTGGTTCGGCTGGCTGGATCGGCGGCCGGAGGTTCTCCCTCCGCAAACCTTCCGCGTCGGAGCCGGAGGCTTCGCCCACATCGGCGACGCGTTGGCGAAGGCACACGCTGGCGACACGGTGGAAGTGGCCAGTGGGGAGTACCCGGAGCAATTGCGGCTCAGGAGCGGCGTGACCGTGAAAGGCCGCTTGCCGGATGTGCCGATCCTGCGCGCCGCCCCCAATCTGAATGGACCGGCGGTCGCGATTGTGGCGGAAGCCGTGCAAGGCGCGCGCGTCTTCGGTTTCCGCATACGTGCGGACGAGAAAGCGCCGCTGGCCGCAGCGGTGTCGATCGCGGATTCCGATCTCGAATTGCAAGACACCGAAATCGTCGGCGCGTTCACCGGCGTCGAGATCCGGGGGAAATCCAAAGCCGTGCTGCGCGCCAACTCCATCCAGGATTGCCGCGACGCGGGAATCCGGATCTCCGGCGATTCCACGCCGTGGATTTTGTATAACGCCATCTTGCGCAACGGACGGCCCCAGAAAGCGCCACCGCGCAACGCCGGGCCGGGTGTTTTGATCGAGGAACCCGCGCGCCCTGTGCTGATCGGCAATACGTTCGCGGACAACGGCGGCGATCCGGTCACCGTGCCGCACGAGATGGACATCGAAGCGATCGCGAAGTTCAATTTCTTCCTGCCCTCCAAACCGCCCGCGCACAGCCGTGGAGGAGCGCCGCGCTGATGGTGATTCCCGAGAGGCGCAAAGTCGGCAAATACGAGATCCTGCGCAAGCTGGGGCGCGGCGGCATGGCCGACGTGTACCTGGCGCAGGATCCCGAAAACGAGCGCACGGTGGCGCTTAAGGTGATCGAGCACACCTCCGATGCCGATTCGCAGGAATGCATCGAAGCCGAGAGGCGCGGCTCGGCTTTGCAGGCCAAGCTGGCGGAAATCGACTCGCGCGTGGTGCGGATCTTCGATTCGGGCGATATGGATGGCTACTTCGGCGTGGCCATGGAATACGTGGAAGGGCAAGACTTGTCGGACCTGATGCGGCATGGGCCGGCGCCGGTGGACGATGCGGCGGATATCGCGCTGGCCATCTGCCAGACGCTCGAAAACGCGCACACGCTGAAGGTGGAGATCGACGGCAAGGAGTACCGCGGCATCGTGCACGGCGACATCAAGCCCAAGAACATCCGCATCGATAACGAAAACCGCGTGCGGGTGCTGGACTTCGGCATCGCCAAGGCGCTTTCGCTCTCCCGCAAGCTGACGCGCAACGAATTCGGCAGCGTGCCCTACGCGTCGCCTGAGCGGCTGGATTCGGGCGAAGTGAACGCCATGTCGGACCTTTGGTCGCTGGGCGTGCTGCTGTACGAACTGGTGACCGGATCGCAGCCCTACCAGGCCGAGAGCACCGAGCGCCTGGAACGCATGATCCGGTCGCGCATACCCGCGCCGCCCGCGCCGGACCCTTGTCCGGAAGGGCTGCGGTGCATCCTGTTGAAATGCATGGATCCGGAGCCGCAGCGCCGCTATCAATCGGCGGCCCAGTTGGGCGCGGATCTGGCGGCGTTTCGCGCGGGCGCGCCGGTTAGCGCGGAGACGGAAGAGGATGCCGCCGCCACCCGCCGCACGTTCCATCACGAGCCGGATGTGGACGATGGCACCCGCCGCACGGCGGCGCACTCGACATCGCCTAAGAAGTTTGGAACGCAGGCCGGCGCCAATACCACCGCAAAGCCCGCCGGACGCGTGCAGCGCGATACCAAGCGGTTCTTCGTGGCGATGGCCGGTCTGGTGCTCGCCTACATTGTGTATGCGGTCACTTCCAGCATTGTTCTGTGGCGGCATGGGCAGCAACTGGAGCGCGATATTAACGCCGAAGTGACCACCGATCCGGATGCCATCTGGAACCGATGGGCGGATATATCCAAGAACAACCCGCAGGCCATGGCTTTGTTCGGCCCGCGCCGGTCGGTGAAGAAGCGGTTAGTTGCGGCTGCCGACCGGGTGATCGAAACGTACCGCAATAGCGACCGGCAGCCGGTTTACGAGAACGATTGGAAGCATGCCCGGCAGGAACTGGCCCATGCGCTGGAACTGGATCCGGGCGATGAGACCGTGCGCGGCGATATGCGGCTGTGCGAAGGGCAGATCGACCGCATTAACGGCATCAGCCATCACAACGCCGCGTTATTGAACGAAGCCGTGCAAAAGTTCGAGGATGCCCAGCAATTGCTGCCGCATTCACCCGATCCGGAGCTGGGCCTGGCGCACGTCTATGTGTACGGCTTGAAAGACATCGATCGCGCGTATGCGGCGTTGCAAGAGGCGGAGCGGCGCGGATACAGGCTGGGAAATCGCGAGAAGGCGCAACTGGCCGATGGATACCGCGACCGAGGGGACCGGCTATGGTGGGATTCGCGCGATGTGCGCGGTCTGCCGCAGGAGAAAGACCAGATCCGGAAGGCCGGCGACGATTATCGCCGGGCGTTGGAACTGTATCAGAGCATCGTGCCGTACGGCAGCGCGAACATCAACATCGTGCGCGTGCAGGCGAGCCTGAACAGCGTCGATTTCCGGCTCAAGGAGCTGGACAGTGAGCCGCCCAGGTAATTGTGGTTGGAGGGCGGGCAATTCTGCCCTGGGGTCCCCTTTGGGGACGGCTTTTCAGCCGGCTTTGGCCGCCTAAAAAGGCGGCTGCGGCCACGATTGGCCGCCCCCACGGTGCAGAAACTTCTTAATGTGGCGTAGGCGCCGGAGGAGGGCCCGTCCCCGGTGGCGGAGTGGGTTGCTTATTGTCGCAGTTTGAACCGGGCACGCAAGTGCCCGTGGAGCCGCCGCCCGGCAGCCGCGTGCGGTACACGATCTCATACAAGGCCTGCTCGGCCCTGCGCAGCATGCCCTGAATTACCGAACTCTTGTCTACATCGGCTTGGGCCAGTGGCTGGTTCCGGAACACGCGGATCGATTCGCCCTCGTTCAGAATCCGCTCGGGGCCGGGCTTCAGCAGGTGCTGCACGGCGACCTGCCCTTCCTCGACGCTTACCAGGGTAGTGTCGTCCTCGTCTTCAATGGCCACGTCGAAGATAGTTCCGCGCACCGAAATCACGGCCGTCGGGGTGCGTACGCGGTTGTAATTAGGCTGTCCGCCCAGCTTCTGAATATGGACCTTCACACGCCCCAACAGGATATCCAGCAGGTCCTTCCAGGAGCCGAAATTTTCACGGAAGACGACGCGCGCATTGGGG
>Ga0302325_10030087_pt1 | contig 11203 bp, 11 predicted proteins | sample Palsa_T0_2_FD_201948 | JGI IMG/M metagenome (GOLD analysis project Ga0302325, IMG submission 201948) | Peat permafrost microbial communities from Stordalen Mire near Abisko, Sweden - Palsa_T0_2 | ecosystem: Environmental > Terrestrial > Soil > Palsa > Peat permafrost | place: Sweden: Abisko...
CGCTGCATGCGCCGATGGTATGCCTGCTACCTGACGGCGGCGCCGGAATCGTCGCGATGGGTAACGGTGTGAGGAAGTCCACTGAACCTGCTATGCGCGTGCGCGGCGGCAGGTGGCAGAATCATCTGGTCAGACGAACCCGGGGACCCTGCTGGGCCACGAGGATCGACCCGACCACAACTAGGGACAATGATGTCTGAGCACTCCGTTTATGGGGCCGCCCCGTCGCAGCCGAGTGACACCGGCACCGCGCCGCGGACCAAGATGCGCGTTCACCACCTGCAGAAGATGAAGGCCGAAGGCCACAAGTGGGCGATGCTGACGGCCTACGACTACTCCACTGCCCGAATCTTCGACGACGCCGGCATCCCGGTGCTGCTGGTCGGCGATTCGGCCGCCAACGTCGTCTACGGCTACGACACCACGGTGCCCGTCTCGATCGACGAGTTGATCCCGTTGGTGCGTGGCGTGGTGCGCGGTGCACCGCACGCTTTGGTGGTCGCCGACTTGCCATTCGGCAGCTACGAAGTCGGACCCGCCGCGGCGCTCGACGCCGCGATCCGCTTCATGAAGGAAGCCGGCGCACATGCGGTCAAGCTGGAGGGCGGCGAACGGGTCGCCGAGCAGATCGCCACGCTGACCGCCGCCGGCATCCCGGTGATGGCCCACATCGGCTTTACCCCGCAAAGCGTCAACACCCTGGGCGGTTTCCGGGTGCAGGGCCGCGGGGACGCCGCCGAGCAGACCGTCGCCGACGCGATCGCCGTCGCCGAGGCCGGCGCATTTTCGGTGGTGATGGAAATGGTGCCGGCCGAGTTGGCCACCCAGATCACCGGCAAGCTGACCATTCCCACGGTCGGAATCGGTGCGGGGCCAAACTGCGACGCCCAGGTGCTGGTGTGGCAGGACATGGCCGGTCTGACCAGCGGCAAGACAGCCCGGTTCGTCAAGCGGTTCGGCGACGTGGCGGGCGAATTGCACCGCGCGGCAACGCAGTACGCTCACGACGTCGCGGCGGGTGCCTTCCCTGCCGAGGAGCACAGCTTCTAAGGCGACGATGCCTGTCAACGCCCCGAACACATCGCGCTATCTGGAAGTAGAGCGCAAGTTCGACGTCGGCGAGTCCACGCAGTCACCGTCGTTTACCGGTCTCGCGGAGATTATCCGGGTCGAGCGAGCCGAGACGCAGGCACTGGACGCCGTCTACTTCGACACCCCGGCACGCGATCTGGCGTCCCAACGAATCACGTTGCGTCGCCGCACCGGCGGGGTCGATGCCGGCTGGCATCTCAAGCTGCCGGCGGGCCCCGACGCCCGCACCGAAGTGCGGGCAGCTCTAGGTGCCACAAACGGCGACGGTGACCACACCGACCCACCGACCGAGCTGTTGGATTTGGTGCTGGCCATTATCCGGGACCGCCCGGTGAGCCCGGTGGCGCGGATCAGCACCACCCGGGAGGTTCACCTGCTGCACGGCGCCGACGATGTTGTGCTCGCCGAGTTCTGTGATGACCGGGTCACCGCGGGGCGCGGCGCCGACGGGACCATCGCCGAGCAGCGGTGGCGTGAGTGGGAGCTCGAGCTCGTCGGCCCCGAAGCGAAGACCGACCTGCTGGACAAGTTGTGCAGCCGATTGCTCGGCGCCGGCGCGAAGCCGGCCGGCTACGGCTCCAAGCTGGCGCGGGTGCTCGACACGTCGCACAGCGGCGACGCCGGCCCTCCGGTCGACCCGCTGAATCGGGCGCTGGCCCACCAGCTTGACGAACTGCTGGTGTGGGACCGCGCCGTGCGCGCCCAGGCCGACGACGCCGTGCACCAGATGCGGGTCACCGTCCGCACGATCCGCAGCTTGCTGCAGGCGGCTCCGGGTTCCTTCGGGCTCGCCGACGACACCTCGATCGTCGACGAACTACGCGAGCTGGGCAACGTGTTGGGCGAAGCCCGCGACGCCGAAGTCCTGGCCGAGCGCTACCGCACCGCCCTCGACGGTTTGCCGCCGGAGCTGGTCCGCGGACCCGTGCGGGAACGGCTTGTCGGCGGCGCCGAACACCGTTATCGGGACGGGCTGCGGCACTCGTTGGCCGCCTTGCGCTTACCGCGGTATTTCCGTCTGCTCGACGCCCTGGATGCGTTGGTCGCCGACGCGCAGCCGACCGATCGGGAGCCGGCACCGGCGACCGTCGCGGCCGCGGGCGAGAAGGTTCGCAAGGCTGCCAAGGCCGCCCGACGGACCGCCGACAATGCGGCTCGCGACGGTGCGATACATCGGATCCGGAAGCGCGCCAAGCGTCTTCGCTACACCGCAGCTGCCATAGGTGCGAAGAAAGTGTCCAAGCGGGCGAAAGAACTGCAGTCGCTGCTTGGCGATCACCAGGACAGCGTGGTCAGTCGGGACCACTTGATGAAGCAGGCCGACGCCGCGTACGCCGCGGGCGAAGACACGTTCACCTATGGCCTGCTCTACCGCCAGGAGGCTGAGGTGGCGCTCGGCAGCCGCCGACAGCTCGAGCCCGCGCTGCGCAAGGTCGGCAGAGCAGTGCGCACGCTGTCGAGCTGAGCTGAGCTGCGGGGCGGGCGAGTTGGCGTGTAAGCCGGATTCTGTTCTCTGGGCGTTTGTTGGTTCAAGCTGTGTTGGCTCTATTAGTAATTAGCAGGTCACAGCGTTGGTTGTGTTGGCTAATGAAACCCGCCGACGAATCTACTGCGGACCCGCTGCGGACCGCCTGCCTCCCAGCGCCGGCAGGAAATGTTAGATGGGCGAGTCGCCGCCTACCGCACGCCGTACCCCTGCCCGTCGACGGCGCGCTGAGCTTGGCGGGCGGGCGATGGCACCGGCCTGGTCGGTCCGCTGGTCGTACCCGGCGTCACCAGCTGCCTGGGGTGTGCGGATCTGCACCGCAGAGACCGTGACGCGGCGTGGCCCGCCGTCGCCGCGCAGTTGCGCGACGCCGTCGGCGTCGCCGATCGGGCGACCCTGCTGGCGACGGCGGCGCTGGCGCTCAGCCAGATCAATCGGGTGATCGGGGCGGTTCGCGGGACGGATCCCGCACCGCCGCAGGCACTGCACGCGACGCTGGAATTCGACGTCCACACCGGCTCGGTCGTGGCGCGGCAATGGCCGAAACATCCGCTGTGTTCATGTTGACAGCGAATTTCGAGGCGGCCTTTGAGGCAAGTCCATGGGTTTCTTCCGACGGTGAGCCTGTCGGCGGCGGTGTGATCGCGCGCGGAAAATTGGCCCGCCGCAGACTGCCCTACTGTACATTCGTACAACACACAGATAGCTCAAGGTTCCATTGTATTTCGCTACCCCGGCATTAAGCTGCGAGATTCAAGTGCCCGAGCCGATGACAACAATGTCGCGCCCCTCAGGGTGCGGTCGGGGAAGAGAGGACCCATGGCTAACGTTGGCGGTCTCGGTCGGCTAGGCGTGCTGGCGGTTGGGTTGGGTATTGGAGCGGCGGTGGCCTCCACGCCGATGGTCGCCTCGGCCGACTCATCTACCGACCCGTTTTCATGGATTTCGGGGCTCGATCTGGGTGATCTGCCCGCTCAGTCGACACCAACTATGGAGCTGGCCATCTCTATCGACGGGATCTTGCTGGTCAGGGATGGCACCGCGAACGCCAACACGGGCAACGACGACATTGCGATCGCGATCGGCGCCGGCGCCTATGCCGTCGCTAACGACGGCACCGGCAACTTCGCATACGCCGACGGCAGCTACGCGTCCGCCGACGCTGGCGTGTCCGAAGGCTCCAACAACAACACCGCCATCGACATCGGCAACAACACGAACAGCGATGACGGCCCGTCAGCCGGCGACGGCAGCGACAACACTGCCATCGACATCGGCAACAACGACCCCGGCATCGGCTCCGGCGCCGGCGCCGCGTTCGGCAACTTCAACACCGCCATCGACATCGGCAACAACACCGGCACCGATGACGGCCCCACCGCTTACGACGGCAACAACAACACCGCCATCGACATCGGCAACAACTCGGGCAACTCTGACGGCCCTACAGCCGGCGAGGGCAGCAATAACAGCGCCACCGAAATCGGCAACAACTCGGGCAACGATGACGGCGCCAACGCCTTCGTCGGCAACGGCAACACCGTCGATGACGACGCCAGCTACTCCAGCAACTTCCTGGGTCCCCTTGCGGGCAATGGAGACAACAACCTCGCCATAGTCGACGGCGACGGCAGCACCGGTTACGCTGGCGGCTACAACTCTGAGTTTCCCGGCAACTCGGACATCCTCCTGATCTCCGGCATCAATGACATTGCCGGAGCCGGCGGCACCGCTACTAGCCCGGGTAGTTTCGACATCGCGACCCTCTTCGGCGACTTCCTTTCCTCCTTCGGCGCTACCGGCGGTGACTACCTCAACTGATGTCGTTTTCGGTGATTCCGTCCACCACCGAGAAACCAATGGCCTCGTTGCGCTGGCGCATGTCGTGGAGTTGTCTCGTCACGCCGATTTGTTCGCCCGTGCGGTCCAGGCTGATCCGCGCGCACAATACGGGTCTTTCCGGCATAGCGGTGGGGCCTCTCGAAGGCAGTTCCCTCTGAGGCTAGTTCAGCTGCTTAGGCAGTCACTAAAGGGAACTAACACGGAGAGGACATCACCATGAACACCACCACCACCACCACCACCAAGGGTGACAATGACAATGTGAACCCAGAACGGAATATCGCGGATGGTCTCCGCCAGCACGGTCGGTAGGCAACGGCGCCGATCTCTACGAGAATGAAGCGATGCGACTCCTAGTGCTTGCGAGCTTCTCCGCCCTAATCGGCCTGGCCGTGCCGGCGCACGCCGATGCCGGCGACTATCTCGCCGAGCTAGATCGGGCCGGCGTCTCGTATAGCGACCCGACCGATGCGACCAACGCAGGGCTATCCATCTGTCAAAGGCTAGAGAAGCGCGATAGTTTCGACACTGCCATCGACTCAGAGACAGCGGCCGGGTACAGCGAGCGTGACGCCGGGTTTATCGTCGGCGCCGCGGTCAAAAACCTCTGCCCGGACCTGGTACCCGCGTTGAACCAATGGCTCCAAGAATCGGAACACCCGCCGTCGCCGCCGGTCGCGCCCTTCCTACCGCCCTCTGTGGCCCGATTCTGACGAACGGACGCGGGACGCGATTGACCCGGTGCTTGGATTCCCTGCGGACCAACTGCGGACCGAGGCGACACAGATTAGCTAAATACGCAGTTCAGAAGCTTAGGGCGGGCGAGTTGGCGTGTAAGCCGGATTCTGTTCCGCGCTACTGGTAGCGCGGCAGCGACCATCCATCTGGACACACCGTCACCGGGTGCCTCAAGCGGCCTACCCGCAGGCTCGGGCGAGCAGCCCTCCAACACCTGCGCGACCGCACCGTAGTGCGGTCTTCTTGGCCTTGCTTCGGGTGGGGTTTGCCGAGCCACTCCGGTCACCCGGAGTGCTGGTGCGCTCTTACCGCACCGTTTCACCCTTGCTACTAGGTAGCGGTCTGTTTTCTGTGGCACTTTCCCGCGAGTCACCTCGGATTGCCGTTAGCAATCACCCTGCTCTGTGAAGTCCGGACTTTCCTCGACTCGTTGCCGCATGGGCACGAGCCGCGGCCGCCCAGCCAACTCGTCCGCGCCAATACCGTACTCGTTACGGAATCCGCAGGCCAGCAGCTATCTACGCGGCGTGTAAGCCCGCGAGCGTCACGCCGACCGCGGTTTCCATCTCGCTGATCTCCAGCCGTAGCGGCGCCGCGGGCAGCGGAGGCGCTCCCGACCGATACCGCCTACCTGTCGGCGTGATGAATTCCGCTGTGTGTCTGCATTTTTCATCGACACCAGGTTCGACGACCCAACCGGCGGCCTGCTTGACGTAGTTGCATCGCTCGCACAGTCCGAGCCCGTTGCTGACGCAGGTCGTGCCGCCGTCGGCCCATGGTCGAGCATGGTCGCGGTGCCGGATCGGCGCATCGCAGTAGGGCGTGCGGCAGCGCTGGTCCCGAAACCCGATGAACGCGGCCAATCCGCGCGGAAACAACCGGGCGCGGGACTCCATTGCCACCAGTGCGCGCGAGGCCGGGTGGGCATAGAGCCGGCGCAAGGTAGCCCGCGACCGCTCATCGGTGACAGCACCCCAGACCAACCCGCGGGCGACCGCCGCCGGAATGGGGCCGTAGCCGCAGACCTCCGCGGGTGCGTTGGAACCGCCCAACAGGGTTTCGTCCGACAGCACCAAGCTGACCGCGATCGGCGTCGCCGCCGCTGCACTTCGGCCGGTGACCCGCTCGACCAGTGTGTCGGCCATGACCTGGCCACGCGAACGCCCATCGGCGCAGGTATCGGCTTCCCGTCTCAGCGCGGCATACACGGACACACCCTGGGCGACCGGCAATAGAGCCGTCAGGTACGTCATCGTGTCAGGCGCAGGGCGGATGGTCACCGTGCGTTCGGTTTCGGCCTTGGCGGCCCGGTCGACGACGGCATGCGGATCGAGCCGGTAGGCGATCGTCTTGGCCGCCGCCGCCACCCGCGCGTCACCCAACCCATCCAACCCGGCCGGGTCAGCGCACAACTCGGCATCTAACGTCCGGCGATCTTCGACGTCCAGGCATGCGCTTTCGCGCACGATCAAGGTGGCCCGCCACTCCGTCAACACCCCGGACTCCAGGGCCGCCAGAGTGTGCGGCATCTCGTGCACTAGAGCTTTGGCGAAGCCCAGGTGCCGATTGCCCCGCGCCGGCGAGTCTCGTCGGGCGAGCGCTATTTCGCTGGCGACCCCGCGTCCGCGCCGCGCGGCGGGCACACCCGCCGCCGCCTCGGCTACCTGGCGCGCTGCGTCCAATGCCGCCGCGGCTCGCGCCTGTCCAGCTGCGGCCGCGGACTTCACTCGTTCCAACTCGGCGATGCGCGCAACCAGCTCCGATTCGCCGACCTCCGAATCGATCACCGCCAGTAAATCGAACATACATTCGATGCTATACCGAGGCACTGACACAAAGTCTTCGCCGCAGAACCTGGCAACGGTCGTCCCCGACAATCGGAGGGTCGCACCCGTCTCACCGGTGCAACACGACCAGCGGCGACCGCGGTCGTCGGCGCCAGACTGTGGGTGTGTCACTACGTTGGTGACACGTATTTAGGCTGGCATGGCACCGAGGTGGCAGAGGATGAGCGTTTCTCGACTGCAACATATCTCCGGGATCGGGGTAAACCATGTCGGCGACCGAGCCGACGCGGTCAACGACCCCGAGATGCTGCGGTTAGAGAACCTGGACACCGATCTCGCGCCACCAACCGTTGCGATCGAATCGACGCGTCGCGCACTTGATGACGACGCCGCCAACAGTTACCTGCCGTTTGAGGGCCACCACGAACTCCGGCGGGCCGCCGCGGCGCACGTGTCGCGCATCAGCGGCATCTCCTACGATCCGACCCACGAGTGCGTCGGCGTCGTCGGCGGGACCAACGGCGTCCTGAACGCCCTTCTGGCCACCGTCGAGCCGGGACAGGAAGTCGTCATCGCCGACCCGATCTACGCGGGGTTGGTGAATCGCATCCGACTGGTTGGAGGCGTGCCACGGCACGTTCCTGCGCAGCCCACCCCGGATGGATGGCACACCGATCCCGGCGAACTCGCTGCCGCGGTCGGACCAGATACCGCAGCCGTGCTGCTGATGGGTCCCGCGATGCCCACCGGTGCGCTTTTGTCCAGCGAACATCTTCACGCGATCGCCGAACCGGTCACCCGATACGGAACCTGGGTTATCTACGACGCAGCAATGGAACGCATCAGATTCGATGGTCAGCGGCCGCTGCACCCGGCAAGCCACCCAGGCTTGGCCGAACGCACGATCACGATCGGATCGGCATCAAAAGAACTGCGGATGATCGGATGGCGCGTCGGCTGGGTTGTCGGCCCCCGCTCGATCATGGCCGACATCGCGCTCGTCGGACTGACCAATGTCGTCTGCCAGGTCGGGATCGCCCAGCAAGCGGTCGCAGCCGCCCTCTCAGCTCCAGACGCCGACGATGACGTCGCCGCCGCCACGCACACCTGGCGCCAACGATGCGAACTCATCATCAACGAGTTGGCCAAATACCCCATCGTCCGACCACAGGGTGGCTGGTCGCTGCTGATCGAGACCACCGCGCTCGGTCTCACACCCGAACAGGCATCGACGCGCCTGTTCGACAGAGGACTCGTCGCGGCCACCCCCATGACTGGGTGGGGTCCCAACGGCCACCGGTACCTGCGTCTGGTCTTCGCTAATGAGCCCCTTGAACGCCTCACCGACCTCCGCAGCCGCTTTGATGCCGCCTTCGCATAGAGGAACGGAAGTGTGGCCTTGCGTGTCATCTCTCGAACGTCGTCGATTCAGGGCGCTGGCGCGGCGCAAAGCTTGGTTCCCTATCGTCTACAGGGCAACGGCCGAAGGGAGACCCCAGCTGATGCCACCGAACCGGTGGGAAAAACGCGTCGGCGCCGGCGACTGGGCGGGGATCGCCAACGCCGTCGACGACTTCGGCGGTGCCCTGCTCCCCCGACTCCTCTCGCCCGCTGAGACACGACGGGTGCGCCACCTTTTCGCGGAGGACCAACTGTTCCGCGCCACCGTCGACATGGCGCCTCGTCGCTACGGCTCCGGCCAATACCGTTATTTCCGCGCCCCCTACCCGGAGCCGATCGACCATCTCAAGCAGGCGCTCTACCCGCGGCTGTTGCCGATCGCCCGCGAGTGGTGGGCGCGCCTCGGACGGGAGGCTCCCTGGCCGGACAGTCTCGACGAGTGGCTCGACATGTGCCACGCAGCCGGCCAGACGAGACCGACCGCCCTGATGCTCAGATACCGGACGGACGACTGGAATGCGCTGCACCGAGACCTATACGGGGACTTGGTTTTTCCGCTTCAGGTTGTGATCAATCTGAGCGACCCGGCCACCGAATACACCGGCGGGGAGTTCATGCTCGTCGAACAGCGGGCACGGGCTCAATCGCGCGGTACTGCAACGCAACTGCCGCAGGGCCACGGCTACCTGTTCACCACCCGCGACCGGCCGGTGCGGTCGACGCGCGGCTGGTCAGCCGCGGCGGTGCGCCACGGCCTGTCCGTCGTGCGGTCGGGCGAGCGTCACGCGCTCGGCCTGATCTTTCACGACGCCGCCTGATCGGCGACCAGCGTTGCAGGAGAAGCCGAATCGCGTCCCAGTGCGATCGTCGCTGCCGTCATCGCACCGATGGCCAACACCAGGATCACACTCCCGGCACCGCGCACCACCAGGTGCTCACCTAGGACGACGACGCCCAGCAGCACCGCCACCACCGGCTCACCGACCAGCATGATCGGCACGGACGCTTGCAACGCGCCGGCGTGAAATGCCGACTGCTGCAACACGGTAACTGTGGCCGCCAGTGCCACGAGCAAGTAGGGCGCCGGCACCGTCAGCAATCCGTGCCATCCGTGTGCGGCCAGCCGGTGGGTGCTGACTTTCGTCAATACCGCGATCATGCCTAGCAGCACGGCGACCGCGCTGGCCAACAGCATGGCGCGCCGCCGCCCGACCGTGCGGCGGGCGGCCAGTACGCAGACGATCACGACGGGGACTGAGCTGGCCAGCGCCACGCTCCAGGCGGGCACGGGAGGGCGATAGTGCCCTTCGCGAGGCTGTCCCACCAGAACAAAAATCGTGAGCGCCGCGGTCAACAACAGCGCCCAATACCAATCACGCGCCCGCACATGCTGATTGGAGAACCTCGCACCCAGCGGCAGCACGAACAGCAGTGACGACACCAGCAGCGGTTGCACGAGCAACAGCGATCCGTGCGCCAACGCCAGCGCCTGGAACACATAGCCGCCGACGGCGCCCAGCGTTCCGGCCCACCATGCCGGCTGGCGAACCCACGACGTCACAATCGCGCCCGAGTCGTCCGAATTATTCGCTTCGTCTTGGATCGCACGCTGCCGGATGACGATGCCCACCGCGGCGAAGAACGCGGCCAACAACGCCGATCCAATCGCGAAAGCGTGCGAAACTACCCAGTCCACGAATGGCCCATTACCCGGATGCCGGCGATCTCTAACTCAAATAACCGGTCTGATTCACCAGCCGGACCGACGAGGCACCGTCGGGGTAGAACTCCGCGATGCTCAACGACGCCAGGTCCAGGTGCAGCCGGTAGAGGATGCCCGGCCCGGCGTCGAGCGCCTCCCGCAGCAGCATCTTGATCGGTGTCACATGCGACACCACGAGCACCGTGCTGCCGTCGTGTTCGGCGACGATCCGGTCCCGCACCCGGCGAACCCGCGTGTCGACGTGGTCGAAGCTTTCCCCGCCGGGGGGCTCGGTGCTGGTGTCGCGCAACCAGCGTCGATGTAGGTCGGGGTCGCGTTCGGCGGCCTCAGTGAACGTGAGGCCTTCCCATCCGCCGAAATCGGTCTCGATCAGGTCGTCGTCGACGGCGACATCCAGGCCCAGCGCTTTGGCGGCCGCCGTCGCAGTCTCGTAGCACCGCTGCAACGGTGAGCTGACCACTGCGGCGATGCCGCCACGCCGCGCAAGGTAACGCGCAGCAGCGTCGGCCTGCTCGCGGCCCAGCTCGGTCAGCGTCGGGTTGCCGCGTCCTGAGTAACGCCGTTGCACGGATAGTTCGGTTTGGCCGTGGCGCAGCAAAAGCAACCTGGTGGCGGTGCCGCGCGCACCGGTCCACCCAGGCGGCCCAGGGGTGTCAGTGACGACCACTGCCGGCGGTTTGTCGGTCTGCGCCGGTTGTTCGGCCACGGCGTCCATCGCTTCGTTGGCCAATCGATCGGCGTGCGAGTTCTCTTCCCGCGGGATCCACTGATAGCTGACGCGCTCGAACTGCGAGGCCAGCGCGCGAGCGGTGGCGTTGAGCGCCGCGAGGTCGGGATGCTTGACCCGCCAGCGCCCGGACATCTGCTCGACCACCAGTTTGGAGTCCATCGACACCGCGACTTCGGTGGCGTGCAGTTTCGCCGCCGCCTCCAAACCCGCTATCAGGCCGCGGTATTCGGCGACATTGTTGGTGGCCCGCCCGATTGCCTGCTTGCTCTCGGCCAGCACGGTCGACCGGTCCGCGGTCCAGACCACCGCCCCGTACCCCGCCGGCCCCGGGTTACCGCGGGATCCCCCGTCGGCCTCGACGATGACTTTCAAAACCTTCATTCATTCGCGCCTTTGACCCGCAA
>Ga0302325_10030088_pt1 | contig 11203 bp, 13 predicted proteins | sample Palsa_T0_2_FD_201948 | JGI IMG/M metagenome (GOLD analysis project Ga0302325, IMG submission 201948) | Peat permafrost microbial communities from Stordalen Mire near Abisko, Sweden - Palsa_T0_2 | ecosystem: Environmental > Terrestrial > Soil > Palsa > Peat permafrost | place: Sweden: Abisko...
GAAACCAAACGGCGTCGTACGCGCCGCGCTTGCGTGCGGAAAATGGGCCGGCGGCACGATAGCCCTCGCCGAATTCAGCGCGCAAGGCCCGCGCGTCCGAGCGCTTCGCAGCGATCAGCGTCACCTCGAAGGCCGGATCGGCGAGGGCCGCCCACAGCACCTCGCGCGCGAGCCGTCCCATACCGCGCCGGTCGCGTGGAAAATTCGCGGCATCGATCGCGAGCCGGAGGGCCCGCCTCATCAGCTCTGGTGAAAGAGCATGACCGCGGCAACGCCGATTGCGTTGAAACCCGCATGCGTCAGCACGTTAGCCCAATAGCAACGCGTCGTCGCATAGACGTACGCCAGAACGACGCCGCCGAAAGCCAGCGGCAACCCGATCGTCGCGAACTGTCCGACGGCGGCGACGTGCACCGCACCGAACAGGAGTCCGCTGATCAGCGCGGCAGCCCAGATCGGCGCGTAGCGAGAGAGCGCATTGAAGAGAAAGACGCGGAAGACGAGCTCCTCGACGATCGGCGCGAGCACGATTGCGATCAAGACGAAGATCAAGCGCTCGACGGGACTTCGCAGCTGTTGCATCAGCGCGACCGCCGCCTCGGTGTCGTGGCGATGGGTGATGCTTTCGGCCGCTGATTCGATGGTGCTGACGACGACGAACATGACGACGATGCCGCCAAGCGCAATCGCGAGATCGCGCCCGGTCGGAGCGCGTAGACCGAGCTCGCGCAGCGAACGTTGGGAAAGCGGCGGCAGAATGACCGCGATGTAGACGGCGAGCGGCAGATACATCGCGATCTGCAGGGTTAAGGCAACGTCGGGCGCCGCGCCGATCGGATTGTGCCGGTCGATCACGCCGGCGGCCATCGCGCCGCCGATGAAGACGACAAGGGCGCCGACCGCGACAACGATGGCGCCGAATGCGGCGAGCACCGTCGGGAGCGCGGGAAAAGCTTTAGGGGGCCAAATCGTCGGCGAGGGCTGCCAGCGCGCCCAAGTCGAGTTGTTCTGCACGAATCTCCGTATCGAGCCCCAACCGTCCAAGCGTTGCTTGAGTTCGAGCGCGCGGGATGTCGAGTGCGAGCGCGAGGCTGTTGGCGAGCGTCTTGCGGCGGTACGCGAAGGCAGCGCGCACGACCTGCATGAGAAATTCAGGATTGCGCGCGATTGCTGCCGGCGTTTTGCGACGCTCCATGACGACGACCGCGCTGTCGACCTTCGGGCGCGGGTAGAACGCGCCCGGACCGAGCGTGAACGCGCGCCGTACTTCCATCGAGTATCCGACCGCGAGCGTTAAGCTCCCGTATGCCGGCGTACTCGGCGTCGCCGTGAAACGGTCTGCGACGTCGCGTTGCACCATCGCGACGATGCGCGAGGGTGGATTGCGCAACTCGAGCCAGCGCAAGATCAACGGGGTTGCTACGTTATACGGTAAGTTTCCCGTGGCGCACCATTCGCGCTCGGCGCTGTACGCGTCGTAGTCGAACTCGAGCGCGTCGGCTTCGAGGATCGTCGCCGCCGCAAGGTCGGCGCGATCGTGAAGCACGGCGACGAGGTCGGGGTCAATCTCGAGTGCCGTAACCTCTGCGCCGTTCGCCAGCAGCGCGCGAGTCAATGCGCCCGTGCCCGCTCCGGCCTCGACGACCGGCAATGCGTCCGCCGGGACGGCGAGCTTCGCGATGCGCGCAGCGGCGCCGGCGTCCATGAGAAAATGCTGCCCCAGACGTTTCTTCGGCCGGATCCCGCGGGCGGCCAGCAGCGCGCGGGGATGAGGAGAAGCGGACTCGGGAGTTATCGCAATACGTACACGGTGATCGGTCGCCGCCCGAAACGCAGCGCTTGGCCGAGGTCATCGAACCCGAGATCGATGCGGTTCCCGTGAATCGCGCCACCGGTATCGCCCGCTACCGCATTCCCGTAACCGGGAACGTACAGTCGTGAACCAAGTGGGATGACGTTCGGATCGACCGCGACGACGCCGTGCCCGGCGTGCAAGCCGAGCTTCGTTATTCCGCTGCATCCCGAACAGAACGGGACGTAGGCGGTCGCGACCATCTTCATCGCCGTACCGGCGATGTGCAGTGCGTCGCGCACGCCATCGACGAGCGAAGCGAACTCTCCGATTCCGTGCACGATGACTCTCGGACGAGCTTCTTGGATGACGCGCGAGGCGAGAACGGTACGCTTTTCCGGTCCGTCGCCGCGCTTGACGAAGCGGACGGTGAGTTCGCGTTCGCCGGGAAGACCTTGATCGATCGTGCGCGTCTTTCCGATGGCGAGTTCGGGATCGAAGCGATGGCGCACGCCGGGTTCGATGGGTTCGCGCACGTGTGCGGTCCATTCATCGACGCGCACGACGCGCACGACGGTTCCCGGCGTGGGATGCGCGGCAAGAGCCGGCACGACCTGATCGTATGGTCCGAGTTTCACTCCGGCACGATCGAGTAGATCCTCGACTGAGGCAGGCGCGATGTGTAAGGAGATGCGTTGACCGTCAACCACGAGCGAGAGCGCCATTGCGGCGCGATATTCCAAGCGCAGTCCCGGGACCAGCGCCGTGTCGGCGGCAGGGGCGACGAAGTCGTCCTGGCCGGCTTTGACGCCACGCTCGTCGAGGAACTCGGCCACCGTCCGCGCGCGGGTTTCGTACATCGTCGCTTGCCCGTCGTGCACGAAGGTGACGATGACGGGCTGTGCGTCGTCGCTGCCGGCAACTTCTGCCGCCGCGAACGCGCTACTCGACGCGGTGAAACTGAGAACTAGTGTTAGGACGCTCGTTGCGACAAACGTCGCGAACCTTTGATCATTGACGATCAACTCGGCTCCTTTCTGGACGAGAGGCACGTCGCCGTGAGACGCCCACCGAAGTAAGCTGTCGCATGAGGCGAGGCACCGTTCAGTAAGTTGCGGGTTGAACGCTTCCGGGGAAGCATTACCACTGGGTCCCTCGCGAGCGGGCAAGGAACCGGAACCGGCACACGATAGCATAGGCCCCTCGAGAACGTCAATTTGACAAATCGGCCCGGATGTGTTCCGGGGTGCGGGGCGGCCCGAAATTGACGAAGAAGTCAGAGGCTGTGAGACTTCTTCGAGTCGGCTTGTTCAGCGAGTGTTACCGGCCGATTCAAAACGGAATCGTTGCATCGCTCGACGCGCTGGCCGACGAATTGCGCGCGCGCGGACACGAGGTTATTTTCGTAACGCCGAGCATGCCGGGATATCAAGAGTCGGACGACGACATCGTGCGTGTCCCCTCGCTGCCGCTACCGACGCGCACCGCATATCGTTTGACGATTCCGCTCGTCGCACCGCAACGTCTCGCGAATCTCTCGATCGTTCACACGCACTCTCCCTTCGTGACCGGTTGGATGGGATTGCGGCTGGCGCGCCGGCAAGGCATACCGCTCGTGTTCACGTACCACACGCAGCTCGAGGAGTACGCGCACTACGTTCCGTTCGATCCGCGCGCGGCACGCAGCGCGGCCTCGCAACTGACCCGCTCGTATGCGAACGCAGCCGACCTGGTCGTGGTGCCGACGGCCGCGATGCACACGCGTTTGCGCGCGCTCGGCGTGCGCTCGCGGATCGAGATCGTGCCCAGCGGCATTGACGTCCGCTTCTTCGCGGGAGGCCGGCGCAGCGAGGCTTTGCGGGCTCGCCTGGGAGTCCCGCCGGAGGGCAAAATGCTGCTTTCGGTTGGGCGGCTCGGACGTGAGAAGAACGTCGAGCTGGCCCTCGACGCGTTCGCCCGTCTGCCCGATCCGTTGGTGCGCTTGGTGATCGTCGGCGACGGCGTCCACCGTGAGGCGCTCGAACGCAAAGCGGCGCGTTCCGGCGTTGCGGGCCGCACGACGTTCGCCCGGGAGTTCGCGCGCGACGCGCTGCCCGACGCCTACGCCTCGGCCGACGCCTTCGTCTTCACCAGCTTGAGTGAGACGCAGGGACTGGTGCTGGTCGAAGCGCTGGCTGCCGGTCTGCCGATCGTCGCCGTCGACACGCCGCAGACTCGCGACGTTCTGGGGGGCGCCGGCACCGTCGTCCCAGCGACGGCCACAGGGCTGGCCGCCGCGCTGGCACGCGTTCTCGCGGTGGGGCCCCAAGCCGCGCAGATCTCGCCCATTGCTCTACGCTTCGACGGTCCAAGGCTGGCCGGGAGCATGCTCGATCTCTACGCCGATCTGCTCGGAAACCGGCGCGTTCCGGCCGGCGTTCCGGCTTGACATCGAACGTATGTTCGAGTCATAATGGGAACAAGGTTGATATGGGACAATACGATCGCTCGCGGCTCGTCCGGCACGTTACGGTAGGCTTTGCGGCCGGACCGGGCGGATACGGCGTCGCCTACGCGGCGACGGGAGCGGGCGGACGGAACGGGTCGCCGGTCAGGGTAGAATTCGTTTGCCGGCCGCTCCCGGCGCTGCGCGGCCGAGATGTTGCGTATGCTGCCCTCGATGCCGTCCTCGCCGAACTGGCGGAGCGCGGGATGACCCGGGCCGTGATCGCGATCGACGACGCGAGCCTTCCGCTCGATGTGGCGGAACGCCGTTCGTTACCGAATGCGCTCATCGTGCCCTACGTTGCGCTGCGTTGCCGGCTCAACCGGTTCGCCGCCGTCACGATCGTCGAAGCGCACGACGGCGTCGCGCGCGATTTGACGGCTCGGGCCCGCGCCGAGGCGACCCTCATCGCCGCCTGATTCCTTGCGCTTGCGCCGCCTACGGCGGAGCGAGCTTCCCGTCGGAGCCGTAGAACTGGCGCGTTTCTTGATTGGCGCAATCGTCGTGCGCGACGACGCGGCCGGTCGTCGCGCAGTCCGGATCGTCGAAACCGAAGCATACGTACCGGGAGATGCGGCGGCGCACTCGTACCGCGGCGAGACCCCGCGCAACCGCTCACTGTTTCTGAGCCGCGGCCACGCCTACGTCTACTTCATTTACGGAACGTGGTTTTGCCTAAACGTTTCGGCCGAAGCCACGGGCGTCGGCGCGGGCGTGCTGTTCCGAGCCGGGGAGCCGCTCGCCGGCATTCCCGCGATGGAGCGGAGACGGCGAGGTGCGACGCTACGCGATCTCGCCCGTGGGCCCGGACGGTTGGCGGAGGCGCTCGACGTGACGCGCGCTGAGGACGGTCTCGACATGTGTGCGGCCGGCCCGCTGTGGCTCGCCGCCCCTCATGGCGCGGCGCCGCGTATCGGAAAAAGCGTCCGGATCGGGGTGACTCAGGAGGCACACCGTCTGTTGCGCTTCTACGAGCGCGATAGCCCATTCGTCAGCGGGCCGCGCCGCATCAACCTCTAAAGGGGCGGAGTGCGACTCCATAAATTTCTCGCGCACGCCGGTGTCGCGTCGCGGCGGCGCGCGGAAGAGCTGATCAAGAGCGGTCACGTCCGCGTGAACGGCAAACCCGTGCGTGAGCTCGGTACGAGCGTGGCTGAGGACGATCGCGTCGAGTTCGACGGACGTCTCGTCACCGTTCCGAGCGAGAAACGCTATCTCGTGCTGCACAAACCGCCCAAAGTCATGACGACGATGAGCGATCCGGAAGGCCGGCGCTCGGTCTCGTCCTTGATTCCTAAGAGCGAGGGCCGGGTCGTGCCCGTCGGACGCCTCGACTACGACACGTCCGGCGTCCTCCTCATGACCAACGACGGCGAGTTAGCGCACGTCTTAACGCATCCGCGCTTCGGGGTCGAAAAGACATACCGCGCACTAGTACGCGGCCGGCTCGGGGCCGACGACGTGCGGCATCTGCTCGAGGGCATGCGCCTCGAGGACGGCAACGCGGGACCCGCCAAGGTCCGCGTCGTGCGCACCTCGGCGGCGGGTTCGGAACTCGACATTACGATCCACGAAGGCCGCAACCGGCAAGTCCGGCGCATGTTTGAAGCGACGGAACATCCGGTGCTGTCTCTCGTACGTCTGCGTTTCGGGCCAATCGCACTGGGCGAACTCAAGATCGGGAACTGGCGCGAAGCAACCGAGCGCGAGATCGCGGCCTTGCGCGTCATCCTTAAAAAGGCGAGCGGCGCTGAGAAGGCGAGCGACGATGAGTAGACTCGCGCGCGGATTGATATCGCTTGTCTTGCTTCTGGTAAGCTACGCGCTTTCGCGTTCACGACGCGGCCTCGGACGTGAGGGGCCGGCGCAGCCCGGACGAGCCTTGCGCGGGATTCGCGGGGCAACGACGGTCGTCGAGGATACGCAAGCGGCGATCTTGGAGGCGACCGAAGAACTCATTCGCGACATCGTCGCGGCGAACGGCCTCGCGTCCGAGGACGTCGCTTCGGCGCTCTTCACCGTCACGCCGGACCTTCACGCCGAGTTTCCGGCCGCCGCGGCGCGCCGGATGGGCTGGACCCTCGTGCCGCTCTTGAACTTCACCGAGATCGGCGTCCCGGGAAGGTTGCCGCGTTGCATTCGTGTCTTGATTCACGTCAACACCGCCAAGGCGCAAGCTGAAATGGTCCACGTCTATTTACGCGAAGCAGTCTCGCTTCGCCCCGACCTCATATCCCGGAGTACGACCCCGCAATGATCATCGTCATGCGTCCGCACGCGGCGGACGAAGAGATCCTCGCCGTCGAAGCCAGCATCGCTTCGCTCGAACTGACCGCGCACGTGAGCCGCGGTGCGGAACGCACGATCGTCGGGGTGATCGGCGCGCCGGACGACAAAGAAGCGCTGCGCGCGCAGTTCGTGCAACTCGACGGCGTCGAGCAAGTCATCTTGATCTCCCGCGCCTACAAGCTCGTCAGCCGCGAAGCGAAACCCGAGCCGACGATCGTGCGCGTCCGCGAGGGCGTGACCTTCGGAGGCGAAACGCTCGCACTCGCCGCAGGCCCCTGCAGCATCGAGTCTCGAGAGCAAGTGCTCCTCACCGCTCAAGCCGTCGCTGCCGCCGGCGCGAACCTCTTGCGGGGCGGAGCGTTTAAGCCGCGCACCTCGCCCTACGCTTTCCAGGGCTTGGGCCAATCGGGTCTCGAGTTCATGCGCGAGGCCGCCGACCGCAACGGCTTGGCAATCGTCACCGAGGTCGTCGATCCGCGCGACGTGGAGCTGGTCGCCGCGCACGCCGACATGATGCAAATCGGTGCGCGCAACATGCAGAACTTTACCTTGCTGCGCGAAGTGGGCTACGCCCGTAAGCCCGTGTTGCTCAAACGCGGCATCTCCGCGACGATCGACGAGTGGCTGATGGCAGCCGAGTACGTGTATGCTGCGGGAACGCACGACATCGTTTTGTGCGAGCGCGGCATCCGCTCGTACGACACGCACACGCGCAATCTGCTCGACCTCGCGGCGGTTGCCGTGCTGCGGACGCTCACGCATTTGCCGGTCATCGTCGATCCCTCGCACGCAACGGGCGTGCGCAGCCTCGTGCTTCCAATGAGCCTCGCGGCAGTCGCAGCCGGCGCCGACGGCCTCATCATCGAGGTTCACCCGACTCCGGCGACCGCCAAGTCGGACGGCGCGCAATCGTTGACGTTGCCGGCCTTCGCGGAATTGACCGCGCGCCTCGCTCCGGTGGCACACGCCGTCGGCCGCCGGCTTCCGGCGCCGGCCGTTGTCGTTTAGCACGACCCCCGGCGCGCCGCTCGGCGCTCGCACCGTCGGCATCGTCGGAACGGGTTTGATCGGAGCCTCGATCGGATTGCGCGCGCGCGGTGGCGGCGCACGCACGATCGGCTACGACGAGCGGTCCGAGCACGCCGAACGGGCGCGCGACCGGGGCGCTCTCGATCGCGTCGCGGCAACGGCCGCGGAGTGTTTTGAGGCCGACGCCCTCGTGTTGGCGACGCCCCTCGAAGCGACGCTTGCCCTCCTCGCGGAGCTTCGCACCAGGGCCTCGCGCGCGTCGCTCGTCTTGGACGTGTGCTCGGTCAAGGCGCCGGTAGCGCGGGCCGGGAGCGGGCTTGAGCGTTTCGTGCCTTCGCACCCGATGGCAGGTTCGGAACGGAGCGGTCCGCAGGCCGCGCGTGGGGATCTCTTCGAGGACTGCGTCTGGATGTATGCACCTGCCGCGCCCTCGGCCGTGGAGGAGGCGCAGGCGTTCATCCATTCGATGGGAGCCCGTCCGCTGCCGCTCGACCCGGCGGAACACGATCGCATCGTGGCGCTGACGTCCCATCTCCCTCAGTTGCTCTCAGTCGCCCTGGGGGCACGCCTTGATGAGCGCTTGGACGAAACGGGCGTTGCGGAACTGAGCGGACCGGGTATGCGTTCGATGCTGAGGTTGGGAAGCTCGTCGTGGCCGGTCTGGCGCGGGGTGCTCGCCGCCAACGCCGGCGCGGTTTCGCAGGAAGTGCGCGGCCTAGTCACCATACTCACGGAATTCGCGCGCGCCCTCGAAGCCGGAGAAGTGCAAACGCTCGCACCGGCTTTCGCCGAAGCGGCCCGCGCAGTCCAACGCTTAAACGAATAGACGAACGCTCGGAGACAACATGATGCAGATCAAAGGCCGGTTCGCGCTTCTGGCGGTGCTGGCGTCGGCAGTCGCTGCCGGGCCCGGAGCCGCCTTCGCACAGAGTGCGACGTCGAAGGTCGCCCCCCAATACGGCTACCTTCAGCCGAAGATCATCAAGCGCGGCAACGCATCCGCGATGCCCAGCGGCAACGGCACGGTGGTCGTCAAGGTATTCGTCAAGAAGGACGGCTCGGCGCAAGTTCAGAGTATCATCCGGTCGACGAACCACAACCTCGACGCTGCAGCACTTGAGATCGCCAAGAATTCGACCTACCGGTCGGCCACGAACAACCACAAACCGGTCGACGCGTTCTACGACTACACCTTGAAGTTCGCCGGCGGAAGCGCGAGTCAAGCCGTCGTGCCGGGCGATCTCGCGGGCTACGAGCACATGATCACGGGCACCCCGCCGAACTACGCCGGCGCCAAGAGCGGCCTCGAGACGTATTTGGCCGCGCATCCGGGCGACCCGACCGCGCTCTCGTACCTCGGGCTTGCCGACTACAACCTGCAAGATTACGACGCAGCGAGTCAAGCCTTCGAAAAGGTCGGCGACAAGCTAGGGAGCGCGTACAAGGCGGTTGCCGCATCGGCCTTCGCGCTGTCGGCGGTCGATGAATCCAAAGCGAAGAACTACGATCGAAGCATTGCGCTCGCGAAAGAGGCGGTCGGGCTCGACGGGTCCTACACGAACTACAACGTCCTTGGTTTGACGCAGTTTTATGCCGGTCATTATCCCGATGCGATCGGCGCGTACCAGAAGGCGCGCTCGCTGGCCGAGTCGTCGAACGTACCGAACGAGAAGCGCGCCGCGATCGAGGTGAACTTGGTGTCGGCGTATCTCGGCGCGCAACAGCCCGATCAGGCGAAGGCGAGCGCGGCCGCGGCCGTCCGTCTCAACCCCAAGGCCGGGGCGGCCGTCGAGATTGCTATTGCGAACTATTACAACGTACAGGCAAACACGTTCGAAGAAGCTCAGAAATTCACGGACGCCGCGAATTCGCTGGAGCTTGGGGCGGTTGCCGCGCCTTCCTCGGCGGCGGCGCTGTACGCTCAGGCCGCGATCGCCTACCTTAAGGTTCAGCCCAAAGCGGACTACGTCAAGGCGCAGGTCGACGCTGAGAAGTCGCTCGCGCTCGATCCGAACGGCGAAGTGGCAAATTACGCCGAGGGCCTGGCACTGGCGGGTCAGGGCAAGAGAACGGATGCCCTGACGTATCTGAATAAAGCGAGTGCAATCGCCAAGGCGGGCGGGGGAACTCCGTCGGTGGACGCGGCTGTTGAGGCCGCGCTCAAGCAACTGAACTCGAGCAAGTGAACAAGAGCGAGGAGAAAGACCGGAGCGGGGGAAATAGGCTGACCTCGCGACGGGGCCCTCGGCGTCGCTTCAATTTTTCAGCCAGCGGAGTTTGATACGTGGATTGGTTTTCGGGATTTTTCAACTTCCTCGTAAAGGGCGGCCCGGCGATGATCGGGCTTCTCATTTGCTCGGTGGTGGCAGTCGCCATCGTTATCGAGCGGCTCTGGTTCTTCGCCCAGCAGCATGGGGACAGCAAGACCCTTCTGAGGCAAATCGGTGCCCGGATTCAGGTGGACGACATCCCCGGCGCGATACGAGTCTGCAACGAGAACAAGGGCATGCTCCCTAAGATTCTCGAGTTCGGCTTGCTTCGCGGCTCGAAGGGACGCGCGGACATCACAGATGCCCTCTCCATAGCGTTAATGGAGCATCTAAACTCGCTGGAGCGCAATTTGGGCGTCATCGGAACGATTGCGGTTATCGCACCATTTGTCGGGCTCTTCGGAACGGTCTTGGGCATCATCCACGCTTTCAACGACATCGCCATTCAAGGAAACTCGACCCCGGCTGTCGTCGCCGCGGGCGTTTCGGAAGCGCTGATCACCACGGCCGCCGGTCTGTTCGTGGCCGTCCTCGCCGTTATCGCGTTCAACTACTTCAAGACGCGCATCAAGGCGTACAACCAAGAGATGATCGTCGCTGCCAACCAGCTCGCGGAAATGCTGCACTTCCACAACGTCGGCGAAGCGATCCCAACCGATCTCTACACTCCGGCTCCGGCTGCTGTAGGAGCCAAGCCCTAATACATGTCGCTCCTCTCGGCGAAACAAGACGACGACGTCATGGCCGAGATCAACATCACGCCCTTCACGGACGTGCTCTTGGTCTTGCTCATCATCTTCATGATCTTGGCCGCGTTGATTACGCCGCCCGGCTTCCAAAAAGAGCTTCCCAACAACAATAACAACGCGCAGACGAACAAGGACGACAAGAAGAAGACCATCGACATCGAGGTCAACGACAAAGGCGCCATCTTCGTCGACGCGCAGCGCACCGACCAAAAGGGCATCTACGGAGTTCTGGCCCAAACGGCCGCTCGCCGCGGACGCCTGCACGTTTCGATTACGGCCGACACGAAGGCGCCCTACGGAATCATCATTCGCATCTTGGATGCCGCAAAGTTGGCGAACCTCGACGACGTCGGCTTCGTGACTTCCTAATGGCCGTCAGCACCGGACAAGGCGAAGAGGACGTCATGTCGACCATCAACATCACGCCGTTCACGGACGTGCTGCTGGTCTTGTTGATCATCTTCATCATCCTCGCCTCGGTCACCAAAGAACCGAAGCTGCCCGATGCCAAGAACACCGATAAGGTGAAGGCCTCGCAGATCGTCGTCTACGTCAATGAAAAGAACAAGATTCAGATCGGCTCGCAGGA
>Ga0302325_10030090_pt1 | contig 11203 bp, 9 predicted proteins | sample Palsa_T0_2_FD_201948 | JGI IMG/M metagenome (GOLD analysis project Ga0302325, IMG submission 201948) | Peat permafrost microbial communities from Stordalen Mire near Abisko, Sweden - Palsa_T0_2 | ecosystem: Environmental > Terrestrial > Soil > Palsa > Peat permafrost | place: Sweden: Abisko...
GGAACCCATCCATGGGTGCCCTCGAATATCTGCCGTTTTACTCAAAAAGATGTGTAGAACACCGAGTCGCTTGCGACCGGTCCCGACGGTCGGGTTCAGAAAGCGAACCGGTCGCAAGCGACCGGGCTAACCGGGTTGGGTGCGCTGGATGGCGCCGGTGCCACGCGCGCGGCGTCGTCATCTTATCCACCGGCTTATACACCGCGCTGATTTCGATGGATGCGATAGTTGCGCGCGGCGGTGGATAACCTTTCCGGGCAGGATGATTTTTTCTGCGGAATTCCGCGTACAAGTCGTATATTTCCCTCCGTCGTCGGCCACGGAAGTGGCCGGCGAAATTGGAAAAGGCTCCCGTGACGGAGTCCGGTCTTCACAGATTGGCCGCGCGAAGCAATCGAATGCGGGCGCGGCGGAGATCGGCGGCCAGCGACGAGGCCACCCCAAACCGATTGGTGCCAAAACGCCAGAGGGCGATCGGGGTTAGAGTCGCCGCCAGTGGTGCCGCGAACTGCGGGGTGAGAGACCCCCAATATCCGCGGCATCGGACCCAGGGCGGCCGAGCGTGCCGGCGACGGTATGCGAGGCGCGCCTGATCCTAGGAATGGGTCCGGGAAACGGAGCATTGGTTGTCCGTCCGTCCTCACCGACGTCCGGACTTCCAGTGCAACCAGAGCGAGAACCCACGGCCTTCCAATCGGGAAACCGCCATGCCACCCCGTTGGGTGGTTGCCGCGGCGGAAACGGTCGCGGCAAAACCGTCTGTCGCAGGCGCTTCGCAAGAGGAGCCTGCGATTGAGCGGGCCGAGGCGGGCCCGGGCCGGGAGCAGGTCGCCGAAGAATCGGCCCGATAGTTGCCGTCGGCCCACGCAGCGAATTCGCGATTCGCCGCGCGGGCCGGCTGCGTTTTTACCCTTCGCCTGCGAACCACCCGACGACCCACTCCGCGCCAGCATCACCAGTCCGGCAGTCCGGCCCCAGCGACATCCGCTGGGAAATCCGCGCGTCACCGCCGCACTGTCCGATCAGATGAAGTGATCCGACACCAGCAGGAGCCCAAAGGACGCGTTCTTCCAATTCCCTCACGAAATCTGCTCGGGCCGATCAGGAATAACGGCCGTCTGGCTGTATCATGCGGGTAAATGATGTTCAGCCTTGCGCCATTCGCCTTCTTTCTGGTCGTTTTTTTCGGGGCCTTCGTTTTTGCAGGGATCCTTCTTCGGTTCGGGCGCGGGGCGCCTTCGCTGAGCGAGCCGCGGTGCGCCAAGTGCGATTATGATCTGCGGGGATTCAGCGGGAGCGCGCCGGTGCGCTGTTCGGAATGCGGGGCGGATCTGACAGTGCCGCACGCGGTTCTTTGGGGGAAGCTTCCCCCCAGGCCGCGGCGGTTTTGGATTGGACTTGCGGCGATGATCTCGCCGGTGTTGCTGCTGCCGCTGCTGTTGCTGGGGGTGAAGGCCGTGGCCGTGCGGACGATCGGAGTCAATTCACCGGGTTCGCCGGGATTCTCAAGCCGTTCCAATGCCCAGGTGATCGCTTCGCTGGCCACCAGCGCCAACACGCCGTGGGATTGGCAGGAACTGGAAAGGAGGCTTGCGGCGGGAACGTTGTCCAATGCAGAAGTCGGGCAGGCGATCGACAAGCTGATCGCGTTTTTGAACACACAGCCGACCAATCAGCCGTTGCCTTGGTCGGATCCGTTTCTGGCCAAGGCCGATCTGGCGGGGAAGATCAGTTCTCAGCAATATCAGCGGTTGGCCAAGGCGTTTTACAAACCATGCGCAGTTTCAATTGCCGGCACGGCGCGGGCGGGTGTGAGGCTGCCGGTGAGAGTGCGTTGCGGCGGGCCGTGGCAGTTGCCCGGTTGTGAATACGTCTACGCGCTGCGACAAGTGAGCGTCACCAACGGAGCCACGTTGGATATCAATTCCGATCGGAATCCGAACGCTCTCAAGCCAAATCCTGACTATCTGAGCGCCAAAGCGCCCACAGAGATCACCGGCAAGACGTCGCTGAATCTCCCTCCGGGCAAGTATACGCTGGTGTTCACGATTGACGCCGCGGTGTTGGTTGCCAACACCGCGCCGTTGGCCGTGAACAATTTGCCGGGGCAGGCCGGCGGCTGGCCCAAAGGCCACGCAGCCTGGACAGAGGTCATCAATGTGCCGATCGAGGTCGTGTCGGCCGATCAATCGCCGATTGCATTGGTTGCCGATCCGACAGTGGATCCCAATCGCACCGGTGCCGTGAAGATCAACGCCATCCGCGTGATTCGAGAAGGCACCGGACAGCACGTGACGGTGGATATGGCAATCAACGGGAACATCGTTCCGTGCAGCTTCGATGTCACGCTTCGGATCGACGGCAACCAGTATCCGATCGGCTGGTTCGTCGCGTCACAAAACAGCTCGAGCATCCGTGGCCTTGCCCTGCACCTGGAGGGGCTGAACTCCGGCGTGCAAACCGCCGACGTCCTGCTGCGCCCCAACCCGGCCCATGCCGAGGGAATCGCCGGCCTCGAGCGGATCTGGGGCGGTCCGGTTGACGTGTTGAATGTCCCGCTGCAGAGATATGATTTGCAGGGGAAATAAGCTCGCCGGATGACAAGCCGTTGCGACGCCCAATTCGGCGTAGGGCTGGCGGATCCGGAAAGGCCGCATTCGCAACCCCATCCGCCGGCAGCACATCATGAGCAATTACCGGGTGGTCTATGCCGCGTGAGCCTGTGGAGAGAAAACCTCTGTCCGTCCAACCGAGCATGGAAAAGCTCTATCCCACCATCGCCGAGTATATTTCCACCCGAGGCCACATCGAGATCGGCGATCAAGAAGGCTTTGGGTTCTGTGCCCGGGCGTTGGACTACGGCGGCCTGGTATTCGAAACCAAAAAAGTGAAATCGCTGTCCGAAGCGCTGGCGGCACTGGAACGAGGAATTGCAGAGTATCTTGAGCGTGAATCCTCGCGGGACGGTTGAGCGAAGAAACTGGGACGGAGTCCAATGCAGGCCGCCGCCGTCAAGGGACTCCGGCCTCGTTTCTTTGCCCGCTTCTTCGCCCCCCCCAATTATTCTCCGCGCCGCAATCATCATCAACAAAAACCCCGCGGACAAAAAGCGGCAGGCCGTGGGTCGGGTGAGAGCTATCGTAGCGGTCCCTGGATTTGCCTGAAACAGCTCTTGGAAGTCTGCGAGGGAAGAAAGATCAACAAGGCGATCGGATATATCAGAGAAAGCCCCTCTGAAAGAATTGTCTGGATCATTCCAGTGCCGGCTATGGGTATAGCCAGCCCGCCTCGTGTATTGATGGTGACGGTGGTCGGACTGTTCGTCAGGTTTTCGTAGAACCACCACGCAGCCGACGAGAGCAGAATCAAGGGGAACTTGGCTGCCACATATTTTCGGTGCATCCGCCACGCCCTTGGGGAGCTGCGCAGCAACTGGCCTCCCGCGACCACCAAATACACGGCCACCGCGAGGTTGAGTGCCCCGTCGGCTATAAACAATTTCGACACATCGGGATGAAATAGCGTAGTGGTCAAAACGGTCGTTGCCCCTGGCCCCGGCGATTTAGACATCGCTGAGATCATGGTTGAGAAAAACCAGATGATGCCTGAAACCAAGCAGACCATGATGATCCCTATTGCCAGGCTGCATGCGGAGTTCAGGATGCTCAGCGTGCCGACAACAATGCTGAACACGCCCACCGCCGTCAGAATTCCCGGTCGCTTTGGACCCGCGACGGCATAGGCGAGCGGAACATTCGAAGGGGTCGCGAGTTGGGTCGCGAGTCGTTGATTCGGTGAATCCGCTGACGGCCGCGGGGACGCAGTGTCGATTCCAACCCCGGTTTCGCCGCAGTGCGCGTTTGCCATCGGTCATCTCCATACGGAAATCCAGAGGCGTCGGGAGTCTCGAACGGGGCAATCATGTTTCGCGGTGTCAAGTTTACCTGCGGCGGCGAGGTCGTGGTAGCGGCGGAGCGGCCCGACTCGTCGGCGTGCATGGCGATTCGTGTGCTGAGCGCCTCACCTGCAAGCGGCTGGCCGATCCGGCCGGATTTGGTGAGAAAACGAGCGCGAGCTACCGCAGGACGTGATCGGACGACAGCAGGACGTAGAGCAGGCCGATCGCGACGATGGCGATCACGCTCAGCATGAGGGCGGCGCGCCATCGCCGCCAGCAGATTGGTCGTCCGGTTTCCACGACGGCACTCTACACGTCGCGGGGTGCTTTCCCTAATTGTCCTGGTTTTCCTCGTGCGCCGGCGGATTATCGGACCGGTGGTAGACGATCTCGTTCTCGATTCGCGCCTCGGGGGCGTAATGCTCCTGGACGTAGGATCGAAGCAGCGACCAGGCCTGCCGATAACCGGCGGCGCGACGCTGATTCTGCCTGAGTTCGTCGACGCCATCGACGTAGCTCCTGACGTACTCATCTCCATCCACCGGCAGCAGAATGTATCTTGGCTTCCGCTGCTCAAACTGTTCGAGCATGGCACGGCAATCTTTCAGCGGCGCATCGTCATCGTTGGCCCAGAGAAAAGTTGAGAAGTAGGACGAGCCGGGTTGCAGATCGGTTTCGATCAACAGCCGGGTCATGGTGTCGGCCCAGACGCGGTCGCCGGGCGTGGCGTGAGCGGAGAGATACTCGCTGGCGGCCAACCGGCTCTTCGGCGAGACGAAGCGATCGGTGACGAGCAGCTCGCCCATCGCCGAGAGCAACAGCGGCAGGACGAGGGCGGCGATCAGCGGGAAGGCGCGATCCCGTCGCGGCAGCATTCCAAAGAGCACGGCCGCAGGGGGCGTCAGTGCAAGAAAATGATATTTGTACATCCGCCCCTGCGCGGCAACGCCGAGGGCTTCGATCACGATCCACACCAAGGCAAAGACCGCGACATTGATGTTGAGCCGCGTCGGCATGCGGTCGCGCTCCCGGCGAAAGACCACGCCGCGGACCAGCAGTGGGAATCCGATGACCATCGCGACGAGCGCCCACTTGATCCAGCCGGCGCTTTCCCAGTGCGATCCGGCGGCATAGCGGGCAATTTGCGAGGAAATAACGGGGATTTCCCGCAGGAGATCGGCGGCGACGAGATAGATCAGCGTGACGATCCCGGAGATCAGGACGCCGCCGAGGGCGGCGGCGGCATGGGCCGCGATGCGCTGCGGCCGGCGGCGATAGTGGAGAAGATTCGCGGCGGCAAAAGCGGCCAGCACGGCCAGGCCCGAGGGCTTGAGCATCGCTGCCATTCCCGCCGAGAGGCCGACGAGAAAGGAGTCGCGGGCATCGTCAACGGTGAGCGCCGCCAGGGCCGCCGACGCGGCGATGGCGGTGAAGAAGACCTGCGCCGCCTCGAGGTGAAAGCCATCGACGCCGTAGCTGAAGTTGAGATAGATCAGGGCGAAGAGCAATGTCGGCAGGGCGGTGTGCTCGCCGAGATATCGTCCGGCGCTGCGGGCCAACAGGATCGGCCCGGCCAATCCCATCGCCGTGAGCAGGATCTCCCAGATCGGCCAACTGGCTCCGGCGAGCGCCCACCCGCCGCTGGTCAGCAGGCCGACGGTGGGGAACTTGTTGTCGATGATTTCGCGGCCGATTCCGCCGCCCTGGCTGACGATTTTCCCCATCACGATGAACATCGCGCCGTCCCCGGGGAAGGGGCGAAACAGGTCGGTCACGTGGATCGCAACGACGATGGCCACGCAGACGCCGATCAGCAGGCACCGCGTGGTTTTGGTGTCCGATCGGGTGCGAGCATTGTCCCGCGCGCGCAGAGTGCGCGGCGGATCGACTTGGAGCGCATCGTCCGTCAGGAGCGTCACAGGTCTTCTATCGACCGTTTGTCGATGAGGATCGCGTCCCGCCGGGCAATCGTGCGTTACCGGTTGCCGATCTCGTCCCTTCTCCCGGTACGCCGGCCTTCGGCTCTGAGGCTCAGGCTCGAAGAGGAGAAGGCCAGGATGAGGGTGACTTCGCGCATCAGTTGCTCTGAGTCTCCAAATCGCCCTCACCCCAGCCCTCTCCCGGCGTACCGGGAGAGGGAGCAGAAGAACATGCGATTGCCCTGCGTCCCACTTGCGGGGACGTTGACGAAGCGAGCCGCGGCCGCGAAGCTTGGACCCATGCGCAGATGTCTGGGAATTGCACTGCTGGTGATGGGGTGTTTACAGCTGGGGTTCCGCGGCATGCAGCGGGTGCGCGTCGATGTGCCGGCCTGGGATTTCGCGTCGGTGTACGCCGCCGCGCGGACCTGGATGCACGGAGGGGATCCCTATGATCTGCCCAGCGTGGTGCAGACGTGGCGCGAGGCGGGGGCTTTTTCCCACCGGGATGTCAGTTACTTTGCGACGGTCTATCCGCCAAGCTCGCTGGTGACACTTATGCCGCTGGCGGCATTGCGAGCTGGGCCGGCGATGGTCTTGTGGATGGCGCTGTGCCTGGCGTTGCTGGCGATGCAGTTCGCGGCGTTGATTGACATGGCGCAGATTCGACGGGGGGATGGGGGAAGACTGCTTCTTTGGGGGGCAGCGCTCGCCTCGGCGCCGCTGCAGTTTGGGCTGCTCTCGGGGCAACTGTCGATGCCGGCGATCTCGCTGTGCATCCTCGCGTTCTGGTGCGCCGGCCGGGAGCGCGACGGGCTCGCGGGAGCGCTGCTGGGGTTGGCGTGCGCGGTGAAGCCGCAGATGGCGACGCCGTTCGTGATGTATTATCTCGTGCTTCGTCGGCTGAAGATCGCAGGCGTTGCGTCGCTGGTGGCGGCGGCGATTTGGGCGGTGGCCATCGGGGCGATGAGCGTTTCGCACGTTCACTGGGTCGCGGGGTGGAGCCAGAGCGTGGCCGCGACGACCCGCCTGGGCGGCGTGAACGACTACGGCTGGACCAACCGGTTCCGCGATGAAATCATCGATTTGAAGATGTTGCTGATCGGCGTCTTTCACAATCCGCTGGCGTTGCGCGCGGCCGTGGGGGGCGTGACGATTGTGCTGCTGGCCTGTTATGTGGGGGGGTTCGCGCGCCGCCGGCCGGCAACGTCGCGCGATCAGCTCCTGGCGCTGGCCGCTTTGTCGGCACTCTGTCTGCTTCCGGTTTATCACCGGGTCTATGACGCCGCGATCTTCACGACGGCGCTGGCATGGGGCTTGGCGGAACTTGACGGCCCCCGGCGCGGCGCGGCCGGAGCGGTGCTGGTGGCGATGACGGTGTTTTTGATCCCCTTCGACAGCGTCAAGTCGCTGGGAAGCCGCCTGCATCGGCTGTCGGCTCTGGGGCAATCGTGGTGGTGGCAGACACTGGTCGTGCCGCACTATGCGTGGGGGGTTCTGGCCACGGCGATTGTGCTGTTGGCCGTCATGGCGTGCCGACGAACTGATGAGGGCCCGGAGAGAGCCGGCTGAGCCAACTCACGCGGCCAGGGGAGTGGTATCGCTCTCCTGGGGGTGCGGCAACTCGACGGGTCTCCGCGACCGCTTCAGACGCCATAGCTCCTTGAACATGCGCAGAATCACGCGGAGATTCGCGCCAGTCGCTTTCCCCGCCGTGCGCGGATAATGGGGCACCGCGACTTCTGTCCATGGGATTCTGGCGTTTTTGAGGGCGAGGAACATTTCGCCGTTGATCAGCGCGCCGGTGGCATGAATGGGGCGAATCGCGGGCCAGACGGATCGGCGAAAGAGCTTCATCCCGCAGTTCAGATCCGAGGGATGCACACCCAGCAGCGTGCGAATCAGCATGTGATACATCGAGGCGTTGAGTCTCCGCTGAAAGGCGTCGGCCCGTTTTTCCCGGAAGCCGGTGACATAGTCCGCCTTGGCCGTCACGGCCAGCAGTCGACTCAGATCGCTGACCCGGAACTGGCCGTCGGAGTCCATGAAGGCGATCCACGTCTTTTCCGCCTGGTCGCAGCCGGAGCGGACGGCGGCGCCGTAGCCTTGATTGACCTGGTGATGGACGACTTTCAGATTCGGCATCTCTGCTTGCAGTCTCCGAAGCAGATTGAGCGAACCGTCCCGCGACCCGTCGTCGGTCACGATGATCTCGCCGTCGACATGAGCCTCGGCGAACCACTGCTGGGCCGAGCGGATCGTTCGCTCGATGTTGAGTTCTTCGTTGAAACAGGGTAGGACGAGGGAGAGGCTGGGCCCCGAAACGGCGGCCGAATCAGCTCCGGCGGCTGGGCGGGCCCCATTGGAGGGGCGGGAACATTTGATCTTTGTTGCAGTCAAACGCGGCTGCTCCGCCAGATCGTTGGTGGACATCACTGCTCTCCCTTGGTGAATTCGGTTGCTGAACGGAGTATTCACCAGAATATGGCCAAAAGCAAGAACTCGCGTCAAAGGCCAACCGGGCCGCAAACGGCCCGGAAGACTCCGAGAGTTTCCCCATTTTATGCCGCGCTGCTCCTATCCGTTTAGCCACGCTGTTTTTGGCGAGCGCGCCAGTGCGAGGACGGTGGCAATCGACCCTAACAAAGTGCAACTGAAGACCAGCATGTCCAGCTGGACGGAATCGTGCATGTGAAAATGCATCCCGATATTGCGAACAAACTCTGAAAAAAGCACGTGACAGAGATAAATCCCGTAGCTGAGCCTGCCAAGTTTGGCGAGGCCCGGCACGGCGGCCGCGTTCCATGGAGCCAGGGCCGCCAAAATGCAGCCAAGTCCCGTCAAAGCCCGCGGAACGAGTAGAATTCCGTGCATGTATTGTTTCACGGAGCAGAATACGGCCAGCAAAACCCCGGCAAATCCAATCGGGACTGAGACCGAATAAACCACCGGCCCGGCGGTCATGAGCCATGCAAAGCCCATGGCCCAGCACATCGCCGGCATCGCCCGCCAGTACTGAGCGTAGGCATAGGTGGGGTTGTCAAAAGGCTGATCCCAGGTCGAGGGCAAATGAGCGTATGCGAAAGCCAATCCCGCCACACCCGCCGCGACAACCAACGGCCAGCGCCACCGCCGATCTTGCCGCAGCGTCGTCCAGTGGATCACGGCCAGAAGAATTGATCCAGCCAGAAGATACGGCAGAAACCAGAGGTGATATTCCACACCCTTCCAGAGAAGCCCCACTTTCAGCGGGGTTGGTCCAGTATGCAGCGTCAGTCTTCTCCTGATGTCGCGGGCCACGAGGTAAATCACGCTCCATGCAAGATATGGCACATAAAGCCGCTTGAAACGCCCCAGAATGTATTGCCAGAGCGTTCTGTCCGTCCTTTTCCGTAGAGACAGCGACTGGAAATAGAAGGAGGCGAACAAATAAAACGGCACCGCGAAGCGGAACAGGTTCCGGGACGCATCTAATGGCAGAGATCGAACCGCATGAATGTAAACTATGCTAAGAGCTGCGATTAAGCGAATTACGTCGATGTTTTCGTTGCGGCGCTTGGCGGCGGCGGTATCTTGGAGCATCGGTCGGACCGAAGGGGACGGCAGCCCGGACAGTGGGTGGGAATTTGACGGGCCGGCCGCAACTTCGGTAGTCATAATGGTGTCTCTATTCTGTTGGCCTCTTCCGAACGGGTCAAGCCGATGCGCTGTGCAAATGTTATCGGGAATTTCCTTCCCATTGTCCCAGTTCCAAGAGGGCGGTGCAGTCCTTTCAGGTTGTCATCCTGTGTATCGTGGAACATACTATGATCGTGAATCGCCCATATGACCTTGAGGCATTGGAGCCGCGCCGGCTATTCGCCGGCGTCATGTTGTTGGCCACCGGCAGGCTTGGGACAGCCGCTGGCTGGATGACGGGCATGACCAATGCCATCACGGCCCAGTTGGGCGGCTCGTCGCAGGTGCCGCAATTCACCCTCACGGTTGACTCGACTCCCTCCGATTCCGGTGGCCCGTTGGCGGGCAGCCTGCAGCAGTTCGCCGGCCCGACGCCACAGAACAACACCACGGGCGAGATCATCGTTCAGCTCAATTACACCAACATCAGCGCCGACGTCGCCTACAGCTCCGCTTATATCGGCACGGTGATCGCCGATTACATGATGAATACGCCGATTGACGGCGTCACACTCGCCTCGCTGCCGATTCACATGTTCGGCGTCAGCCGGGGCGCGGCCATCTGCGACGCGGTGGCGGAGGTCCTTGGCCAAAGCGGCGTTTGGGTTGAGCAGGAGACCTATCTCGACCCCGACCCCATTGCCGCTCAGGGCGACCCGCCCGACACCATCTACGATAACGTGGAGTTCGCGGACAATTACTGGCGAAACGACGGCAGCACAACCCAGATCAACGATGGCGATCCGGTCGCCGGGGCCTATAACCTCAACGTCCAGTGGATCGACTCCGACGACCCCGGTTGGACCTTCGCACACCTGGCCCCGGCGGCCTACTACGTCGGCACCATCGACCAGACGGCCACCAGCGACGGCGATGGTCCGATCATCCCCAGCTGGTATGGCGATACGCCCACCATGCCGGCGCGCGATGCCACCGGATGGATTTATTCCGACCTGGTCGGTGCGCCCCGGCCGCTGAGCGGCGTCTGGGCGGCGTCGGGCGGCACCGGCGTTCGCACCCCAGCCGGTCAGGGCGGCACGCAATGGGGCAATATCACAGACCTCAAGGTCACCAGCAGCAACTCCGTGCTCGACGGCAATGCCATTCAAGTCAGCTACCTCCACGAGGACCGCGGCGGATCGGACACCGTCACTTACTATCTCGACGCCGACCGCAACCCCTACAACGGGTTTGCCGCCCAGATCGGAAGCACGACACTGCCTCAATCCGGGTCCATCACCGATCAAACCGCCACCCTCTCCACCGTCGGCGTAGCGCCCGGCAAATACTGGCTCTGCACCAAGGTCACCAACTCAGCGGGCGACACCCGCTACGCATACACGGCCATCAACGTTCAACTGACCGTCGAGCCGGTCGGATCGATCAGCGGAGAGGTTTTCAACGACGTGAAAGGCACTGGCGTCATCGTTCCGGGTGATCCCGGCGAGCCCGGCGTTCTGGTCTACGTCGATCAGAACGACAGCGGCCAGTATCAGGCCGGCGATCCCTCCGCGACCACCAATGCCGACGGCGATTACACGATCTCTGGTTTGGTGGCTGGAACGCCGCTGATCGTTCGTGAAGTCGTCCCCGCGAGATTGATCCAGACCCTCGCCCCCGCCGGGCCCGTTGCCCCCAGCTCCACGACAAATACGGCAACCAACTTTGCCCTGTCCCACACGGACGCATACATCAGAGGAGAGGTTTA
>Ga0302325_10030091_pt1 | contig 11203 bp, 11 predicted proteins | sample Palsa_T0_2_FD_201948 | JGI IMG/M metagenome (GOLD analysis project Ga0302325, IMG submission 201948) | Peat permafrost microbial communities from Stordalen Mire near Abisko, Sweden - Palsa_T0_2 | ecosystem: Environmental > Terrestrial > Soil > Palsa > Peat permafrost | place: Sweden: Abisko...
CGCTCAAACCTGCCAGTTTCGCGATGGTTTCAAAAACCACCCGCGCGTCATTGGTCATCTTTAAATTGATGGGCTCAAGCGACAGCAGTTTCAGCTGTGGCGGACCCACCAGCAGTTGTTGCTCATCGGCGGCCGCCGCGGGGGTCGGAATTGCCGCAGCCGCACTAGCCGCCAACAAATCCATCACGCGTTTCACTTGCTGATCCGCGGCGCTGTTCGAAGGATCGATGGCCTGGGCCTTCCGAAATTCCGCCAGGGCCTGCTGCAGGTCGCCCTTGTTTAGAGCCTTTTGCCCCTGCTCGAGATGAAACTGGGCCGCCGTGTAGTGCAGGTGCGCTGCCCGAAGCTTATATTCGGCATCGCTGGGGTTGGCGCGGAGGGCCTTTTCGTAGTCAACTAGGGCGGTATCGTAGTCCTGTAACGCCTCAGCCTTGCGACCCGCGTTATAGTCGTCGTTCCCTTTGGGGCAGCCGCCGAGTAAGACGGCGGCACACACCAAAATCATCAAATACGCTGTCTGGCGCAACCAGAACCCCCAGTAATACCAAAAATTGTAGCACCCGCCCTAGGATGCGGCAAGGAACCAGCTCGTTGCCGATGATTTGTAGGTAATACGGAAGCTCCAGCTTTCCGGTACCTGGTTACGTCCGCGTGAAAATCCCGACAACTTTCGTGAAACTCTTGCTCTTCCGTCACTTGCGGCAAATTATCGACCCCTATGATAGCCCCCGCTGTCCTATCGGCGGCGGAGAAGAGGACTCAACATGCGAATCGGCCAACGGGCGGCGCTCGATGCGTCCTCAACAGCTAGAATCGGAGAGCGTCTTGAGGGAGACCGATTTTTTTCGGAACTCAACCCACTGAGGCCATTTTTCTGGCGTATGATCCTGCGGCACAATTGGCCGCAATTATTTCAAGGAGGCAATATGGGCATCGCGGGAAATTGGAAAATCACGGCGAAGACGCCGATGGGAGATCAGCAAAGCACGCTGGCGCTGGCGGTCGACGGTAATAGGATAAGCGGCACGCAGACCAGTGCCTTCGGAACGACCGAACTGACAGGCGGCGTAGTGAACGGCAACTCGGCCACCTGGAACACCAAGATGACCAGCCCGTTCGAGATGGATCTCGAATTCTCGGCCACTTTCGACGGAGACAAAATCTCCGGAAAGGTCAAGGCGGGCATGTTCGGTGAGTCGGAGCTCAGCGGCGCGCGCGAGTAATCGCGCCCCAGTCAGGCAACTCCCGCTGACCTAACAGCCCTTCGGCGGCCCAGGCGCCCAGATAGACGGAAAGCGCCACACCATGTCCCGCGAAGGCGCCGACCACGATGCCATTTGCGTTTGCTGGATGCCGATCGAAGACCGGCGTCCACTCCTCGCGAAACAGAATAGGCCCACCCCACAAATGGCTGAAGGAAACCTTGGCCAGAGCGGGATGCAGCTGCCGGATGCGCTGCTCGAGCGATTGAAACATTTTCGCAGGTTCCTGCGATGCGATATCGATTTCCCTCACGTCGTTCGATTCGCCTGGGCTGACCAGTCCCGCGCCCCACACGATCGAGTTGTCGCGGCGAAGGCGTCCCCACAAGTACGGAAAATCCACGGTGTAAAACGGCTTGCGCTGCTCAAGCCCTATAGCCTTGACCTCCTTGGGAGTGAGGGGCGTACTGAGTGCCGCAAGGGTCAGCTTCGGGAATGCGTTTTCGTTGAGCCCGGACAGTTCGAGGGACCCCGCATTATTCGCGAACAGGACTTTTCCGGCACGCACGCGGCCGCCTGGCACGTGCAATTCCGCAAGGTCGCTCCATTCCACCCGCTCGACGCGATGATTCTCGCAGATGACCGCACCGAGGTGTTGCGCCGCGCGGGCTAGGCCGCTAACCATATCCCCGGGGTCGAGCGTTCCCCCGGGAACTTCGTTCACCACGTGCAGGGTGCCGGAGTCTTTCCAGGAGATGGGGGAGTTCGGCACGGCTGCGCCTTTACGGCCAATCTCCCACGCGCCAGGCAGGGCCAGATCGCACTCGACATCCAGCTTCCTAAGAATATTTTGCAATCCCGAGAGAACATTACCCAGGCCCGGCAAATCGCCAGCCGCCGATTCCGCAAGCGCCATGCCGCCGGTTCGTCCGCTTGCGCCGGCTCCAAGGGTCGAGGCTTCGAGCAGTACGACAGACTTATTCGGGGCCAGCATTCGTAGCCATGCCGCTGCCGCAAGTCCCGTGAAACCGCCGCCGATGATTGCGAAATCGGCTATCGCCGGTAAAGATCGTTCGGGAGGAACGAAGTCGACAATCCAAGGAGAGACGCCCCAGCGCTCGGGAACAACGGCGGATGGCATGGGAGGATTTCCGGCGTCGGGCCCAGGCGGACGTAAATCTCAACTGGGCGGGGCCCGGCGCGCGACTTTCTAAAGAATGCTTTCAGTCCAGGTCTCGAGCGTCTTCTTTATGTGGTTCAGGAACTGGTGGGCCACCGCTCCATCGACCACGCGATGATCGTAGGAAATCGTCATGTAGACCATGGTGCGGATGGCGATAGCATCATCTCTCACGACCGGCCGCTTTTCGATGGCGCCCAGTCCCAGGATGGCGACGTTGGGTTGGTTGATTATCGGCAGGCCAAAAAGTCCGCCGAAAACGCCGGGATTGGTGATCGAGAACGTGCTCTCGGAAACCTCTTCCGGCTTCAGCTTCTTGGTGCGGGCGCGCTCGGCCAGGTCGTTCATGGTACGTGCGAGGCCCAGGAAATTTTTCTCCTCGGCATTCTTGATTACCGGAACGATCAATCCCCAGTCGAGCGCCACAGCCACACCGATATTGCATTCACGATGCAGCACGATGTTGGTGCCGTCGGCGGAAGCATTCACCGTGGGAAAGGCGCGCAGCGCTTCGACCGCGGCGCGAATGAAGAACGGCATAAATGTGAGCTTCGTGCCAGTGGTCTGTTCGAATTTGTCCTTGGTTTTGGCCCGCAGAGACGCTATGTGGGTCAGGTCCGTCTCTTCCACCGAATAGACGTGCGGCGAAACGCGCTTGGAAAGCACCATGTGCTCGGCGATTTTCTGCCGCATCACCGACATGGGCTCGACATCGTAATGGCCGAAATAGAGCTTCTCGCGCGGAACGGCGAGTTCGAGCGCCCCCGATGCAGATGAGGCAGTCGCTGGCGGCGGAGGAGCTGAAGAGCGAGCCAACGGTGCGGGAGCCGCTGTAGGCGCACCGCCGGTTTCCACGGCAGCGAGGATGTCACGCTTGCTCACGCGGCCTCCGGCCCCGGTGCCGGATATTTGTGCGAGGTCGATATTATTTTCGCGGGCGATGCGGCGTACCAGCGGCGAGCTGCGTACTTTATGACCGTTGTCGCCTTCGCCCAGCCCGGCGGATTCCTCATCCTCCTCTTGCGCTGCGGCTGGTGTAGTTCCTGGCTTCGTCGCCGGAGGGGGCGCAGAAACAGCCGGTTTGGCAGGAGCGGAAGGGGCAGCAGCAGCGGGCTTGGGAGCTTCGGCTTTGGGCGCGGCAGATTCCGCAGCACCGGCAGCGTCGATCAGCGCGACAACCGTCTGTACCGGAACCGTCTGTCCCTCTTTGACCTTGATCTCTTTCAGCACGCCCGCGCTCGGCGCGGGAATTTCGGCGTCCACCTTATCGGTGGAAATTTCGAATAGGGGCTCGTCCCGCTCGATCTTATCGCCGGGCTTTTTCAGCCACTTGGTGATGGTTCCTTCGAAGATGCTTTCGCCCATTTGGGGCATGATGACATCTACTGCCATGGTGACCTCCCGCAGGACCCAAAAATCTTGAAAATTTGCCGGCTTAATCCGGCTCTTGCCTAATATTGGCTGGTTAGCTACGCCGGCTGCAGCCTTGCAATTGTGAAGCTGAAGCTAAGGACGCAAGCGCGCCATTTCGAGGCTCAAACAGCGGTGAGACATTCCTCGTGCCAGACGCCGGGAATGCCCTCCAGCGTGTAGATTTCGTCGCCGCCGTGAAAGAAGCTGACGTCTTTCACCTTGGCCGCGCGGCCCGCATATGCAAGCTGCTCTTCTTCGAGTTCGTTATGGTACTGGCCGGCTTCCAGGAAGCTCTGCAGGAAGGCGAGGTCCGCAATGCGAACTTCGGTGCCGACTTCAAATTCCGCCTGATTCAAGCCTTTTGTTTTTCCCACGCTGCTCCGCTCTCCTTAACCAACCCTAGTATTGTGCCAATTCCCGAGCGGCTGCGGCAACCTTTTCTGCATTGGGAAGGAATCTTTCTTCAAGTGGGGGTGAGTAGGGAACCGGCGTGTCCAGAGCGGTAACACGGCCGACGGGAGCGTCGAGATGCTCGAAGGCCCCTTCGCAGACGATGGAGGCAATCTCGCCGGCAATGCCGCCGGTGCGCGTGTCCTCGTGGACCACCAGCAAGCGGTTGGTCTTCTTGACCGACGCGAGAATGGTTTCGTGGTCGAGCGGCAGAAGGGTCCGCAGATCGATGACCTCGGCTTCAATGCCATCCTTCGCAAGCTCGTCGGCAGCTTCAAGTGAAGCGTGCATCATGGCGGCATAGCTCACGATGGTTACGTGGCGGCCCTCCCGGCGAACCACGGCCTTGCCGATAGGCACGGTGTAATCTCCCGCCGGAATTTCCTCTTTCACACGGCGGTAGAGAAATTTGTGTTCGAAGAAAAGCACAGGATTGTTATCGCGGATGGCGGACTTGAGCAGGCCCTTGGCGTCATACGCGGTCGATGGGTAGATAACTTTCAGCCCCGGCGTGTGCACGAAATACATTTCCGGGTTTGCCGAATGGAACGGCCCGCCGTGGACGCCTCCCCCAGAGGGGCCGCGCACGACCATTGGCACTGGCGCGCCGTAACGATAGTGCGATTTGGCCACGAAGTTGGTGAGCTGGTTGAAGCAGCAGGCGATGAAATCGATGAATTGCATCTCGACAACCGGCCGCAGCCCCAGATAACTCATGCCGCAGGCCGCGCCGACAATGGCGCTCTCGCTGATCGGCGTGTCGATCACGCGCTCCGGCCCGAACTTCGCGTATAGCCCTTCGGTGACTTTGAACGCGCCGCCGAGAACGCCGATATCTTCGCCCAGAGTAACGACCGTCGGATCGCGCTCCATCTCTTCGAACAGTGCATCGCGAATTGCTTCGAGCATGGTGATTTCCGCCACGATCAGCGCCTTCCTTTCTTGTGGCGATGCCGCTTTTCCTGCACTTTAGCTTCTCGCTGCTGGACGAAGGCCTTGTCCTTAGGGCCGCGGCCGAAGGGAACTCGCAGAGGAACCTCGGCCTCGGGCTTAACGGCAGTTTCCTCTTCCGGCTCGATATCCATCACGGGGGAGGGAAGAGCGTTGCTAGGAACGTTGGGACGAGCGTTAGGACGAACGTACGGCGGCTTCGCGTTTACCGGTGGCACGGGCCGTGCGGCTGCCGCGGGCAGCGGACCATTTGGTTTGCCGGCGTTCGCCTTCTCCGCCACCGGCTTCGGGGGCGTCGATTTTTGCGCCGCGCCAAAGTCCGCAACCTTCCAGACAGCAGGGACGCTCGCGGCAGGAGGCATAACCTCCTTCTGAGGGCGCTGCCAGACGGCTTCGACGGTGTGGCAGCCGTTGCAGTAGACGCCCTGCTCGGCAAGCTCGGGAGGCGGCATCGGAGATTCCTCCGCAAATTTCTGATCCTCGTCCAGCTCGCGGTTGATGCGCGCATCGATTTCAGATTTCGTTTTTTCGTCCCAGAGGTTGTGCTCGGAGAGATACCGTTGATAGCGCTCGATGGGATCCTGCGTCTTCCAGAATTCGAGCATCTCCTTGGGGACGTATTCGGCGCCGTCGTGCTGCGCGTGCCCTTTCATGCGCATCGTTTTCAATTCAATCAGCACAGGGCCGCGGCCCGCGCGGCATTGGTCGACGGCGCTCTTCGCGGCCTGGTAGACGGCCAGCACATCATTGCCATCTGCAATAACGCCGGTGATTCCATACGCCGCCGCACGGTTGGCGAGGTCGCGGATGGGAACGTGCCGCGAAACGGGAGTGGAATAAGCCCATTGATTATTTTCGATGACCAGCACGAACGGGGCGCGCTGCACGGCCGCAAAGTTAAGCCCTTCGTGAAACACGCCCGTGGACGAACCGCCGTCGCCGATCCAGGTCATAGCCACGATTTTCTGGCCCAGGTAGCGGCCGGCCATGGCCACGCCGGTCATGACCGGAATCAAATCGCCGAGCATGGAAATCGGCGAGACCACGTGACGATCTTTAAGGTCGCCGAAATGGCTGGCGCCATCCTTGCCCTGCGTTGGCGAGGTGTACTTGCCCATATGCTGCGTGAAGATGTCCCGTGGCTTAAAGCCCTTCACCATCAGCGCGCCTATATTACGGATCATGGGGGCGAGCCAGTCGCGCTTCTCAAGCGCGTATGCCGTGCCTACGGAAATCGCCTCTTGGCCGAGGCTTGAGTAGACCCCGCCGATGATCTTATTTTGCCGATGCAGCCGCACGAGCCGCTCTTCGAGCTGGCGATCGAGCTGCATGAAATAATAGAGATCGAGATGCTGTTCGCGAGTCAATTGAGGCGGCATGCTCTCCACCCCTTCCGTTTGCTGATTCGAATGTATCACCAGAGAAACCTCAGGATATGTCCATCAGTACTGCCGCGCCGTCGGCAGCTTGATGTCCGGTAAGAATTCCGGCCAGAGCGTCTCGCGAGGCGGTTTCCATGCTGCAACCAAACACGTCGGCGAAGTGCGAGATTAGCCGCGGCGATACTTGGTCGGACGAGATGGCGCGGCCAAGAACGTGCTCAAGCGATGTGACTCCTTTGCCCACGATCCCGCAAGGAACGATCAGATCATAGAAGCGCAGATCGGTCGAGACGTTATAGGCGAAACCGTGCGAAGTTACCCACCGGCTAAGATGCACGCCTAAGGCCCCGAGCTTTTCTTCTCCGGCAGGCGGCCCGGAAAGTGCCCGCGAAGACGAACTGTCCACCCACACGCCACGGCAGCCTTCGCGCCGCCTGGCGGCCACGCCGAAATCTCCGGAGGCGCGAATCATCACTTCCTCAAGCGCGTCCACGTACCAACGAATATCGCGGCGATGCTCGGCAAGATCGAGAATGGGATAGCCAACAATTTGCCCGGGGCCGTGGTAGGTGATGTCGCCTCCGCGGTCGGTGGGATGAAACTCCACATTCATCTGCGCAAGAATGTGTTCACTGGCGCGTAAGTGCTCCCGATGTCCGTTACGTCCCAATGTGATGACGTGCGGGTGTTCGCACAGCAGCAGCACATCCGGGATAGCACCGACCTTGCGGGCTTCCACAAGCTGACGTTGCAGCTCGGAAGCCTCGGCATAGTGAATCACGCCGAGGTCCACAACCCAGCAGGTTTTTGCGATTCGCGTCACGAGATCATCGAGCCGTGGGCACGGCCTAGGCTCTCTGTCAGGATACAAGAAAAGGGATTGCCAGGGCCAGAGCGCACCCCGGCCCTGCGCAAAAGCTCCGTAGTTACTTAGCGGCCTTGATGGCGGCCACGTGAATCGTGCCGCTGGCCTTGTCGAATGTTCCGGTGACGACAACCCGCGCGCCGGCGAAGGCGTCAGGTTTCTGCTGGTCGTCGAGCTTGTACGTTGTCTTGGTCGCGGCATCATAAAGGACGTACTTTGAGCCGGCTTTGACACAGGAGCGGGTGCACTGCTCGTTAGTTTCGTCCTTCCCCTTCATGGCTGCATGCCCATCTTGCGATGCGCAAGCCTCATCCATTATTTCGCCGCTGAAGCTCTTATTTTGGGGCACAGCAATGCTCGTTGTGGCCAACAACCCGCAAACGGCCAGCCCAAGGGATACCTTCTTCATATGCGAAATCCTCCTTCGTTCCGAAAAACATTCTTCACTGCGCGTTAGAAATTGATAGCCAAGCCACGAACGGAATTGAACGCATCGCCCAGCGCTTCCCACACCGTGGGATGTGCGTGAATAACGTGGGCCATGTCATCGAGCGTCGCTTCGAGGCTCAGGGCCGTGGTCGGCTCGGCAATGATCTCAGTCGCCAATGGACCGATGGCATGGACGCCGAGAATCTCGCCATACTTTGCTTCCGCCACGACCTTGACGAAGCCCTCGTGCATTCCCAGGATGGTCGCCTTGCTATTCGCCAGGAAGGGGAACTTCCCGGTCTTCACGTCAAAACCCGCCTCGCGCGCTTGTTTTTCCGTTAGGCCGACGGAGCCGATCTGCGGCTCGCAATAGGTGGCGTTGGGACAGCGTTTGCGGTCAAAGGGCTGCACATCCTTTTTCGCCATGCGTCCGACGGCGATGATGCCTTCCATGGACGCGGCGTGCGCCAGCTGCGGTAGCCCGGCGACTACGTCACCGATGGCGTATACGCTCGGCTCGGCTGTTTCAAGGAACTCATTGGTGTGAATGAAGCCGCGCTCGACCTTAACCTGCGTCTTTTCCAGGCCGATGTTTTCAGTTAGCGGGCGCCGGCCAACCGCGATCAGGATCCTTTCGGCGGAGATCGACTGTGACTTGCCGGTCTTATCCGTAAATGTCACCGCTGCGCCATTCGCATCCTTCTTCACGGATTCGACTTTCGCCCCTGTCTCGATCTTGATGCCCTTTTTCTTGAAGGCCTTTTCGAGTTCCGGCGAGATTTCCTCGTCTTCGAGCGGCACGATGCGAGGCAGCGCCTCGAGAATAGTCACGTCCGTGCCAAAGGTGCGGAAGATAGAGGCGAACTCGACGCCTACCGCACCCGCGCCCACCACCACCAGCGACTTCGGAATCGAGTCCATCTGCAAGATTTCGCGATTGGTCAGTACCGTCTTGCCGTCGATTTCAACTCCTGGCAGTGAGCGCGCTTCAGAGCCGGTGGCAATCATGGTAAACGTGGTTTCGAGGTCGGTAGTCTTGCCATCTTTTTCAACGGATACGCGGCCCGGGCCGGCGATGCGCCCCCAGCCGGTGACGGAATCGACCTTGTTCTTCTTGAACAAGCCGGTGATACCCAGCGCGTGCTTGTTCACAATTTTGGTCTTGCGGGCCAGCATGGTTGGCCAGTTGATCTTCACTTCCTTTACGTCGAAGCCGAACTCACTGGCGCGTTGAAAATTGTCATAGATGTCGGCATGGTGCAGGAAAACCTTGGTGGGAATACAGCCGACGTGCAGGCAGGTGCCGCCGAGAAACGGGTCCTTTTCCACCACGGCTGTCTTCAGCCCCCACTGGCTCGCGCGAATGGCGGCGACGTATCCGCCGGGTCCGCTGCCGATGATTACGAGATCATATTTGGCCACACCAATTCTCCCTTGCGACCCTTAATTACGCCGATCCACATCGGCACGAGAGGGTTGCGAACGCGACGATAGAGGTTCTTTCACAGGCAGGCTCAGGATTCTAGCAGTGGGTGCCCCGGAATCGCAACCCGTTGAAAGCGTGCGGCCTATCGAGAATGAAACCTCTGCGTCAAAAGCAGTTGGCGGCGCGTGTGCGCCATCGTACCTTGATATAGAGTGCTGCCAACTCAATTAGATGCTGCCCAATTAGATGTTGATCGGACAGAAATGGACTTGACGCCGAGCCCGCCCGCAACGGGAGAGCGATCGCACGACCAGATAGAGGGCGTGGAAGTTGAGCGGCCGGCAACCTCGCTTTTTTTCGGCGCCCATGGCCTACGTGTTGCTTGGCGGTTACCGATCGCCCTTAGCCTCTGGTTCATCGTGGTCAGCGTTTCGCAAACGCTCCTACTGCTGATCCCCGGAATGCGCGAGTGGCTTCACGCGCAGTCAGTGTCAGGAATAGCGACGCCGGGCCTAATCTTCTTCCAGGAAGTGCCAGATCTGGCTGGCGCGCTGACGGCCATGCTGGTAATGACCAAGATCGAGGGGCGATCGTTCTCCGACTACTACCTGCCCGGGGGAGAAGCCTTCGGACGCCGTTTCTGGCAGGGGCTGCCGTTCGGCTTCTTGATGATATCGCTGCTGATGGCTGTCATCGCCATGGGTCATGGGTTCTCTTTCGGCCGGCTCGAGCTGAGCGCCGGCCCGGCAGTGGAGTATGGGTTCCTCTATCTGGCGGGATTCATTCTGGTGGGCCTGTTTGAGGAAGCCTCATTTCGCGGGTACTTGCAGTCCACTTTGCAATTGGCGGTGGGTTTCTGGCCGGCGGCTCTGGTTCTCGCAGCATTCTTTGGAGCGGTGCATTTGGGCAATAGCAGTGAAGCAAACTATGGCGCACTCATGGCCGGATGCTTCGGGTTGCTGGCGGCGTTTGGCTTGCGGCGCACCGGGAATTTGTGGTTCGTCATCGGGATGCACACCGCATGGGACTGGGGCGAAACCTTTTTTTATTCGGCTCCAGATAGCGGAATCTTGGCCAGGGGCCATTTGATGAATTCCAGTTTTCACGGTCCCGATTGGCTCACCGGAGGTCCCTCCGGGCCGGAAGCCAGCGTATTTTCCATTTTGGTGCTCATATTGGCGGCGGTTGCGGTTCATTTTCTGTTCCCCGCGAAGGCGCAGACCTAGCACACGCAGTCGTTAAATTTCTCTTTACTCGCAGCGTGCGAAACTTTTCGGGGCCGCAGCGCATCTACTGGGGGTTGGTTTGACAAAGCGCGAGCGGTGCCGATACAATCGTCCGCTTTGGGTGAGCCCAAAGAGATTCACTGTGAGACCACACCATGGATAAGAAGCGGCTCGAATACTACAAAAAGAAATTGCAGACCCGGCGCGAGGAGCTGCTGCGCATCATCACGCGCACCGAACAGGAAGGCCGCGAGGCGGATGAGGATCCCACCGTGGACTTGGCCGACAAGGCCGCGAACTCGTATACCAAGGAGTTTCTCTTCGGTCAGACGCACAACGACCGGTCGCTGCTCACCCTTGTAGATGACGCACTGTCGCGCATCAAGGACGGATCGTTCGGTGAGTGCGCGGCCTGCCACGAGGAGCTGCAGCAGAAACGTCTGGAAGCTGTGCCGTGGACGCGCTATTGCATCACCTGCCAGGAAAAGAAAGAGAAGGGGCAGCTGTAGCTCGCCCTGCAGTCTCCGCGCGATAAGCCGCGTCTCGCTGGATTTTCCAAAACACTTCGTCGCGCACAATTATTTCTTGACACGTTTGCTTGTTGCCGTATGATTATGCATAAGGATGCATAATCAAGCATCGGCCCGCGAGGTGGGCGCGGCGAAGAACATGGGTGTAC
>Ga0302325_10030093_pt1 | contig 11203 bp, 6 predicted proteins | sample Palsa_T0_2_FD_201948 | JGI IMG/M metagenome (GOLD analysis project Ga0302325, IMG submission 201948) | Peat permafrost microbial communities from Stordalen Mire near Abisko, Sweden - Palsa_T0_2 | ecosystem: Environmental > Terrestrial > Soil > Palsa > Peat permafrost | place: Sweden: Abisko...
ATGCGTCATGCCGATGGCCGGTGGCTGTGGCTGCGTGCGCGTTGCGAACTGGCACGGCAGGAGGGTGACGGCGGTCCGCATCTGATCGGCATAGCTGTCGACATCACCGAGCAGAAGAGCCTGGTCGAACGCACAGTGGCCGCGGATTTGCGTCTTCGGGATGCCATTGAGACAATACCGGAAGCCTTCGTACTGTGGGACGCCGACAACCGGCTTGTATTGTGCAATTCAAACTTCCAGCAATTGCACCACCTGCCGGACGAGGCGGTTCAGCCGGGCGCGCGGTACGAGGCGGTCGTTGCCGCCGGCAAGAAACCGATCCTGCGGACAACGGTTACGAATGACGGCGGACAGGGCCCCGGCGCCCGCACCTTTGAAGCCGAGCTCGACGATGGCCGCTGGATGCATATCAGCGAGCGCCGCACCAAGGATGGCGGCTACGTCTCGGTCGGTACCGACATCACCAAGATCAAACTGCACGAGCAGAAGCTGGTCGAGGGCGAAAAGCGGCAGAAAGCGACCATCGACGATCTGCGCAAATCCGAGGAGGCGTTGAAGCAGCACACCGAGCAGCTCGCCGATCTTGCCCAAAAATACGCCGAGGAGAAAAACCGCGCCGAAGAAGCCAACGCCGCCAAATCCAAATTCCTCGCGAATATGAGCCACGAATTGCGCACCCCGCTTAACGCCATCATCGGCTTTTCCGAGATCATGGAAGCAGCGATGTTTGGTCCGCTCGGCGCACAAAAGTATAACGAATATTCCCGCGACATCCGCGAAAGCGGTCAGTATCTGCTCGACGTCATCAACGACATTCTCGACATGTCGAAAATCGAAGCAGGCGGCATCCAACTTGACCCGGAAGACGTCGATCTCGACACGGTTCTCGCCGACAGCCTGCGCGTGGTATCTCAGCGCGCCAACGAGAAAAATCTCAAACTGATCCCGCTGATCGACCCGGCGATCCGTCTCAAGGCAGACCGGCGCGCGCTCAAGCAGATCGCCCTCAATCTTCTCTCCAATGCCGTCAAGTTCACGACCGAAGGCGGCAGCGTGAAGGTGCATGGCCGGGTACGGGCCGACGCAGTCATTATCGCGATCGAAGATAACGGCATCGGCATAGCCAGGAATGCCTTGCACAAGCTTGGCCGCCCGTTCGAGCAGGTGGAAAGCCAGCTCACAAAAAAATATCAGGGCTCGGGTCTTGGGCTCGCTATCGCCAAGTCGCTCACGGAGATGCACGGCGGCGCGATGCGTATCCGCTCTACGCTCGGCAGAGGCACCACTGTAATAGTGCGCTTGCCAATCATCCCGACCCCGCCGGTGGAGGATCGGCCGGTCGTCTCGTCCCCTCCCCTTGCGGACTTCAGCCCGGCGTTAGTCTAGCCTGTCCCGCTATCGCTTTCAGGGGACCTTCGGGCCCCGCGCTTGCCACAGTGCAGTCATTGCATGGCTGCGCTGACGGTGAAACTGCCGTTGCTGCCGTTTAGGGTGAGCTGGTTGTTCAGATAGCTGAGGAGCACGCCGCTGCCGAGCGACTGCACACCGGTGGCGTTACCGGAGATCTGCGAGCTACCGACAGTGACCGTGGCGGTACCGCCTCCCGACTTGTTCGAGACGGCACCGCTTGCAGTGTTCTGAGTGACGACATCACGCATCAGATTCACTGTGGCGCTGCCAGGTCCGCTGACGGCCATGACGCCATCGCCATTTTCGTTGAACGAGCTGGTAGTGACTTCGGCGGTGACAGTACCGCCGCCGGTGCCGTCGCCTTGAACACCGGCACTGATATTGTGATCGAGATGGCTGCGGTCGATGGTGACAACGGCGCCGGCACCCGCCGACCGCTGGATCAGCAGGCCGACATAATTGTTGGTGAGTGTCGCGTTGATGATCTTCACCGCGACGTCGCAATAATATAGATTTTGGCTACTTTTTTGGCTCAGCAGGACGCCACGCTACGGCGCCTTCCTCAAAATGCACACGAAGCACGCACGCACTTGGCGCTGCGTTTCTTCGACGTGCGCCTGCAATGCGGCGAAGTCCGGCAGGTCGGCGGCGCGGGCGAGGAGTGCCAGTACGCCCGCGCTCGCCGTTTTTGGGTCGAAGGCACCCGGCAGGCAGAGCCGGAGGATTTGCGCAAGGTCGTGGAATAGCCGCACCGCAGGGCGCAGCACTTCGGCGTCTTCGGACGGGAGCAGGTTAAGTCGCGCCGCCTTTTCCAGAACGCGCGCTGTATTGGTGTCGAGAATCGCCGGCAACGCCTGCGCGTGCACGAGCTGCAAATACTGCGCGACGAATTCGATATCGACCAGACCGCCGGCGGCGTATTTCAAATCCCAGCCGTTCGCGTCGCCTTTTTCCTTCGCGATGGCCCCGCGCATGTCCACGACGTCGTCGGCAACGGTTTGCATGTTGCGTTTGCGGCACAGCACGTCGTGGATCACCGCGGTGATGCGCGCAGCAAAAGCTGGCGATCCCGAAACAACGCGCGCGCGGGTGAGCGCCATATGCTCCCAGGTCCAGGCTTCGCGCTCCTGGTAGCCGGAGAAGCCGGCGATCTGTGTCGCCAACGGGCCGGAGCGGCCTGAGGGGCGCAGCCGCATATCGACCTGATACAGCACGCCGTAGTTGGTCTGCACCGTGAGCGCGCTAATCAGCCGCTGTGTAAGCCTCGCAAAATATTGCGCGCCATAAAGCGACTTTTTGCCGTCGGACGTGGGGTATTTCTCGTCGAAATCGTAGATCACGATCAAATCGAGATCGGAGTTCGCGGTCATCTCCTTTGCGCCAAGCCGGCCGAGCGCGAGGATCGCCGTCTCTTGACCGCGGATACGGCCATGGTTGGCCGCAAAATCATTTTCGACAATTCGGTGCACGGCACGAATGAGCACATCGGCGAGACGCGCAAAAACCTCGCCCGCCGCCTCGGCCGACACCGAACCCGACAGAATTCGCGCGCCGATCAGGAACATGTGGCTCTGGCCGAACAATCGCACGGCGTCGAGTACATCTTCGTAGCTGCGAGTCTCGCCTAGCGCGAGCGCAAGCTCAGCTTCGAGTTTTGCCTCGTCAGGCAGCGAGCCGAAGAAGGCCGGATCGATCAGCGGATCGATCAGGTGCGGATTTTGTGCCAGAATATCGGCCAGCCGCGGCGCGACGCCGAGCATCAAGGCAATAAAACGCACGAGCTCGGGATTTTGGCGCAGCAACGACAGGAAACGCCCGCCGCCACGCAGGCCCGAAAGAAACTTGTCGAATGCGGCGAAGGCTGCGTCCGGATTTTCGCCGCGCGAAAGCTGATCGAGGATCAATGGCGCCAATTCGGCAAGGTTTGCCCTCGCCTGCTCGCCGCGCAGCGCCGCATAGCCGCCGTCGAGCCAATGACGCACGGCGGCGACGATCGCCGGCGGTTGCCGAAAGCCCAGATGCGCGAGACGATCCAGTGTCTCACTTTCACCCTCGCCTCGTGCAAATGACAGGCGCTGCCGATGCGCCAACAAGTCAGGTGCGTTTTCAAACAGCTTCACATAATTCTGCTCGACCTTGCGCAAATGCCCGAGCAGCACTTCGGCAAAGTCGTCGCGGCCCCTGAAACCCAAAAACCGCGCGAGCTGCGCGAGCCTTTCCGGATCGGCCGGCAATGTGTGGGTCTGCTCGTCAGCCATCATCTGCAAGCGGTGCTCGACGCGCCGCAGGAAAAAATACGCTTCGGTCAGCTCATCGCGCGCTTGCCCATCGATCCAACCGTCGGCGGCCAGCACCGCCAATGTCGCGATCGTCTCGCGCCCGCGAAGCTCGGGATGTCGGCCGCCGGCGATGAGCTGCTGGGTTTGAGCGAAGAATTCGATCTCCCGGATCCCGCCGCGGCCAAGCTTGATGTTGTGGCCTTCGACGGCAATTTCGCCGTGGCCGCGATAAGCATGGATCTGCTGTTTCATCGCGTGAACATCAGCGATGGTGGCGTAGTCGAGATATTTGCGCCAGATGAACGGCGACAGGTCGCGAAAGAGTCTCTCGCCTGCCGCGAGGTCGCCGGCGACGGGACGGGCCTTGATCAGCGCAGCGCGCTCCCAGTTCTGCCCGCGACTTTCATAATAATTGAGCGCAGCGTCAGTCGAGATCGCGACCTGGGTCGAGGATGGATCGGGCCGCAAGCGAAGGTCGACACGAAAAACGTAACCGTCGGGCGTGCGTTCCTGCAAAAGCTTCACTAGGTCGCGTGTCAGCCGCACATAAAATTCCTGCGGTTCGATGTGGTCGGCCAGCTTGGCTGCCGCCGCATCGAAAAACACCATCAGGTCGATGTCGCTTGAGAAGTTGAGCTCGTGACCGCCCATTTTCCCCATCGCCAGCACGATATAACCGGAGTCTGGTTCGGGATGGCTTTTGTCGCGCGCTTCGAGCCGGCCGCGCTTCACCGCATCTCGCAACAAATAATGAACCGCGACATCCAGCGCAGTCTCGGCGAGGGCGGTTAGCGCATGGGTGACACGCGGCACCGGCCAAACGCCGCCGATATCCGCGAGCGCGATGAGAAGAGCCGCGTCGGCCTTCATGCGGCGGAGCGCTCGCATGACGGCAGCGGGCGTGCGCGCCATCGCCGCAGTGCGTTTTGCGGCATCGAGCAGCGCGGCAAGCTCGTCATCGGGATCGGACGTCAACAGGCGCGCCAGACGGGTCGGATCGGCGCGGATCATATCCCACAGGTAGGATGACGTTTCAGCAATACCGTCGAGCACACGCGCCAGCGCCGGATGGCTCAGGCATAATTTGCTCAGCGACTTGGCGGCGGCACTGGCTTTGGTGTCAGCTAGCCATTCAGTAACCGCGGCACGCGCCGCCGGCGACGATACCGGCAGTTTGGCGTCAAGCCGCGCGATCAACGCCGTATCGGCGCGTTTTTCTTTAGCCCGCTTCCTGACCGCGGGCCGTTTCATCCGGTCCCTGCCGGTCCGGCGCGCGGCAGCGCGATGATGCTACGCAAACCGGGATGATTATCTTCAAGCTTCAATTCGCCGCCGTGCAGCCGGGCGACAGCGGATGCAAGGCTCAAGCCCAGGCCGGAACCGGGCGCGGAGCGGCTTTGCTCAAGCCGCACGAAACGCTCGACCACACGGCCGCGATCGGCCTCGGGAATGCCGGGACCGCGATCGGCGACGGTGAGCACAATGCGATCACCCTCATTGTCCGCCTTGACCACAATCTCGGCGGGCACACCATTCGCAGCACCGTTGATTTCGCCGTTCATGGTCCCGTTCGGCTTGGCATATTTGATGGCGTTATCGATCAGATTAGCCAACGCCTGACTGATCAGTTCGCGGTTACCGCGAACCGGCGCCGCCGACGGCGCTTCGACCTTCAGCGCCAGACCGTTTTCATCGGCTAGCGGCTCATAAAGCTCGCCAACATCTCGCGCGATCTCAGCCGCATCGAATTCAGTCATGTTGTCTCGCGCTTGCCCGGACTCGGCGCGGGCGATCATCAGCAAGGCGTCGAACGTCCGAATAAGATCGTCGGATTCCGCGATAGTCGCTTCCAGCGCGGCACGATAACCGGCGATCCCAGTGTTTCCCCGCAGCGCCTCCTCGCAACGGTTGCGCAGCCGTGTCAGCGGCGTCTTGAGATCGTGTGCGATGTTGTCGGAGACTTCCTTCAGTCCCCGCATCAGCGCCTCGATACGCTCCAGCATGGCATTGAGGTGCTCAGCGAGCCGGTCAAGTTCATCACCGGTACCAGCGACCGGCAAGCGGCCGGCCAGATCGCCCGCCATGATGGTTTGTGCGGTGGCCGTCATGGCATCGATGCGGCTCAACACACGGCGGCTGACAAAGAAGCCGCCGGCAAGACCCAACACAATGACCAGCGCCAGCGACCATTGTCCGGCATTCGCGATGATGCCGAACAACCGCTCGCGTTCTTCGAGATCGCGACCGACCAGCAAGCGGAATCCGCCGGGCAGTTGCACGACTTCGACCAGCGCACGGTGCTCGTTGCCTTCCGGCGCTTCAAGCCGGCGATAATTGGTCTCTAGCCAGCCGGGATGATCGAGCACACCCGGCTCCAGCGAACCGACGTTTCCGGCAAGCCCCTCGCCTGTCGCCGTGGTGACCAGATAAAGACTCGAACCCGGCCGCCGTGAGCGCAAGTCGACGACGATAACCAGCCGCCGGATACCACCCTGATTATATTGCTCTCTCAGCCCGCTGATTTCGGTATTGACGGTCGCGGTGATCTGCTCGGTAATGAGACGGCGCGTGTTGAGCGCGAAATAGCCGAGCAGCGATGCCGCAAAAGCAACAAAGACCAGCAGATAGACCAGCGTCAGCCGGAACGCCGTTGCGCGAAACAATTTAGCGATTGCAGACACGGATCATGATCTTTCAGCGCGTGCGCCGATCTCGGTGTCGGAGAAATCTTCCTCCCAGAATTCGAGAGACGCGCGATTGCCGCCCCGCTGGTTCGTCGCCTCCGCCCGCCGCAGTTCGACTCGCCTGATCTTACCGGAGATTGTCTTCGGCAATTCGGCGAACTCAAGCCGTCGCACCCGTTTAAAAGGCGCCAGCGCCGTCCGGCAGTGCTTAAAAATCGACAGCGCGGTGGCCCGATCCGGCGTGTGACCAGGCGCCAGCGCCAGAAAGGCCTTCGGCACCGCAAGCCGCATCGGGTCCGGCGACGGCACTACCGCCGCTTCCGCCACCGCGGGGTGCTCGATCAGCACGCTTTCAAGCTCGAACGGACTGATCCGGTAGTCGGACGATTTGAAGACATCGTCGGCGCGGCCAATGTAAGTGAAATAACCATCGCCGTCGATCGAAGCAACGTCGCCGCCACGATAAACATCACCCGCCATAGCGCGTATACCGCCATCGTCGGCCTGATAGCCTTGCATCAAACCGGTCGGGCGCGGTGCGAGCGTCAAGCAAAGTTCGGCTTCTTTTTGCGGCCTATTGTCGAAGTCCAGCAGCGCGACGCGATAGCCCGGCAGCGGGCGACCCATCGATCCGGACTTCACCTTCTGCCCGGGAGTATTGCCGACCAGCGCAGTGGTTTCTGTCTGGCCGTAGCCGTCGCGGATGGTGATACCCCACGCGCCCTTGACCTGTTCAATGACTTCCGGATTGAGCGGCTCGCCGGCGCCGATCAATTCGCGCATCGGAATCTTCCAGGCGGAGAGGTTCTCCTGGATGAGCATGCGCCAAACCGTCGGGGGCGCGCAGAACGTGGTGACGCCGCAACGTATCACGGTATCGAGCAACCGCGTGGCATTGAACCGCTTCTGATTGACGACGAAGACGCAAGCCCGCCCGTTCCAAGGCGCAAAAAAACAGCTCCAGGCGTGCTTGGCCCAGCCTGGAGATGAAATGTTCATGTGCACGTCGCCCGGCTTTAGGCCGATCCAGTACATCGTCGAGAGATGTCCAACCGGATAGCTTTGATGACTGTGCAACACGAGCTTCGGCGTCGCCGTCGTACCCGAAGTGAAGTAAAGCAGCATTGGATCGTCGGCCTTGGTCTCTCCGTCCACCTTGAACTCCGGTGACGCTTCATAGCCCTTTTCATACGCAACCCAGCCCGGTGCATTGCCGCCAATTGCAATGCGCGAATAGTCGCCGGGCAGATCGACGAATTTTGCCGCTGCGTCGGCTGACGTGACGACGTGACGAACGCCGCCGCGCGCGAAACGGTCGGCAAGATCGTTGCGGGTGAGCAGCGTTGTCGCCGGCACGACCACCGCTCCAAGCTTCATCGCCGCCAGCATGCATTCCCACAGCGGCACGACATTGCCGAGCATCAGCAGGATACGATCGCCGCGGCGCAAACCGAGGCCGCGCAGATAATTTGCGATCCGATTGGATCGCTCGCTCAGTTGCGCAAAGGAAAGCCTGGTCTCGCCAGCATCTTCATCCACGATCCACAAAGCCGGCTTTGCATTGCCGCGCGCGATTTCGTCAAAGTAATCGAGCGCCCAGTTGAAGCACTCGAGTTTCGGCCACTTAAAATCGCGGTAAGCGGTGTCGTAGTCTTCGCGGTGGCGAAGCAAAAAGTCCCGCGCCGCGATAAACGGCTCGGCGTTGTTCGATGTCATGGCGAACTCCCGGTTACGCCGTAACGATTTTTCCCATGAAATAGGCTTTTGCCGTTTTCAACAAGCACAATTGCCAAAGCAAGTGCGCCGTTGTGGGAATGATATACCGGGCTAGCGTGCACCGTCGCGGATCATGTAGCCGGCGCCGCGCACGGTATGCAGCAGCGGCTGCGAAAAGCCCTTGTCGATCTTCGAGCGCAACCGGGAAATGTGAACGTCGATGACGTTGGTCTGCGGATCGAAATGATAATCCCAGACGTTTTCAAGCAGCATGGTGCGGGTGACGACCTGTCCGGCATGACGCATCAGATATTCCAGCAGCCGGAATTCGCGTGGCTGCAATTGCAACTCCTGCCCGGCACGGCTGACTTCATGGGATAGCCGATTGAGCTCGAGATCGGCGACACGATAGACGGTCTCTTCGCCGCGCTTGCCCGGCCGTCGCGCCAGCGCTTCCACCCGCGCCAACAGTTCGGAGAACGCATAAGGCTTCGCCAGATAATCGTCGCCGCCGGTCCGCAACCCTTTCACGCGATCGTCGACCTGGCCAAGCGCGGAAAGGATGAGCACCGGCGTTTCCACCGATTTGGCCCGCAAGGCCGCGATCACCGACAGGCCGTCAAGCTTTGGCAGCATGCGGTCGACAATCAGCACATCATATTGTCCATCAAGCGCAAGCGCCTGGCCTTCCTCACCGTCGGTCGCCTGATCGGCCACGTGGCCAACCTCGCGAAACGCCTTGACCAGATAGTCTGCTGCGTCGCGATCGTCTTCGATAATAAGAAGCCGCATGGTTTGCCGCCGTGGTTGGGGAAGCCGCCAGCGGCGTTCCGCACCACAACATATTGTTTGCAAGCCGCTCTCGGCAATATCGGCCGCCAACAGGCCGCAGTTCAAATCCGCTTGCGGAAATATTTCACCCACCCCCCAAAATAGTGAAGGGGGTGGCGAGTTTCCTCGCCACCCCCTCTACCTACTCCACTCCGGCGGGGGCGACTGATGCCGGGGGCGGAGTTGGTATTGGGCGGGGACGGGCCTTACGGCCCGTCCCCCAGGGAACGCCCGCCAGCGGGGGCGACGGATGCCAGCGGATGCCCCATGACTCAGGCGTTGCCGAGCGGCAGCGCGACGAACTTCGTGCCCTCGCCCGACTTCACCCGGAATAAGACAGCGTGTTTGCCCTCCTTTTGGGCATCGGCGAGACTTTTGCTAACGTCAGACGGCGTAGCCACCGTCTTGCCACCCACGTCGAGAATGACATCGCCGACCTGGAAGCCGTGTTCAGCCGCGACACCGCCGCCAGCAACCGCGGTGACCACAACGCCTTCGCCGTTGGCGCCGGAAACCTTGCTCGCGGGCGCCAGCGTCAAGCCGAGCTTCGGTATATCGCTATCGGGAACTTCGCGCTGACCCGACGGAGCGTTTGATGCCTGCTTCTCGGCAGGCAACGTGCCCAAAGTCAGCGACAACGTTTTATTTTCGCCCTGATGGATCACGCCGAGCTGAACTGTGATGCCCGGCGCCATTGTGCCGATACGTCGCGCAAGCTCGCGCGCGTCGTGGATGTCCTGGCCGTCGACAGACGTGATGACGTCGCCGCTCTGGATGCCAGCTTTCGCCGCCGGACTGCCGGCTTGCGGCTCCGCAACCAGCGCACCGGTCGCCTGCTTCAAGCCCATACTGTCGGCGATGTCGGGGGTGACCGGTTGAATTTGCACACCGATCCATCCGCGCGTGACGGTACCCTTGTCGCGCAACTGCGCGACCACGTTCTTCACCGTTTCGGCGGGAATTGCGAAGGCGATGCCGACCGAACCGCCGGACGGCGAGAAGATTGCCGTGTTCACGCCGATGACATTGCCTTCCACGTCAAACGTCGGGCCGCCGGAATTGCCCTTGTTGACCGGTGCGTCGATCTGGATGAAGTCGTCATAGGGACCGGCGCCGATATCGCGGCCGCGGGCCGAAACGATGCCGGCGGTGACAGTGCCGCCAAGACCGAACGGATTGCCGACCGCGAGCACCCAGTCGCCCACGCGAGGCGCCGCGTCTGCGAGCTTCACATAGGGAAACGAGTTGCCGTCGATCTTGATCAGCGCGAGATCGGTCCGTGTGTCGGTGCCAATTACCTTGGCCGTATAGGTCTTGCCATCATCGGTCGTGACCGTGACGTCCTCGGCATTCTGCACGACATGGTTGTTGGTTACGGCATAGCCATCAGCCGAGATGAAGAAGCCCGATCCCTGGCCTGTAATGACTTCCTTGCCGTTGGGCGTATTCGGCATGCCGAACCGCTTGAAGAATCGCTCGAAAGGCGACCCCGGCGGGAATGGCAACTCCTGATCGCTGGAGTCCTCATTCGCCGGCCGCTCCATTTTCACCCGCACGGAGATGACGGAAGGCTTCACCTTCTCGACAATGTCGGCAAAACCGACCGGACGTTGCGAAAGCTGCTGGACCTTGTCGGTCAGATTCTGGGCGTGAGCGATTATTTCGAATACACCCGCCTGGGGGGCAAAAGCGGGCGCGACAAAAACCGCCGCCGCCGCAAGGCTGGCAATGGTGGTCGCCAACAGCGCAACACGCCGAGCAGACAATATTCGGTGTGAACGCAACGGGTTGCCGTTCATAAACACGTCTCCAAACTCGGTTCGCCGCCTCTCGGCGGAAGGTGCCCCCGACGGCCCCGCTCTCTGCAACGCAACATGGGACGAGAAGCCTTACGGCCAACTGTCGGGGGAATTAAAACTTCGTAATGTTGAGAAAATGGGTATTACTTAATAGTAACAAAGGCTTGTTGGCATCAATTCTGGATTTCAAACGAGCCTATCGGAGAACCCGTCAGTACACTCGCTACGAGGCGGAATTATCTCGCAAAAGTTCCGCAAGACGTGACTCCTCGGCGGCGCTGAGCTTTGAAGCTTCTTCATCTATCGAATTGAGCCGTCGCCGGCGGAGGTCGGCAATAATGACCCCCGCGCCAATAAACAGCACCGCTGGCGGCAATCCCCATAGCGCGACCGTATGCCAGGAGAGCGGTGGCTTGAGCAGAACAAATTCGCCATACCGCGCGACCAGGAAATCGAGCACCTGCTGGTCGGTATCACCGGCCTT
>Ga0302325_10030096_pt1 | contig 11201 bp, 8 predicted proteins | sample Palsa_T0_2_FD_201948 | JGI IMG/M metagenome (GOLD analysis project Ga0302325, IMG submission 201948) | Peat permafrost microbial communities from Stordalen Mire near Abisko, Sweden - Palsa_T0_2 | ecosystem: Environmental > Terrestrial > Soil > Palsa > Peat permafrost | place: Sweden: Abisko...
CGACACCGAGTGCCAGGACGCAACATAGGAGGTAGGACGGGACGTGGCGCGCGGCGTTTATGAATCGGGATTGCACGCACTATAGGTGGGGAGAGTTGCTGAATCTTCTCCGGAAAAGGACGGCTGGCCAGGGACCGTTAATCCTGATGCAGGGGAGGGCGGGGAAGCGCGCCTTTACTCGCCGACTGGCACGCCCGAAACGTCGGCCAGCCCCTCGCGGTTCGCGCGTCGGACGAACGAGCGGTCAAAGGAGACGAAGGCCACACCCGGCGGTCTGCTGCTCAAGTGCAACGCATCCGCGAAATCGATGCCATGCGAGGTAAGGGCCAGCGCGGCCGCGACGGATTGCTCGTCTTCAGAACGCACGTTCTCAACCAAGACCGTCTTCGCCAGCCAGATCATCTCAGCCGCAAACAGAGCCCGCACTGTGACGTTCTGCTTCGGATCGTCCGCAGCCAGCAGACGAACCAACACGCTAGTATCGACCGCGATCATGACGCTTGTTCACCTCGCGTGCAATGGCAGCGTCCATTTCTGCGAGCGTCTTGCGTTTAGATTTCCGAGGCTTAGCTTTGGATCGAAGAAAGCTAACCACTTCGTCGATACTGGTTTCTGGAAAACGGCTGGGAGGGTGTAGCATGACTCCGTCGCCGGTTTCTTTGCCTGTGCTCCCCATCGGTAAGATCCCAGCACCATGATGTCACGAAATCGCGGCGCGAGCGCATGCGAATTCATCAGTTCCGTTCTGAGCTACTTGCCCGCCAAAAATCCGTCCACGGTTTGAATAAATAGATCCGGTTGGTCGACGAATGTCATGTGGCCGCTCTGGGGCATGACCGCCAGCTTGGAGCCCACGATTTTATCGCTCATATAGCGGGCGAGCGACGGGTCGCACTCGTCGTGATCGCCTACCGTGATCAGGGTGGGGACGTGAATGCTCGAAAGACGATCACCGTATTCCACGGACTTCAGATTGCCGTCGATGACGAACTCTCCATGAGAACCCCACATTTCGCGATAAAGATCCCAGGACATGATGCCGTTAGCGACCGGATCTTCATTGGGGTCCGGATGGCGCTGGTAGACGTAAGGATGATAGCCCTCGCCCCACGCCGCCTTCATGTAATCCTCCGGATAGCGGTTCTGTTCCCATGGTCTTCCGTGCCCGAAGAGGCCGGCCTTTTCGAAATTCTGGATGCGTTCGCGAAGCTCTGGTGTCATCGCCGCGAGCTGCTTTTGAAAGACCTCGTTCATTTTGGAAGTGCTGTAGAAGGTGCTGCAGAGGATCAGTTTCGAGAGGTTTTGCTGATACTTGAGCGCGTACGCTTGCGCCAGCACGCCGCCGTAGGAATGTCCCAACAACGCAATCTTGGCCAGGTTTAGCTCCCGGCGCACAGCTTCCACGTCTTCCACCATGTTCTCCACCGTGTAGCCGGCGGGATCATCCAGCTTCTGAGATTTTCCCGAACCGCGCTCATCGATAAAGATCAGCCGGTTGTGACGCGCCAGAGGAATCAGGTAGGGAAGGAAATAATCGTGCGATGCGCCCGGGCCTCCGTGGACAACCAAGAGCGGCTGCCCTTGGCCGAAAGACGTGTAGTAGATCAGCACGCCATTGGCATCGACATAGCCCTCGTCGATCTTGTAACTGGCCGCGTAGGATGGCAACGCGACCGCCAACCAGAACGCGGTTAACCAAAGTCTGTACATGCGTTCCAGGGTAACAAAGACGCGTTATCGCTCCGGCAATGCCCGGCGGGCGGTCTTCGCTTTGTTGCCATGAGTGCCGCGAACCGCCAGTGCGCGGCTCCGTAGTATAGAAGCGCGGCGACCGGGATTGCTCGGTTCGGCCCGACTGGAGAAGCCTGACAGGGGGATGGTCGCCATCACATTCAGTGCCTCGTTGGTGTTAAAAGCAATGGACACATCGCCGTTCGCGAGACCACGCTCCGGAATCGTGAAATTGACTTGATATAGCCCGGCGAATCCAGGCGCCAAACCGGCGAACGAAACGCTAGCCTGAGCCGGCAAATCCGTTCCGTCGTCCAAAAGCACGAAGATGTCCGCGGCTTCGTCGCTAACGCTGAGCGAGCTACCGGAGGCAGCCGCACCGTCGCCCACCGGCGGCGTTACGGTACCAAGACCATTCATGAACAGGAGGACCGTCTCGCCGGGTACGGCGGGACTGCCGGCAGATACCAGGGAGTAATTGGAGTGCAGGATTGCCCCGTCTCCAACGCCGTTCTCGGCTTGCGTGTAAATCCCCGGCGCGGTCTTGTCGGCATACACGGTTACCACGTTGGACGGGGACCCGTTCACCTTCACCTGGAACGTAGCAAAAGAGTCACCCGAAATATCATAGGGAATCAGAACGTCAATCTGGTTATCGCTCACCAGATCCACCGGAGCCGGCGTCCCGTTGACGAAAACCTGCACCCCGCCTAGCGTTGTCGGAATTGGGAACGCGCCAGCGGATTGCGTCGTTACGCCGAAGTTTCCATACAGGCTCACCAGCTCACCTGGAGCGTAGGCGTTTGTGATCGGCGTGTAATTGGCTGCATTGGTAATCCCGACCGGATCGATATATATCGAGGTAGTAGGCGTAAACGACGGAGCGTGAACCCCGACGATGAGCGAGAACTGCTGGTTCGATCCAATGAGCATCAGCGCTGTTCCATTGGCGCCAGCGAGATAACTGTAGATACTGCCATCGTAATAGGAACCGTCGGCTCCGATGGTCACGGGCGAGTTGAAAGTATTGTCGTAGGTTTCGATATCCACAACGTCGTCGAACCGTTCGTGCCAGATGAGGTTTCCATTTCCACTGGTGTTGATGGATCCATAAAAGGCATCTAGAAAATACGGCGAGCCGCCGCCCAGATAGTCTTCCATTCCCGCCACAAAGTACGTCCCGTTCAAGAGAGTGTTCGAACTGGTGCCGGAGGGTGCGCGAAACCCGAAGAACATGTCCGATCCGGTTGCCGAGCCTGCCACAAACCAGTTGCCATCCGCCGACACATACAGTACCTTTGTGCCGCTGACGATCTCGGTTGTATTATCCGAGTTTCCTGGAAAATTCAGGGTTCCACCGGCCGTGCCCGAAAGTGCATAAGTGGAGGCCGCAACGTTCTGCATTACGCTATTGCCCGAGTCCACGTTTGCTAAGGAGCCATTCACAGTAAATGCCGCGATATTCCCATTTCCGTCGGCGTTCAAAGTGAAGTAACCTTGCCGCGCCAGTGAGCCGGAGCTATTAAGGAAATCGAGCGTGCCCACCGTGAAGGCGCCCGAGAGACTGCCGTTCGAAAACGAAGCGGTCGGCGCTTGCACCGCGATAAACAAATCGAAGCCGTCGTCTTCCGTGGAGCTCGCGATGACGACAGGTTTGCTGAAGGTGCCAAAAAGAGTAGCCGGGTATACAGGGTTATCGAGCTGGGCGATGCCGTTCGATTGCACTCCGTACGTTCCTCCACCCAGCGACGTGCAGGAGCCCATGCCGTTGGTACCGACCGAATCGAACAATTGCGTATTCGAGAGTGAGTATTTTCCCGTGCCGTTGAAAGCGATGACGCCGGTAAGGCTGCAGGATTCCGTCAGATTGCCATTTTCGTCGTTGAAGAAGGTGACGTATCGGAAGAGGTATTGTCCGGTTAGGTTGGCCGTCCCGCTGTTATCGAAGCTTTGAGCCTCAACGCTTGCCGGCGCTACCACCATCCAAAGAGCGCTAAGGAGGAGAATCGTTTTGTATGTCATCCTACTGGCCTTTGGTCCAATTCGAGATCAGGTTGTAGACATCCACGCTGCCTAGTCCGGTAGCGAAGTTCCAACCGCTGGCGGCGGAAAAGGCCGGAGTGTAGGTTGCGCTGGTGGTGGATAGGCCGCCGTTTCCGCTGTATGAGGTGGTCGGCGTCGCGCGACCTCTTCCCACGAAGCCGTCTCCGAAGCAGTCTGTTTCGTGTGCGCAGTTCACCACGATATCGCCGGTGGTGATGCTATGGAACACCGAGGAGGCTGCGGAACTGGCCGCGAGTTTGTAATAAACGGGGTTCGGGTTTCCCTGGGAACTTCCCATCTTTTGGTTCACCAGCGCCTGAATCCCACCCAGTATCGGAGCGCCAAAGGAAGTCCCACCGGCGCCGGACCAGTTATCCGGAGCGCCCGTGCAAGGCTCGCCGCCATCCCCAACGTCCGAAACGTCGGAAAAGCAATACACGTAATAATGGCCCCAGATTCCGTTAGCGGCAAAGAGCGATATGTCGGGAATGTCCCGGACGCCGTCGTTCGGGATTCCAGGCACGCCCGCTTGCCACGCTGGTTTGGCGTATCCCTTGCAACTGCCTCCCACCTCCAGATTTTCCGCTGGGACGCCGGTTGCGCACGCGCTCGCCCCTCCACTGCCTGCCACAACCGCAAAAAAGAAACCGGGTTGTTGAATTTGTTGCGCCAGGCTGCTTCCGCAAAAGCCGCTCGGCCCATAACCAACCGAATAGCCGTTAAAGACCGCCAGGATGGAACCGGCGCATGAATTGTTCCAGGGGATTTCCGGAATGTAGGAGAGGGCCGAACCGTAAGTTGCGCTGTTGGTCGAGCTCCAATACGTGCTGTTGGTGCCCTGGGACGTATCGGCGAAATCGGTTCCTCCAACTGAAACGTTGTAGGGCGTTGTGGTATATCCGCTGACGCTAATGCCATGGACTGCGGAGCCAGCCCCCGCATCGCAGCTTGCCGCGCCTTCGTCTCCCGACGAAACAAACACCGACACGCCCTCCGCCACGGCCTGCTGATAGGCTGCATTGTAGGCCGCATTTTGGGTTACGCCGTTCAGCGGTTCGCACACGCCGTAGCTGATGCTGATGATCTGAGGGGGGCTGCTGGCGCTGATCAAATTCTGCGCTGCGAACAGAGTTCCTATTGTTGTGGCCGAATCCGCACAAGCAGCCACCACGATGGTTGCGTCCGGCGCGGCGGCGCTCGACCATTCGGCGTCCAGCGTCGCTTCAGCCTCGGCGTATGAAACTCCGGGATCCGAACAATTGGACCTTCCGCTGGGTGGCGCGGGGTGCATTGTGCTCATGGATCCGGAAGTGTAACTCGACAACCCAAATACGCGCCGGAACGTGGTCCAATCCGCTTCGCTGTAAAGATCGCTATCCTCCAGCACCGCAATGGTCTGTCCTTTACCCGTGTATCCGGCGGCAAAAGCCGGATTGAAATCGTAAATCGTGGCCAGATCGGCTGGCACAACCAGCTGAAACTGACTGCCGCTGAATGAGACTGTGTATTGGGCTCGCGGCTTCATCATCGAATGGGGACGGAAATCGTTTAACGAGACAATCCCGAGAACCACCGGCGCAAGTGCTTCCGGGATCTGTGGATCGCTCATGTTGGCGATATGATCCACCCCGTTTACGGACAGCTTGTGAATTTCGGTATGGAACGCCGCGAACACTTGACCTGCTGTTCCGGAGAAGTCGATCAACATGCCGCTCGGGTATACGGTGTCCACGGTGAAGCCGCTGGAGCGCATCCAGTCGGAAACCATCTCGATATCCGACGGGGCCGGTCCGTATATTTGGCCGAATTGGGTGGCCGTCAGCCATCGATGGAAATTGGGGGAGCTGGAATTCTGCTGCTGCTCGATAAAATTCTCCAGCGCCTGCTCCCGCTCCGGATTGCGCCGCAACTGCAGGAGCATGTGAGGCAGCGCAAACGAATCCGCCACTTTCCCGCGGTCGTTTTGCGCGTTCGCTTCACTCGGTGTGTTCCCAGCCAGCGTAAGTAGCCTGCTTTGATCGATAGGCCGTGTAATCAGAACGCGGGCGGCTGGCGCGTTCGTATCGCTCTGCGCGAGCAGGACTTGGCTGAAGGCAAGCGGGAAAGCGCAGCAGCATAATAAATGCAACAAGAAAGACTTAGATCGAAAATTCCTAGACATCGGGCTCCCTTAGAAAATAGGTGCATCGGAAGAGACTGGATTTTATTGCTCACGCCGCCCGCCCCGATGGTTGCAGGAGTTCCATAGGGTCTCAAACGAGTGCAGGAGGGCGTAGATAGATGACACTAAACGATTTTACCCCAACAGCCTGTGTCGTAACCGACTCCCTGACAGTCGCGGGTCTGTAACGCAATGAATCTACTGAAGCCACGCGCCAGCAGCACACTCGGTGACGATCGGGGGTCGTGCACTGGAAAACATCGACTCGAAGAACACCGTACGGGTGGCGCGTGAGCAAGCGGTCTTTTGGGACTCTCAAACACAGGCTGATAAGCTAGCTGGGAGGATTTGCAATGAAAACCGCTGAATTGCTCTCTACCCACGATCTGTTGTCTTTACTTGAGTGCGCAACGCAATTCGCCACGGAGACGAACCACGATCACCTTGTACAGACAATTCTCGACAGTGCCTGTGCAATGACTGATTCTCCTGACGGGGCGGTTCTTCTCCATGATTCGGACCGGGGCGGTTTGTTCTTTGCGACCGCCAGAGGGGACAAATCATCCGAACTCCTCACAAAATGGGGCGAATCGTCCGCGCAACGGGTTCCCCTCGAGGGAAGCAAAGCCGGCAGAGCCTTCAGTAGTGGCGAAGTCATTGTTGATCAGCGGCTCGATGACGATAACGAACACTTTAAGGGCGTCGACGAGCAAACCCAAAAAACGTCGCAATCGATGATCTGCGTTCCTTTGCGAGCGGAGGGCCGAAGCATCGGGGTTATCCAGATCTTGAATAAGAGAAACGGCGACTATACACCCCGCGACACGGTTTTGCTGGAGCATTTTGCGGTGCAGGCTGGAGCGGCCATGCGAACCCTTCGCCTGGTCCGCGAACTGATTGCTCACATGGGTTTATATTCGCGCGAGGACAATAGCGACTTGATCGGCCGGCTGAATGCGCCAGCGAAGGTGGAGCGAATGACACTGTTGTTTGCCGATATGCGCGGCTTCACGCAGCTCTGCCAGTCCCAAGGAAACGCCGCGAATACTCAGGCTATTGTCAACGATCTACTGACGATGTACGCAGATCAGATACTGGTGCGGGGCGGAATTGTGAACAAGTTTCTCGGCGATGCCGTATTTGGTTTTTTCCGCGGAGACAAGGCGCCGACACGGGCCGTTCAATGTGCTTTCGGCATGCTGGAACGCTTTCAAGCTCTGCGCCGGCACTGGGATGAATCGTGCAATCAGGATCTCGCTTTTCTCGACATTGGAATCGGTATAACAACGGACGATGTAACGGTGGGCACCATGGGTAGCGCTAGAGTGCGCGATTTTACCGCCATCGGAAACGCCGTGAACCTCGCTTCGGCATTTCAGCACGAAGCGCGCGGGGGTAGGCGTGTGCTGGTCGACCAGGCTACATGGTTCGCAGTTCGAGACATCGTCGCTGATGGCGATGGGCCGAAAACCTACGAACTTCGCAAACCGGACCAGACTGTCGGAGTGCCCTACAGACAATATCACCTCAAACGCCTCAAACCAGAGATGCCACTGCGCGTCTTCGTTAGCCACAACCACAGGGACCGGATCTTTGTCGAGCAACACATCACAGAACCGCTGGCGAAAAGAGGAATCGAAACTTGGTATTCCAGCACGGACATCATTCCTGGCGACAACTATATTCGAGCCATTGAGGCGGGGCTTCTCAAGTCCGATTGGGTAATTGTGGTTGTCAGCCAGAACTCGGCGGCGAGCGATTGGGTGAGGGCGGAAGTTCGTACGGCTGTCAAGGATCCCAGGCTACATGGGCGCATCTTGCCTGTGAGAACCGATGAATGCGAACCCTCAGACTTAGGCGATGACTTGGCACAACTCCATGGGTTAGACGCCCGAGTTCCTACAGAATTGGGAGAGAAGTTGTTTCAATTGTTTACGGCTACCAGCCGTCTCTCCGCGGCAGCGACCGAATAACAGTGAGGAGTGAGTAGTTTCCGTCTACCGAGGCGGTCACTTGTACTTGTTCCAGTGGGTGGTGATTTCCTGGACCACGGTATTGCCGACGCGCCAGGCGGATTCGAGCGCAGGCAGGTATCCGACATATTGCCGTCCGGTGTTGCGGGCTAGATTTTCGGCGGCGGTCATGCCGGGCGGGGGTTGATCGAAGTCGCTGGCGGTGCGCAGGATCATGATGCGATTCCAATCCACGCGGCCGGCTTTAGCCAGCATCTCGAGCGACGAGAGAGTGCCGGTATCCTCCATCGCGGTGGTGACGTAGTTGCCTTTCCCGCCAGTGTGATACCTCACCCACTGATTGGCCCATTCGCTCATCTTGACGCCGGTGAAAAAAGTGCTGGAGGAGATCGTGTCGCCTTTCAGCACGAAGGGAGGACGCTGGGCGTTGGCGGAAGCGTACACGGCCCGGTCCTTCTTCATTTCCGGGGTGTCGCCCAGATCCACGTGCTCGGTCAGGTGGAGGGCCCAATCGGCGAGCGTGCCATTCAGGTGATACGTCTCACCGCGGTCTTCGGTGCGCGGAAGTTCATAAGGCTTGGACTTGCCGAGCGGCACGAAGCCGGTAGGCCAATCGGCGGGGATCTCGCGACCGTCGATTTCGTAGCCCAGATCGCCGTCCACTACCCATTCGGCCCACGCGGCCGAACCGAGCGTCGCATCCGCGGGATCGACACCAGCGATGCCCGCGACGATCCAATAGGCTTTACGCAGATCGAAGCGCGGATCGAGCCCGACGGCCATAATGCTGCCGGCGGCTTTGGCTGTCCCCATACCGGTAAGCACGGCCAGGACTCCGTCGCGATTCATGCGGAGGTGGTGGTAGGCCTGAGGAAATGGAAGAATCTGGTCCAGGTGATTGCGTTCCACCCAATACTGCAGCTCGCCGGGGCGGTCACCACTGTCGGCGCCGGCTTCGAACATGGTCACGATGACGACTTTGATCGGAATCGGCGGGCCTTTGGTTGAGTTGGCGGACGCCGCGCAAAGGGCGCCGAGGACGCCAAAGAACAGGGTCGCCGCCGCTATTTTACTTCGCATGAGCCATAGTACCGAGGTGGTGGTTGAGGTGCCAAGTGTGGGCTGCGGACTTCCGGGCCGACAACTCATTCAAGCCCGGTGCGGCGGATCAGGTCCGCAAATCGAGGATCGGCCCGGATTGGGTCGAAGAATGGATGCACTTTGAGAGAGAGCAGAATATTAGACTGCTCCTTGTAGGCCTGATCGAGCCAAGCGAACGCTTGGTCGTTCTCGCCCAGTCCCAAATAACCGTTCACAAAAGCAGCCGCGGGAACGTAACCTGTCTTTCTGCGTTTTTGCAGTTCCGCGAGGAGCCGAAGAGCATCCTTTCGCCGCCCGGCGTGCGCATAGGCCCGGATCAGCACGCCCGTCGCGGCAGGGTTCCCGTGCGAAACAGAGATGGATTTCTCTAGAACGGGAATGGCATCCCCGGGTTGATTGTTGGCCACCAGCGCGAATCCAAGGTACAAAAGGGCGTCTGTGTCGTCCGGTTGCACGGCCAGTGCGCTGCGCAACTCGCGTATGGCGTCATCGTAGCGATGAGACTGAAATAGTATCCACCCCATGTCAGCGCCGGAGACCACAAGAGGGTCGAGCTCCCGGCCACGCCGTGCCCAGGCCAGAGCCTCGTCCGTGCGTCCGTGGCACAGCAGCCAAGAAGCAAGTCCGACATGAGCATCGGCGTTGTTGGGGCTTAATTCCAGGGCGCGTCTGTATTCAGCCTCGGCCTCGGCCCAGTGCCACTGTTCCTGCTGCAGGTGTGCGAGGACAATATGCGCGTCAACGAGGTCCGGGTCCAGTTCCAGGGCTTTTCTGACTGCGCTGAGTGCTTTCGCGCGCGTCTCGGCGGGAGGAGCTCCGATAATAACTGTGCCGAGGTCGTCGGACGCCGCTGCTAGGCCGACGTAAGCCGGTGCAAAGGTCGGGTCCATGTCGATCGCGCGCTTAAAATAGCCGATGCTTTCCTCCTCGTCAGCCCGGCTTTTGCTCTTGTCGTAAACAAACCGGCCTTTCAGGTAGCTCTCATAAACCTCCGGAGCGATAGTGCGCGCAGCCGCAAGCCTCTGATTTTCCTCCCCAGTGGCCGTGACTTGGACCTTTTGAGCAATCGATTGCGCCAGCTCGCTCTGGACGGCAAACACGTCCCGCAGCTCTCGATCATAGGTCTCCGACCAGAAGTGCTCGTCGGTTGCGCCGCGAATCAACTGGGCGGTGACGCGAATCCGATTGCCTTGTCGCATTACAGAGCCTTCTACAATGGCATCCACGTTCAGCATTCTGGCGATCTGCGGCACCGAGAGCTGCGGATTCTTGAATCGCATCACCGACGTGCGGGAAATGACGCGCAGATTGTGCATCCTGGACAGGCGGTCAATGAGCGCATCGGTCATCCCGTCACTAAGATATTCCTGGGTTGGATCGCCGGAAAGGTTCTTCAAAGGCAGTACCGCTAAAGACCTGATTTTGGGTTGCGCCGCGTTCGGTGTGCGGCCTCGGGAGATGACGTAAGCGGCAGCGAGCAGGCCGAGTACGCAAAGCCCAGCCAGCGCGAGCCATCTGCGCGCCCGCGGTGTCGCTCCAGGTCCGTGGGCTGCTTCCGCTTCCACGGGAGCCGAGGGAACCTGCGGCTTCTCGTCCTTTTCATCTTCATCGGCCAAACCCCGCCGGCGGCTTTGCAACCAAGTATCCAGCTCGGGAGCCAGGGCGTAAACGGAGCCACGCTTGTCGTGTAAGTGACGGTGGACCGGCATAGACTCGCGCTTCTCCCAGCGCTGGACCGTGGTCACATCACGATCGAGATATGCCGCGATTTCTTTCCAGGAATCCAGCCGGTCTCCGGGCGGTTTCTCAGACGGCGTCGTGTCTGACAATGGTTGGCCCACCGCGTTCGATTGTAACGCCATAGCTTTGGGAACTGCAAAAGACGGCATTTGACGGCAAATAGGCTGTTCCGCGCATTGCTGTTTGACGCTAGCGGCCTATCCGGTCGATTCTGTACCTGCGCTTCGGCGATTCTGAAATTTGGAGGTTCATTATGAAGAAAAAAACTTGTTTCTGTGCGGTCCTCATGCTGGCCGTTGCTTCCGCCGTTCTGGCCCAAGCTCCCACGCCTGCGCAGTTCAGCGGGGTGATCAACGACTATTCGCCCGCAACCACCGTCATGCCGATGGGTCCGTGGGAAATGCGCGGCACGTGGACTTTGACACCGAATGCAGACTCCAGCAAGGCCGACT
>Ga0302325_10030098_pt1 | contig 11201 bp, 10 predicted proteins | sample Palsa_T0_2_FD_201948 | JGI IMG/M metagenome (GOLD analysis project Ga0302325, IMG submission 201948) | Peat permafrost microbial communities from Stordalen Mire near Abisko, Sweden - Palsa_T0_2 | ecosystem: Environmental > Terrestrial > Soil > Palsa > Peat permafrost | place: Sweden: Abisko...
ACAGCGCGCGCTGGCCGAGGCGGTCGGCGTCGGCATCGGCACCGTGACCCGCGCCTACGCCGAGGCCGAGGCGCGCGGGCTGATCGACGCCGTGGTGGGCCGGGGCAGTTTCGTCGCCAGTTCACGGCCGACCGCGCAGGGTGACGGCCCAACCGACCTCAGCCGCAACGTCGCGCCGATGGCCCCGGCGGCGGCGGCGCTGCGCAACGTGATGGCCGACCTGTCGCGGCGGAGCGACCTCGCCCAGCGGCTCGACTACGCCCCCGACGCTGGCTTCCCCGCCGACCGCCGCGCCGGCGCGGAGTGGCTGCGCCGCACCGCCAACTTCGACAGCGCCGACGAGCGGCGCCTGATCGTCACCGCCGGGGCCCAGCAGGCGATCGCTGTGGCGCTCGGCGCGCTCTGCCGGCCAGGCGACGCAGTCATCGTGGAGGCCGCGACTTTCAACGGCGTCAAGCTGATCGCCGCGCAGATGGGCCTACGCCTCGTTCCCGCGGCGATGGATGGCGAAGGCCTGACGCCGCAAGCGCTAGAGCAGGCGGCGTCCGAGAGCGGCGCGTGCGTCGCTTATCTGCAGCCGTTCCAGAACCCGACCGCCAGGGTGATGGGCTTGTCGCGCCGGCGCGAGATTGTCGACGTAGCGCGACGGTGCGGCCTGGTGCTGATCGAGGACGACCTCTACGGCCCGCACATCGCCGAGCTCGGCCTGCCGCCGCTGGCGGAACTGGCGCCGGACCAGGTGGCCTACGTTTCCGGCCTCTCCAAAAGCCTCGCGCCCGGCGTCCGGACCGGGTTCCTAATCCCGCCACAGCGCTGGCACACCGCGGCCCTCGACGCCTTGCGGGCGGCCAGCTTCGGGTCGCCGACCTTCGGCGCCGTGCTCGCCACGCAGTGGATCGAAAGCGGCGCCGCGTTCGCGGTGCTCGCGGCGATCCGGTGCGAACTTCGCCGCCGCACCAGCCTCGCCACCGCGGCGCTGGCGGGCCTGATCGAGCCGCTGACCCACGACGCCAGCCCTCACGTCTGGCTGCCGATGGGCGAACTGGAGGCCGAGCGGGTCGCCGGCCAGGCGCTGCGGGCCGGGGTCAAGGTGACGCCGCCGCGCGCGCCGTTCGTGGAGGCGACTCCAGTCGACGGTCTTCGCATCTGCCTGGGCGCCGCCGCCGATCTGGTGGCGCTGGACCGGGGCCTGGCGGTCGTGCGGGCCGCCATGGCCCCCGGATCGCCGGCATCCGAGAACGTGGTCTAGCGGCGTGGCTTTCGAGATGCGCCATCTCGACTTCAGCTTAAGCGACGAGCCGCAACGGTCTTCCCGCTGACCGGCGTCGACCGCTGGAGATCACGAACTGCGACGTCTACCGCCGCTAGTCAGGCTCGACGATGAGCTCCGGCCAGCGCGACTTCATCCCTGCGACGGTGCGTTCGAAGCCGCCAGTCCTGCGGATCGGGTTGGGCCGCAGCCGCATCGCGAACAGGTCTTCGAGGCCGAACGGCGCAACGATCGCCAACCGGCCATCGGGCTCGAGCCGGGCCGCGACCGCGTTCGCTGGGCTGACGAAGCGCTCCAGCGCCTCGGCGCTGCAAGAGAGCGGCGCATAGGGCTCGCCGAACTTGCTCTCGAACCAGACGTGCACCCGGGCCTGGTTGCGCACCTCGACCAGCTCGCGCAGCGGCGGCTCGAACACCGCGGCGGCCCGGCGGATCACGGCGTCTTCGGCCTCGTAGGAGATGTCAGACACGTCGAAATAGGCCAGGTCGTAGTCCTTGATGCCGTAGTCGGGATCGCGGCCGGTTAGGTGGTTGAAGACGCGCTGGTACACCGCGCCGGAAACGATCAGCCAGTCCGGCAGATCGAGGTCGCGGGCCGTGGTCAGGACCTGCATCAGGCTGGGCGCGTCCCGGAGGATCGCTTCGAGGCGCGCCTCGAGTGCGCTCATCGGCCCCGCACCGGCCAGGCGTGGTCCAGCGGGCCGGCGCCCGCGCCGAAGCCGGGCGCCTGGCGGATCGCTTCGGCGGTGTAGGCCCAGGCGCGGGCGACCGCGTCCTCCAGCCTCAGCCCCTGGGCGAGGCCAGCGGCGCAGGCGCTGGCCAGGGTGCAGCCGGTGCCATGGGTGTGGCGGGTGGCGATGCGCGAGCCCTCCAGAACGGTCTCGCCGGCGGGGGTGATCAGCAGGTCGATGACCGAATCGCCGCCGACGTGGCCCCCTTTCATCAGCACCGCCCTGACACCTGACGTCAGCAGAGCTTCGCCGGCCCGACGCAGATCGTCGGTAGTTTCGATGGGGAAGCCGGTCAGCACCGCCGCCTCGGGGGCGTTGGGCGTCACCACGTCAGCCAGGGCGATCAGCCGACGCAGCGACCCAAGCGCACCGTCGGCCAGCAGAGAGGCGCCGCCCTTGGCGACCATCACCGGGTCGACCACCAGCGGGATGCTCGGGAACTCGGCCAGGGCATCCAGCACCGCCTCGATCGCCGAGGCGTCACCCAGCATGCCGGTCTTGATCGCATCAGCGCCGATGTCGGCCAGCACGGCGCGGATCTGGGCGGCGATGATCGGTGGCGGGATCGGGTGGACGCCATGGACGCCGAGCGTGTTCTGCACCGTGACCGCGGTGATCGCGCTGGCCGCATAGCCGCCCAGCGCGGTGATGGTCTTGATGTCGGCCTGCACACCCGCGCCGCCGCCGGAGTCGGAGCCGGCGATGGCGAGGACGCGGCCCAACGCTCCAACGCGGGCTTTGCTCATGCCTCCGCTTGGCCGATCGCCGCGGCGACCGCAAGCGCCTGGCGGGTCTCGGCGACGTCGTGGACGCGGAGCATGGCCGCGCCGGCGCGCGCGGCGGCGAGGGCCGCGGCGATCGAGCCGCCGAGGCGCTGTTCCTCGCTGGACTTGTCGTCGGCGATGCGGGCGATCGCGCTTTTGCGGCTGACGCCGACGAGGACGGGGAAGCCGAGCGCGACGATCCGATCCAGGCGCCGCAGCAGCGCCAGGCTGTGCGCCGCGGTCTTGCCAAAGCCGATGCCGGGGTCGAGCCAGATCCTGCCCCGCGCCACGCCGGCGGCCAGGGCGGCCTCGGCCCGCGCACCCAGTAATGCGGCCACTTCGGCGACCACGTCGTCGTAGCGCGGCGCGGCCTGCATGGTGCGCGGCTCGCCCTGCATGTGCATGAGCACGATTTCGCAGCCGAGGGCGGCGGCCGTGGCAGGGCTTTCGGGCGCGTAGGAGAGCGCGGTGACGTCGTTCCACATCGTGGCGCCAGCCGCGACGGCGGCGCGGGCGACCGCGGGCTTCATGGTGTCGATCGAGATCGCGACCGGGCTCTCGCAGCGGATCGCCTCGATCACCGGAACCACGCGGGCGATCTCCTCGGCCTCGCCGACCGGTGCGGCGCGGGGCCGGGTCGACTCGCCGCCGATATCGAGGACATCGGCGCCCTCGGCGATCAGCCGGCGGGCGTGGGCGACGGCCGCCTCGGCGTTGAGGAACCTGCCGCCGTCGGAAAAGCTGTCGGGCGTGACGTTGACGATGCCCATCAAGCAGGGACGCGGCGCCCGCCCCCCACCCGACCGCTGCACGGCCACCCTCCCCTCAATGGGGAGGGCCAAAACTAGGCCGGCTCCGGCGCCGCCCCTGGCGGGATCGGCATCGGGATCGAGGCCGGGCGCGGGGCGAGCGGCACCGAGGAGCGCGGGCCAGGCGCGGCGATCGTGTCCGGCTCGTCACGGCGCGGCGGGATGCCCTTGAGCACCGCGATGATCTCATCGCCGCTCAGGGTCTCGTACTCGAGCAGCGCCTTGGCCACGGTGTGCAGATCTTCCAGCTTCTCGGTGATGATCCGCTTGGCTTCTTCATAGCCGCCCTGGGTGAGGCGTTTCACCTCGGCGTCGATGATCTTGGCGGTGTCTTCCGAGACATTCTGGTTGCGCGCCACCGAGTGGCCGAGGAACACCTCTTCCTGGTTCTCGCCGTACTCGACGATGCCGAGCGCTTCGGAATAGCCCCACTTGGTCACCATCAGCCGGGCCAGCTTGGTCGCCTGGCTGATGTCGGAGCTGGCGCCCGAGGTGATCTTCTCGCGTCCGAATATCAGCTCCTCGGCGACGCGGCCGCCATAGAGGATGGCGAGGCGCGAGGTCATCTGCTCGTAGCTCATCGACAGCTTGTCGCGTTCGGGAAGCTGCATGGTGAGGCCGAGCGCCCGGCCCCTGGGGATGATCGTCACCTTGTGCAGCGGGTCGGTGGCCGGCACGCTCAGCGCGATCAGGGCGTGGCCGCCCTCATGGTAGGCGGTCATGCGCCGCTCGTCCTCGGTCATGACCATGGACTTGCGCTCGGCGCCCATCATCACCTTGTCCTTGGCCTCCTCGAAGTCGGCGTGCGTGACCATGCGCCGGTTCTTGCGGGCGGCCATCAAAGCGGCTTCGTTGACGAGGTTAGCCAGATCGGCGCCCGAGAAACCCGGCGTGCCGCGGGCGACCACCTTGACGTCGACGTCCGCCGCCAGCGGCACATTGCGCATGTGGACCCGCAGTATCCGTTCGCGGCCGCCGATGTCGGGGTTGGGCACCACCACCTGGCGATCGAAGCGGCCCGGCCGCAGCAGCGCCGGGTCGAGCACATCGGGGCGGTTGGTCGAGGCGATGACGATGATCCCCTCGTTGGGATCGAAGCCGTCCATCTCGACCAGCAGCTGGTTCAAGGTCTGCTCGCGCTCGTCGTTGCCGCCGCCGAGGCCGGCCCCACGGTGACGGCCGACCGCGTCGATCTCGTCGATGAAGATGATGCAGGGGCTGTTCTTCTTGGCCTGCTCGAACATGTCGCGCACGCGGCTGGCGCCGACACCGACGAACATTTCCACAAAGTCGGAGCCTGAGATGAAGAAGAACGGGACGCCCGCCTCGCCGGCGACGGCGCGGCCGAGCAGGGTCTTACCGGTGCCAGGCGGGCCGACCATCAGCGCGCCCTTCGGGATCTTGCCGCCCAGGCGCTGGAACTTGGCTGGGTCCTTCAGGAAGTCGACGATCTCAGTCAGGTCTTCCTTTGCTTCGTCGACGCCGGCGACGTCCTCGAAGGTGATGCGGTTCTTGTTCTCGGTCAGCAGTCGGGCTTTGGACTTGCCGAAGCCCATCGCGCCGCGCGCGCCGCCCTGCATCTGGCGCATGAACAGCAGCGTCAGGCCGAACAGCAGCAGCAGCGGGGCCATCTGGAACAGGAACGAGAGGAGCAGGTTCGGGCTGTTGGGCGGGAACGAGGTCTTGATGTCCTTGTGGTCGTTGAGGTGCTGCTGCAGCACCAGATTGTCCTTCGGACCGAAGGCGCGGAACTCGCGCCCGCTCTTGTCGGTGACGACGATCGCCGGATCGCCGACGTCCGCCTTCGCCACCTCTCCGGAGTCGATCTTGCTGATCATCTCGGAGTAAGCGATGTCGGTCGGCGCGGCGCCGCTGCGGGTCTGGCCCTGCATCACGCTGTAGATCACGACCGCGGCGACGAGAATCGCACCCCAGATCGCCAGATTACGAAGATTCATTCCTACGGCCTCGACTTGGATCGAACTCCCAATTTAGGGGGCCGGAGTTAATTCCGCTACGCGCCACAACGACGCCGCGAACCATAAAGCGACAGTTAGGCATCAGTCGCCCCTGACTCGTCAGCGATGACACCCAGAGCGGCATGCAGTCGGACCAGCCCCAGGGGCTTGGCCGAGACCGCATGGTTTGGCGCGAGAATGGGGCAGGAAACCTCGCCGGACGGCGCCACCACCGCCGGCAATGCTCCCCGTGCGGAGGGCCAGATCGCCCGTAATCGGTCGCGTTCGGACGGCGACAGTCGGGCGGCGAGGCCTCGCAATGGCGCGACGTGATAGCCGCCCCGGCGCGCGGTCACCAGGAAGCGGCCGTCGAAGATGCTGTCCCCGAGCCGCAGCGCCAGCGGCTGCAGGCCGCCGCGACCACGCTCGCCAGCTTCGCGGCAGAACGTGACCCGATCGCCGCGCGCTTCGATGCGGGCCCCGGCGAGGCTGGCGCCGAAGTCGCCGCCGGACACCCGTGCCGCGATCCGGTCGAGCGAGGCCCCGGACGGCGGCCGCGTCGTCCCGGCGGCGCAAAGCGCCAGGGCGCCGATCAGGCGGCGGCGATCGGCGGGACATACGCTCAGGCTTTCGCGCGGCAGACTGAGCTCGCCGCCCGGGCCTTCCAGGATCGCCTCCAAGCCGGAAGGCGGCAAAAGCGCGCCAGGCAGCGCCGGCTTCGCCCCGCACGCAGCGAGCCGCTGGCGCGCCAGGGTCCGTGAATAGCGCAGGTCGTCGTTGGCCGGGTCATCGATCCAGGTTTCGCCGAGGCTCGCCAGAAGTGCTCGAAGGTCGGCGCGGCGATGGGCGAGCAGCGGACGCAGCAGGAAAACGCCGCGGCCCTGCGGCCAGGCCGGTGATGGCGACCAGAGCCGGGGCGACGGCGTGCTGGCCCCCATCCGCCGCATCAGCTCGGCTTCCATCAAATCGTCGGCGGTATGAGCCATCAGGATCACGCGGGCCCCGGCGGATCGGGCCGCGTCGGCCAGCAGCGCGTGGCGCGCCGTCCGCGCCGCAGCCGGAAGTCCGCTGCTTGGCTTCACGCCCAACCAGCCAAGGGTGCGGTGTGGCACGCCAAGCGGCCCCGCCCTCTCGGCCGCGAACTGGCTCCAGGTGGCGCTCTGCGGCTGCAGGCCGTGGTCGACGGTCAGGGCGATCAGGGCGCGTCCAGCGCCGTCCGCCCATGTCTTGGCGAGATACAGCAGCGCCAGGGAGTCGCCGCCGCCGGAAAGTGCGACCGCGATGGGCGGCCGCTCCGGCGCATTCAGCCGTTCCATGCCCGCCAGCGGCGCAAACACCGCCGGGGCAGCGGTCAGCCTGCCGCGCACCCCGCCTGGCCCTTCACCTCGACGGCGCCGGCGCGGACCGCGGCGCTGGCCTTGGGGTAGTGGGTGTCGATCTCGGTGAGCACGCCGCAGGCCTCGCGCGTCTCCTTCATGCCGACCATGGCGCGGGCGAGATCGAGCGCTGCGTCCGGCGCCCAGGACGTCGCCGGCCACTGCCGCACCACCCCCAGATCATTGGCCGCGGCGTCGGCGTAGGCCTGGCGCTGCAGCATGATCTTGCCGATGAAGTACTTCGCCTCCATCCCACGCGGCGTGCCACCGTACTTCTCGGCGACAGATCGAAAGCCGGTCTCGGCCGCGGCGTAGTCGCCGGCGTTGTAGGCCTCGCGGGCTGCGCCCATCACGGCGGCCGGATCGGTCGGCGCCGGCGGCGTCGCGTCAGGCGGGGCGACCACGGCGACCGGCGGCGGCGCGGCGGCCTGCGCCGCCTTCTGCTCCAGCGCCGCGATCCTGGCCGTCAGCGCGCCGTTCTCCTCGCGCAAGGCGTTTGCCTCGTGGCGCGCTTCATCGACGTCGTGCGACGCCGACTCCAGTTGGCCGGTCAGCCGCGTCACCGCCTGTTGCAGGTCGTCGAGCTTCTGGCCGATCGCCGCCAGCTGGCTGTCGGTCTCGGCCGGCTCGACCACCACCGGCTTGCCGGTCTCGCGGCCCTGGAACACGATCGCCCGAATCTCGCGCAGCGCCTGCTCCATCCGGTCGAGCCGCTTGGCCGAATGGTCGTCAAGCGGGTCGAGCGGCACCTGCGCGAACGCCGGGGCCGCAGCCGCCAGAACGATGGCCAGCGAGACGCCGCCCAGCCAGCCGCGCTGCATCAGTCCCGTCAACGCGCACCCTCGGTGATCGCGGTGTGGCCGTTACGGTTCTTGGCCCAGGCGTCGTCGTCGTGCCCAGGATCGATCGGCTGTTCCTTGCCGTAGGAAATGGTCGCAATCCGGCCAGCGGCGATACCGTGGGCGACCAGGAAGTCGCGCACCGAGTCCGCTCGCTTGGCGCCGAGGGCGAGATTGTACTCTCGCGTGCCGCGTTCGTCGCAATTGCCTTCGATCCTCACCCGGACAGACGGATAGCGCCGCAGCCAGTCGGCCTGGCCGGACAGGATCGGTTGGGCGTCGGCGCGGATGTCGGCCTGGTTGAGGTCGAAGAGGACCCGGTCGCCGATGTTGACGACGAAGTCCTGGGTCGAGCCAGGGATCGGACCGCTGGGGCCGGGCGGCGGCCCGTTGTGGTCGTAGTGGTCGGGCGGCGGGCCGTTGTCGGACGACGGCGGCGGGATCGGCGACGAGGGCGGCGGCGGCGGATGCGACGCGCAGGCCGCCAGCGTCGCGGCGGCCAGCGCGCCAACGGCCAGACGAACCAGGGAATTGGCGTTGAACTTCATTGCGCGTCTCCTTGAAAAGGCAGGTGCAGGCCCGCGAACACCCCTCGATCACCCATCAAACACAAAGGCCTCCGGCCCCCCAAGATCAAGACTACCGCCACGCCTATTCTGTTCCGTCCGGCCTTGAGCCGATTCAGTCCTGGCCGCTAGTGAAGCAGCGGCGACCAGGCCGGATCGGAGCCGGAATAGGGATAGTTGGCGTCCTTCTGGATGTGGCCGGTGAGGTCGACGGTCCACAGCCGCGAGGCGCCGTCGGCGAGCTTGCGCTCGAACATGATCACCCGCCCGTTCGGCGCCCATACCGGCTCGTCGGCGAAATAGCTGGTGGTGAGGATGCGCTCGCCCGAGCCGTCGGGGCTCATCACTCCGATCGAGAACAGCTGGCCCTCCTGCTTGACGAAGGCGATCAGCTTGCCGTCCGGGCTCCAGACCGGGGCGTTATAGCGCCCTGACCCGAACGACACGCGCCGCGCCGCGCCGCCAGAGGCGCTCATCACGTAGAGCTGGGGCGAGCCGCCGCGGTCGGAATTGAACACGATCTGGCCGCCATCGGGCGAGAACGACGGCGAGGTGTCGATCGCCAGGCTGTCGGTCAACCGCCGCGTGGCGTGGTTGACTAGGTCCATGACGTAAATGTTGACCGCCCCGCCCTTCTCCGCGGCGAAGGCGACCTTGCTGTCGTCGGGCGAGAAGCGCGGCGCCATGGTCATGGTCATGTCGGGAAAGCGGCCCAGCACCTCCTCGCGGCCGGTGTCGAGGTTCTTCAAGTAGATGCTGGCCCCCGTCGGCCGCAGCACCATGTAGGTGATCTCCTGGCGCCGGGTGGAGAAGCGCGGGGCGAACACCAAGGCCGAGCCGTCGGTGAGGTAGGACGGGTTGGCGCCGTCCTGGTCCATGATCGCCAGCCGGGTGACCCGGTGCGTCTTCGGTCCGCTCTCGGCGACAAACACCACGCGAGTGTCGAAATAGCCCTTCTCGCCGGTCAGCTTCTCGTAGACCGCGTCGGCGATCTGGTGGGCGATGGTGCGCCAGGAGTCCGGCGTCGCGGTCAGCCGCGTGCCTACCAACTGGTCGCCAGCGTAGACGTCCCACAGCCGGAAATCGACGCTGAGGCGCCCATCCGCGCCGCTGGAGACGTTACCGACCAGCAGCGCCTGGGCGCCGATCGCCTTCCAGGCGTCGAAACCCGGGGTGACCGCAACATCGGCCTGGTCGTGGAATGTCGCCGGATCGAGCGGGCGGAACAGGCCGGAGCGTTCCAGGTCCGCGGAAACGACTTGCGATATCTGAGCGCCGACCTGTTGGCCGCCGAACGCGGTGATGGCGATCGGCAGCGGCTGCACGGCGGCCTGGTTCACATCGACGGTGATGTCCGCCTGCGTGGGCGCGGCGGACAGGAGCGCCGCAAGGCCGAGCGCGACGGCGGTGAAAGCGGCGCGAAGTCGGTGGGTCATCGCTTGGCGCAAGCCTCCTTGGCGTCGAAGTTCACGACGATCGATTGTCCGTAGTAGGGCGGACTGTAAGGCGCCGCCTGGCGCACGGCATCCAGCGCCCGGCGCGCCGCCGCGGCGACGATGGCGTCGCCCGAGCGCTCGAGGCCGCCGGCGTCCGGCGGACCGAGCAGGTTTCCGCTCAGGCTGACCACGAATTTCACCCGCAGTTTGACCGCCGAGCCGCCGGCGACGTCGCAGTTGGGGTTCCACAAACGCTCGAGCAGTTGTTGCAGGCCCAAGAGGTCGCTCTGCGAGACCCCCTGGCCGGCGTCGGGCCGCGCCTGCGGCGCGGTCTCGGCCTTGGGTGGCCCGCGTTGGGCGCCGGAGGCCTTGGCGCCGGTGTTGCGCCGCGCGTTGTCGATGATCTGCTGCATGTGGTTGAAGTCGACCGGCGCGGCCGCTGCGCTCGCCGCATGCTGCGCCGGTTGCGGCGTCGGCGGCTTTAGCGCCCTGGCCGGCTGCGGGATGGTCTGGGTGAAAGCCGGCGGCGCCTCGACCGGGGCGATTGGCTGCGGCTTTGCTTCCGGCGTCGGCCGCGGCGTCGCCGCGGCCTGGGTCTGCGGCGCTTGCACGGCCTGGCGCGTATCGGTGAAGGGTGCGCTGGAGACGATGTTGATCGGCACTGACGAGCCGATCGGCGGCGGCGTCTTGATCGGGCTCATGACGATGGCCAGGAACAGACCCACATGCAGCGCCGCGGCGACGACCAGCGCCGGGACGCGGCTATCGCGCGGCGGGTCCATCGCCAAGCCGCTCATGATGACAGCCCGCTCATGGCGCGCCGGCCCGATCGAGGTGCGTCGGCATCGACTTGGCGCCCGACGACGGCCCGCCGGTGTCGGTGATCAGGTTGATGTTGCTGAAGCCCGACGCCGAGACCGCCGCCATCACTTGGGCCACGGTGGCGTAGGACGCCCGCCCGTCGGCTCTCACATAGATCGGCCGCGTCATCCCGGCCCCGACCATGTCGTGCAGCGCCGGCGACAGCGCGCTGAACTGCACCGGCGTCTGGTTGAGGAACACCGACCCGTCTGCGCGGATCGAGACCGTCAGCGGCTCGTTCTGGTCCTGCATCGCGCCGGCCTCGGTCTTCGGCAACTGCAGCGGCACGCCCACCGTCAGCAGCGGCGCGGAGATCATGAAGATGATCAGCAGCACCAGCATCACGTCGACCAGCGGCGTGACGTTGATCTCCGAAAGCGCGCTGCGACGGACGCGGCGCCCGCGCCGGCCGGCCTGGTAGGGATCGTGGATCGAGAGCGCCATAGCCTAGACGCTCCGCTCGGCGAGGCGGCGCTGGATGGCGGTGACTAGGTCGTCGGCGAAGCCTTCCAGGCGCGAAGCGAACTTGCCGGCGTCGGTGGAGAACTTGTTGTAGGCGATATAGGCCGGGATCGCCGCAGCCAGGCCGATG
>Ga0302325_10030100_pt1 | contig 11201 bp, 11 predicted proteins | sample Palsa_T0_2_FD_201948 | JGI IMG/M metagenome (GOLD analysis project Ga0302325, IMG submission 201948) | Peat permafrost microbial communities from Stordalen Mire near Abisko, Sweden - Palsa_T0_2 | ecosystem: Environmental > Terrestrial > Soil > Palsa > Peat permafrost | place: Sweden: Abisko...
TCCAAGGCGAAGATGAGTCCTATGATTTTGGCACCGGTGCGGGTTTCTACATTGACGCAACCGCCTCCCCTTGGTCCAAAAACTACAAAATGGAATCATACCTTACCTCCGAGCTCCCCAAAGTCCTGTTTGCCTCTTTCCCTGAGCTAGACTCCTCCCGCGTTTCAATTACAGGCCATAGTATGGGCGGACATGGCGCTCTTACCCTCTTCCTCAAGTATCCTGGCATGTATAAGAGCGTTAGTGCCTTCGCGCCAATCACGAACCCGAGTAATTGTCCTTGGGGAGAGAAGGCTTTTAAGGGGTATCTGGGCGAGGATAGAGAGACGTGGAAGAAGCACGATGCAACCGAGTTGATTAAGAAGGCGAAGGCGGGGACGTTTGCTGCGCTGATCGATGTTGGGACTGGTGATAACTTTTATAAGCAAGGGCAGTTGCTGCCCGAGAATTTTGAGAAGGCCGCGAAGGAGAGTGGAAATGATAAAGGCCTAGTTCTGAGGTATCAGGATGTAAGTGATGACATTGGAGTGGAAGAGAAAGATAATAGAAAGTGCTAATGTAAAACAGGGATACGATCACTCTTACTATTTCATCTCAAGCTTTTCGACAGATCATGTAAATCATGCAGCCAAGTATTTGGCATAGTATGTTGTTCTTTTTTCTTTGAAAGAGAATTTATGCTTAAGTTTATAGAAGCGACAGCGCTCCGAGGCAAAAGCTATAGAATAAAGCGCTAAATGAGGTATCCTTCCTTCGCCGCACACGTTTGTGACTCCTAAATGCCCTTAAATGCGAAAATGCTAGTGGGTATCTTTGAGTATACTTCGTTGCGCTGCAACATCAAGCATTCATGGCTTCGTAAATCGTAACTGCTCAGAGGGTCGTGAGCTCATGAGATTCTCCTCTCAACCATCATTGCTTGTCCATTCCCAATACCGAGATTTTCCTTCTCCCCTAACTTTGACTTCATTTCTGCGTCTGCTTCTCGTCGTATCCGGTAGTAGGCCAGCTTCTCAAAGCGACTCAAGGCCTTCCACCAATGTCTACCTGCTTCATGCTCGGCGATTCTCTCCAGTAAGTCTACCACCTTTAACCTCACATCTTTATCTTTGTGAAACAACCCCAATGCTACATAGAACAGTCCAGCATGAGATTCGGGGGCAACAGTGAGCAGCTGGCAGATCTCATCGTATGAATGAGTATACTTCGATAGCGCCAGGTAGATTTCTCTACTGATGGCTGGTGATAGTTTCGTCAAACGCAAACGATCATGTAAATGATGAAGGTCAAGTGACTTCAACGGCCGAAATGTATAGAGCTGGGCAAGGTCCTAATTGCATGTCAGCTTTCTTCCTGGTCTGAGATTAGAATTATCATACCTGTTTGAAACTGAAGTAGCTCCTTGTGTTTCTCCAACCTTCAATACGATAAACTCCGCCAGCCAGCTCTTTTAGTTTCGATGGCGTATCAGCCCAGACATATCCATGACCACTGACATTTTCATTTCCGGGTTCTGCTTCTTCAACTCCGATGTAAAGCGCACTGGCCCCGTACACCGTTTCCTCAAAGGCCGCAGAGACCCTAGTAAACTTCTCAACCCAGTCTCGCAATTTTGCGCGAATGACGCCCTCCCCATGACGAGCCGCCACGCTGCGAAGTACATCACTCATGAAGGCAGCATCGCCTGTTGGGTCATTTGAAGCTGAACCGTTTGCAGCTGCATTGACTGCAGCGATATAACCAGGATTTTGTTGTTGAAAATTTGCTAATCCCTCTGTCAGAGGCGCGGGTTCGATTCTATTGCTGATTTTCATCCGACCCGTTGGTAGATCACAAAGAAGGTCCCACCACTCGGGATGATTCTCAAAGGTTGGATTTGTGACACCGGCAATGAAACCAGGGACCTTTAGAAGATCGTCAATCTTGCTTAGATCTGTGTATGGGAAAGCATGCCGAGTGAAGCCTCGAAGAATACCGCCTGAAGCCAATGCGCAGGCCGCAAGTACAGCTTCCGCGACTTCCCCAGACGGTCGGTTGTGACCTAGAAATATGACTCGTTTCTGAGTCAACATGGCATTCGCCAATACGATGATGGGATGCGTATAGGCACCGCTAGTTGTGAGATGTGGGTGAAGGGCAAACGGTTGTGGAGACTTCGTGTGGGGATCGGCAAAGGTTTGAATGAGCTTGATAAGGGAAAAGTCGCCAACAGTCTCGGGTGATATTGCTACAGGGACTTTGATCGGAATCGGGATGCCGTTATACATTACTTTCGTTTCAAATTCATGAGTATCCCTCGGCACCGAGTACATCCCGTGGGCAACAACGTGTGCTTTGGTCCCATTTCTGGTCAAGTCCATTCGTCTTTCATGGCTCTCAGACACCGGACCAACATTTTCAGGTGATTCGCCTCTATCTTCAGCCATCCTCATTTGAATCATTTGTTCGAATTTCTCGACAAACAGGTCTTTGTTATCGCTGGCCTGTAGAAGGTATCGTTCCAACAAACTCAATTTGGGCATAAGAGATAAATCCATGGTGTTAACGGCCTCGTATAACAACGCCAGCGTTGCTGGATGCGGCGACTTAAAGTATTCCTCCAAGGCTAGTAATAATAAGGGCTGCTCGTATGTCAGAATAGTTCAAAAGCTCTTCCAGAGCACAGACCTTATATATATGTAAGAAAGGATGCCTTGTGCAGATCGCCATAGCCTTCACCACTGCCCCTCTTTTGGCAGTCTTGTCTTGTTTCGTGTTGACCAAGTTCAGCACATATATTAAAGGTGGTCCCTCTCCCCCCTCCGGTTCGCTCTCATCTGAATCATCGGTTGACTCCTCACCGGCTTCAAGCTCGTCCCCAGATTCGACATCGTCCGGTTCTAGCAGGCCAGCAGCCTTGTCTCTCCTCCGCTGCCGCCTTCTCCTCTTCTCTTCCTTCAACTCCGCTTCCTCCTCCTCTTGACTGGTATCCTTATGTAGAAAGAAAATTGTCCAATCCTGGTTCCGTACATGCGCTTGGTCTGGTAACATCAATTCTGCCAACATGTGTTCGTCTCCCGTGATCGCAACTGGATACTGATGTTCCATGATCGGACCTTTATCGATATCAAACGATGCCACGAGAATATATTCCACATGATTTTCTGTCTCCCCTCTAGGGTATTGGGACCGCAACTTTCTCCTGGGATGCGCATCTGGATTATATTTTCGAGGGGCCGAAAGGGATGAATGTTGCGACGATACACCGCTAGACGGCGTCTTAGAGTTTGAGCTCGGATTGGAGGTGCGATCGGTATCAATCATGGGGGGATTGGGTGACCTTGACGGTCTCGAATGTCGGGACATTGCTGATGGGGATCGAGAGGAGGGAAAGGAGGAGAGAGAGGTTCGGCGATTAGGGGCGCTGCCGTTGGAACTCGTGGTAGTGTCCGTGGTCCCAGTTGTTCCCCGTGTAGTGGGCCGCTGCATCGTTGCTGCTTTGGTCTCCACTTCCTTTGCCTTTGCCTTTCCCGTTGCCCTTGGCGTCGCCTTTGGCTGCTTGGGCATTCGAGCCAAAGGGTAAATGTACGGATACGGATAGGACATGATCGCTCCTGAATTGGCCCCCTACCACCTAGTGCAGAGGCTTCCTCGCGATAGGTCCGGTCTGCGACGTGATCCACCTTTTCAGGGTTTAAAGACATGCATCTGGGCGGGAACCGTGCATTCAAGAGCTTCGTTTTTGGTTGTCCCAGGGGCTCGCGGGGTGTGTGCGAGCCTGCGATACTTGTCACGACCCGGGAGCCATGCGTGAATGGTCAATAATTGTCATACTATCCGGAGGGATGTGGAGGAATTGCGTTCGGAGTACTCGTCCTGGTATTTCTGTGTTCCATTTTCGGGCGCTTCTAGATGCATGGGAGGAATCGCTTGCGGGAGTCTTCTACGAGTTTTCCCCTGGCATGGTTAGTTGGCCAATTGAACGTGCGTGGGGCTTCGGCAGAGCAGCCTTGCGTTAAGCCTTTCGCTTTGTTTACATTGAACGAACGTCAACTTTAAAGAACCTCACTTGATATACAGCCCTCATTTGTCGCGCAGTTTGAGTTGCAGAATCTGGCAGTTCCAAGGCCGGTGAGTACGTCATTAGAATCACATTAGATTCTGATTGAAAGCTTTCGCCCGGAAGGGAAGGATTGACTATGGTACATCTCTCCATCACGACTTCCTCGTCAACAACGCCATAGTCACTAACGAAAACCTTAGGCTTCATACAAACCTTCACCGTTATCTTATGGCTCCCCACGAGCATCGCCTTTCCGGCGCCCAGAGAGTCCAGCGTCTCCGTCTCCGCTGCGACAGTCAACACCGAATCCATCACCAACTAAAATGGCAACATCGACCACACCCTCAAAGCTGGGTCGAGGTTCTACTCCTGCTACGGAGGGAGATGCTTGGACACCAAGAGGCCTTGCGCCTGCACATCGAGAAAGGGAGTCTTCGCCAACTCGAGGTGCAAATGGTAGCCCTGGATTTGGAGGCATGCTGACCACAAGAAATAATGGGGACAACAATGCTCTCTCGAAGCTACAGCCAGCTCAGGTCCGGGAATTGCGGGAAGGATTCCAGACTTTGGATAGAGACAGCGATGGTCAAGTTGGCAGAGAGGATGTTGCCGACATGCTCACTCAATTGGGTGAGTTGAGTTGAGCTCGGGAGATTGTTGATTCTGACTGTTATTCAGGTCTGTCCGCGAATTCTTCAGATATCACGGCATTCTTCCCACCATCTACGCCCCAGACCGTCACACTGCCCGCTTACCTCAATTCCCTCGCAGGCCTCTTGGCATCCTTGTCTCCTTCGTCTGAACTTCTTTCGGCGTTCTCAGCGTTCGATGAGGACGATAGTGGACAGGTCGATCTTGTGGAATTACGCGATGCATTATTGCACACCGCACCAGAGCCTGGAGAGAAGCCTTTGACGGAGAGAGAAATTGATAAGGTGATGAATGGATTCACTCGAAGGAGAGCTTTCGGAAGACATACTGGAGGTGGGATGGGCAAGAGAGGGGAGGTGTTCAAGTATCAAGAATTTGTGGCTAGCGTTGCTGGCGGCGCCAGTGTTGACGGAAAGGAGAATAGGGGAGACGAGTAAGGGGTCACCGGGATCGATTCATGGAAGGATTATCATAAATTTTTACGGCGTTTGGTAATGCTGCGAAAGGGTGATACGGAGAATTATATGTTGCTGCTCACTTCTAAATCTGTATTGACCATCATTGGTATTCGAACAACGAGTAATAATCCTCAAAGCTACAATTAACTCTCGAGATGGGTTCAGAGTACCTATATATATTTTCGCGCAACAAACCGTGAAGGTGATGAGCCACTCAGGCCACATTAACGAGGCTTAAGCAGAAACCATTGAGGTAAATCAGCTGTAGTCAAATAGCTTTCTCATGAAGGCCTTTCCTAACTCTCTAGATACCTTACTCTATTTTCTTTGTTTTCGTAGCGTCGTTTATTAGTCAACATCAATCATAACATCATTCAGAGTCATAAGAATCCAAACCCAGACATGCTCCTTGCCCGTCTCACTCATTCCTTTTTCTTTGTGTCCCAGGTACTCACCTTACTCAACGTCCTCTTCCTCATCATCGCCATGATGTTCTTCTCCATTTCCTCACTTCCCTTCTCCAGATCTGCATCTTCCCGATCATACTTGGCCTCTCTCCTCTTATCCCAAAAATACCATCCCGCTACAATGATGATTGTTAGTGGAGTATCAATTGCCCAATAGATCCAAAAGGTGTTCGCGACCACCGGTCCTGTGCCCTGAAAGTTGAAGAAGGTCATCGAGAAGACAGATGCGAGATAGGCACCAGGGAGGAAGACAGCGCCGATAAGTGAAATCCATTTCATGGCTGCGGAGTCACGTTTACTCGCGTGTGCAATTTTACGTTGTTCTCCGGCCATCTGAAAGTTCAGTTTGCTTTCTTTCTGAGCGATAATATTGTACAGCTGTTTACGTTAGTACTTGTCTAAACTCGAAAATAGGAACACATACCGCACTCCGTTGAATCTCCAACCGTTGCAGAGTTGTATGAGCATAGCTCTCAATGCCCTGCAGCTTCACCCTATAGAACTCCAGTCGAGCAATCATACTATACTGCAGCTTTCTCATTTCCCCATCCTTTCTCTCCTCAGGTAACTTATCGAAAAAGTTGTTCGTGTGTCTGTCGATGCATGCAAGGATCTGTAGATAAGCCTTTGGTCGTTTCCACAAAACCTGAGAATGGCACTCAACCAAGTCTCTATTAATAGCATCAAGGTCTACGACTCCTTCTTTCACATACCCCTCCCTCTCTTCGATCTCGCTCCGCATGCTGACGGCATGTTCGAGTCGTCTTAGCCAATCCCGGGCGTCACGTTGCTTGATATCGGTCTTGTAGGAGATATCGTGGGAGAAGATGATGATTGGAAGTAACATCGGGTGTCCCACTTGCAGTACACAAGCTTTGAGATGCTTAATGCATTCCACCATATCTGAGCTTGGTGTTCCCTTTGCAAAACCAGTTGTGATCCCCCTTTTCACATCGTGAGAGAGCATTAGCTCCCAGCCCCTCGTGTACCCCTTCTTACGAACATCGCTCTTCCGAAAGACAATTTCTAAAATCTGTTAGAACTCTCCACTGCAAATTATGTCGGATTAAATTACGCAGATGCGGATATTCTTCATCTTGGTCCCAAGCAGCCCAGAAAAATGGCCCAACAACACTCGTGCTCTCGATTGCTCGGTATGGTAGGTTCAGCGCTACTACCATCGATTTATATACCTCGGGTTTGAGACTGATGACATGAGGAGTGAAGGTTTCGGGATGCTTTGCCTCCTGTTGTAGGCTGGAGATCATTAGCTACATCTTTCAGAAACTCTTGAGATCATGCGTACATTAGCCGTATACAACTCAATTGAACAACCCCAGGAGGAACTTTCTGCGGTACAAATGCGCCCTGCAAATGCTCGAGTCAGTCTTTTATTCTGCATAATGTCTTCTGGCGCAAGCTTGCCCTTTGATGGAGATAATTGTCGAATTCGTCGGGAGTAAGTGGATGCTCTTCAACTGTATTATACGAGGGGTCCTGTCTTCATTAGCTTGTGCGATTGTGGTTGGGAATGAAAAGCTCACAGAATATGAGAAAATCTCAAGATACGAGGTCAGCTCAGTGACATGTTTGCAACGGGAAACATTCGCTTCAAACAAATAGTTGTCCATGTTGGCAAAGCATCTTCCCAGTCAACTCTCCAAAGCAATAATGATATGCGTAAGTCTGATACTGGCGACTAGAAGAGTAGAAGGCGCAAATTCAGGTTCCAGTGCGCCAACTGAGCTGGTTGGAGAGGAAAGGTAGAGGAAGGCAAAGTGCGAATTCTCGGCGGGAAAGCTGCAGTTCAGTGAGCTGCGGGTCAGACAAAAACCAACCCCACCTTCCAGCCATTAAGGCATGGGGAGCTTCATGCCGCTGCGGGACTGGAAAGGCTTCGGCCTTCAAGCCTTGGCGTGTCCACCGCAGCAGTGCGATTCTGTTGCTGCGGTCTAGAATCGGCCTAATGCATTGCAAGGCTGAGCCCACGACAAGGTTGTGATAGGTTGAGATGCGCGTCGGTGATGCCCGTGAGAAGGATGCCTAAGGAGGCAGCAGCAAGATGGCAGCAAAGGCACCTGTCCGTACTGTGGATATGAATGACGTGCATTGGAGCGGCACGGCGTTGATCCACATCTATACCTTTCGTATGCAAAAATGGAAAATTTGCAAAAAGAATCAATTCATGTGAAAGAGGAGAAACTAGATTACAATGCGAGTTGGCCGTAACCTGTATTACCTTGCAGCTTTAGTGATACTCATTTTCCATACGCCAGATAAAATTGTTACTAGAAGCGAGCCCCATAAAATATGATAAGTAAAGCCGGATATTGAGTAAGAGACTATTATATTATATAGCATCAAAAGAAAAGCAGGCGTGTGAACGCAGGGTAATCCAATTGTATATCCAAACTCCTTCCGCTATGCGTGGACGCATCCTCTTACATGAATCTACAGTCTGACACGTCCCTCTTGTCGACCACCACCAAACCATCGGGTGAAGTCACTACCACTACGACTCGACTCTCCTTCATCATTACCACCCATCCACTTCGGCCGCTTGATGCCTTCTCCAACATTTTGAAACCATTTCGGCGGCGAGATCGTGTCCATGGTGTTCTTCACCCGATGACCAAATGCCTCTAAGAAGTTCTCGTCTTCGGGTTCCACTTCTCGTCGCTGTTGACTACCAACGCTGGGTCTAGATGCAGCGGACTGGCCAAATGTTCGATGCCTCTCATCTGGAGGTACGACCAAAGTTGGTGCAATCCGGTTGTTAGGGTTGTTGGGAACATGACTTCTACCCGCGCCAGAAGCTCCAAGTCGTCCTAGAGAAGAGTGTCCCTGTAGCTCTCGCTCTATCAAATCTCTTCCCTCCCTCCAAGAACCAGTGCCGTACCCAGATTCGTTCTCTTCATCGTCGTCATCAATAACTCCTCCAAATCCGACGCAATTCTTCACTTTTCCATAGAGATTGAAAAGAGTTGCGCAGACCGGCACCAAAATAAAGGTCGGGAAAAGCCAATCGAACCATTCTCCTAAACGCGTGAATTTGATATATTGGCCCAGGAATTCGTAGAAAACCGTTGTGTTATAAGTGTCCGGTGAGAGGAATGTCAAAAAGTTGAACGCTAACGGCACAGAGAGCTTCGCAACTTGCATTGCATACCACATGGCGCTTTCGCCATGAGTATTTCTCCTTACTAAAGCCCGGCCCCGCCACACTTTCACCTCAGCCAGAGATGTGAGCGCTGCTGCGCACATATAAAGTATCCAGCAGGATGCAATAACTTGTCCGGCAAAGCCAATCTGGCCACGTTCGCTGTCAGGGTGATGAATTACAGTAACGGCGATAATCGAGAACAAGGGGTTTATCGACTTGACAACTTCTGACCAGACGATACAAAAAGATGCCAAGGAAAAGAACACCCCCATGAACATTCTGAAGTACGGGACAAAGTAGTACTTGTATAGATATCGTGTATAAGGGGTGAAGAGGGTGATTTTTTCCCAGAGGGAGGAACCCTGTGATGCCTGACCAATTTCAATGCGCCTGGACGCCGCGGAGTCGAGGACCGCTTGTGTGTCCGCGGCATCTTGTAACAGACGATCCCACTCATCTAGGTAGCGTGAACGGCTGTGCCGAGCCCTTGTGAGCTTCCTGCTGAGGTCTGCCAAATATCGCTCAGTAATAACATTTGGCACAGTGATTTCAGGAGTAGACATCCTTCGAGTCAGAGTTCGAGGCTGCGATTCAGGAAGGTGCGATTCATCAGCGAGCTCTTCGATCCAATCCCTGAACTCTTTGGCAGAACCAGTCTTCCTTTGTGCCAAAGCAGCGACTTGCGCTTCTAAATCTTCAAGGTTGTGGATCGCATCTTCCATCTTCTCGTGTACTTTTGGGGCATTTCCCTGTATCCTTTTCAGTTTCCCACTAATGCTCGCACTTCTGTACAGGCGTCTGGGTATTGCAACCAACCCATGACCCATGAGGTAAATGGCAAGCATCAGACCCCAGCAGTAAGCCAGAGCCATTATCAAAGCCTTGAAAGACGTTGGCGAGGCACCCTGAGTTATGAAGAAATATATTAGTCCGAGGATCCCGGCTCCCAGGACAATGGCTTGATATTGAGCATTCGAGCGCAAAGAGTAGATCAGGCGGCTTCTCGGCTCTCGATAGCCAGCATCCGCATACTCGGCCAGGATAGGGAGGATGAACCTATAGAGTGTTAGATACAAAAAAAGATATCTCAAGCCCAGCAAAGTACCAAGTTAAGGAGAAGGTCAGCCAGTAACTTATCCTCCAAGACACCAAGAGCACCCGATCCGGAAGCCAAATCCCTCTGCTGCCTGCATCTTGATCCCTTGCGCTGGATGCAAGATCTATGGGCACAAGTAATATGATACTTGCTGGCAATCCAAGGGCAAAGAAGATGGGGACGAGGAGGTATGCTGGCGTGGTCCGGAGAGGGAGGTAGTGTCGCAAAACCAGCAAAACGCCCAAGCTGATCACCAGCAGGGCAACGACCGAGAAGATCTCGGAGCCGACTGGCGAAGAGACTGCTGTAATCATCGTGAGGCTGGTACGGTGAGTTTGTCCATCGGATTCGACGTTTCGGTTTTGCTTATCGGTGGGTGAGGTTGTCCGTCGAGGAATGGCCGATCCGGCCGCGAAGCCGAAAGTGACGCAGCCTGACACCTCAAACCCGCATCCAAACCGTGCTGGTGGTGCGATCCTGTCAAACAAAGCAAACACCCCGCTGCTCATCAACAAATTATGGCCGACATCACCAGCAATCAGTCCGGCTTCCCGTTGGAGCAAGCAGCCATTCTGCAAGATCTCGCCCGTAATGGAGCTGCTGATGGAGCAAACATTTATGGTTATCCGGATATGGGTTCTAATATGCAGTCAAATGGTGCAAATCCCAGCCAGGAATATTCATTCTCTGATGCTTACCCCATCGCAGGGCTGCCCAACAGCTATCAGGACATGGACGACGGCACTGCGTTGCTAGAGAGTCTCGCTGCATTCGAGCATCCATGTACCAACGATGCCCGCACTTCCGTGTCCAACTCCAATGATCATTTCGCGAGTCTGTTACAGGCCGCTGCCACCGCTGAAGGAGCAGAGATAGCCCATGCGGAGGCTTCCTCTGAGCAACACAATGCAGGGCACATTGAAGTAGCAGATGACTACGGTTTCTTTAAGAGGACTTTCCCCCCAGAGCCTAGGACAAAGCGCAATCGTAGGGGGCGCGATATTGAGGGTATTGAACCAAGTGCTGAGAGTGAGGATGGCTGTGGTTATGGCCTCGTACCCAACAAGCGGCGGAATAAGACACGATCTCCAGAATCGCCAGGCCAGTTGGCTCGAGAAAGGGAGATCTGGGGACCAGAAGAGGACGAGGATAAAACTGATAATGAGGTCTCGGTTGCAGACGATACTTTCCAACAAACTCCACTCAGCACTGCAGAAGCAAGAGCGCTTGGTGTACACTCGGCAGCAGCGTTATTCAGACGTGCATCAAAAGCGTCGGAGAAATACGCACGTATGTTAAATCCTTCATTTTTGTACGGAATGAA
>Ga0302325_10030102_pt1 | contig 11201 bp, 10 predicted proteins | sample Palsa_T0_2_FD_201948 | JGI IMG/M metagenome (GOLD analysis project Ga0302325, IMG submission 201948) | Peat permafrost microbial communities from Stordalen Mire near Abisko, Sweden - Palsa_T0_2 | ecosystem: Environmental > Terrestrial > Soil > Palsa > Peat permafrost | place: Sweden: Abisko...
CACTCCTCGCACCACGCCACTAGAACGACCACGCCACTAGATCGACACCGCCACTAGATCGACACCGCCACTATTTCCCGCCGATACGTACCCGCAACTTCATCGGGGTGGCGCCGAACTCGAACTTCTCGCGCAATCCCCGCTCGATGTAGCGGATGTAGGTCTGGGGCAGGCGCCCGTTGGTGAAGAGGGTGAAGGTCGGCGGGTCGATGGCCCCCTGCACGATGTAGCGGATTTTCGACCGCGGCGCCGATTGGCGAAGTTGCAACTCCTGCACGGCCCGGTTGAGCGATCCGGTGGGCACCCGCTGATGGTACGACTCCACCGATTCCCGCAGGGCGGGGAGGATGCGGTGCACCCCTTTGCCCGAGCGGGCCGACAGTTTGAGGACCGGGGCCGAGCCCAAGAAGGCCAAGCGGTCCGAGACACCGGCCAGCACATCGTCGCGGTCATCCACCCCGATCAGGTCCCACTTGTTGAGCACCACGATGGCGGGACAGCCCGAGACCCCGATGCGCTCGGCCAGGCGCTGGTCCTGGTGGGAGGCGCCGATGGTGGCGTCGATGACCAGCATGGCGATGTCGGCCCGTTCCAGCGCCCGCAGGGCCCGCAGCACGGAGTGGTGCTCAGTGCCCCGTTCGGTGCGCGACGGTCGGCGCAGACCGGCCGTATCGATGAAGCAGACGGGACCATCGGGAGTGTCGACCACCGTGTCGATGGCGTCACGGGTGGTCCCGGGCATGTCGTGAACTACTGAGCGTTCCTCACCCAGCAGCTTGTTGAAGAGGGTCGACTTGCCGACATTGGGACGGCCGATGATGGCCACGCGGGGTGTGCCCCCGGGGCCGGTCCGGGCCGCGGCTTCGGCGGCCGCCTCCTGCTCTTCGGTCGGCAGGGGCGGGGGCAACAGGTCGACCACGGCGTCGAGGAGGTCACCGGTGCCCCGGCCGTGCAGGGCGCTGACCGGGAAGGGATCGCCCACCCCGAGAGAAACGAACTCCCAGGCGGCGGACTCCCGATTGGTGTCATCGACCTTGTTGACCACCAGGCGCACCGGCGGGCCGGCCTTGCGGATGACCTTGGCGGCGGCCATGTCCTCATCGGTGATGCCCGTGGTGACATCGACCACCAGGAGGACCACATCGGCTGCGGCCAGAGCCAGCTCGGCCTGCTCGCTCACCTTGGCGTCGAGGGAATTGCCGCCGGCCAACCAACCGCCGGTGTCCATGATGGAGAACGGCACGCCGACCCACTCCGCCGTCAGCACCTTGCGGTCACGGGTCACGCCCGGCTCCTCTTCCACCACAGCGGCCCGCTCGCCCACAATGCGGTTGACCAATGACGACTTGCCTACGTTGGGACGGCCGGCCACCACCACCATAGGCAGCCCGGCCTGGACGCCCTCACTCATGCCGTCGACCCGGTTCATGCCGCGCAGGCCGAGCGGAACGACGTGCCGTCAAGCGCGGTGCGCAGGGAGGCGCCATCGGTCGGCACCACTTCGACAGGACGGGGCAGGTCGGCCAGAGTCAGACCATCGAGGAAGCGTCCCGCGTTGAGGCAGGCGTCCGGCAACAGGTAACGGGGACCGTCGGGACTGGCGGCCAGCGAGCGGGCCAGGTCCTCACCGGTCAGCAGCCCGGCCACGCCGATGTTGCCGCCGAAGAAGTCGTTGGCGATCTCCTGCACCGCAATGTCGCGACGGGGATGGCCGGCCAGCAGCGGTCTGAGAATGCGGGCGCCGTAGGTGCTGGTCAACACCCGCACGGGACGGGCGTCCGAGGCACCGGGACCGCGCACCGGTCCAGCGGGCACCCGAACGGCCCGGTACCCCTCGGCCGGAGCCGAGTCGACCGAGGCGAAGAAACCGTGCCGCACGCCCCCCGGCCCGCCAGCAGACGGCCGTTGGAAGGAGTCGATAAAAGCCCGGGCCATGCCGATGCCATTCTCGTGTTGCGGGAATTCGTCATAAGCCCGCGCCGACGGGAACGGGCGCCCGGCCAACAAGAAGTACTCGTCGGCCGCGTAGACCAACCGGCGCCCGAGCACCCGCCCATAGATCTTCTGCCATTCGGCCACGGTGTCGACGACGAAGGCCGCCTCCGAAGCCGTGTGGTCGCGCATCTCGGCCTCATTGGAGAATTGGCTGATCCCGAGCGGGACCACACCCACCGTGGCCAACTTCGGGTAACGATCGAGAACGCCGGCCAGGGTGTCCTCCAGCGCGGCGCCGTCGTTGATGCCCGGGCAGACCACCACCTGGCCGTGCACCTCAATGCCGCCGTCGAGCAGGACGCTGAGCCAGCGCAGGCTGGTCGCCCCCTTCGGGTTGCGCAACATGGAGGCCCGGAGCTCGGGGTCGGTGCTGTGGATGGAGACGAAGAGGGGGCCGAGGCGCTCGGTGAGGATACGTTCGGCATCGAGCTCGGTGAAGCGGGTGAGGGTGGTGAAGTTCCCGTAGAGGAAGGAGAGCCGGTAATCGTCGTCCTTCAGATAGAGCGAGCGGCGCATCCCCTTGGGCAACTGGTAGATGAAGCAGAAGGCGCAGTGGTTGTCGCAGGTGCGGATGCGGTCGAAGACGGCCGAGGCCACCTCCACACCGAAGGGCTCGCCGGGTTCCTTGTCGATCTTGACCAGCCGCGGCAGGGCCGCCCCGGCGCGCCGGACCAAGACGGCGAGGTCGTCGGCGTCGCAGAGCTGCTGGAAATCGATGACGTCGCGCGGCTCCTGCCCGTTGAGGGAGAGGAGCTCATCACCCACGACCAGGCCGGCCCGGGCTGCCGGCGACGCCTCGGTGACCGAAGTCACCGTGGGAGCGGACATAACCCCAGGTTAGTGCCCTGGGGTGCGGTCCGGTTCTCAGACCATTTTCACCCGGTGGGCCACGGCGCCCCGGATCTGTCCGAGCGAGCGGGCGGCATCGACGGCGGGGATCTGCAGGCAGAGGCGCCAGAAGCTGCGCTGGCGCAGGGACGGGCGCTGCCACCACACGTAGGGGATGACCAGCAACAACGCCGGTCGGAAGCGCAGGCCGAGGAGGGCGCCCAGCACGGCGACCTTGAAGGCGGCATCCTCCTTGCGATAGGCCCACGGGCGCCAGAACGCCTCGGCGCGGAAGCCCGGGTGCACCGAGGCCAGACCGATGATGTTGCGTTCCAGCAGCCCGTTGCGCATGAACCAGCGGTAGCCGCGGCGTTCGACCGGATGCGTGACCACTGCTTCGGAGGCGAAGCCGCGGTCCCAGCCGGCATCGAGGGCTTTCCAGCCGGCCGCGGTGTCCTCGCCGAACCAGCCGATCGCCTCGTCGAATCCGCCGGTGGCCTCCATCACTTCACGCCGGTAGAAGATGTTGCACGATTCGAAGAACGGGGTCGGGTGATCAATGGTGTGGAAGACCTCCCAATTGGGCGCCCCATAGGCATGCTTGCGTTGATCAGCCAGGTTGGTCATGTGCGTACGGCCCTGAATGACCCCGGCCCCGGGTTGGGCCGTCAACGCGGCCAGACCCGCTTCGAGCCAGCCGGGCTCGGGCAGGCAGTCGTCATCGAGGAAGGCCAGGAGTGGGGCCTCGGCCTGGCGCCACCCGAGGTTGCGCGCCGCCGCCGGGCCGCCATTGACCGGAGTCCGCAATGGTCGCAGCCGGTACCGCAGGCCCGGGCCCAACTTCTCAATCACTGCAGCGGTGCCGTCGGTCGAGCAGTCGTCGACCACCACCACTTCGAAGCGATCGCTCGACAAGGTCTGCCCTTCCAGGGCCTGGAGGAGGCCGGGCAGCCGACCCGCCCGTCCATACGTCGGGAATATGACCGAGATCTCAGGCTTCTCGGGCTTCTCGGGCTTCTTCACGTCAGCGGCTACAGGACGAAGATGCCATGGGCCACGGAGCCTCGGAGGTGTCCGGCGACCCGGGCGGCATCGAGCACGGGCTTTTGCACGCAGAGGCGGAAGAAACTGGGATGGCGCACCGACGGGCGTTGCCACCACACATACGGCAGCACCAGGACCAGGGCGGGCCGGAAGCGCAGCCCGAGCAGGCCACCGACAACAGCCACGGCCAGGGCGGCGTCAGCCCGGCGGATGGCCCACGGTCGCCAGAACCCCGCTTGGCGGAAGCCGGGGTGCTTGGCCGCGCAATGCACCAGCCTGCTCTCCAGGTAGCCGTTCTTCACGTACCAGCGAAAGCCGCGCTGCTGCAGTTCGTGCTCGACGGCGGCCTCCGAGGAGAAGGCCCGGCCGAATCCCGCCTCAAGGACGCTCCAGCCGGCGGCGCAGTCTTCGCCGTAGTAGCGGATCTCCTCATCGAATCCGCCGGTGGTCTCCAGAACCTGGCGGGGGAAGAAGAGGTTGCATCCCTCGAAATAGGCGGTCGGCCCCTCAATGATCCGCCAGAGGTACCACCCGCGCAGCGTGGTGACGTCCGTGCCCTCCGGGGCGGTTGTCCGGCCCTGGACCACGCCGATGCCGGGCTCGCTGGAAATGGCGGCCAGCCCGTGCTCCAACCAGCCCGGTGACGGAATGCAGTCGTCATCGATGAAGGCGACCACCGCTGAAGCGGCACTCTTCCATCCCAGGTTGCGGGCCGCCGCCGGTCCGTCGTTGACCGGGGTACGCAGGACCCGCAGCTGATAGGGCATCGAGCCGGCCAGGCGCTCGACGATCTCCGTGGTGTCGTCGGTCGAACAGTCGTCGACCACCACGACCTCGAAGCGGTCGCTCGACAGGGTCTGTTCCGCCAGGCTCGACAGGAGCAGGGGCAGCTGGGCCCCACGTTGAAACGTGGGGATGACGACAGAGATCTCCAACGTCATGTGGGGAGCGTCACCAGCGGCAATTTACATCACCCCCGGGACCAGCCCGCCAAAGCAGGTCGATCGAGTGCCATTAGCGTGGTCGCGGTGTCCGACGTCGAACGTGTGCTGCTGGCCGAGCCCCGAGGGTTCTGTGCCGGGGTGGAGAAGGCGATCAAAGCCCTGGCCTGGATGGTCCGGGTCTTCGAGCCGCCCGTCTACTGCTACCACGAGATCGTGCACAACCGTCATGTGGTCGATCGCTTCCGCGACCAGGGCGTGATCTTCGTCGATGATGTGAGCGAGGTGCCTCCCGGAGCGCCGCTGATGCTCAGCGCCCATGGATCCGCCCCCGACGTGGTGGACGCCGCCCGGGCTCAGGGCGGCGTGGTGGTCGATGCGGTGTGCCCCCTGGTGACCAAGGTCCACCATGAGCTCAAAGTGCGAAGCCGCAAGGGGTACACCGTCTTGTATGTGGGCCACGCCGGGCACGAGGAAGCCGTCGGGACCATGGCGGTGGCGCCCGAGTCGGTGCGCCTGGTGCAGCATGAGGAGGACCTGGACGCGCTGGAAGGCCTGGGGCAGCTGGGCGGTGCGGCGGCCCCGGTGGCCCTGCTGGCCCAGACCACGCTCAGCCACGATGAGTGGCGCGGCCTCATGGAGTCCGCCCGCCGCCGCTTCCCCGACCTGTGGATGCCCAACCGCAGTGATCTGTGCTTCGCCACCACCAACCGTCAGGCCGCGCTGAAGGCCATCGCCAGCGAGGCCGATGCCGTGGTGGTGATCGGCTCGGCCAATTCTTCCAACACGGTGGCGCTGCAAACGGTGGCGCTCGCCTCGGGCTGCCCCCGGGTGTTGCGGATCAACGAAGCGGACGAGCTGCCCGACGACATGACGGGCACGGTGGGGGTCACGGCCGGCGCCTCGGCACCCGAGGCCCTGGTCGAAGAGGTGATCGCCCGCCTGGCCCCCCGCCTCGGCGTCAAGGAGGTCACGGTGACCACCGAGGACGAATACTTCCCCCCTCCCCCCGAATTACGCGAACTCTTGAGGGCCGTCGGGGGCACGCTGGGCTTCCTGGCGGGCCGCCCCGGTACCCATCGAACCGATCCGGCGGCCGAGGACCGGGCTGTCTCCGCCGCCGATGTCCTTCATATGTTGGCCTCCTGAGGGGGTTAAGTGCGATGATGATCAGGTGACTTTTACCCGCATGGATGAGTCGACCGCCGCCCAGTGGCAGGACATTGTGGTCGAGACAATGGAACATCAGCCCCGGGTGGCCGACCGGGTGCTGGGCCTGCTGGCCTCCCTGGAAGAGATCACCGACGGCTTTGCCGTGGACCAGCTCGTCCACTCGCTGCAGACGGCCACCCGGGCCGAGGAGGCGGGAGCGTCGACCGAGGTGGTCGTGGCGTCCCTCTGCCATGACATCGGCAAGGCGGTCTCGGTCATGAACCACCCCCGCATCGCGGCGGAGATCCTGCGGCCGTACGTCAGCGACGACACCTTCCACATGATTCTGGCCCATCAGGACTTTCAGGGCCGGCACTACTACGAGTACCTGAACCAGGATCCCAACGCCCGGGATCAGTACGTGGGCCAGACCTGGTACGCCCTGGCCGAGCAGTTCGCCGACGACTGGGACCAGACCAGCTTCGACCCGGAGTACCCGACGAAACCTCTCTCGCACTTCGAACCGATGGTGCGCGAGGTCTTCGGTTCCCTCTACGCACATTGAACCAGCCGAGCACCGCCGCACCCAGCGCCAGCATCCACACCGATCCGGAGAAGGCCCGGAGAGTTATCGCCCAGTCGCGCTTGGCCTTCGACCAGCGCTATCCCGAACACAAACTGTCCCCCGCCGTGGGCTTGATCTGCGCGTTCGAAGAAGAGGCCAACATCGGCGCTGTCTTGGCCGCCATGCCCGCCGAAGCGTGCGGCCTGGCGGTCACCTCGCTGGTCATTGTCGACGGCGGATCAGACGACACCGATCGGGTCGCCCTCGACTCGGGGGCCATGACCTTCGTGCTGTCGGAGAATCTCGGGCACGGCTATGCGTTGCGCGTGGGGTACGCCCTGTCCATTGAGCTCGGTGCCCAGTTCGTCGTCACGCTCGATGCCGACGGTCAGAACGACCCCGTCGAGATCCCGACCATGCTGCAACCGCTCGTCGACGACACGGCCGACTTCGTGGTGGCCTCGCGCCGCCTGGGGCGCGACACCACCACCGATCGATTCCGCAAGGCGGGAGTGCTGTTCTTTTCCTCCATCATCAGCGTCCTCGGGGGGACCAAGCTGACCGACTCATCCAACGGGTACCGCGCCCTGCGGGTCACCATGCTCGAGGATGTCTCCCACCGGCTCACCCAATCGCAATACCAGACGGCCGAGCTGTTGATCACCTGCATGAAGCGTGGTTGGCGGGTCACCGAACGACCGACGGTGTGGTTGCCCCGGGCCTCGGGCACCACGAAAAAGGGGAAGAACTACCTCTTCGGATTGCGCTACGCGCGCGTGGTGGTGGCTACCTGGTGGCGCGAGCGCAACGACGTGAGCCACCCCTCACCCGCCGCGAGCACCGCGTAGGTCGGCCGAGCTGGCCGGTCAGCAGTACCGTCCGGTCAGTAGGACAGGACGATGTACCCGCCGGGGACATCGAACACCGTGACGATGACGTGCTTCTTGGTGACCGCCACCGGCGCCACGTGTTCGGAGTTCAAGCTGTAGGGGATCTCCAGGTATATCCCTGGCTTGCTTCCGACGGCCACTGTTATGTCATGCGGTCCGATTTTGAGGAGGGGGGCGGTCGCTCCGGCCGGGCTGGACGCCAGAAGCACACTGGCAACTGAAGCGGTGGCGGCGACGGACACTGATGCGACAATGGCGGTGAGTTTGTGCATGGGCCCAACCTAACAGCATGGGGGTTGCCGACAACGTGGGCACCGGGCCCCGTGACGGAACTGTGAACTCAATAGCGGCCGGTCTTGGCCTTCGCCTCGTCATAGACGCCTTGCAACTTCCCCACCAGATCCTCGGTGGCCGCGTGGACTGAAGAGCGCGAGACCCGGCCTCCCCCGGTGCGAGCCGGGGGGGCGATGGCGGGGCCGATCACCACCTGCATGGTGAAGGGCTTGGGGATGGCGCTGCCCTTGGGCATGGCCAGGTCGGAGCCCCCGATGCCGATGGGCACGATGGGCGCGCCGGTACGGGCCGAGAGGAAGGCCGCACCTTCCATAAGGTCAGCAATGACCGCACCCTGACGGCGGGTGCCCTCGGGAAAGAGCACCAGGCACTCGCCGCGTCGGAGCACCTCCTCGGCCCGCTGGAGTGCTTCGCGGTCGGCCGACTCCCGGTGCACGGGGAAGGCCCCCACGTACAGCAGCAGGCGGCCCAACCATTTGTTCTTCCACATGGAGTCCTTGGTCATGAAGAAGAGCTTGCGCTTGGTGCAAAAAGCGGTGAAGGCGAAGTCGGCGAACGACCGGTGGACCGGGGCCAGGATCACCGGTCCAGTAATGGGGACGTATTCCCGACCCACCACCTGGGGGCGGAACCACAGGCGCATCAGCAGGCTGAACGCGCCCCGCAGCATCCGGTAACCCACGGTCCGCTTGGGCTCGATGGCGAATTCCTGATGACGCCCCGGGGCAGGAGCACCTATAACCACGACAAGACCTCCTCGACCACATCGTGCACGCTACGCCCAGTCGTATCGAGCAGGCGGGCATCGGCGGCTTCGACCAATGGCGAGGCGATGCGGGTCGAGTCGATCCGGTCCCGCCGGGCCACTCCGGCCGCTGACTCGTCATGGCGCCGCCGGGCCCGTTCCTCTGGGGACGCCGTCAGGTACACCTTGAGCGCGGCGTCGGGAAACACCACGCTGCCGATGTCGCGTCCCTCCACCACTCCCCCGCCGTGGGCGAGCGACCAGGCCCGTTGGCGCGTGACAAGGTGGGCCCGCACCCCCGGATTGGCCGCCACCACCGAGACCGCCTGACCCACCTCGGCCGAGCGGATGACACCGGTCACATCCATGCCGTTGATGACCACCCGCGGTCCCACCTCAATATCGGCGTCAGCGGCCAGAGCGGCCACCGCCTCATGATCGTCGGGCGCCAGGCCCCGCGAGAGGGCCAGTGCGGCGACGGCGCGGTACATCGCACCGGTGTCCAGCCGTTCCAACCCCAAATGCTGGGCCACGGCCTTGGACACAGTGGATTTGCCCGCTCCAGCCGGTCCGTCAATGGCGATGATCAGTGCACGAGCGGACGCCGGGTTGTCTTCCCCGGTGAGCGAACGTAGATGGGTGGAAAAGGCCGGGTAACTGGTAGCCACTGCGCCGAATCCGCTGATCATGCTGCGTTCCCCCACGGGGGCGGCGAGGGCCGCCACGGCCGCGGCCATGGCCATCCGGTGGTCGCCCTGGCTGTCGAAGCGGGCCCCGTGCAGGTGCCGGTCCGGGCCGACGCCGGTAATCGACAAGGTGTCGCCCGCCACGCTGGCCGTGGCTCCGAATGCCGTGACCATCGCCACTACGGCGGCCAGCCGATCCACTTCCTTGACCCGGAGTTCGCCCACATCGGTGAACACCGTCACCCCAGTGGCCACCGACGCGGCCACGGCCAAGGCGGGCACTTCGTCGAGCGAGGGAATCTCTGCGGCCGACACCACGGTGCCGACGAGCGGGCCATACTGGGCGTTGATGGTGCATGTGGCAGTGCCTCTGCCCTCCGCACTGTCGGGGGTCACGACCACGTGGGCGCCCATGCGCTGCAACACCGTGACGAAACCGAGACGGGCCGGACCGTCATAGACCTCGGTGATCTCCACCACACTGCCGGGGACCACACATCCGGCCACGGCAAAGAAGGCGGAAGCCGAAGGATCAGCGGGCACCGTGCGATCAACGGCCCGCACGTCCGATGGCCCTACAGAGACAACCCGCCCTTCACCCCAGGGTGTGACGGTCACCGTGACTCCGGCTTCCGACAGCATCTCCTCGGTGTGGGTGCGGGTGGTGACCGCCTCGCGGACCACCGTCGTACCTTCGGCCGACAGCCCGGCCAACAAAATGGCGGACTTCACTTGCGCGCTGGCCACCTGGCTGGTCCAGTCGATTCCCTTCAAGCGCCCGCCCCGGACCCGGAGGGGAGGCAGGCACCGATCACCCGAGCCGCTGATGTCGGCGCCCATCTGCCCGAGGGGCTCAGCGATCCTGTCCATCGGACGTTGGGAGAGCGACGCATCGCCTACCAACTCGACGTCCCAGGGAAACCCGGCCACCAGACCGGCCAGCAGGCGCATGGACGTGCCCGAATTCCCGCAATCGATCGGAGCGCTCGGTTGGCGCAACCGGCTGCGCCCGCCATGCACCACCACGCTGCCGTCATCCCGGCGCTCGACCTCCGCCCCCATGGCTTGCGCGGCGGCCATGGTGGCTCCTACGTCAGCCCCATCAGACAGGCCCCGGATGACTGAATCGCCCGCGGCCAGAGCACCCAGAATGACCGCTCGATGAGAAATCGACTTTTCACCCGGCGTCCGCACCACCCCGTGGCAGGCCTGAGCGCCGTCCACCACCAGAATCCGTGGCACCGCCGGTTCGCTCATGCCAACCTCGCCGCTCGGCACCGGTAGCCACGCGCCTCAACGGACTGGGCCAGGGTCTCCGCGTTGTCGGTATCGACCACCAGAATCAGCACCCCGCGGGGACCTTCGGCCGAGTGGGCAATCTCAATATCGTAAATGCTGATGCCGGCATCAGCCGCCAGCGAGGTGATCTCAGCCAGGACCCCGTGGCGGTCCGGTACCGGAATGCGGAGCTCGGAGAGGTCATCGGGTCGCACAATGCGGGCCGGCAAGTTACGGCGAGCCGCGCTGGCCCGTTGCAGGACGCCGAGGAGGGCGGCCCGGTCATGATCGGCCACGCGATCGCGCATGGCGGTGAGCTCGGACACCAAGACGTCCAAGGCGTCGACAATGGGCCCGGCGTTCTCGCTGCAGATGTCGGGCCAGATTCCCGGATGTCCGGCCGCCACTCTGGTCATGTCACGGAAGCCGCCGGCCGCCAAGCGGAGCAACGCGCCATCTTGCTCGGCGCCGGTCGCCGCGGCGTTCATGAGGGTGGCCGCCACCAGGTGCGGCACATGGGACACCACGGCAACCAGACGATCGTGGTCCTGGGGCGAGAGGACCAGCACGTCGGCCCCCAACTCCCCCACCACACCCCGCAGCCGCTCGAAGGCGGCCAGGTCAGTCTGGCTGGTCGGCGTCAAAACCCAGACAGCGCCATCGAAGAGGTCAGGGTCGGCCCCGCGCAGGCCCACCTGCTCGGAGCCCGCCATGGGGTGCCCACCGATGAACCAGGGATGATCGGCCCCATCGACGATGGCGGTCTTGACCCCACTGACGTCG
>Ga0302325_10030103_pt1 | contig 11201 bp, 8 predicted proteins | sample Palsa_T0_2_FD_201948 | JGI IMG/M metagenome (GOLD analysis project Ga0302325, IMG submission 201948) | Peat permafrost microbial communities from Stordalen Mire near Abisko, Sweden - Palsa_T0_2 | ecosystem: Environmental > Terrestrial > Soil > Palsa > Peat permafrost | place: Sweden: Abisko...
TATTCGCCGGCGACGTTCGAGTGTTTGGCCGCCTGAACCGCTTCCATCTGGCTTGCAACGACGATCAGGTGGCGGTTAGCGCCCACGAATTCGCGGGATTCCGCTTCCACACTCTCGTCCTTATCCTTTTCCGCGTGAAAGAAAACCTGCTCGCTGCCCATCTTGTCTTCATAACGAAGTTCATTGAAGTTCGAAGGCGTGCCCTGCATCGAACTTCTCGACTTCCACGTGCTGACGGTCTTATGATCCGGCAGCGTGTAGGGCGGCATCATGTCAGCGTTATAAACGCTGTTGGTGATGATGGGCTGGTCGGGATCGCCTTCGAGAAAATCGACAACCACCTCCTGGCCGATACGAGGAATCGTGATCCACCCCCAATTGCGGCCCGCCCAGTTGGTGCCGACGCGAACCCAGCAGGAAGAATCGGCGTCGTACTGTCCCTGGCGGTCCCAATGAAACTGGACCTTCACCCGGCCGTATTTATCGGTGAAAATCTCCTCGCCGCCGGGACCGACCACAACGGCTGTCTGACAACCGCGGATAAAGGGCCGGGGCGTCTTGCGAGTGGGCCGGTAAGGCAGTCCAAAGGGGATGCAGGTGAAATGGTTGCCATAGTGGGATTCGACGGAATTGGGGTCTGTCCGAAAGTCGCCTTCTTCCGCGGCATGGACGACGGAAACAAGTACGTACATGCCGTCCGCATTAAAGTGGCGGGTCAGAGTAAAGCGATGGCCGGCACTCATCTGGCGACAGTTGCCGGCCCCATGGATCAGCAGCATGGGGTTTTCAGTCTGCTGCATCCGGATCCCTACGGTGCGCTTGTTATCGTCGAAGATCTTCGGAATTTCCGAAGCCTGCGGACTGCCCGATTTATCGATGCCGTCGAAGCGTTGGGCGTAAAGGCCCGGGTGTTCATAAATCTCCAGATTGTCGTTGCCGGCGACCTTCAGTTTGTGCGTAACGGCGCCAACGTTGACGCTGTCCACCACAGTGCTCTGGACGTCCAGGTGTTTATGGGGAAGTTCGAAACAGTGGTCCCAGAGAGTGTACTTGCCGGAGCGGAAGTCCTGCACTTTTTGCCAGGAAGCGACGCGCTCTTCGGTGCGGCCGCCGCCGGAAAGCTCCTCATAAATAAGTTCGCTTTGATCGTTGATATCGGGGTGGGCGGAGGGAACGTTCGCCAAAACCAGTTTGTGATTGCCATTTGTGAATTCGAAGAAGTAGAAGATGCCTTCCTCTTCCATCAGGCGGGAGGCAAAGTGAAAATCGGATTCCTGATATTGAACGCAATAATCCCGGGGCTCGAATGTGCCCTGAATCATGTAGTCGGCATCGATGCCCGTGAGGACCTTCTTGAGAATATCGGGCACTGAGATCTGTTGGAAGATGCGGCTCTGGAAGTTTTGGGTAAGGAGCCAGAACTTGGGAACGACGGTCATGGAGTACCGCGTCATGGTCTGATCGCGGCCGCCCTGGGTGACGCGGATGCAGATTCCATCGAAGTCGCGCTCGGCACCGGCATCGTCGGGATTCCCATTGACGCCGAAGCTAATTTTCTGGCCCAGGAGCTTGTCGAACGTTACGTTCGCGGAGTTGGCGGCCAGGATTTCGAGCTCGAATTGGAAGAGTTCCGAGAGCGATTCGGTACCGCTAAAACCGGAGAGCAGGAGCGTATCCGGCCCTAGCGGGGTATTGAGGTACAAGAATCTTCCGGACGTTTCGTAGTTTGGCGTCATCCCCGTTGTCAGCTGCCTATCAGAGTATGCGTAAATTATAGGTGAAAAAGGCCATAGCTCCCGCGCACAGCATCATCCAGGTGGTGCGGCGACCGGATGCTGCCGTTTCAAATGTGGCTATTTGACTACAGTCGGTTCTACGAAATGGCCGTCGACCTCTTGGCCTGCGGAAGACAGCATTCGAACAGTGTGAGGCTCCTTCGCCTTCCATCCCATGAAGGTCGAAGTATTGACGGCTTCACCGTGGTTTTCAAAGTTCACGAAAATGCCTTCCTCCATATCAAGAATGCTGTATGCCTGACCGTCCATTCCGCCATCCCGTGCCACCCGATTAGCCGTTACCAGCAGGATAAATCGGCCGTCCGGCGACCAGCGATTCCGGTGATCGGGAAGGGGGAAGATCGCCGACCCTGGCTGTTCCTGGCGAAGATCCGTAACCTGAAAAAGAGATCCGCCGGAATCTCGAATTGACACAACGCGCCATGGAACGTCGTGGCCGTCGTATTTAATCCCTGTCATCGGGCGGGAAAAGATCAATGTGTACTGTCGGTTGGGACTGGGGAGTTCGAGCACGTTTTTATCCTGGCTGGAAGCTTTGTGTTGAAGCGTGAGCGCGCCGCAGAAGATCAGGACGAGGCCGAGCATAAGCCGGATGTTAAGAGCCTTTTGCCTTCGGCTTTGGCGGGTTGAAATAATTGTGAAGCCGTTTTGCGCGATTCGTGGCGTCATATGTGCGCCGGACGGCAAGATAATCCTTGAGGATTTGGGGCTCGTAGATCGCCCGCTGCTCGGGCGTCCAACTGTCTGGATTCTTTGGAGCTAGCGGGTTGTCTTTATAAAACTGTTTCACAGCTTTGGTGAAGTCGGGTTTCACATAGGCGGGGCGGTTTACCGATTGGTCGAGAGCGTCCGCCCGGGCTTCCAAATTGTGAACATAGCTGCTAAGAGGATGGCCGTTTACGTTGGTGCCGATCGCTGTCTTCAACCGATTCTGGAAATACTCAAGCATCAGTTTGATAAATGCCGGATCGCCGGCCGCGTCGTGGAGGGGCCTGAGCGCATTCTCCGCGGCTAAATGATTGTTTTTGTCCTTGGTATAGGCTCTCAATGCGCGCCCGGTTATGGGCTTCATGTTCGGCTGATTTGGATCCTTGTAGTAGATCGTCGCGTGCGCATCAAGGACGGTTTTTCCGCCCTTGGTCTTGATGGAATCGTGCTGTATTGTCAAGCCTTTGTCTGCGAAAAGCCGCTTGTAGGCTTCGGGATCTTTCTTTGCGAATTGTTCGATCAGTGCGGGCAGTTCGCCTTGACCATTCTTGTTTATGGTCACCTGTAGCCACCCTACAGAGGCGGTTTCACTGTCCTGCCCCTGAAGAGTATTGGTTCCGCCCTCGTTCTGTGAGACACCTATCAGCGTCCGAGCATCGTCGTTGGTGATGGTGCCTGCCTTCAAGGCGTCCTTCAGGGCGGGCTGATCCTGGAACGAGCCGGCCGTGTTCTTAAACACGACGCCTCCTCTCCAGTTCGGATCTTTTACGCCGCCTTTCAGTTTGCCGCCTTTGCCCCGTCCCTTGCCTTGACCGATCCCTTTCGCAAGGCCCGCAAGGGCGGAGAGTGGAAGTGTGGGGCCTGGGCAGTTGGCGGTAGTTGAATCGGTCTGTTGGTTGGTCGTGTCCTGATTGACCTGGTCAGGGCTGAGCGGGGTGTCTTGAGCGTCGAGTCCCCCGGTGAACAATTTATTCGTCACCGGCTGAAAAGTGATGGGTTTCGTGGTTATCTGTTCCGGCGGAACGTTGGGATCAGCCATTGATGGCCTCGCTATCCTGCGCGACCTCTATGGCGTAGTCGAGCAACGCGGAAGCGCGCTCGTCGGCGGTGTCGTCGCACTGTAGAATCTGACGGGCTTCCGGGAAGTCGGGATCTCTTTCGAAGTCCGGGCCCAGGATGAAGGACGTGTCAATGAAGCAGGTCGATTGGCGCTCGGTGCTCAGATTGTAGCGCCGCCCTGCCTGAACGCAAACGCGGATACGCAGGCGAAGTTCGTCATCGCTGAACATCTCCGTATAGCGGTGCAAGTTTTCGCGGAGGTGGCGGATGATCCGTTCTTCGAAGATGGAACTGACCATCTGCTGGAACGCGGATACATGAGCTGCACTCATCTCGAACATCAGCCGCGTCTCCTGGGGCGAAATAGAGTGACATTGTCGCCGCCCGTCTCCCCCACCGCGTAGGCCCGCACAGGGCCGAAGAAGGTCTCAAGCTCCGACGGCGTCGAAGAATCGAGAAAGGTTCGCAGGACTCGCGGGTCGTAGAAGCGGAAGAAGACTTCGCTTCGGTCCGGCAGGCGGACGGTCAGAAAGTGGCGCAGATGGGTGCGCAGAGCCTCATGGCCGCTATCGCAATACACGAAGATTCCCCAGGGCCGGTCCCAGATTCGCTCGGCGATCCATTCGATCAGTTCGCTATCGAGAACTACCAGATAAGGCGCGATGTGCGCGTAATCCTTTTCGGCGGAGCCCCGATAAAGGGACACAGAACGAGGGCCCAGCCTGTTGCACTTCTGCAGCACCTCGGGCTGTTTGCAGGCGTCGAGAACGGCGTACAGAGACCCTGAACGCGAGAGCCGGCTGAACTGTTCCAAAGAAGCGGGCGTGGACAGAACTTCCGGGCTCATTGGCTGCCGCTGCACGGACACTTTTGCGCAAACGGAGCTCCCGTGTCTTGAGCATCTCCCATGGCGCCGCTTTGGGGGCCCGATCCCACGTCGCCGATCAATACAGTAAAGCAGCCGAGCGCAATCTTGCCGCCATGGTCCGTCATGTCGTTCATACGGGCAGCCAGTTCGCCGCCGATTTTTACAGTCGGGGAGCCCAGGAGAATCGGGTCCAGACCATCCCCCACGCAAACGCACAGATCGGTGACGCGGGCGGATATCAACCCGCCGATCTTGACGGTAGGTTCCCCAGGCGATTTGATCGGTCCGCCCACGTGTGGGATCGGTCCGTTCCAGAGCGGACATTCGTGCATATCGGTAAGGCGTGCGGCTGGGGGCATAGGTTCAAGATCCTGATCCGTCGCCCACGTCATCGCCATATGCGGGCGGTCCGTTGAGTTTGTCGAAACAAGAGCCGTCGTCGGCGACGTCCGGCGGATCCGGGTCGACGGCTTGATCCGGATCATCGGGATCATCTGGATCATCCGGATCATCTGGATCATCCGGGTCGTCCGGGCTGGCGTCATCCCCAGTACCGGCCGAACCTCCGCTGTTGATCAGTACCATGGAGCCCATTATGGTTACGCCGGATGAGCTGATATCTACGAAGTTGCCACCTACCTTTATCGTGAGTTGAGTACCGGCCTCTAGAATGAGCTTTGTACCAGCTTTGACGTGGATCTGTTGGGAACCCTCACTGAGCCAATCGTCTTGGATCTTGACCTGGCATTTGCCCTGAATCTTCAGCGATACATCGCCTTGGACGGAGGTCTTTTGATCGCCCTGGACGGCGAGAGATTGGTCGCCTGTGACGGAGATCTTCTGATCGCCAGTGACGGAGAGGTTGTCGTCTCCGGTTATGGAGGCCTTGGAATCGCCAGTTACCGAGAAGCTGAAATCGCCGTCGAGCGATTCCTTGCGGTCGCCGCTGACATTGAGCGACATATCGCCACTGATCTTTTCTTTATGGTCTTTGCCAATCTGAATGTTGGTGTCGCCGCCGATTTTGACTTTGTTGTCGCCATCGACCATGCGGTTATGGTCTTTATCCATATGCTCCAGAAGATCGTCTTCGTGGTGCATGTGGGTTTCTTTGTCGATTTCGACGTGGAGTTCGCCGTCGACATGGGAGTGCTTGTCTCCTTCGACGTGCTCCTTTTGGTCTTGTTTGACGATCAGGTGCCGGTTAGCGCCTACCCATTCGCGGGATTCCTGTTTGGAGCGCTCATCCTTATCCCGTTCCGCGTGGAAGTAGACTTGCTCCAAGCCGATTTTGTCTTCATAGCGCAGTTCGTTGTAGTTCGAGGGCGTGCCCTGGAGCGTGCTGCGCGATTTCCATGTGCTCACCGTCTTGTGCTCGGGCAGGATGTACGGCGGCATCATGTCGGCGTTGTAGACGCTGTTGGTGATGATGGGCTGATCGGGGTCGCCTTCGAGGAAGTCGACTACTACCTCCTGACCGATGCGCGGGATGGTGATCCAACCCCAGTTCCGTCCGGCCCAGTTGGTGCCGACACGGATCCAACACGAGGAATCGCTGTCGTAGTCCCCTTGACGATCCCAATGAAACTGGACTTTGACGCGGCCGTACTTATCCGTGAAGATCTCTTCTCCCGCTGGACCGACCACGACCGCGGTCTGGCAGCCTCGAATGAAAGGCCGTATCGTCTTACGGAGAGGACGGTATGCCAGCCCAAACGGGATGCAGGTGAAGTGGTTGCCGTAGTGCGTTTCGACGGAGTTGGGATCGGTGCGGAAGTCGCCTTCTTCTGCGGAATGAGTGACCGAAACCACCACATAGAGTCCATCGGCATTGAAGTGCCGCGTGAGCGTGAACTTGTGTCCCGCAGAAAGTTGGCGGCAGTTGCTGGAGCCTTCAATCAGCACCATGGGATATTCGGTTTGTTGCATCCGAATCCCGACCGTGCGCTTGTTATCTTCGAAAATTTTCTGGATCTCGGCCGGCTGCGGGTTGCCCGATTTATCGATGCCATCGAAGCGCTGGGCATAGAGGCCGGGGTGCTCATAGATCTCCAGATCATCGTTGCCGCCCACCTTGAGTTTGTGGGTGACGGTGCCGACCGGCACGGAATCAACGACAGTGCTCTGGGCTTCCAGATGCTTGTGCGGAAGCTCGAAACAATGGTCCCAAAGCGTGTATTTGCCCGAGCGAAGGTTCTGAAATTTTTGCCAGGAAGAGATGCGCTCTTCCGAGCGGATGCCGCCCGTGAGCTCTTCGTAGATCAACGTGCTTTCGTCATCGATATCCGGATGATAGGCGGGAGCATTAGCAAGGATCAGCTTATGGCTGCCGCTGGAAAACTCGAAGAAGTAGAAAATGCCTTCCTCTTCCATCAAGCGCGAAGCGAAATGGAAATCGGACTCCTGGTATTGGACGCAATAATCGCGCGGCTCGAAAGTGCCCTGGAAGTAATACTCGACATCCAGGCCATCGAGGACGGTCTGCAGGATATCCGGCACGTTGACGTGTTGAAAAATGCGGCTCTGGAAGTTCTGGGTCAGGAGCCAAAACTTAGGGACGACGCTGAGCGTGTAGCGGGTGAAGTTCTGGTCGCGGCCTCCTTGCGAGACCGCGTTACAGATGCCGTCAAAATCGCGCGGATAGGCCGCGTCGTTGGGCAGCACGTTGATCCCGAAGCCTATGGGCTGGCCGAGGAACGTCTCAAAGGGAACGTTCAGACGGTTATCGGCAAGCAGTTCCAATTGGAAATGGAAGAGCTCTGAAATGGATTCGGTGCCGCTGAAGCCGGAGAGCAAAATCGTGTCCTGCCCCAACGGGGTATTGAGGTAGAGAAAGCGATTTCCGGTGATATAGGTCGGTGTCATATCACGGTCTTCTCCTCTAGCCTATTAAGCGTAAACGAAATTGGAATCGGGCCCTATGGAGACGGTAATCGTCTCCATTTTTTCGCCGGCGGCCATCTTGCCGAGAATCTGTTTGGAGATTTCGGGCAGCAGGGTATTGGTGAGGATGTTGTCGACGTTGCGGGCGCCGCTCTCCACTTCCGTACAGCGGTTGGCGACTTCCTGGATGAGAGCGTCCTCGAAGGCCAGCTTCACCTTGTGCGTCTCATGCAGACGGCGGACGATCTTGGCAAGCTTGAGGCGGATGATCTGTTTCAGCGCCTCGTCGCGCACGGGGAAGAAGGGAATGATCACCATGCGGCCGAGGAACGCGGGTTTGAAGATCTTGTTGAGTTCGGGCTTGAGAGCCTTGACCAAGGCCTCGGGTCCGGGCGCGGTTTCGGGATCGAGCATGAGCTTCATGAGCGTATCCGTACCGGCGTTGGAGGTCAGGATGATGATCGTGTTTTTGAAATCGATTTCTCGGCCTTCGCCGTCTTCCATCCGGCCTTTGTCGAAGACCTGGAAGAAGAGTTCGAGCACGTCGGGGTGAGCCTTCTCCACTTCGTCCAGCAGCACAACGGAATAGGGGCGGCGGCGCACGGCTTCGGTGAGGACTCCGCCTTCGCCATAGCCGACGTATCCGGGAGGCGAGCCCTTGAGAGTGGAGACGGTGTGGGCTTCCTGGAACTCCGACATGTTGATGGTGATCACGTTGCGCTCGCCGCCATAGAGAAGATCGGCCAGAGCAAGAGCGGTCTCCGTCTTACCGACGCCGCTGGGCCCAACGAGCATAAATACGCCGACGGGCTTATTCGGATCTTCGAGGCTGGCGCGATGCGTGCGGATGCGCTGAGAAATGCCTTCCAGCGCGTGAGTCTGGCCGATGACGCGGGCGCCGAGATGATCTTCGAGATGCAGAGCGATGGAGATATCGTCCTTGAGCATTTTGCCCACGGGAATGCCGGTCCAGGCGGAGATGACTTCGCCGATGATGGTGGCGTTGACGCAGACCTGGATGAGCGGTTTCTCGCCTTGCAGCTCGTCGAGCTTGGTGTTGAGCTTCGCGAGATCGGCGCGGAGGGCGTCGGCGTCCTTGGGGTTCTCTTCGATTTTGCTGCGCAGATCGCGGATGCTCATCACCAGTTCTTTCTCGGAATCGAACTGTTTCTTGAGAGTGGCGAGCTTCTCTTCGGCCCGAACCTTCGAAGCGCCGATGGATTCGAGGCGCTCATTGTGATCCGCGCCGACAGCTACTTCACGGCGAAGAACACGGTCCTGCACGATGAGGTCTTCGATGTGCCGCGTGGTGTCTTCGATCGAAGCCGGAACCGCGTTCTGGGAGAGCGAGAGGCGCGCGCAGGCCGTATCCAGCACGCTAACAGCCTTGTCGGGAAGCTGGCGCCCGGCGAGATAACGATGAGAAAGACGGACGGCCGCGTTGACGCCTTCATCGAGGATGCGAACGTTGTGATGCTTCTCGAGAGAGGCAACGATACCGCGCAGCATCACCATGCAGTTGGCTTCATCCGGCTCTTCGACTTTAACGACCTGGAAGCGGCGGGCGAGGGCAGCATCCTTCTCGAAGAACTTCTTGTATTCGGACCATGTGGTGGCGGCGACGGTGCGCAATTCACCGCGGGCGAGCGCGGGCTTAAGCAGATTGGCAGCGTCGTTCTGACCGGCCTGGCCGCCCGCGCCGATCATGGTGTGGGCTTCGTCGATGAAGAGGATGATAGGCGTCGGCGAGGATTTCACTTCGGTGATCAAGCCCTTCAGGCGGTTTTCAAACTCGCCCTTGATGCCGGCGCCGGCTTGAAGCAGAGCGAGATCGAGGGAACGAAGGGAGACGTTTTGAAGCGAAGGCGGGACGTCGCCGTTGGCGATGCGCTGGGCCAGGCCTTCGACCACGGCCGTCTTCCCTACCCCAGCCTCGCCGGTGAGGATTGGATTGTTCTGGCGGCGGCGGGTGAGGATGTCGATGGCTTGACGAATCTCTGAATCGCGGCCCAAGACGGGATCCATCTTGCCCTTCTTGGCGTTCTCCGTCATGTTGACGGTGAACTGATCGAGGTTGGGGGTCTTGCCGCCCGCAGGCTTGGCGGGCTGATCGCCGGATGCCTGCGCGGCGCCTTCGGCAGCTCCGCCATCGGCCTCTTCGGATGAGGTCTTCACGATGGCGGCGAGATCCTGTTTGAGAGCATCGGCGGGAATCTTGCGGATCTCGCCGGAGACCTCTTTGATCATGCGCGCGAGATCCGGCTCGGTCACGAGCGAGAGGATCATGAAGCCGCTGCGAACCTGATCGGCGTTGTAATCGAGCGAGGCCAGGTTCCAGGCTTCGGTCATCATCTTAATGACCTGGGGGCTGATGGCGGGGGTGCGGGCGTTACCTGTTTTCAGGTGATCGAGGCTCTTTTCCAGGTCACGCTGCAGGCGCGAGGTATCGACTCCGTAGTGGCGGAAGATCCGGGCCGTATCATTGCCGCTCACGTCGAGCAGTTTGAGGAGTACGTGCTCGATTTCGATGTCGTAATGCGTGCGTGAGAGACACAGTCCGGCGGCGCCTTCGAGAGCTCCGCGGGAGGTTGGATTCAGTTTGCCGATCAGCGATTTGAGATTCACGTTTAAGCCTCAGGTGTTGGTGTTCAGATGCGCAAAATTGTATCATCTGCGTCAGCCGCGGCGGCGCGCGTAATGGCCCAGGTAGTCCAGGATAGTTGCGGAGCGGATTCCGTTTCAGAGCCCAATTCGCAGGCGGGAACATCCTCGCGCTGAAGGACGAGTTGGACTTCGAAATCGATCTCGCCTCCGGAATAGAAGCGGGTGAGAGCTTTCAGAGGGCTATAGGCAGTGCCGTTGGGCAGGAAGTCGAGATAGCGGACCAGGGGCATGGGGCCGAGGCGCAGGCGCACAGCTGACTGTTGATCCCAGATTTCGTCGCCGACGATGGCGCCGACGCCGAGTTGTTCGGAATAAGTGTTGCCCTTATCGAACAGGCACTGGGTTTCGCGATCGAGCTTGTACCAGCCGCCGACGAACTGTTCAATCTCCACGCGGACGTCGAAGTAATCGGAGAGGATCTGGCGCAGTCCGGCGGCGGAGCGCGGATGCAGGGAGAGCAGGCCGCAATAGTAGATGAGCGAATCGTCGCGGACGGACTGGCGGTCCTGCAGGCCGGGGGTGCCGAGGCCGATGAGGTCCAGGAGATGGTGCGAGAAGCGGTCGCGCTCCTGCCGCTCATAGGCGACGGTGAAGCGGTACTTTTCCCAGGCCGCATAGAACAGGGAGATCATGCGGTGGTTGAAGAGATCGAGGAAGCTGCGAATGGCGTGGTCTTTGGCGCGCTTACGCTCGACAATCAACTGCGAATAGTAGAGCGGAAGGACGCCCATAGGCCCGTAGAGGCCCATGAAGTTGATGATGACAGCCGGAGCGGCGGAATCGGACCATTCGATGTTCTGGATTCGGCTGGCGGGGAAGGCGAGTTCGGTGTTGGCGGAGAAGCGGGCGACCTCTTTGGAGACGGGCGCGAAGGTTCCGACGGGAGATGCGCCGGGGTGGATGCGTTCCAGCAGGCGGACGGTCTGGAAGAAGTTGAACTCCTGCGGGATGGTGCGGAGGAGCGCTTCAACCTTCGAGTATGGCGACGGCTCAGACACTATGCGTGTTCCTTCGCATCAGGCAGATATCCCAACAGAGGGTAACACACGGGTACGGTGTGGGTCTTGGCGGGTTGGGGTGAGCGGGGCGAACCCAAGGGGTTTCGTTTGGAATCAATGGGTTGTGGGTTCGGTGGCATGTTTTTTGTTTTCGCGGGGTGCGCGGTACGGACCGCCTTCCCGATCCTATTGGAGCACCGCGGCGGGGTGGGATTCGGAGGTCGG
>Ga0302325_10030104_pt1 | contig 11201 bp, 5 predicted proteins | sample Palsa_T0_2_FD_201948 | JGI IMG/M metagenome (GOLD analysis project Ga0302325, IMG submission 201948) | Peat permafrost microbial communities from Stordalen Mire near Abisko, Sweden - Palsa_T0_2 | ecosystem: Environmental > Terrestrial > Soil > Palsa > Peat permafrost | place: Sweden: Abisko...
AACCCATCGGCATCCCGCATTCCTGGTTGTTTGAGGATTTGTTCGCGCGCACCTACGATTCCACCAAGATCGAAGAAGACTCCGAGCGCATTCGCCAGTTCTACCAGAAGAACGGCTACTTCAGGGCCCATGTAGTCAGCCACACGGAAAAGATCCGGGATACCAACCCGTCGGGCTGGCGTGTGCCGTTCTTTAAGACCAATGCGGCGGGCAAGGTCGCGGACATCACCATGGTGGTGGAAGAAGGCGACAAGTACTATGTGCGGAACATCAATTTCCCGGGCATGAAGCTGTTCCGCACACCCGACTTGATCGCCAAATCGATTTTCGGCATGTCGTCAGGCGAAGTCTTCTCGACTGAGAAGCTGCAGAAGGGCCTCGACAACATGCGCAAGCTTTACGGTAACTTCGGCTACATCGACTTTGTGCCGGAGCCCGATCCCGAGCCGGTGCCGGGCACCAACAAGATTGATTTGACCATCAACGTCGACGAGGGCAAGCAGTTCTTCGTGCGCCGGATCGACTTCTCCGGCAACCACTCAACCCGAGACAAGGTGATCCGGCGCGAGCTTCTGATCGACGAAGGCGATCTCTTCAGCCAGCAACTGTGGGACACCAGTATCCTGCGGCTGAACCAACTTGGGTTTTTCGAGCCGCTAAAGCCCGAAGACGCAGCCACGCTGACACGCGATACCAAGACCAACACGGTCGACCTGACGCTGAAGGTGAGGGAGCGCGGCAAGAATTCGATTCAGATGAACGGCGGCGTTTCGGGCCTGGCTGGAAGCTTTATCGGTTTCTCGTATTCAACGAATAATTTCCTTGGCCTGGGCGAGACGCTCAGCCTGAACAGCCAGGTCGGAACACGCCTGAAAAGCGTGACGCTGGGGTTCACTGAGCCGTACATTTTCGACAAGCCGATACAAACCGGCTTCACGATCTTCTATCAGCACTACAACTTCAACCAGGCGCAGCAGGCTTCGATTCTGGCGGGGAGCAACCTGATCCCTTACTACAATTCGCTGGGGCCGAACAATCTGCTGAACTATAGCACTAACAGCCGGGGATTCACGACCTTCGTCTCCTATCAGCTGCGGCATAGCTTCGCGCGGATTGGCCTGACCTATGGCTACGACATTCAAAACGTGAATCCGGCGACACCCGCGGCGACAAACTACTTTACCTACCTTGATTTCGAGGGTATCGCCGGTCCGAATTCGCTGGCCGGCATCAAGTCCAGCAAGGTTACCCCCACGTTCACCTACAACACCGTCAACCACCCGATTACTCCCACTCAGGGCAAGCGCATCACGCTGGCCTTCCAGGTAGCGGGCCTTGGCGGCAATGTGGATACGCTTGAGCCGACTGTGGACGCCGCATACTTCCGGCGCGGCTTTTTCAAGAGGAATGTCCAGGGGTTCCACTTTACCGGGAAATTTCTGATGGGTTATAACGGCAAGGTGGCGCCGCCATACAGCCGCTTCTACATGGGCGGCGAGAATGACATTCGTGGGTTCGACATCTGGTCCATTAGCCCGGCGGCCTACATACCAACCACCACATCCATTGGCATTTACAACAGCGACGGTTCGCCGCGAACACAGCGGGTGGTGACGAATGGGGCGGTCACTTATGTAAACGTCAGTGAGACCATCCCGATTTACCAGCCGATTTTCCCGGGCGGCGACACTGAGGGTGTTTTCAACTACGAATACAGGATTCCAATCGTCGGCCCGGTGACGCTGGCGCCGTTTTTCGATGTCGGCATTGACAAATTGTTCCTGCCCAGTCAGTTGAGGCTCAATGCCGATCAAATTGCCTCGCTGAACGGGCTCTTCCCGCAGGCGGATTTCAACACCAAGGCCATCATCGTTCCACAGACGGAAATACCGCGTATGTCGACGGGTCTTGAGTTGCAGGTGCTCATGCCGGTTGTGAACGCCCCTTTCCGCCTCTACTGGGCGTACAATCCCTTGCACGTGGAGACAAACCTGGTGCCGCCGAATGCGGCTGATCTTTCGTTCTTCCCGAACGCGGCTACCTACGCCAACTACCGCGCGAGTTATCCGGCAGTGATTCCCTATGCGGAGAAGCCGTCGCTGTTCCGGTTTTCAGTCGGGCGCACCTTCTAGCGCCGCGGCAGGGCCTGGCCGAACGGGAATAGCGAATCAGTTAACCTTAGGAAAGGGCTTTTTGAGACAGATGCTAAACAAAATGTTGGTTGCGGCGGCGCTCGCTAGTTTCGGCGGCACGGGAGCCGCCTTCGCGCAGGCTGCCGGCAAAGTGGCCGTGGTGAGTGTGCAAGGGGCGATTGTCGGGACCAAGGATGGCCAGAAGGCCGCCGCGGATCTCGAGGCGAAATTCGCGCCGAAAAGAAAAGATATTGAGACCCGGCAGAACGAGCTGACTCAACTGGAAGATCAGATGCGGAAGGGAGGCCCCCTGCTTGCCGAAGAGAAGCGCAACCAGCTGACGCGCGACATCGACGAGAAGCGCAAGCGCCTCAACCGCGACATTCAGGACGCACAGGAAGAAGTCGACCAGGAGCAGCAGCGGGCCCTGAACGGTTTGTTGCAAAGGATGCTTGCGGTGATTGAGAAATACTCCAAGGACAATGGCTACACCATGGTGCTGGATGTGAGCAACCCGAACACGCCCGTTCTTTACGCCAGCAGCGCGATTGACGTCACCTCAGACGTGATCTCGCTGTACGACAAGACGAGTTCGGGCGGCGCTCCGGCCGCTCCACCTGCTCCGGCTAAACCGGCAGCGCCGGGCGCCGTCAAGCCAGCCGCGCCGGCTGCGTCGGCACCTAAGTAAAAAAGGAGCCCTGCGAAGTGCCGCCTTGCACACCTCAGCTGGTTGGGCCGCGGCCCGCTTAACGCACCGGCCGTCTGGCGGCCGTTGTGCGCGATTCAAGCGAACTCCACAGGCGGCGGACAGCCGCGCAAAGCAGCGAGCGAGCAAGTGATTTCCTAGCTCATCTCCGGCAGCGATGCGTCGCGTTGGGTTATGAAGTTAAGGTAGCCTTAAGAAGGATCGAGCTTTCAGCAGAATGGGCCGTTTCTTGAATCCAAACGCATCGCGCGCCGGCTCGGAGGGCAAAGCCCGAGGCACGCCTTTGCGTGAGATGCCAGCGGACAGGCGGGGTGAAGGAGTGCCTGCTGGGCGCGGCGGATCTACCAACCTGAGTGAAGTCCTGGTTGAGGCCCGGCCCCGTGGGCCTTCATACAGTGTCGGCTCACAGGGTCCGCGCCTGGCGAGGGGGGGCGCGCAGAACAGAGCGCCTTGGAAGCCGCAGGCAGAATCATCCGAGCTTGCGGCCAGTGACGCGACGCCTGCGGGGAGTTCGCGGCCGCTGATGGTGAGGGTCGGCAACATCGCGTTGTTTCTTTACCTGATTTCCGGTGAACTGAATGATTTGAGCCATCATTTTTTCGGCGTGAATGCGTATGTCTCGTGGGTCTCCCAGATCCTGCTCGCCATCGCCCTGGTAACCAGTGGCTCCTTGCTGCGCGCCTGGAAGCTGCGCGTGGGAAAACTGTGGATTCTGCTTCTGGTTTTAATGATCGCTACGGTTCCCTTGAGCGAATGGCCGGGCCGTAGCTTTCATTCGGTGATCGACTACTTCATGCGCTCCACGCTGATCTTCTTCGCCGTGTGCGCATTTGTGGTGGACGCTCAGACGCTCAAAACAGCGATACTGGGGGAGGTCGTGAACGGGTGGCTGGTGCTCATCAGCTGCATCACCATGGGGGGCGCGGCTGCCGGAGGCGACCGGTTCGCTCTGCTCGACAGTTACTTCTACCAAGGCGCAAATGATCTGGCAATGGCCCTGACAATAGCTGCGGGATTCTTCCTGTATTGGACCGTCCAAAGCAATTTCTTCAAGGTGGCGCTTGGAGGTGTGTCTCTGTTATCGGCTATTTACTTCCTCATGAAGACCGGATCGAGGGGCGGGTTTCTGGCGCTGGCTATTCTTTTGGCCGCAAGTGTGATTTTTTCGGTGCGTTATCGGTGGCGGATTGTTCCCATGCTGCTGCTGGCTCCTGGACTGATATTGTTTGTGCCAACCGATCTGGCCCACAGGCTTGGCTACATTGCGTTGGATAGCAGCAAGGCTCGCGTGACCACAGCGGACGACGGCACCTCTCTGATGTCGCAGCAGGAGCGCGAGTATATGTTCTGGCGTAGTGTGCACCTGATGGTGACGCACCCGCTTCTCGGCGTGGGAATGGACTGCTTTAGGGATACGCTTAACCGGGAGGACAAGGAGAAGCACGAACACACGGCCAGCCTGGGCACGCACAACTCATATACGCAGATCGGGTGCGAGTGCGGTATCCCGGCACTCTTGGTATACCTGAGCATCCTGTGGATTTCCTTGCGGCGGACGTATCGGGTTTTCCGGGAAGCCAGCGGGAAGCCGGGGCTGGAACCCTTTGCGGCCGGTGCGCTCTGCCTGGTCAGCGTTGTGACCGGCCTGTCGGCAGCGATGTTTTTCTACCACAGCGCCTACTCGCCCGTGGTGCCCATTTTGACCGGACTTATGGCCGGCCTCGGCCAAGCTTTCCAACGTGAGATGGCGGCGATCGAAGCACCGGCCGCGACTTGACGCAAGAGTTCTCTAGCGGCGGCATGAAACAACTAGCAGTTTCTTCACAAAAGCCATCACCAGAAGCACCGGGTTGTGGCCTGTTGTGATAGCGTTCGTACAAGCTGCTAACGACGAAAGCGTGCGGCCGTGCCGGATGCCCGAGTGGCGTGGCGCCGCCACTTGAAACCATGACCCGCCGTGCGCCGGTTCAAGAACGAGACCACAAGATCGCCAAATTCTACGGCGCCGGCGGAAGAGCAGCGAGGCGCCGGTCGTGGCCGGCAATATGAGCAGCCGCGCAAGAGCACGTTTCTCCAGAGCTCGATGGCCAGTGTTGATCTTTGCGGCCGCCTTCACGATCCGCATGGCCCTCATTGTCCACAATCACTCGATTGGACCGCTGGGACATACGGAGGCGTTTAACGTCGCAAGATCGATAGTCGAGCACGGCACATTTGGGAATCCGTACGAGACCGCTGAAACCGGTGAGACCGCGCACGTAGCGCCGTTATTCCCGTTTGTGCTTAGTCTTCTGATGCGACTCCTGGGCACTGGAGGCACACTTGGGGCCGTGGTGCAGGCCATGACCGTGGCAGCGGCGTCCGCGCTATATGCCTTGTTCCCAGCCTTGGCGGAGGCTCTGTTTGGGGATCGGAGAATCGGCATTTGGTCCGGATTTGCAGGAGCGGCACTGCCATTTCACCTGTGGTTGGAATCGGTGGGCACCCACGAGGGCGTCTACGCCGGTTTGGCTATTGCAATTCTGTTCCTGTGTACCTCGCGCTGGCTGAAACGGGGGGTACCGGAATTTAGAGATTGCATCCGCTTTGGCGTCGGATGGGGAGTTGCGGCGCTGATAAGTCCTGCGGCGCTGCCGGTGGCGGCGGCTTTACTGATTCTGTGGCTCGGCTACGGGGATTTCAAGAAAGCATTTTTTCACACCACCGTGGCGGCGCTGTGTTGCGTGCTTGTGATTCTGCCCTGGATCATCCGGAACTATTTCGCACTGGGATCGGCCAGCATCATCCGTGACAATTTTGGTCTCGAGCTCAGCGTTTCGAACAATGACGAGGCGAGCCCGTTAATGGCCGACAACTACCGGCTACGCACGTTCCGCCATCCTTTTGTGGACCGGGTAGAAGGGCGCCAAATGAAAACAATGGGTGAAACGGCCTACTACAAGATGCGATTGGATTCGGCCAAGCTCTGGATTTCCAAGAATCCGTCCCGCTTCTTGTCATTGACGTTAGTGAGAATTCGAGAGTTTTGGTTCACGGACATGAACTCCAGGGTGAAGTCAGCCTTATATGGGGTTCTGGTGGTCTTGGCCTTTGTGGGACTCGTGATGCTTGGCCTAAGCGGGCGCCGGGACGCTCTGTTGCTGGCGGTGCTTTGGGCCGTCTATCCAATTCCCTTCTACCTGGTTCAGGTCGACCCGCGCTATCGCGTTCCCATCGATTGGTCTATCTGGCTCCTGGCAGCATTCGCGGTACGTTCCTTGGCGGGTTATGTATTGAATCATCAGCGGCCGGCAGTTGTTGACGGGCAGCACAAGCCGGAAAGCTGATCGGGGTCCTACGGGTTTACTGCCGTTGTCATCTCTGAGGTCTCCAGCGCGCCGGTAGTCGAGTTCTTCCGATCCACCACGTAGTAGACGATGCGCCCGGGGAGAGCGGGAATTACGATCGAACAGCCTGCGGAGCAACTGGCCCAGACCGGCGACTCGCTTTCAAAAGCGAACGGAGACGAGGCAGTCACGTTCGCGGTAGTCGAGCAATCCTCCTGGCGCGGCGTGCAATAGAACGCGGCCGGATTGCCTCCGTTCTCTGCATATCCGAAGCGGATCCGAGCCAAGTCAAAGCCGGCACTGGCGCTCAACAACACCGAGACTGGTTGGAAGGTGCTGCCTCCGCCGGTCGCCTTGGTCGTGCGGGGGAACGGCGGAAGCTTGGCCATGAACAGATCGCTGCGTACGCCGCCGCACCACTCGCAGGCGAAGATCGCCCACTTCCCCGTGGACTCCACAATCGCAGTCGCATAGTCGAATTCACGGCCCGGACCCATGAAGCCGGTACTGACCTTGCGCCAGTTGGTCCCCACGGGATCCGGCACGTCTACCTCCTGCTGGATGATCGAAGCGCCGCTTTTCTGTATCGCAATCGCGCACGGCATGTTCTCATCGAGGTAGTTAGTAGAACATGTGCCCAGACTGGAGTTTAAGTTGCCGCCCGCCTGAGGGACCGACATGTATACCTCGCCGGCATTGGAGCCTGTTCTGCACTCGCCCCCGAAATAGGCAACACAGAACTGCCACGGCGTATTGTCTGTGATCACATTGCCGGTGGCTGCCGAGGATACTTCCTGCAGCAGGTAGCGTCCGGCGTATGCCGTGACGGGCGACAGCTTGTAGTTAAGCGCGCCGCTCTGATAAGTGAATTTCCAGACTGTTTGCGTGCCCGGCACCAGGGTCCCCGGATTGAAGTTCCCCGAGATCGTCTGAAAGTTCGCCCAAGAAAGACCATTGCTGGGATTCAAAGCGCGAAAATCGGCAATCCAGGTGTAATCGGCCGGATCGGTGGACGACCACTGGGTCTGCGACGCGTAGGACTGCTGCGCATATTGGGGCGCCTGTCCCGCGAAGGGTGCCGCACCCGTGACCGTGTAGGCGCCCGGATTACCCGAGAAAGGCGATGCGGGATTCACCAGAGGTTGTTGATATGCCACTTGGTATTCCGGCTGCACCATAGTTGGCGCACTGACGTTGGGGGAAAATCCAAGGGAAGAATGGCCCGGTCCGAGATTGATGTAAGAAAAGCCGGCAGCCAAATCGGTGACATCGAGGATGTAGGTTGCGTAGCACTTGGTCACCATGTCGGAAGTCCAACCGGATTGCCAGGGGCCTATTGTGGTAACGTAGCCCTCGCAGTTACCGATATTGGCGCTGGTTGGATTTCTCGACGCGACGATATCGTAGTTGTTGCTTCCGAGCGGCGTGATTTGAACGATTTGAAAACGCTCTTGGGGCGAGCCGGTGGTAAACTTCGCAAGGTTCTGAAACTCGTCTCCAACAGCCATTGGCGTCAGCATCGACCATGCCGCATTATCCGGGCAAGGAAATGCGGCCGCCTCGCCCGCATACGGCCCGTGACTGCACGCCAGATGTGTCTGGAAACGATAGCAGTTGTTTCCAGCAGCGCCCTCTTGCACGAGGTAGGTCGCCAGCCCAGTTGGGCACGTCATGGCATAGGTGCTGTCCGCAGTGATGCTGGTGTCGCTTGACCATGCTCCGTTTTTCCACATGGCGGTCGGCGTGAACTGGAAAGGGCCAAACCCAAAGTAGGCCGAGCTCGGGTTACCGGAGAAGCCGTCGATGGGCTCGGAAACGAGCGAAAAGTGGTTAGCGAGGGGAGCAATCGAGGACGTGTGATTCCCAGCCCAACGTGCCGGGAAGGTCGAGAACGTATCGCCCGCCCACTGAAGGTTACCGGACTGCGCATCAAACAGGTAAAGCAAACCCGGCTCGTTCTGCGAATGCACCTCGGTTGAAAACCAGGCTTTGCCCCAGCGAATGGTGGCGGGCGTCGCGTTTCCCGCCCCATAAGAGCTTGTGAAGACCGGTTTCCAGTTGGGCTGCGCGGCAATTTGGGTATCAGAATCCCGGCCTGTCGATGGAAGCATGTTGTGGTTGTCCCACGTAAGGCAGGAATCCGGCCACTGGCCCCCTTGATACCAATAAGCGTTCAGGTTTTCTCCGGTTGCATAGGAGCCGCCCACGTAGAGAGGGTGCGCGTAGCTGGCGTAATTGCATCCGCTCTTTTGAGTGTTGTACGTGATGTTAACAATCGACCAGCCGGAACTGTAGTATTTTATTGCGCCATAGAAGAGGTTTGGGTTTGTCAGATCAAAGCTGCCCATGAAGGTGTTCAGGGTAGTATTGCAGCCGTTGCCGCAGGCGCGGTCTTGGGAAACAGGGCTCTGCGCCGAGTTATCCAAATACAGGGGGTAGAGAAGCCTGGCCTCGCCTGTGGAAGGAATCAACAGGAAGAGGTTGGGACTGTTTGCCAGGCAGAGCTCGCCCGGCACCGGAGCAATCGGAGTGACTCCGTCAGCGGCATAAGACACCGTAGTCTGGGCGCGGCTGCAGAACTCGACGTCGCCGCTGATCGGATTGCTGAACTGATAGGCGCTCGAATAGCCCGAGGTAGCACTTATGGAAATCGAGCCATTGGGCGTGTTCTTCATCACCACGAAACCAGAGGCCATCGAATAGAACTGAGCTCCGGTCAGCGGACTGGGTAGGGTCTGCGCCAGCACGAGCGTGTTCGCGTTGAGCACGCTGGATAGGGTGCAGACATTGCCCGGGCAGGTGGGCGCCGTTCCCGCGATGTAGATCAGCGCACCGGACTTCCATTGAAGGTTAAACTCACTCGTGGTAACGACTGTGTTCCCGTTGACGTTGACCACGCCGCTGACCACACCCATGTCGTTTCGCTGCGGGGTAATGTTCCACCCGGTCCAGAAACCTCCATTCGGGAATTGGGAAGCGCTTGGGTACACCGCCGAAGCCGTGGTCGAACTGGACGGCGCGGAGGTGGGAAGCTCAATTGGAAACCACGCGGTGTTGCAGGTCTGCCCCGAGTCATAGAAGCTCAAACAAACCGAAACAGTCCGGTCAGCCGCCGCGGCCGCTGTGCCAGTGCCGAATAAAGCGATTTGAACGTTCGAGAGAGTGGGCGAGCTGCCGTAGCCGGTGAACTGGCTGCCGCCAGGCCCCTGAAACTGCTGGTTGTCGTAGGTCAGGAAGAGAGGGTCGCTGTTGGCTCCCGAGTATGTCGCCAGTGTGTTCTGGCTCCCTGACGTCGCATTGCCTGGGTTAGTCCAGGCGCCATTGATGTCCACAACCTGGACGAACTGGCCATGGCCGTCGTTTCCATATCCGGATACGCTCCCCACCCAGCTCGCATCAGTGATCCGCTTCACGGCGAAGCCGGTTTGAGGGTCGATATAGAGTACCGACGTGTCGTTCCAATTTATTGTCGGCCAGCCATAGTTGCCGAAGCCGGCGGAGTGAAAGGGCAATTGTTCCGCGTAGTTGTTGCCGAGCGGAGGGTTGCCGGTTTGGAATGAGCCGGAGGCGGTCGCGGATCCGCAAGTTATTTTGAAGTAATGCACGGTATTGGCCTGCAACGCGCGCGAATACAGGTTGCCGTCAGACGCAAGGTCCACGCGGCGTGTCCCAACCACGAAAGTCCGCTGGAGATTGTCGTCCAGGTTGCCGAGTCTGCTGTCAAGGCTTGATCCCGGGAAGAGAGTCTCGTCAACATCATGGACGACAGGCGCGAGACCAGGCGATTCGCTGAACTGGAGACTGCAGGCCCCGGGGGAAGGCGACGTATAGACCAGCTCCACCTGAGTCGCGGTAGCGGCAGGCGAACTCACCGTAAACGTCTGCGCGGCGGCCAGGCGGCAAAGCAACTCGAAAAGGATCAGCGTATTGACGGTCTTTTTCATCTATCTCTTCCTTGAATTAGCAGGCATCACTTGACGCATGTAGCATTGCCGGACGATCCGGAAGAGCGAATGCGTTTCGTTGAAAACGAGAACCCTACGATTCCTAAAACGTTTCAGTACCATGTCACAATGTGCGCCAGGTAATCAGTGCTTGATCCAAACGTCCACGTTGCCGCAACACTGCCAATGGGCAACTGCGCCGCCGATTCCATCTCTCCAAAGGCTCCGCTGCCGTAAGCAGCTAGTGCCTGTTGGGTAAATCCGCCCCCGGCGGTGATCGTGACGAGGGCGCCCGGCGTTGCGAATGCAATGGCGAGCTCGACCGCGTGCGTCGGAGTAACGCTGTTCGTAATGCCGGTGGACCCGGACGCGCTGCTCGATGGCAAGTCTGACTGATCAATGCCATGGGCGCCATTAATCTCAACCGCCAGGATGGTCGGATAGATAAATGCGGCGGCGCCTCCGACCGCTGTAGCTGTAAGTGTAGTCCCGCCGCCTGAGAGGCTGAGCACATAATAGCAGGATGTATTATTGACTTGGCCTCCCGATGTCGCGGCCCACGTGTACTGAAATGGCAACACCGGGTCAATCGTGAAGGTTCCCGAATCGCCGGTAAAAGAAATGCTCGTATTTGTGCTGACGACATTGTTTAAACACACATAGAGTTGGTTTCCTGCTGTAAGTGGATTGGAGAATGTGCAAGAAATTGAACTTATGGGATTATTTGGCGAAAAGTAACCGCATCCCTGCACGACGCTCGGGGCCGCCGGCGCCGCGGTGGGATGCGGTACGTTGGGTCCTGGCATCGGGAGGGTCTGAGCCGATAGGACGCCGCTCAGGGCGAAGCCCAGCAGCGGAAGCAAAATCCTCATCTCACTACCCTCCAATTCAGGGTGACAGCGCCGGGCGTGATACTACCTCCGCTCCAGTTGCATACATCAAAGTTCACGTTGCCACTGGTCGGGTATGCGGAGATACCGAGGCCGCCGCTCGTGGAGGGAGCATATCCGTTGACCGCCTTAAGCGAGGCGTTTGGCGTCCATACAATCGCGTCCGAGGAAGCCACGCCAGCAGCGGCTACCGTTACTACACT
>Ga0302325_10030105_pt1 | contig 11200 bp, 9 predicted proteins | sample Palsa_T0_2_FD_201948 | JGI IMG/M metagenome (GOLD analysis project Ga0302325, IMG submission 201948) | Peat permafrost microbial communities from Stordalen Mire near Abisko, Sweden - Palsa_T0_2 | ecosystem: Environmental > Terrestrial > Soil > Palsa > Peat permafrost | place: Sweden: Abisko...
TTTGCCGTAAGGCTCAAAATCGGACTCCATCTCGATGGCAAGCTCAAGGAGGCGAGCGTGCGCGCCGCTGTGCTCCGCTGAGCAGTTGGCGAGTTCATTGGGATAACCAGACTGCTCGTCCCATCCGATGATGGGCCGTTCCATACGCGAATTAATTCTCATTGGCTTTCTCCAGGCAACTCCAGATCGGTCCAGTCTCGCTGCTGCGATCCGGCGTGACTGGCTGCACTGGTCGCCTCGGCGAATAGTGCGCGCCATTGGGTGAACGGCACAAGCTGAGGCGCATGCTCCCTTCCTCGTCCGGTCCAGATCCAGCCATTCGCGTGCTGGGACAGTACCCGCAACTCGTCTAAATCCTCATAGTCCACCACACCGAAGCCGTAATCGTGTTGGTCACCGTGGAGGATTTCCCAGAGGGCGTACTCGTTGCCCGATAGCCATCCGGCGCACCAGAAGTCCTCGCTGATCGCGGACATCTTCTCGTAGAGCAGGCGCGCAAATGGATTCACCATCGAGGGGTGGGGCGGCGGTGGGTCGTATTTCGGCACGCAGCCGTCGTGCACCCGTTGGTATTGGCCACTCCAATCGCGTTCGGTCGGCTGGCCGCAATAGTGGCAGTCGCGGGGAGCGCAGCATTCCTCCGCCGCCTTCTTGTTCAAGTCTGTCACCGGCTTGTCGGCTCGCCAAGCAATCAGGTGGGGCTTCTGACATTCCCTGCAGGCCCATACGCCAGAGCCGAAGCCGTCAGGCCTGAGAAGTTCATAGCTGTTCATTGGTTCTTTCCTTTCCCGTGTCGTAGACCTCGGAGGCACGCCTCTTTGCCTCCATGACGGCCTTTATCTCGTCGAAGCGCCAGGGCAGAAACTGGTGACCGTCCACTCCCACATCCATCGATAGCGACGCCGGAACATCCGCGAGCTTCCCGTGCGAATGGCCGTATAGGTGCCAATAGCCGCGCGACGAATGATGCCATACCCGCATAGCGTAATGACAGAGCACGATCCCCTGGCCATCGACTCGAATCTCGGCCAACTGACTCCGGCTGCAGAATTCGGTCGTCAGGCTCCGGAATGCACGATCGTGATTCCCTTCAACGACGTGGATATGGCGGCAGACAATCCGATCCCGATAACGCCGCGCCTGCTCGGGTCCGCCCATGCAGAAATCGCCGAGGAAGTACAGGACGTCGTCCTGACGGACCAGGCTGTTCAGGTTCGCGAGGATTGCCTCGTCCATCTCCCCGGTCGAGTGAAACGGCCGATTGCAATAGCGAATGATATTCTGATGCCCGAGATGAAAGTCAGCAGTAAACCATGTATTGATCATTGAGACGACTCCTTTTAAGGGATTTGTCCCTGCCTTGGCGGCGGGCGGGATACAAGCTCTACCGCAACGGCTAGTTGAGTTGTAAGCCTTGCAGCAAAGCTGTGCGCGGAGTTTTCGTGTTCCGGCGAGTTGAGTTGGGAATGGCCCCATCGCACAGGCTGAGGACACACAAGCGCCGACCGCCGTTCGGGCGGAGCGTCCGTGCTGGTGTGTAATGCGCCTTCATATGGGCCACGCTTAAATGGAGTTGCACTACCATCATAGACGTTTTTGCGCACAAAGGCTGTAGCTGTCGGAGGACGAAGGTCGGCGACCGGGCAACGATGATAGAATGTGTACGGTGAGTACTCAATATGGAAACCGTTAAAGTCGGTGTGCGCGAATTCCGCGAGAACCTCGCGGGCTACCTCGAGTCCGGTACGCCTCTGGCAATCGTGCGGCACGGCGAGACGCTCGGCTACTACGTCCCCGCGCAGAAACGAAACCGGAAGGCGGAACTGGAAGCGCTGCGCGCCGCGGCAAAAGATCTGGATCAGATGATCGCTTCGTGGGGCGCCAGCGAAGACGATCTGATGGAGGAGTATAAGGGCATTCGCCGGGTTGCCCGCGAGAAGAAGCGGAATGCCAAGTAGGGCGCTGGTCGTTGACGCCAATATTCTGGTACGGGCCGTCCTCGGGAACCGCGTCCGTGGAGTGATCGAAGCATATGCCGAAGACGTGTCGTTCTTCGTGCCGGAAGTCGCGTTCGCCGAGGCCGAGGAACACCTTCCAGCGCTCGTAATAAAGCGCGGTAACGATCCGGGACAGGCGCTCGCTTTCTTACACACTTTGGGACGTCTGGTGGAAACGATCGGAAGCGACGTTTACGGCGAGTTCGAAGCGGAAGCCCGGGAACGGCTCGGCCAACGGGATCCGGAAGACTGGCCGATTCTGGCAGCCGCATTGGCGCTTGGCTGCCCCATCTGGACAGAAGATACCGATTTCTTCGGATGCGGGGTCGCCACATGGACCTCCCGTAGCGTGCAGATGTTTCTGCGCGGCCGTCAGAAGTAGCCCGGAATGCAGAGGCAGCGAATCTGGTCGGCGCCAAGTTGGTCCGGCTGACTGCCGTTTGGGATCTCGACAAGCCTGGTCGAGACCTTGGAAACGAGGCGGCTTGCGATCTTGATAGCGGCGGTTCGCCCAGCCCTATCGCCGTCCAAAAACAGGACGACCTCTTGGAAGTGCTCTTGCAGAAGCTCCTCTTGCCGGAGCGAAAGGGAGCATCCCATCAATGCAACCACGCAGGGCAAGCCCGCCTGATAGACGTTGACGCAGTCGAAGAATCCTTCGACGACCACGACGCTCTTTCCGGCTGCTGCTGCTCGATGCAGATTGAAGAGCACGAGCGATTTTCGGAAACGAGCCGGGAACCGGTACTTCGGCTCCGTATGATCGACTGACCGGCCCGCATAAGCGATCAGAAGACCGCTTTCATCATGGATCGGGATGACGATGCGACCTGCCATAGAACCCGTGCCGCGGTTGTACCCAATTCCAAACTGACGAATCGCTTCGGCGTCAACACCACGTTCGGCCAGGTAGGGGTGCGAATAATCGATACTACTGAGCGCAAACGACAGGGGCTTCTTGCCGACGCTTGGAACAGTAGAAGCCGCTTGGGCAACCGGACTTCGAGCGGGTGGTGGAAGTGGCGGCATCACAATGAACGAGCCCTGTAACTTCAATGCTGCCTCGCGAACGGAACAGTTCTCCATGGTCGACACGAAGTCGAGCACGTTACCGCCGATCCTGCCGCCTCGCGCCACAACGCAGGAATCGGAGTGGCAGGCCCAGGCATTTTTCTGGACGTTGACGATAAAGCTCTGGCGACTACTTTTCGACGTGTGAGCCGGCAACGGGCAGCGCCCTCGAAGATGTTCGCCGTCCAAGCGCTGAAGACGAATGCCGTAGTTGGCCAGGACAGTCTCCATAGAAACGGCCGCCTTCACCGCTCGGTAATCGACCCACGTGCCGGCCACAGCGATCACCCCTCCTTGCTTTCAGCACCGGCTATCTGCGTCAGTTCGGAGGCGCGGAGTTGGCGGGCGGTTGGTCCAGAGGGCGAAGGGATGTCCGCCAGTTGATCGAGCAGTTTTTCTAGCGCGGCGAGTCCGTCATCGACTGCCGCCAACTCCGCCTCGCTGAGCGGAATGTCCTGGCGCATGCGTAAGAGGTTCTCTTTCCCCTCCAGCAACTGAGCGTGGCTGGAACCTTTCGCCGCATAAAAACTGCACTTGGCGCAGGCCATTCGGTGCGGGCACTGGTCGAAGAAATCGTAGGTGCAGTAGCCGTGTCCAAGATCGTAGAATTTCCAAGGTTCCTGAGCCGCGTTTCCATTCAGGACAACATCCCGATCGATGAGAACGTCGATGGCGCGGACATTGCGTGCAAAGTATCCGGCGTTGCGGAAGGACTGCGCCATTTTCGTGGGACTGATGTCCAGGTAATGCTGGGTGGAGTTGGCCCATTTGTGGCCCAGCCAGCGCTGCAGTTCAAACAACGACATGGGCTCCTTTGCGTTGAACAACTGAGACGCAATGGTGGAGCGTGCGCGGTGGCTGGTAATTTTACCGCGCGCGTCCTCTGGAGGAACTCCGGCCTTTTTGCATAAGATCGGAACCAGGGTGTTGTTGATGTAGACCATCCCTGGGCGTTTGCTGCGATACGTGAAGAGAAAATGCACCAACTCACCGGTCTTTTCGTCTATTGCCGCGGGCTGCGCCGGCCGCTGCCCTTCCCAGGCCCGGATCGATTCGCCAACTATCTGATCCACAGGTTTGGTAAAGGCTTGACTCGTCTTGTTTACGGGAACATCCAGATTGCAGACAGCGGCAGCCGGATCCGATGACATGTCCAAATTCCAGTTCTCCCTGGTACACCCCACTCGGAGGCGTAGGATCTCGTCCATTCGCAATCCGCCGAACAGCCACACGATGGAAAGCGCCTTGACCATGTGCACGGGATAGAAATGCTTGCCATGCGCATTCCGGGTCAGATCGGTTTCTTCAAGATTCAGGCCGGCCCAAAGCAGCTTGGCCCATACGTCATCGGCAATGACCTTTGGCTTAGGACCTATCAGCGCGCGCAAACTGCGCGGAGCCGCGAAGGATCTCCTCGGGTCGAACCGTCGCGGTATCCAACCCCACTCCTGAATATCGCGAAAAAAGGCGCTCACGGACGAGAGGTGATGCGCTTTGGCCTTTGCTGAAAGCGGCTGGCCAGCGCGGTGCTTAAGCTTGTCGTCGATCTGGACCCACTCCCCACGGGTCATTCGGCAAACTACCGCCACCCACTCGGCCGCAATCTCTCGAGTCCAGCGTTCGGGCGCCACGCAGTCGGCGTGGGATTGAGTTATCCATCGGCCCGCCTTGAGAAGTAAATAACGGTGGCGCTCCCGACTGTTCTTCTGAATAGTAGAGGTTCGGAACCACCGCTCGACGTACTCGACCCATACCGGATCTACGCCACCGGTAGGATCTCCGAAGCGACTGTGCCCATACCTCCTATCTATCGCCTGGTCGATCGCGCCAAGGTCCTTGAGCGCGCTCGACAGAATAGCGATGCTGGCGCCGCGGTAAGGCACAGTTGTGAGATCACGCTCCGCCAGCAGAACATCCACGGTAAGATCGTGCAGATTTGGGCTCTTGTTGGCCAGAAAAACGCTGCATAGCGCCCACTGGATGTCTTTAGCCTTCCATCGGCTGTATCCCCAAGAACGGATTACATCGATTACCCGCTTGATCTGGGCTTGAATCCTTTGTCGGCCGAAGATGCGGCACGCCAAGGCTGTTCGGTCGATGATTCCGAGAGCTCGAAAATCATCGAATAATCCGAGTAGGTATGTTGCGGTGACCAAGGCGTGGCGGCCATGGGTCGTTGTCCATTTGTAACGGATATGGAAATTTCCAGCCGTCGGACCGAGAATCTCTACCCAGACCTCGCGGGGCCAAACCCAAAACGACGTCTGCAGCCGCTGCATCTCGAGAACCAGCGCGCCCATGGCGCCATCGCCAGACTGCTTCGGCGTGCCGGTAGCCGCCACTACATCGAGAATCGGCTGCGTCAGGCGTGCTAGATCGTTCCGGACTCGTCCGCGGAAATGCCCGTATAGCTCTCGCGATACCAGATACTCAAGGGCTGCGGCCTCGTTCTTCCGCAGTTCGCCGCGGCGGTCATATAGCGCTGGATCAATGGGCCAGGACCAATCATCCTTCGGCGCTTCGGAAGCATATGCCGCATTGATGTACAGCTTATTCAGAAAGCGCCTCCTTCAACATCCGGGTCCGCCAGGCGTGGATTTCGGCCATACCCTTCGCCAGTTTCGATGCCAGCTCCCGGCCGCTCAGATGAATGTAGAGAAGAGTCGTCTGGATGCTTCTGTGCCCGGCGAACGTAGCGATCTCCTGAACATCCCAATTCGCTCGCGCCAGATCGGTAAGGCACAGGTGCCTCGTGGTGTGTGTGGTGAACTCCCCGACGCCGGAACGATCCGAAATATCTTCCACGACTTTGGACCACGTCCATTTCGAGATCGGCCGCCCGGTATTACGACGCGATTCCGAAAGGAACAGGGGGCCCCGATCCCGGCTCAATTCGCGCCGCCGCCGCAGATAGGCTGCGAGCAGATCTCCGGTGGCGGGCGAATAGGGGACCACTCGCGCCCGCCGGTTCTTAGTTATCTCCGCTCGGACCGTGACCATACGGTGGGCAGGGTCGATATCGGACGTCTCCAGACCACAAAGCTCTTCCCTCCGGAGTGCGGAGTCATACGACAGCGCCAGCATCATACGGTTCCGGCACGATTCCGTGCGCGCCGCTTCAATCACCGTTTTCCATTGCTCATCGTTTGGAATCCATGGCAGCTTCGTGAACCGGGGAATAAGACCGCGATCGCGCGCGCCACCGAAGCCTTTGCCGGCCGTATATCGGCCGCGGCCAACGGGATTGGTGGAGCGCAAGCCTTCTTCCATCAGGTAGTCGTAGAAGAGGCGTATGGCGGTGATCCGTTGCTGGAGGGTCGCATTTGCAAGGCCGGCGCCCGAATCGAGCACGAGCACCTTTGCCCGGCGCGGATTCGGCCGTGAGGTGAGATCCCGGACGTATGCGGCAATGTGATCTTTCGCGGCGGTGATTACCGAAACTTCCTTCGCAACGCTGAATGCAAGATATTCCTCCAGTGCGCGCCCGTAGGCATCGATTGTATTCGCGGCAAGCCCAAGGTTGCGTTGCAGCACCAGCCAGGCACGGGCCGCGTCAAGTTCTGCTGTTCTTGGGTAGCGTTCCCAACGAATCTCCGCCATTCGATTCTTCCTCGCAGATGGCCCGACTGAGTATCGCAGGAATGCTGAAACAGAACGATGAGCGTTTGGTTTAAAAACAGGAACAGTGCCGATTGTTTTCTCGGCGTGGGGCGACGAGCCTCATCAACCTTTGCAGTTATCACAGATTCGTGTCGGGATGATTGCAGTCTTGAAAAGGACCGCTTGTTGTCATTTCCGAAATCTATTTCTAGCTATTTGAGCGACTTCGGCAACTCCACGAGTTGCCTAGAATTTCCTTCACGAAAGGTTCTTCCATGGCAGTCCCAGAGTCCATTCATGACTACCTCAGGACGTTTGCTGGCGAGCTGGGCGAACGCATTTTGCAAACCTATCCAGCGTTGCACAGCGCCCACGACGCTGTATCTCCACGTCTCGCTACTCTCCTGCGAAAGCCGTTCCCTGCACAAGCGGTCGCTGCGATGGGTGTGGCAAAAAAGTGGGACGCGGAACGTGCCGCCGCCGTGATCGCAGAGTGCGGTACGGGGAAAACTTTGATTTCACTTGCGGCGCTCCATGTTCACAGCGATGGACGGCCGTTTACTGGGATCGTAATGGCGCCGGGCCATATCACGCTGAAGTGGTGCAAAGAGGCGATTGAGACGATTCCCCGACTGCGGGTATTTCTGATAGACGGTTTGCGGGATCGAGTTCGGGATAGCAGCGCACCATCCGGCATCAACGAAGTGAAACTACGCCGGGGACAGATCGTCCGCGAGGGACTGCACACCACCCTCACCGATCTTCGCCTGCGTAAGAATCACAAGACCGCCCGTGCGCGTTGGCAGCAGGAAATCTGCTCTGGGCCAGCGTTATTCGTGGTCGGTCGAGACAAAGGGAAGTTGTCCCACTTCTGGCGCCACGCTTATCAGACTAAGCGCTCCGGGCGCTACCTGGGCAGTGTGGTCAATCCGGACACGGGCGTGCGCGTGGAGCTGGGTGAGCGCTGGCTGATCGCCTCCGACTTTCGAAAGGCGCGTCTCAGCGAGGTCATCGGCGGCGTCAGCGAAAGACAAGAGAGCGCCGATTTGAAACCTCGGCGACCGATGTATAGTCCGCTCTGGCAAGCCGACGGCAAGAGAATCCGTCGTATGGCGCCGCTCGATTTCATTGGGCGGTTTATGCCTCACTGGTTCGACTACGCCATATGCGACGAAGCTCACCAGTTGGCCAACGACACGGCGCAAGGGAACGGTCTGGGAACGTTGGCGGCTTGCGCGGATCGCACGGTGATCCTCACCGGCACTCTGCTGGGCGGCTACGCCAGCGACGTCTACAATCTCCTCTATCGGCTAGAAGCTGGCAAGATGGTCGCCCACGGCTACGAATGGGGTGAACCTGGGCTGCGTTCCTTCGCCGAGACCTACGGCGTTTTAGAAAGGGTCACAACCATCGAGCCCGCGGACAACAGTTGCTCGAGAGCGCGCGTCACCAAGCAGATCAGGCGCCGGCCCGGTGCATCGCCGTCGCTATTCAGCGAATTTCTGATGAGCCTTGCAGCCTTCGTTTCCTTGGAGGACATTTCGTCGGAATTGCCGCCGTTCAGCGAAGAAGTGATCGGCATCCCCATGGACGCGCCGCTCCAGGTAGCCTACCTGGCGCTGGAGGAACAAATCAAGAACGCGATCAAACAGCACCAAATGAACCATTCGGTAGTCAGCGTCGGGTTAAACGCCCTGCTTCTCTACCCGGATCACCCTTGGAGCATCGGAGATCTTTATGGCTACGACTATGATCCCGAGACTCAGCGCCGGGAGCGATTCCTGATCGCCCAACCGGAGGACTTGGACCAGGAGTTCGTGTACGCCAAGGAAAGACGCCTGATTGAGATCGTAAAGGCCGAACTGCAGACGGGTCGCGGTTGCTGCCATGTGTACGCCGTCTATACCCGGAAGCGTGATGTAACGCGGCGGCTGGAGCGCATTTTGACGCGGGCAGGGTTCCGCGTAGCGGTTTTGACATCCGACGTGCCGCCGGAGAAGCGCGAAGGCTGGATTGCACAGAAGGTGCGAGAGGGGGTTCAAGTTACGATCAGCCATCCCAAAATTATCGAGACCGGGATCGATCTCCTGAATCACGCGAGCCTGATATTTTTCGAAACGGGCTACTCGCTGCACACTCTCCGGCAGGCCAGCAGGCGATCGTGGAGGATCGGACAACGTCAGCCCGTCCGCGTCTTCTATTTGCATTATGAGGAGACGATGCAATCGAGTTGTCTGCGCCTGATGGGTAAGAAGCTTTTAGTCTCTCTCGCCATGGAGGGCAAGTTCAGCGGGGATGGGCTGCAATCGCTCGATGAAGACGACGATATGCTGACTGCGATGGCGCGCGAACTTGTCACCGCAAACGGCGTCGGCGAATCCGCCGCTGCGGTCTGGCGGCAGATTCAGTCGGAGACTAACATTCTCAATTGCGCGGATAGGCCAGCACCCGAGCCTACGCTGGCTGCGGAGGATGAATCGATTACACCCTCGCTGGTTAGGCCGGCTCCGACTGTCGAGGCGGCCGGGGAAGCTCTGAGATTCGGAACACGTCCGCCATCGATGCGGCCCCTTCCGCGGCGAAAAGAGGCGCCACCGGCGGATGCGCAATTCCCGCTGTTCTGAAGTCCAGCCGGAAAACCGAAGTCGCGAAGGTCGGTCATTTGCGAGAGCCCGGGATCAGCTTCGATTTCTGTTTTTCCAATGCTGCTATCTGGCCTTTTAGTTAGCTGCTTCAGTTCCCGGTTGATGCGCGCGAGTTCCGTCATCGCCGGACGGTCCTTGAGGTAGGTGGCGCCGTGCCTTTCCCTAACCAGCGATTCCACCTCTCGCCGAAGCAACCGAAGCCAGGGGTTGCCATGCATGGAGTGCTCCCGGCATTGCAGCTTGCCGGCGCGGATGGCTCGAACGATTTCCTCCCAGGTCAGCCCAAACTCCTCTCGCGCTGTTTTGTGGCTGAGGGTCGCTCCCTTGCGCCGCCACTCGGAATCCAAGTCGTCCATAGCTGCAGTTCCGCTCGGGCTAACGCCCGATTATGCCTTTCCATCCGGTCACTTGGGAAACCTCGGAATGAGGGCGGCTCTCGGCGATGTCGGGAAGGCCGGCGAGATAGATCGCGTCTCTCTCGTGATTCACGTAGGCCTCGAAAACGAAATCGTTCCAGTATTCCCTCGTTGGTCCGTACTTCATATGGCGCTCATAATCGGCGAAGCCCGCCGTGGCCGGAAACGTTCGACGGAAGTAGGCCAACCATTCGCCGATGTCCGGGTGCACCACGATGTATGGCGTCGTGAAGGCTACATGTTCGTTGCCTGCGGGGAACGGCGGCGGAAGCAAACGGACGTACCAATTCTCGTTCTTCTGGCCCTTGTAGCCCGCCGGGACGATTGCCCGGTATACGGCCCCGGTGACCAGGTCCTCAAGAACGCTCGCGTCGCCTTCCCCACCGCGATGGATGTAGAAGCCCATTCGCGAATCCTGAATCAGCCGTACCAAGCGCAACAACTCGGGGTGCATGCCGTAGGTGGCGCCGACATCCAAAACAACGGTGCCAATAGTCTCATTGGCCGGCCCCGCACAGGCATCGAAAAATGCCCAACAGGTGAAGTAGGACGTGGTCAACGGGCTCATCGGCGGCGCGCTCGGCACGTACAGGTCCTCCGCCTTGGAGATGATGTCCACAAAGGGCGCCATCTCCTTCAGGGCAGTGAGTTGCTCCGACATGACCGACACCTGGTTCTGGGCGTAGACGTAGGCGGCATGGGCCGGATGGAAGCCCTCAAGCTCCTTCTGGCTCACGACTGTCGTCTGTAGCTCCTCAGCCATGGCGTGGCCAACGATTACATTCTTGATGTTCACGACCTTCCGCTGCCAATGCAGCTTCATCTTGGCAACGATCCGCTTGGCGATGGGTCTGCCGCTCAGTGTCTGGTCGGGCTTCGTCTTGTCCATGTCCGTTGCTCCGTTGCTAGCTTCATTCCCGGCGCTTCCGATACCTGCGGAGCAAGCGAGCACTGGCGGATGAGAACATCGCTGAATGCAGCTCCGGGTTGTTTCTTCGCAATCGCGAGTACGTCGGCGCGAGCTTCGGCAGCGATCCCGAGGCTCAGCGCCGCAGCCATGAAATGATGATATGCATCGAGGACATCGATGCCGGTCAGTTCATAGCCGTGCCCTTCGAGGATTCGCTGGATGGCGAGCCGACCCACCTCCAGAGAGAACCGGGCATCCTTCTTGAGCAGGTCACGCGATGCGCGGCTAAGCGTGCACGGGTCGGTGCGGCCGGTGTTGGCAAATTCAAGAGCGAGATCGAGGAAGCCGGCGTCCTTCGCCGCGGCAAACCACCGGCCGGCGTCGCCGCTCGATGCGGCTAAATCCAAAAGGACCTTCTTCGGGTCGCGGCCGGGATATTTCTTGACGATCGCCCGGAATGTGGCAAGGCCAGTCGAAGAGCCATTCGCGGTCAACGCATATTTCTCGTACGCCTCGTCCTCTCGGCCGCTATCAAGCAGGATTCTCTCGCACGCCGGATCG
>Ga0302325_10030107_pt1 | contig 11200 bp, 6 predicted proteins | sample Palsa_T0_2_FD_201948 | JGI IMG/M metagenome (GOLD analysis project Ga0302325, IMG submission 201948) | Peat permafrost microbial communities from Stordalen Mire near Abisko, Sweden - Palsa_T0_2 | ecosystem: Environmental > Terrestrial > Soil > Palsa > Peat permafrost | place: Sweden: Abisko...
CATCAGCACCGGGAGGTTCTGCGCAAACGGGGCGGTACGGAAGTGCTCGTCCATTTCATGGAAGCCATCGAGCATGGCCTGGAAATTCTGCGGCCCGATCGCCAGCATCGTCGAAAGGCCGATAGCCGAGTCCATCGAGTAGCGCCCGCCAACCCAGTCCCAGAACACAAACATGTTCTCGGTATCGATGCCGAACTTTTCTACCGCCGCTGCGTTTGTGGACACCGCGACAAAGTGCTTGGCAATCGACTTTTCGTCGCCGCCCAGGGCCTGGAGCAGCCAGGCGCGCGCCGTGTGGGCATTGGTCATGGTTTCGAGCGTGGTGAAGGTTTTCGAGGAAATGATAAACAGAGTCTCGGCCGGGTCGAGACCCTCCACAGCTTCCGCGAAATCGGTGCCGTCGATATTCGAGACGAACCGGAAGGTCATGGCGCGATCGCTGTAGTGTTTGAGCGCCTCGTACGCCATTACCGGACCGAGGTCGGAGCCCCCGATGCCAACGTTGATCACGTTGCGAATGCGCTTGCCGGTGTGACCCTTCCACTCTCCGCTGCGGACGCGGTTGGAGAAGGCGGCCATCTTGTCGAGCACCGCGTGCACTTGCGGAACCACGTTCTCGCCATCGACGACGATCGAGGTTCCTTTGGGCGCGCGCAGGGCCACGTGCAGCACGGCGCGCTTCTCGGTGGTGTTGATCTTCTCGCCTTGAAACATGGCATCGATGCGCGACCGCAGGCCGGATTCTTCCGCCAGATCGAGGAGAAGCTTGACGGTTTCTCCGGTGATGCGGTTCTTCGAATAGTCGAGGACCAGGCCGGCGGCCTCGGTGGTCATTTGCTCCGCGCGTTTCGGGTCATCGGCAAACAGCTTTCGCAGATGCAGCCCTCGAACATTCTCGTAGTGTGTCTGGAGGCTTTTCCAGGCCTTGCGTTCGACCAGCGGCTCAACGCCGCCGCCTTTGGCACCCGTCACAACAGATGTTGCCATGTCTCGACTCCTTTCCTTTCTGCTCTCATCCAGGACCGTGATCGCGAAACAGACCGGCTGGCAGCTTTAACGCGCTGCGGCCTCTTTCAGGGCCGCGCTCTTGGAAGCGATCACGCCCATCAGTTCTTCCCAGGACTTCACGAACGACTTCGCCCCCTCGTCCTGAAGCTGGGCGGCCAGCGCGTACACATCGACGCCGGCTTTGGCAAACTGAGCCAGCACCTCCTCGCAATTTCCGCCGTCCGGCGGCAGGATCGCGCCCACTTCGCCGTGATCGGCGAAAGCCTTCAAGGTAGCTTCCGGCATCGTGTTCACCGTGAAAGGCGAAGCGAGGGCCTTGACGTAGAGCACGTCCGAGGCTTTGGGATCCTTGGTGCCGGTGCTGGCCCACAGCAGCCGCTGGGGGCGCGCGCCAAAATTGAAAGTTCGCTGCCAGCGCGGGGATGCGAGCAGCTCGCGGTAGGCCTTGTAGATCCGCTGACCGATGGCAATGCCCAGCTGATTCACCAGGGGACCCGGCACCTTGCCGGCTACTGCGGTATCCCAGCGGCTTACAAATACCGAGGCCACCGAACCAACCACCGGGTTGAGTCCGGCGGCGATGCGGCGCTCGATACCGCGCAGGAATGCCTCAGCCGCCGCCACGTACTGCTCGCGCGAAAACAGGAGGGTCACGTTGATCGGGACTCCGGCAAAGATCGCTTCCTCGATCGCCGGCAATCCTTCTTTCGTTCCGGGAATCTTGATGAACAGGTTCGGCTGTGCTCCGCGCGCGTGCAGAGTCCTGGCCGCCGCCAGCGTGTTGGCCGTGTTGTAGGCCAGCAAGGGCGAGACTTCGAGCGACACCCAGCCGTCCACGCCATCGGTGCGGTCATGGACAGACCGAAACTCGGCGGCGGCCCGGGTGATGTCCTCGAGCGCCAGATCGAAGAAGAGATCCTCTCCCGATTTGCCTTTGCTCAATCCCTCGCGGATGGCGGCGTCGTACGCGCTGCTGTTCTTGATGGCGTGATCGAAGATCGTGGGATTCGAAGTGAGTCCCGTTACCGACAGGTCCGCTATGTAGCTTTTGAGCGTGCCGCTGTTGAGAAGGTCGCGCGTGATGTTGTCGAGCCAGATGCTCTGGCCCAGGTCGTTAAGCTGCTGCGTTGCTTTCGCTTTCATCGTTTCACCTCGTTTGGGCCCGGCAAAATCCGGGCGGAATCGAAACTCTTCAGGCTTACAGCACTGCGGCCGGCGTTCTTAATCCTTGTCCCGCGGAGCCAAGCTGCAATGGCCTGGACGCACTCGCGGCTTGCGGAAACCGGTTCGAACCTTTCGTCAGATCGCGCAGCCGCTCGAAGGCTGGATCGCGCATCCTGTCTTCGCTGCAACGCCAGGCCCAGTTGCCATCGGCGCGGCCCGGGACATTCATCCTGGCCTCCCGGCCCAAATTGAGCAAGTCCTGTAATGGAGCGATCGAAAGCGCAGCCACTGACGACCACGCCAGCCCCATTAACGCAGGAGCAGCCTCGCGACTTTCACCGCCTGTGCGCCCCAGGTATTTCCAGAAAATCTGCCGCTCGCGATCCGGCAATTCTTCAAACCAGTTCCGCGTCGTCGGATTGTCGTGCGTGCCGGTGTAAACCACCGTGTTGCTCACGTAGTTGCCGGGGAGATACGGGTTCCCGGCATCGCCGTCGAATGCAAACTGGAGAATCCGCATTCCCGGCAGCTTGAACTTGTCGCGGAGGGCGTACACGTCGGGCGTGATCATCCCCAGGTCTTCGGCGATAAACGGAAGAGCGCCTAATTCTTTCTCGATGGCCACAAGCACATCGGCGCCCGGGCCCGCAACCCACTTACCCGGCTCTGCGGTAGCTGCATCCGGCGGCACGTGCCAGGCTGCGCTAAAGCCACGGAAGTGATCCAGGCGAATGGCGTCGACATACCTTAGAAGAGACTTCAGGCGCGCGATGTACCAGCGATAGCCGGACTCGCGGAGAGCGGCCCAATCGTATATCGGGTTACCCCACAGTTGCCCGTGAGCGCTGAAGTAATCGGGCGGAACGCCGGCGACAACGCGCGGCCGGCGCCGCTCATCGAGCAAGAACAACTCGGGGTGAGCCCACACGTCGCTCGAGTCCGGAGAAACGAAAAAGGGCAAGTCACCGATCAAACGCACGCCGTTGTTGCGAGCGTGCGCCTTGAGCCGCTGGCATTGGCGGAACAGCAGGAACTGCGCGAAGCAGGTTTGGCCGATCTGGACGGCGAGTTCACGCCGGGCGCGGTCGAGCACCGCCGGAACGCGCTCGACAAACTCCGCGGGCCATTCTAGGTAATACGCGCCGTTGAATTTGGTTTTGAGCGCCCGGAATAGCGCATAGTCCTCGAGCCACTGTGCTTGTTCGCCCAGGAATTGCCGATACTCGCTGCGCAAGTCCGCGCGTGCCCCGGCGTTGAAATTGGCCCACGCTTTCTCGATCAGCCTCTGTTTGAAGGCGATGACGGCGTTGTAGTCGACTTCGTTCTGCGGGAACGCACCCGTCTGGCAGTCGCTCGGCCGCAGCAATTCATCCTCGATCAGCCAGTCCGGGCTGATCAGCAATTCGTTGCCGGCGAAAGACGACAAGGATTGATACGGCGAGTTGCCGTAGCCGGTAGGTCCAAGAGGCAGAGACTGCCACCAGCTTTGCCCGGCGTGCGCGAGGCGGTCGACCCACGCGAGCGCGGCCGGTCCCACGTCCCCAATCCCGTAGGGGCCGGGCAGCGACGTCACGTGAAGCAGCAAGCCGGACGCACGGTAAGCCGGCGGGAAAGGTGGCAGGGACAGTGGCGAATCGTTTTCGCTCATTTTTGTTCTTCTGCGGATGACGCGCCGGGCGCATTCGGGGAGCTCAGGGCGTTCCCGACAATCTGCTGGGCTTCGCTCACGATCGCGTCCAGATGCGCGGCGTCCTTAAAGCTCTCCGCATAAATTTTGTAGATGTTCTCGGTGCCCGAGGGCCGGGCGGCAAACCATCCCGTCGTGCTCACAACCTTCAAGCCGCCAATCGGGGCGTTGTTCCCAGGGGCGCGCGTCAGCTTCGCGGTGATCGGATCGCCAACCAGGCTCGAGGCCTTCACGGCATCCGGAGACAACTTCTGCAGCTTGGCCTTCTGCTCGGGCGTGGCGGGCGCGTCGATGCGGGTGTAGTAGGTGGCGCCGAACGCGGCGGTCAGTTCGTCGTATCGCTGTCCCGGGTCTTTCCCGGTGACGGCGGTGATCTCCGCGGCCAGCAGGTCCATGATGGGACCGTCTTTATCGGTGGCCCATACGGTGCCGTCGCGCCGCAGGAAACTCGCTCCGGCGCTTTCTTCCCCGCCGAAACAACAGGAGCCATCGAAGAGCCCCGGCACGAACCACTTGAACCCCACGGGAACCTCGTTCAGCCGACGACCCAGCTTCTGCACCACGCGGTCGATCATGCTGCTGCTTACGAGTGTCTTGCCCACTGCGATGTTCTGCGCCCACTGCGGGCGATGCGTGAGCAGATAGTCGATGGCCACCGCAAGGTAGTGGTTCGGGTTCATCAGACCAGAGGAGGGCGTTACGATTCCGTGCCTGTCCGCATCCGGATCATTGGCAAAAGCTACGCGGTATTGGTCCTTGAGCCCCACGAGCCGCGCCATCGCGTAGGGGCTGGAACAGTCCATGCGAATCACGCCGTCGTGGTCGACGGTCATGAAGGAAAAGGTTGGATCGATCACCGGATTCACGATCTTGATGTCCAGCCCATACTCCGCGTTGATCGGTTCCCAGTAAGGCAGTGAAGAGCCTCCCAGCGGATCGACGCCCAGCTTGAGTCCTGCGCCGCGAATGGCTTCCATATCGATCACATTCCGGAGATCGCGCACGTAAGGAAGTACAAAATCCTCCTGATGCGTGGTGGCCGCCTTGATCGCCTTCTCGAAGGCCACGCGCTTCACGCCGACGTTGTTGCCCCTTAGCAGCTCGTTGGCGCGGTCCTGCACCCAGCCCGTTACATCCGTGTCGGCGGGTCCGCCGTTGGTCGGGTTGTACTTGAAACCGCCATCCTCGGGCGGATTGTGCGACGGTGTAATTACGATGCCGTCCGCGAGGTGCTGCTTGCGTCCGCGGTTATAGGCGAGAATGGCCCGCGAGATCACCGGCGTCGGCGTCACGCCGTTGTCGCGCTGGATGATGGTCTCTACATTGTTGGCCGCCAGAACCTCCAGCGCGGTGCGCTGGGTCGGGTCGGACACGGCGTGGGTGTCCTTGCCCATATAAAGCGGCCCATCGGTTCCCTGCCCTTTTCGGTATTCGCAGATGGCCTGCGTGATGGCGAGAATGTGGGCTTCGGTAAAAGTGCCTTGCAGGGGCGACCCGCGATGTCCGCTCGTTCCGAAGCTGACCATCTGGTTCGGGTCGCTTAGATCGGGCCGGCGCTCGAAATATTCCCGGTCGAGCTGCGCCACGTCGATCAGCATATCCTTGGGAGCAGGCTTCCCGGCCAGCGGCGAGATCTTCGAGACCGGGCTTTTTATGGCACTGGACACGGCTTAACCTCCCAGATCTGGGTTGCGTATTCCGCGATCGTGCGATCGCTTGAGAACTTGCCGGATGCGGCCACGTTCAAAATCGCCTTGCGCGTCCATTCGTCAGGGTCCGCGTACAGCTCCCGCAACCGCTGATCCGCTTCCAGGTAGGATTTCAGGTCCGCCAGGTGCATGTAGTGGTCCCCATACGTCAACAATGCATCGTACAACGGCTTAAAGATCCCTGGCTCATTTCGGCTGAAATAATTGGAAGAGATCATATCCAGCGCGGCGCGGGTTTCCGGATCGTGATCGTAGTGCCAGTGCGGGTTGTACCACTCCCGGCTGCCGGACACCTGCTCCGCCGTGAGGCCGAACAGGAAGAAATTCTCCTCGCCCGCCTCCTGCGCCATCTCGATGGTGGCTCCATCGCGCGTGCCGATCGTCAAGGCGCCGTTCATCATGAACTTCATGTTACTCGTGCCGCTCGCCTCGTATCCGGCGGTGGAGATCTGATTGGAGACATCGCTGGCCGGGATCAGCCGCTCCGCGAGCGAGACATCGTACTCCGGCAAAAACAGGACCTTGAGCCGCCCCCGCATCGCCGGGTCGCCGTCGATTACCCCGGCCAGGTTCTCGATGAATTTGATGATGAGCTTGGCGAGCTGGTACGCGGGTGCAGCCTTGCCCGCGAAGAAAAACGTTCGCGGCTCCATCGCGAGGTTCGGGTTCTCCTTCACCCGGTTGTATAGCACGACGACACGCAGGGCGTTGAGAAGTTGACGCTTGTACTCGTGGATGCGCTTGATCTGGCAATCGAAGATGGAGTCAGGGTCAACGGTCTGCCCGGACGTCGCCTGCAGCCAACCGGCAAACCGCGATTTTGCGTTACGCTTGGCCTTGCGGAAGCTGTTGCGAAAGGCTTTGTCGCCGGCGAGCGGTTTCAGCTTCGTCAACTCGCTGAGATCGGTTACCCAGTGGTCGCCGATGGCCTCGGTGATCACCTTGGACAATTCCGGATTTGCGACCAGCATCCACCGGCGAGGCGTGACGCCGTTGGTCTTGTTGCTGAACCGGTCGGGGAACATCTCCGCCAGGTCCTTGACAGTGATTCGGCGCAGCAGTTCGGAGTGGATCGCGGACACGCCGTTCGTGCTGTGCGAGCCGACGATCGCGAGGTTAGCCATCCGCACGTGCTTGGTGGGACCTTCCTCGATCAGGCTGACGCGCTCCACGCGTCCCTCGTCGCCAGGGTACCGCGATCGAACCGAATCCAGCAGGCGCCGGTTGATCTCGTAGATGATTTCCAACTGGCGCGGCAGCAGGCTCTCGAACCACGCCAGCGGCCATTTCTCGAGGGCTTCCGGCAGCAAAGTATGGTTCGTGTAACCCAAAGTTCTCTGGGTGATGTCCCAGGCCTGATCCCATCCGAGGTGCGCTTCGTCGAGCAGAATCCGCATCAATTCAGGGACTGACAGCGTGGGATGCGTGTCGTTCAGCTGGATGGCGGCTTTTTCGGGAAGCGTGGCCCAATCTTTGTTGCCGCTCCGGAAGCGCCGTATGATATCGGCCAGCGAGCATGCCACTAGAAAATATTCCTGCACGAAGCGCAGACCCTGGCCCATGCTGGTGGAATCGTCCGGATAAAGCACCCGCGTGAGGGATTCGGCCTCGAGAGTTTCCGCCACCGCACCCACGAAATCACCGTGGCTGAACACCTGAAAATCGAAGTAATCGGGGGCGCTGGCGGCCCAGAGCCGCAGCGTGTTGATGGTGTGTCCGCCGTAGCCGGCCACGGGCCGGTCATAGGGAACGCCGATCAAGCTCGACGGCCTGCCCTGGATCGCGTGTAAACCGCCTCCGCGCACTTCAAAGGAACAATTCAGCTTGATTTCAACCTTCTCGTCAGGCCGCGCGACCTCCCACGGGTCCGGCCGCAGGAGCCAGTTGTCCGGACGCTCCTGCTGCCAGCCATTCGAAATGGACTGCTTGAACATGCCGTATTCATAGCGCAAGCCGTAACCGATTGCGGGCAGCTGCATCGTGGCCAGGGAATCGAGGAAGCATGCCGCCAGGCGGCCGAGCCCGCCGTTGCCCAGGCCGGCGTCCGGCTCTTCCTCGAGCAGGGCAAGCCAATCGAGCTTCTCCTCTTTCACGGCCTTCTTCACAAATGGATCGAGCAGGAGATTCGTCACGTTGTTCGCGAGCGACCGGCCCATCAGGAACTCCATGGAGAGATAGTAGACCCGCTTGGGATTCTGGCGCGTGTAGGTGCTCTCGGTGCGGATCCATCGCTGCGACAGGATGTCCCGCACGGAGCGGGCCAGGGCCGCAAAACGCTCGCGCGGACCCGCGGCCGCGACATCGATCACGTCGTCGAGCACCAGGTGGCGTTCATAGAGCGCACCGGGAGTGCCGGCGAATTCGACAGGGCCGACTCCGTATTGGCTGCGCAGTTTCGCGATTTGTTCGGATTCCGTCGGGGCCGGTGGCTGCATCGCTCTCTGCGTACCCATGGGAACCTCCTTTAGCCTGCAACCGAACTCTGGCGAACGTCTGCGTCTACACGGTTCTGGCCGGCGGACACATGGCGAGTGTCGTTCCATAATTGGATAACGGGCTCGCCCAGGTTATGTTCATAGCCCAACGCGCTCAGGCTCGCGGTGCTCAGAACCAGATATCTTCCGGCCGCGGCTTCCAGTTTCAGCCAGCGGGCGGCGAGCACCCGCAGGAAATGGCCGCTGGAGAAAAGCAGCACGTTGCCTGTGGCGGCTCGCACGCGGGCGAGTACACGGTCGGCCCGCGCGCCCACTTGATCGGGCGATTCCCCGCCCGGGCAGCCGTCGCGGAAAAGTTTCCAATCCGGCCGCTTCGCGAGAATCTGCTGCGAGGTCAGTCCTTCGTATTCGCCGTAGTTCCATTCGACCAGGTTGGGGTCAACTTGCGCCACGCTGCCGAAGCCGGCCAACTCACAGGTGCGTAACGCGCGCTGCAGCGGACTCGTAAAAACCGCTCCGAACTTCAGGCTGGCGAGCCTTCCCGCGAGAGAGCGCGCGTTCTGCTCGCCCCGCTCGGTCAGCGGAAGATCGGTCAAGCCCGTATGCTGGCCCGTGAGGCTCCACGCCGTCTCACCGTGCCGGGCCAGGTAAATTACAGGAAGCTCGTTGCTCACCGTTTTGTTCTCACGGGATATGTCTCGTCCGACACAGCCTGGTGCGGCCCGGCCCAGCCGGCGCTCGCGACATCCATCCGCGACTCATACACCCGGAGGCTGGTATTCGTTATGAAGAGAGTATTAAATCTGACCAACTGATCCTCGAGCTCCGCTCTGCAATCGGCAGCTATGGCGATACAGCCTGAACGCTTGCAAATCGTTTTCCACATGCGGAACTGGCGCCAAGTGCCCCCAAGTCGTTTAACGAGAGGAGGTATGGCGAACCAGGAGTCCTCAATTAATGAGGATACCGTGTTTCCCGTTGCCAGCCCACTGCCACGTGGTAGCTGACTGACATTGGCGGAAGTGACCGACGGCTGGCCGCGTCGGCGTTCGAGGCATGTAGTCGTTTTGCCTGGCAGGAGCAGGATGGAAGGAACACACTGGTGCGGAACGGCAGCAGAATCTGCGAGATTTTGGTAGGGGCGGTGGGGATCGAATCTAACGAAAAACTGTATCTAAAAGACTTACGTGGAATGCATTGGTAGCGTAAGTCATTGGGTGTCAGTCCTTGGAACTCTTGTTACCCCCGGATTGCCCCCGCGTTTTCATGCCGTTTTTTCGGTAGGCAAAACCATCCGAACGACTTTGCTATTCGCTTCACGCAACGCGGGTGAAACCGTGTGCGTGTAGATGTTCATTGTCGTTCGGATATCCGAGTGCCGCAACAATTCCTGTTGAACCTTCATGTCCGTGCCGTAGGCGTGCAAAAGAGTCGAATACGTATGGCGAAAAGTGTGCCACCCGATTCGACCGATGCCAGCCTTTTCAGCGGCAGGAATAAGGTGGAACCGCAACAACTTGTGCGGCCACCAAGGTTTTCCCGTGGATGGGTTCACGAAAATCCATCCTGTCGCTAGCAACTCCGCCTCCATTTTGCTTCGATGGCGACGAAGGAGTTCAACGAGATTCGAATCCAACGGCAACCACTTTTCTGAGCCCTCGGTCTTAACTTCTTCTATCCTCCCGTAGACCCATGACCGCTGGATTTTCACTCGAAGATCCTTCCAGTTAATGTCTTCCCAGCGAAGCCCAAACAGCTCACTTGCTCGAAGGCCGAGGCACACATCCACGACGGACATCGTGCGCACATGATCGTCGAGATGCTTCCAGAGCCGCTGGAGTTCGTCAACCGACAGAGCCCTTGGTTCTTTTGCGCGCTTTGTGAGTCCCTTGATCTTCAAAAGACTCATGGGATTTCGGTTGCACTCCATCAACTCCCACCGCATTGCCCACTCAAAAAGAATGTGCATCATACTGCGGACGTGCCCCTTGCTTTTCGGTGCTAGCTGCAAGTCTTTAATCCAAGTCTCGACGAGCAGCGGCTTTACCTTTGGGAGCGTCACGTCTTGCCATCGCGGCTTGATATGGTTCACGAGCCACGAACGGTAACGCAGCGCAGTGCCCTTTCGTTCCGGTAATGCCTCGCGGATGTAACGGTCCACGAGCGCACCAAATTTAACAAGGTCGGCTGTCACCGGGTCACCAACCGCCATTCGAATGCACTCAGCAGCTTTCCAAGCATCTGCTTTTGTCGGGTATTGCTTTACATCGCCGACTAGAACAGCAGGCTTCGAACCCTTCTTGCTAGGAGCATCCTCGTGGTAACGCCAAACCCACACTTCAGGACCACGCCTTCTTTTCTTGCGTTCCAACCAACCGAATTGATGCCGTGCTCGCTTGAACATGACGATTTCTCCTTTGTCAGTTCTAGCGACACGGATGACGAGAGCAGTCTAATTCCATTCGCATCCAGGAGTCCAGTTCAGATGGATAGAAAAACCAGCGACCAAAACGAAAGTGGCCTGGGAGCTCTCCTCGGCCTGCCATGCGCTTGATCGTCCTGGGATGGACCCGGAGTAGACCGGCGGCCTCTTCACAGGTCATGGGGCGCTCGATTTCAGTAACTTCGAGTCTCTCGGTGGTATTACTCACGGGAACCTCACGTACGTCTTATGCGATGGCGTCTCCAATCCGATTCACGGACTTTGGGTCTGTTCTCGCGTGGGATCGGGGTCTTCTCCGCTTGGTTTTCCGACGGCGACGCTCTTGCGCTGAAGGTCGTCCTGGGCCTTTGAAACGGTGTGACGGGCGTAATATCCCGGATCACTCTTGTCGTCGCCACGGTAATCTGCGATTCGTCGAATGACCTCTTCAGGATCGTCACCACGAGCCAGCGCGCGTTTGGCGTAGGCCCAGTCGTGCTCCGATTGGCTTAAAGTGGTACCAGGAGCGCGATGGCTGCGCGCGGTTTCTTCACTGTGGTGCCGGGGGGCGTCCGGTGAATCCATGGGAACCTTGAAATCTCGCAGGTGGTATGTCTCCGTGGATTCCAATCTGGCCTGCACATAGAAATCTTGGTCATATTTCTTGTTAGCGAAGCCGGGCAATCGCAGGACGCGCGTCGAATCTGTTGCTGCCGGGTCGCCGCCGAACTCCCTGACCATTGCGTGCTGCAAAGCCTCCGCTTCTTCGAGCGTT
>Ga0302325_10030111_pt1 | contig 11198 bp, 9 predicted proteins | sample Palsa_T0_2_FD_201948 | JGI IMG/M metagenome (GOLD analysis project Ga0302325, IMG submission 201948) | Peat permafrost microbial communities from Stordalen Mire near Abisko, Sweden - Palsa_T0_2 | ecosystem: Environmental > Terrestrial > Soil > Palsa > Peat permafrost | place: Sweden: Abisko...
CCCGCTGACGGTGATGTTGTGCACCGGCTGGATCGCCGTGGGGATCACCACGAGCGCGTCGAGCAGCAGGTACGCGCCGCTCTCCTTCACCAGCTCGATGGTGTGGGTACCCTGCGACAGGCCGCTGATCGCGACCACCGCCTGCTGCGCGAGCCGCTCACTGGCGTCGTAGGCGGAGACCGTCTCATACAGCGAGCCGTCTACGTACACGCCGATGCTGCCCTCGTCGTCGTTCTCCTCGGAGAGTACCTCGATGCCGGTGCCGGTGAACGTGTAGCTGGCCGCGGCGCCGTTGACCGTGGTCGCATGCACGTCGTTGCCGAAATCGCCGTACGTGGGGTGCTCCTACTGCGCAAAGCTAAGACATCGGACTTATGTCACACATAACGTGCCAGAAGATGGTATTTCGTAGCTATATGTAGGAATACATCCAACATCTTCCGTCGACAAGCCCTCATTTCAACATCCCGCCGGCATCTGGCCGGCCAAACCCCGGGCGCTAAGCCGCGACGTGGAAAATGCCGGACCGGAGGCGGGAACCACGCGTGCGTTCGGGGTCAGCGAATTTGATCTTCTGACCGGGAACGTCAGGACCAGCGCAGCGGGAGCGACTCGACGTTGTAGATGCCCTCGATGCCGCCGAGCACCGGCTCGCCCGCCAGCTCCAGGCCGGGCATGCGCGGGGCGAGGAAGGCGAGGGCCTCCTCGAGCTCGGCCCGGGCGAGGTTGACGCCGAGGCAGTAGTGGGCGCCGGCGCCGAACGTGAACAGCTTGCCGTCGCGCTCGGCGGTGATGTCGAAGGTCTCGCCGCCCTCGGTTTCCCGGTTGGCCCGCTCGGCGCAGACCGCCACGATCGTGCCCGCGGGGAACAGCACGCCGCGGTGCTCGATGTCGGCCAGCACGATCCGGGCGGTGAACGGGGCGATCGGCTCGAACCGGAGCGCCTCGGTGACCGCCTTCTTCAGGTAGCGGTCGGGCTCCGCCGCCAGCAGCGCCCACTGGCCGGGGTGCTCGGCGAACAGCCGGAGCGCCTGCGCGAGCTGGCTCTGGGTGGTGTCCACGCCCCCGGCCAGCAGGTTGAGCACGAGGTTGATGCACTCGTCGTGGGTGAGCCGGTCGCCCTCCTCCTGCGCCGCCAGCAGCACGCTGATCAGGTCGTCGCCCGGCTCTGACTTGCGCTGCTGGAGCAGGTCGGTCACGTACTGATTGGCCTCGACCACCGCCCGTTCGATGTCCGGGATCTGGGTGGACAGGGCGTGCAGGTCGAACTGCCGCTGCACCATGCTCGACCAGTGCTGCAGCCGGTCCGCGTCGGCGATCGGCGCGCCGAGGACGGCGGCGATCGTGCGCGCCGGGTACGGCTTCGCGATCGCGTTCACGAACTCGGTGCCCGGGCCGGCGTCGAGGTCGTCCCACAGCCGGGCCAGGAACGCACGCATGGCCGGCCGCCAGCGGTCCGCCGCCTTCGGCGTGAACGCGTGCCCGATCAGCGACCGCAGCCGCCGGTGCTTGTCGCCGGTGAGGTTGAGGATGTTGTTCTCGACGTTGTCGTGCAGCGGGCCGCTGGTGATGCCGAACAGCTCGGCCAGCTGCCGCCCGGGGAACGTCGTCTGCCGCGCCCGCAGGAAGAAGTCGCCCGACTCCGCGTCGAGCACGACGTACGCGAGCGGCGAGTGCGCCAGCCAGTTCCGCGCGCGCGCCTGGCCGAGCAGCTCGTGATAGGTGTCCGGCCCGAACCCGGGCTGGTTGTAGTCGATCTCGGGCAGGTCGAGCTCGGTAACGACGGTCATGCTGCGCGATGCTACTCCCGGGTAGGCGACGGGGCGAGAGCGTCTGAGCTCGCGGCTGGGTGGAGACGGCGGCGTCCACCCGGTCTCCACCCGGCGGCCGGCGCGGATTTCGGTCACCGCCCGCTACCGTGGAGGCGTGCTCCGCTCCGTTGCCGCCCGCTGGGAGGCCATTCGCCTCGGGCCCGCCGTGGACTCGGCCAGCCCGCCCGCGTCGATCGCCGCCGTGCGGGTGCTGGTGCTGCTGATCGTGCTGGCCACGGTCCCGTTCGCCGCCCCGCGCCCCGGGCTGGCCAGCGCGCACGGCATCGCGATCATCGCTGCGCTCGCCGTCTCCACGATCGCCTGGCTGGTCTGGCTGCGCCCCGGCAACCGCTATCCGGTGATGGTGGCCGCGCTCGCGGTGATGGCGGCGGCGGGCGGCGCGCTGGCCGGGTTGTCGGCGTTCAGCCCGGCCGTCGCGATCGGCTGCGCGGTCACCTCGTCGGCGGGCGTCCGGCTGAGCTCGCCTGCCTCGCTCGCCATCACCGCCGAGACCATCGGCGCGTTCCTGATCGCGGGCCTGGCGGTCGGGGCTCCGCTGGGGACGCTGGCCGGCTATCCGGCCGCGTTCGTCGGCCTGTGGGCGTTCGGGGTGACCCGGCGCGCCTACGTGCTGCGGGCCCAGGAGGCGGAGGCGGCGCTGGAGCAGGCCCGCCGCGCGCACGCGGCCGAGAACCAGGCGGCGGCGCTGGCCGAGCGGGCGCGGATCGCGCGGGAGATCCACGACGTGCTCGCCCACTCGCTCGCGGCCGTGTCGGTCAACCTGCAGGCGGCCGAGGGGCTGCTCGGGTCGCTGCCGGAGGAGTCGCGCGGCTCCGAGGTGGTGAAGGCGATGGAGTGTATTGAACGAGCGGTGGCTTTCACCCGCGACGGCATGACGGAGACGCGGCACGCGATCCTGGCGTTGCGGGAGGGCTCGGACGTGGGCGAGGCCGGGGCTTCCGGGGCTTCCGGGGCTTCCGGGGCTTCCGGGGCTTCCAGGGCTTCGGCGGCTGCTGCGACCGCGGGCGCCCCGGGTCCGACGCGGCTGGTAGCGGAGCTGCGGAAGCTGGCCGATGAGTACCGGGCGGCGGGCGACGCGGTCATTGACTTCGACGTCACCGGAACGCCGCGCCCGGTCGGCGCCGAGGCGGCGCTGACCGCGTACCGGACCGCGCAGGAGTCACTGACCAACGCGCGCAAGCACGCGCCCGGGGAGCCGGTGCGGGTCGGGCTGACGTTCACCGCCGACGCGCTTGAGGTGCTGGTCGTCAACGCGCTGGCGCCCGACTCGGAAGCGGCGGGTCCGCTGGCCCGGTCCGGTTCCGGGTACGGCCTCACCGGGCTGCGGGAGCGGGCAGCGCTGGCGGGCGGGACGCTCACGGCGGACCGAATCCCGGGTCCGGACGGCGGGCAGTGGCGGGTATGCCTGAGAATTCCGGTGTGAGCGACTCCGACATGAGCACCGACCAGCCCGTCACCGTGATCGTCGCCGACGACCAGTCGGCCGTCCGCGAAGGCCTGGTGCTGCTGCTCGGCACGCTGCCCGGCATCGCCGTGGCCGGGCAGGCGGCCGACGGCAACGCGGCGGTCGAGCTGGTCGCGGCCGCCGCGCCGGATGTGGCGCTGATGGACCTGAACATGCCGGGCTGCGACGGGGTGACCGCGACCGCGCGGATCACCGCCGAGCATCCGGGCACCAAGGTCGTGGTGCTGACCACCTACGCCGACGACGAGTCGATCATCGGCGCGCTGCAGGCGGGCGCGCTCGGCTACCTGACCAAGGACGCGACCCGGGCCGAGATCGGGCGGGCGATCCAGGCCGCCGCGGCCGGGCAGGCGGTCCTCGACCCCGGCGTCCAGCGGCGGCTGCTGTCCGCCGCGGCCCGCCCGGCGCAGGCGCCCGCGACGGCGCAGAACGCCCGCGGCGCCGGGGCCACGCTGCCCGGCGGCGAGGACGACCTGACGCCGCGCGAGGCCGAGGTGCTGCGGCTGATCGCGGCCGGGCAGTCCAACCGGGAGATCGCGCGGACCCTCTTCGTCAGCGAGGCGACGGTGAAAACGCACGTCAACCGGATCTTCGCCAAGACCGGATCACGGGACCGAGTGCAGGCGATGCGCTACGCCTACACCCACGGCTACGCCGTCCCTGACTAGGCCAGGATCGTCCAGCTGTGCGGCGGGACCGTCAGCGGGTCGGCCGGGACGGCGCCGGGGTCGGGAACCTCGGCCACCGCCAGGCCGGCCGCGTCGACCGGGAACGCAACCGGGTCGTCGCCGACGTTGAGCAGCAGCAGCGCGTGCTGGCCGGGCTCGCTCCCCGCTACGCGCAGGGCCATCGCCGAGTCGGTCAGGTACTCGGCCGCGGTCCGCGCGCGGACCAGCCAGGGGTGGCGGCGGCGGAAGCCGATCAGGCGCTGGTGCAGGCGGTAGTAGCGCCAGCCCTCGGGGGCGAGTTCGCCCGGCGCGGCCGGGAAGGCGGGGCGGATCTCGTCGTCGCCGCCCTCGCGCTGCTCCTTGAGCCCGCGGAAACCCTGCTCGTCGCCGTAGTAGATGCTGGGGACGCCGCCGATGCACATCAGCACGGCCAGGGCGTGCCCGAAATGGCGGTCATCGGTGAGGACGGTGGCGAGCCGGGTCACGTCGTGGTTGCCGACGAAGGTCTGCGCCAGCTCGCCCTCCATGAAGCAGTTGTGCCGGCCCAGGGCGTGGTCGAGCTCGTGGAAGTTGCGGTCGTTGAGCGAGGACCAGATCGCCTTCCATACCTCGTACTGGGTAATCGAGTCCAGGCCCGCCTCGTTGGCGTACGCGGCGTAGTCACCGTGGATCATCTCGCCAAGGAACCACGCGTCGGGGAACGACGCGCGGACGGCGGGCAGCACCTTGGCCCAGAACCCCGGTGGCACCGCGTAGGCGGCGTCCAGCCGCCAGCCGCCGGCGCCCCGGCCCAGCCAGTGGTTCATCACCTCGATGACGTAGCCGAGCACGGCGGGCTCGTCGTGGTCGAACTCGACCAGCTGGTGGTGGCCCTCGAAGACCGCGTAGTCGCCGCCGTCGGCGGTGCGCTTGAACCAGCGGGCGGCCGGGGCCTGCGCGCCGCCGTTCAGCGCGGCCTGGAACGCGGGGAAGCGACGGCCGACGTGATTGAACACGCCGTCGAGGATCAGCCGCATACCGCGCGCGTCGGCGCCGGCCACGAGGGCGTCGAAGTCGCCCTCGTCGCCGAGTCGCGGGTCGATCCTGAAGTGGTCGATCGTGTCGTACCCGTGCGTCTGCGAGGCGAAGATCGGCCCAAGCAGCAGGCCGTTGCAGCCGAGCTCGACCGCGTAGTCCAGCCACGACTCCAGCTGCCCGAGCCGGTGCCTGACCGGCTCGCCGTCCGGCCGCGCGGCCGGCTCCGCGCCGGTGAAGCCGAGCGGGTACACCTGCCACAGGATGGCGTGATCAGCCCAGGTCGTCACCATCCCACGGTACTGGCTCCGCGCAGTCACCGCGCGCATTCAGGCTGCGAACAGGTTAAATCCCGATTACCTGGAACGGGCCGGTTGCTTCGCGCGGCCGGCCCGGCGCTGCCCGGTCCCGGCGCGACCCGGCGTCAGGGGCGTTGGCCGACTGGTCAGTTCGCGCTTTTAAGGTGCTGCCGGACGGTCTCGACTGTCTCGTGCGCCAAACGAAGTGCTTTTGGCTCGAACGTCGCAATCTTCGGAAGTGCCGTCTTGGGAGCGGATTCAAGTTTCGTGCACTCGGTGCCCAATTCCGTATCTAGTTCGATCAAGCGTGAAATAACGGCTTCGATTGTATGGTAAGTTTGATCGTTTAGACCAGACGCTGCAGCTTGAGCGCTGAAGATCCTGGGGAGCAGATCCCGCATTCGATCATTATAGATATTCGCTTCTTTCTGGACGCCTTCAAGTGGCATTACGGAAGCGGACCAGGAAACCCAAGCCATCGCCTGACACCCTGTGGCTATGAGCGTAGTGAGATCGATTAGCGATTGACGCTCAGTCCTCCAGACTTCATCTGCGCGTCCCTGGTGCCAGCGTTGCGCTTCCCCAAGCCTCTGCTGCCAGCCCGCAATAACTGACGCGCCGAGGCCGGCTACCGCACCAGCGATGGCACCGATCAAGCCTACGAGAGCTGCGTCCACGGATATCACTATAGACGGAGATAAGTACGAAGAAAAGAAGTCTGCTGCACTGCGCCCGTAACTAGATAAGCCGCTCGTCACGCGGTTCGTTGTTCGTCTATTTCCGAGCGGCTTTGGTGAAGTGCCGCGCGTGCCCGAGGTTCCTTTTCCCGATAATGCTTGCGGCTTCGCGCTGCGATCACGCGTCCACGGGAGCTGCTTCCCGATATGTCGCGTGGTGTAATCTCGCCTTGTGACTAGGCTGCATTTCACCGATACGGTCGTGAACTCTCCCGCCTGGCCGACTGCCATGGTGGTCGCGGCGGTACTGCTCCGCCAGAGCTTCGCGATACCTTTCGGACCTCGGTCACATCCCAGTACGGCGACGGCGGTGGCAGATGAGCGAAATCCACGGGGCGGCCCCCGCCAGCCGCAACGATCCCGCGCGACGACCCCGCCGAGTTCGGGCACTTCGTGCCGATCGACAGCTCGATCTCCGGGCCTGTGCTGTCGAGCCATCGGCCGGTCCTGGCAAACGATCTGCACAGTGATCCTCAACTGCGGGAGAGGTATTTTCCGCGGGTGGGGGAATTGGCCCCGGCGGCCAATGCGCCGGGGCTCAGCGTCGTCGCCGCCGAGCTCACCCTGGACGGAGACGCGATCGGCGTCATCAACGTCGAGGCGCCCCCAGACCTCCGGTTCGACCAGTCGCACCTTGATTTCGTCGAAGCCGTGGCCGGGCAGATTTCGATGGCGATCAGCCATGCGGCGCTCTTCGACGAGGACAATTTCAGGAACGCGACCGACCGGCTGCTGGTCGAGGCGACCAGACGCGAACAGCGCGGACATCGGGGTTCGGGTTGATATCGGCACGAGCGTCTGCGGCCGGGCCTTTCACGACAACAAGACGGTGCTGCTGCAGCGGGCCTTCGAGCGCCCGGAGTACCGGCCCATCGTCGAGGGAATGCGCTGCGAAATGGCCATCCCGATTACCTTCGGCGGCAGCAACAGGTTCCCGATCGGCGTGCTCAACCTGGACTGCTCGCGCGAGAACGCCGGCCTCGCGGCCGTCAGGATCCCGAAATCCATTGAGCTGGTGACGGAGCTGGCAGCGGGACTGCCCAACACCCCGTGCACGGCCCTCGACCTCGTCGTCGAGAACCTGCTGCTCAATGCGGTCAAGCCTTGGCTTCCTCGTCGCGGCTCAGCCCTCGATTTTCGAGGAGGTGGCGTACGCTCTCGCGCTGTCAGGTGCGAGTCGTGCGCTCGATCAGGCGGCCGAGGACTGGGAGATGTTCCCGTCCTCCGGTCCCAGGCTTTCGCTTAAGCAAAGTGCCGCCGACCTGCACAAGCTGGCCGCCGACGCGCTTCGCACCTCCTTCCAGTGCATCGTCTCGCTCGTCCCGCACCGGTTCGGCGCCACCGAGCTGCTGCTCGGGCCCGCCGAGCAGATCAATGCGTGGTGCTACGAGGACGGGTACCTGACCTACGCCACCGATGAGAACGCCGCCGCGATCATGTACGCCGAGACGGGCAGCCTGCGCGAGCTGCGCAGCCAGATCAGGCGCTCGCCCGACTTCGACCCCGCCCTGCAGATGATCAGCGGGCAGAGCCTCTTCCTCTACGACCAGCGGGTGAAGACCGGTCCGGGCACGGCGCTGACGTACCGGAAGCAGGCGACGCGGCTGCTGCGCAATTCGCCCGGGGCGGGCATACCGAAGGAGCTCATCGACCGCGTTGACGCGGCGGTGGCCGACGCGCTGGCCGGGTGCATCAGCCCGTTGGCGCTGACGTTCGACGGCGATCCGGTGCTCGAGACGTGCAGCCGCCGGGCCGACCTCATGGTCCGCACGCTGCTTGGCGGCATGCCGTAGGCGGGTCGGCGCGCTAGCAGACGCACGGTCGGCCGGCTTATAGGGTCGGGCTGTGTCTAACCAGCCGAACGATCCGTTTGCGACCGCGGCGCTGCGCGGCCGGGTGCTCGACGCGTGGGCCGCGTCGCCCGCGCGGTTCCGCGAGGACGCCAACGCGGAGGAGGACTACGCGCTCGGCGGCTACCGGGACCGGGTCGTGGTGGAGCTCGCGCAGAACGCCGCCGACGCGGCCGCGCGGGCGGGAGTGCCCGGCAGGCTGCGGCTGACGCTGCGCGGCGGGACGCTGGTCGCCTCGAACACCGGGGCGCCGCTCGACCCGGCCGGGGTGGAGGCGCTGTCCACGCTGCGCGCCTCAAGCAAGCGGGACACCGGGGCGGTGGCGACCGTCGGGCGGTTCGGCGTCGGGTTCGCGGCGGTGGTCGCGGTCAGCGACGCCCCGCGCATCCACTCGGCGACCGGCAGCGTGAGCTGGTCCCGCGAGCGGACCGGGGAGCTGGTCCTCGCGATCCCGGCGCTGGCAGCCGAGATCGAGGCGCGGTCGGGGCACGTGCCGGTGCTGCGGCTGCCGTTCGCGGGCCGGGCCGACGCTGCTAGCCCGGCTGTCGGCGGGCCTGACCGGTTCGAGACCGCGGTGGAGTTGCCGCTGCGCGACAGCGCCGCGGTTGACCTGGTCAGGCGGCTGCTGGCCGAGACTGGTCCGGCCCTGCTACTCGCGCTGCCTGCCCTCACCGAGGTCGTGATCGAGGTTGACGGCGCGGTCCGGGTGCTCACCGGCGCCGGCGGCGACGAGGTAACGATCACCGACGACGGGGCGGTCAGCCGCTGGCGGGTGGCCAGCGCGGGCGGCGCTCTTGATGCGCGACTACTCGCGGACCGGCCGACCGAGGAGCGCGCCCGGACGACCTGGTCGATCCGCTGGGCGGTGCCGGTCGACGAGTCCGGCGCGCCGGTAGCGCTGAAAGTTAGGCCGCCTATCACCGGTCAAACTTTCAGCGCTGGCGAGCTTGCCCCGGCGGCAGAAACGATAAGCGGGGTTGTGTACGCGCCCACCCCGACCGATGAGCCGCTGGGGCTGCCGGCCCTGCTGCTGGCGTCGTTCTCCCTCGGCCCGGACCGACGGCATGTCGCGCCCGGGCCGCTGACCGACTTCCTCATCGAGCGGGCGGCGGAGGTGTACGCGGGGATGCTGCCCGGCCTCGCGCCGGGGCCGGGCCTGCTCGACCTGGTGCCTGGACCGGCGGGACGAGGCGAACTCGATGCCAGACTCTCCCGCGCGATCGTCTCGCGACTGCCCGACGTGGCGTTCCTGCCTGCCGTGGCAGGACGGGTCAGGCCGCGGGACGCGGTGCTGCTGAGCGGGGGCACGCCGGGGCTGGCCGATTGGCTCGCCCCGGTGCTGCCCGACCTGGTCGCGGGATCGGCCCGGCACCCGGCGTTCGCGGTGCTCGGGGTACGGCGGCTGCCGCTCGCGGAGCTGGCCGACCTGCTCGCCTCGCTCGATCGGGAGCCGCCCTGGTGGCGCGGGCTGTACGCGGCGCTGGCGGGCGGGTCCGCCGAGGAGATGGCGGAGCTTGGCGCGCTGCCGGTGCCGTTGGCGGACGGGCGGCTAGTGCGCGGCCCGCGCGGGCTGCTGCTGCCGGGGGCGGGCCTTGAGCACCCGGACCGGCTGGCCGTGCTCGGGCTGCGGGTGGTCGCCCCCGACGCGGCGCACCCGCTGCTGGCACGGCTCGGCGCGGTCGAGGCCACACCGCGCACCGTCCTTGCCGATGCCGCGACCCGCGCCGCCGTCGCCGCCTCCTACGACAACGCGGTCGAGGCCGGCTACGACGATGACGGCCCGGAGCGGGTCGCCGACGCGGTGCTCGGCCTGGTCGCCGCGCTCAACGCGGAACCGGGCGAGTACGCCTACCTGGCCGACCTCGCGCTCCCCGGCGCTGACGGCGACTGGTACCCGGCGGGCGAACTGCTGCTGCCGGGCTCGCCGCTGGCGGAGGTGCTCGCGCCGGACGGGCCGTTCGGCGCCATCGAGCAGGCGCTGCTTGACCGGCACGGCGCCAAGGCCCTCGAGGCGGCCGGCGTGCACTTCTCGTTCGGCCTGCTGACGGCGGACGACGTCGAGCTCGACGAGTCCACCATCGACCTGGAGCTGGACGGCGCCGAAGACTGGGCGGCCGACGCGCGCGACCTCGCCGCCCAAGGCGAACCCGACCTCCCGCCGGTGGCGCTGGAGGTCACCGCCGTCCGCGACCTCGACCTGGTCGACGACGAGCGCTGGGCGCAGGCGCTGGAGCTACTCGCCCGGCCCCCGCTGCGGGCGGCCCTGGTCGACCGGACCAGGGTCAGGCTCCCCGACGGCCGGCACGCCGACGTGCCGTCCTACACGGCCTGGTGGCTCCGCCGTCACCTGGTGCTTGACGGTCACCGTCCGGGCGACCTGCGCGCCCCGGACGCGGACCCGCTGCTGGCCGGGCTGTACGACCCGATCGACGCCGCCGGCCAGCTGACCGACCCCGTGATCGCCCGCGCGCTCGGCGTCCGCACCTCGCTGGCGGACCTGCTGGCCGAGCCCGGCGGCGCCGACGAGCTCCTCGCGCGGCTGGCGGACCCGGCCCGCCCGGTCTCCCGCCCGCAGCTGCGGGCCCTGTGGACGGCGCTGGCGACCGCCGACAGCCTCGCTCCTGAGGGCCTCGCCGCGGATTTCCGCCGCGAACGGGTGCGGGCCGTCCGCGGCGCCGAGGTGGTGCTGGCCGACGCCGACGACGTGCTCGTCCTCGACGCCCCCGACCTGTGGCCGCTGCTGGCCGACCAGCCCCTCGTGCTCGCCCCGCATGAGCTGGCGGCGCGGCTGGCCGACCTGCTCGACCTGCCGCTGGCGTCGGAGGAGATCGCGGGCTCGCTCGATTCCGGCTCGCTTGCTTCCGCCGAGCGCCGGGCAGTGCCAACGGTTGTCGCGGCCGTGCTGCCGGAGGCCCCCTCGCACTACCTGGCCCACGACAAGCTCACGGTCGACGGCATCGAACTGCCCTGGCGCTACCTGGACGGCGAAATCCACGCCGCCACCCCGGCCGGCCTCGGCTGCGCCCTTGCCTGGCAGGCCGGCCAGTGGACGCAGCGCCACCTGCTGGCCGCCCTGCTGGCCGATCCGGACGGCGCCGACCGGGTGCTGGCCGACGCCGACCTGGACCCGCTCTAGCCCGTCGGGACCGAGCCCGACGCGACCGTCCGGCCGGCGTCGTCGTAGGCGGTCCAGCGGGAGTCGGCCTGCTGGGACGAGCTGAGCGGTACGCCCCAGAACCTCTGCCGGCCGACCGCGGTCGCCTCCGCCCGCACGGTGCTGCCGTCTTTGAGCGTGATCACCAGGTAGGACACCGAATCGGCGGCCGTCCCCAT
>Ga0302325_10030112_pt1 | contig 11197 bp, 4 predicted proteins | sample Palsa_T0_2_FD_201948 | JGI IMG/M metagenome (GOLD analysis project Ga0302325, IMG submission 201948) | Peat permafrost microbial communities from Stordalen Mire near Abisko, Sweden - Palsa_T0_2 | ecosystem: Environmental > Terrestrial > Soil > Palsa > Peat permafrost | place: Sweden: Abisko...
GAAAATGCTAGCGGACGCGCGCGGCATCGACAGCGACCTGCTTGAGCATGCGCTAACCCGGTTGCGATCTTCGAACGACGGAGCAACGGCGCTCGCGGCAGTCAGCGATTCAGAGATTTCAGCCGTTGCCGGTCGCGTTGGTCAACGCTTCGGCGTCACGAAATTCGAGCCGACTCTGGAGTTGGTTGTAGATCGCGAGAAAGCTCGCTTCGGAACCTGGTATGAAATGTTCGTTCGTTCCCAGGGTAGCAATCGCGGGAGGCCTGGCACTTTCCAGGACGCTGAACGCCGCCTGCCCGAGCTGCGCGACCTCGGCTTTGACGTTGTGTACTTGCCGCCAATCCATCCGATCGGTCGCACCAATCGTAAGGGTCCAGGCAACGCTCTTAATGGCGGGGCCGATGCCCCGGGAAGCCCGTGGGCGATTGGGAGCGAGGCTGGCGGGCATCAAGGGATCGATCCATCGATCGGCACGCTGAGTGACTTCGATCGTTTCAGTGCGACCGCTAATCGTCTTGGAATCGAAGTAGCACTCGACTTCGCGATTCAGTGCTCTCCCGATCATCCGTGGGTTCGCGAGCACCCGCAATGGTTCCATCATCGGCCTGACGGCAGCATCAAGTATGCCGAGAATCCTCCCAAAGAGTATCAGGATATTTATCCGATCGACTTCGACACTCCGGATCGCCCCGGCTTGTTCGAGGAGCTGGAGCGCGTGGTTAGATTCTGGCGCGACCACGGGGTGAAAATCTTTCGTGTCGATAATCCGCACACCAAGCCGCTGCAGTTCTGGAACTGGCTAATCAACGACATACAGACCGCTAATCCAGAAGTTATTTTTTTGGCAGAAGCGTTTACGCGTCCGAAAATGATGAAGGCATTGGCGAAAGCTGGCTTTACTCAGTCGTATACCTACTTCACCTGGCGAAACACGAAACACGAACTCACTGACTATTTGACCGAACTTGCGCAAACCCCAATGCGAGATTATTTTCGGCCCAATTTCTTCGCCAATACTCCCGATATTCTCACACCGGTGCTGCAGCACGGCGGTCCTGCCGCCTTCAGGATGAGGTTGGTACTTGCGGCGACGCTCTCGCCATCCTACGGAATCTACAGTGGATTTGAATTGTGCGAAGACCAGGCCATCGCCGGGACGGAAGAGTATCTGAATTCCGAGAAATACCAGATCAAAGTACGTGACTGGAACCAACCCGGAAATATCAAGGAGTTTATCGGACGGGTAAACTCCATCCGCCGCGACAATTCTGCGCTGCAGCAGTTTTTCAACCTGCAGTTTCTTGACAGCGACAACGACCAAATCCTCCTCTTCGCGAAATCCTCGCAGGCCAGGGAGAATGTGCTCCTTGTCGCAGTTAACTTGGATCCGTTCAATGCACACCATTGCACGGCGATAGTGCCGCCAGAAGTGGCGAATGTCGCGCCGGGACAGAGCTATCGCGTCACCGATCTTCTTACAGGTGCGAAGTATGTGTGGTCTGAGCGCAATTACCTGCGGCTCGATCCGGCTTCTGCGCCGGCCCACATTCTGCGCGTCGAACAGCGCCTCTGAGTCCGCCGTGGCCACCGATCATCATTCTGCGAAAGCTCCAAACTCCGATCCCTTATGGTACAAGGACGCCATTTTCTACGAGCTTCGAGTGCGCTCGTTTTACGACGGTAACGGCGACGGGGTTGGCGACTTTCCCGGTCTGACTGCGAAGCTCGACTACTTGCAGTCGCTCGGTGTGACCACGCTCTGGCTGCTCCCATTTTATCCTTCGCCGATGCGTGACGACGGATACGATATCTCCGACTATACTAGTATACATCCGGCCTGCGGCACCCTGCGCGACTTCAAAGTATTCATTCGCGAGGCGCATCGGCGCGATCTGAAAGTAGTTACCGAGTTAGTATTGAATCACACCTCAGATCTTCATGAATGGTTTCAACGCGCACGCCGTTCTCCCGCCGGAGGTATACATCGCGATTACTATGTCTGGAGCGATACCCCGGAGCGTTACAAGGATGCACGGATTATCTTTCAGGACTTCGAGCGATCCAATTGGTCCTGGGATCCGCTAGCCAGGGCCTACTATTTTCATCGCTTCTACTCTCATCAACCGGATCTCAACTATGACAATCCCGCGGTGATCCGCGAAATTCGACGGGTGATATCGTTCTGGCTGGGTCTCGGAGTGGATGGCCTTCGGCTCGACGCGGTCCCGTACCTGTTCAAGCGCGAAGGATCCAATTGCGAAAATTTGCCTGAAACCCACGCGTTCCTGCGTGAATTGCGCGCCTACATCGATGCGAGGTTCGACGACCGAATGTTGCTGGCCGAGGCAAATCAGTGGCCCGAGGACGCCGTTGCGTACCTGGCCGAAGGCAAGGAATGCAATATGGCGTTCCACTTTCCGCTGATGCCGCGAATGTTCATGTCGCTGAGAATGGAAGATCGATTTCCGCTGACCGACATCTGGGCCCAGACTCCCGGGATCGATCCCAGCTGCCAATGGGCATTGTTTCTGCGCAACCACGACGAACTGACTCTCGAGATGGTGACTGACGAAGAGCGCGACTATATGTATCGCGCATACGCGCAGGATGCTCGAATGCGAGTCAATCTGGGTATTCGCCGTCGCCTTGCTCCGCTGCTCGGCAACCATCGACTGACTATTGAACTGAATAATGCACTGCTGTTTTCGTTGCCGGGCACGCCTTTCATTTATTACGGCGATGAAATCGGCATGGGTGACAATGTCTATCTCGGCGATCGCGATGGAGTTCGCACTCCGATGCAATGGAGCGCCGACCGCAACGCCGGCTTTTCTTCAGCCAACCCGCAGCGCCTCATTCTCCCGGTGATAATCGATCCCGAATATCACTACCAGAGCGTCAACGTCGAAGCCCACGAGAGCAATAGGCACTCGCTGCTTTGGTGGATGCGCCGGATGGTGGCACTGCGCAAGCAGATCAAAGCATTCGGCCGCGGCTCGATCGAGTTTCTCAACCCTGAAAATTCGCACGTGCTTGCTTTCATCCGTGAGTATGAGGGCCAGCTGATACTGGTGGTAGCGAATCTCTCTCGTTTCGTGCAATGCGTCGAACTCGATCTGGCGAGATTCAAGGGCATGACTCCGATCGAGCTCTTCGGCCGCACGCCGTTCCCACCGGTCGGGGATCTCCCTTATCTGCTCACTCTCGGACCTCATGGCTTTTTCTGGTTCTCGCTCGAGCAGCCCCGCGCCGCCGCGTCGCCGGAACAATCCCAATATGTAATTCCGCACATCCAAATGAATGCGGACTTCGACGGTGTGATGCGCGCCGACGCTCGCCAAGAGATCGAAAGGATCCTGCCCGCCTATCTACCTCATTGCCGTTGGTTCCGGGCGAAGGCGCGCTCGATAGCTAGCGTTCAGATAATCGACATGATGCTGATGTCGGAAACCCCTGGCGGGCCGCGGCTTGCTCTTCTGAACGTCGAATACTCCAATGCCGAGCCCGAGACTTATCTTTTGCCTCTGGCAATTGCCACTGGCGATCGAGGGCGTGATCTGCGATCGCGCTGGCCGCAACAAATAATTGCCGAAGTGACTGATTCAGCACGTAACGGCGACGGGGAGGGCGTCATCTACGATGCGGTGGTCGATCCGGCGTTTCTGAATAGCCTGCTCGATATAATCGCGAAGCGCCGCCGCCACCGAGCGTCCGTGGGTGAGCTTCTGCCAGGCACGACCGAAGCGTTTCAACAGTTGCGTGGCGATTTCCAATCGTCCCTCGAACCCCGCCTGTTGAAAGCAGAACAGAGCAACAGCTCGGCAGTGTACAGCGATCGGTTCATACTGAAGCTCTTTCGACGCATCGAAGCAGGTGTGAATCCCGATCTCGAGATCGGCAGGTTCCTCACCTCGCACGAGAGATTTTCCCATGTTCCGCCGTTGGCGGGCTGGCTCGATTACCGTTCCGGCAGCGGCGATCGACGAAATATTGCAGTGCTGCAGGGCTTCGTTCCGAACGAAGGTGATGCGTGGCATTTCACGCGCGCAGAGTTGGAGCGCTTTCTCGAGAACGCGGCGACGAGATCGGATAGCCCGGCCGCAACGGCGACGACGCTCGATAAGTTGCTGGCGTTGCCCGAACCGGACCCGCTCGCTGCTGAGTTGATTGGCCACTATCTCGACGTTGCTCGACTGATGGGCAAGCGTGTCGCCGAACTTCATCTGGCGTTGGCTTCCACCGCCGACGATCCGGATTTCGCTCCTGAGCCTTACTCGGCGCTCTATCAGCGTTCGACCTTTCAATCGATGCGGAATCTGCTGGCGCGGGTGATGCGCGCGCTCAGTAGCCGCACGTCGATTGTTCCCAAAGATCTGCGCGAGCAGGCGCAACTGATAGCCTCGCGTCAGAGCGACATCGCCGCTCGATTCGACGCTTTTCTGCGCATCCGCACGAGCATCGTGCGGATGCGTATCCATGGCGACCTGCATCTCGGCCAGCTTCTATACACCGGCAGGGACTTCGCCATCATCGACTTCGAAGGCGAGCCTGCGCGTCCGCTCAGCGAGCGTCGGCTCAAACGCGCGGCCTTGAGAGACGTTGCCGGCATGCTGCGTTCGTTTCACTATGCGGCGCTCACCTCGACCATCGATCAACTGAAGATCGGCGCGCTCGGCAAATTCGACTTCGCCGGCATGGATCCGTGGGCGAAATTCTGGCGGACCTGGGTATCATGGGCATTTCTCAAGGGCTACCTGGAGTCCGCCGGCCCCGCGCCGTTCATTCCCGAGAGCCATGATGAGCTGAGAATCCTGCTCGATGCCTTCGTGATGGACAAGGCTATCTACGAACTTGACTACGAATTAAACAATCGCCCTGACTGGCTATTGGTTCCATTACTCAGTATTGGTCAGTTGTTGGGTCTGGAGAATAGTAATCCGAAAAATCTCGTCGCCCCAGGACCTGAAACTCATGACGGCCCTCGACCATAACCCGCAGCTCTCGAGCGCCAGTGATGTCGCCGTCTCTTATATTCCCGCCGAGCACTTAAGCCGCCTTCTGGCCCTGAGGCATCAGGATCCGCATTCGATTCTTGGATCCCATCCGACCGATCGCGGTGTGATTGTGCGCACCTGGCGGCCTGACGCGCGGAAAGTGTTTCTGCTCGTTGACGGCGAACCGCCGCGCGAGATGCAGCCGCGCCCTGAACCGGGACTGTTCGAAGTCCTTGTGCCCCAACGACGCGAGGTGTTTCCGTACCGGCTGAGCGTACAGTATGCGGGCGACCTGGTCGTCACGGTTCGCGAACCCTATTCGTTCCTGCCGACTTTGGGTGAGCTGGATCTCTATTTGTGGGCCGAGCAGAAACACGAACGGATCTGGGAAAAGATGGGCGCACACAGCCGCGAGCTCGACGGTGTCGCAGGCACCGCCTTCGCGGTGTGGGCGCCTAACGCTGCTGGCATCAGCGTGGTCGGAGATTTCAATAGCTGGGACGGCAGAATCGACATGATGCGGTTGCTCGGCAATTCGGGCGTCTGGGAAATATTCGTACCCGATCTGCCGGCTGGTTCGCGCTACAAATTTGAAATTCGTACCCAGGCAGGAGAACTGGCTCTCAAGAGTGACCCCTTCGCATTAGCTACTGAATGTCCGCCGGCCACTGCGTCGAAAGTATATCAATCTGAGTACTCATTTAACGATTCATCCTGGATGTCGGCGCGCAACAGCCGCGATCCATTGCGCACGCCAGTCGCGATTTACGAGATGCATCTCGGTTCCTGGCGGCGGGTTCCCGAAGAAGGCAGCCGCTCGCTAAGCTATCGCGAGCTCGCCTCGCAGCTCGTCGAATATCTGGTGGACGTCGGCTTCACTCACGTCGAATTTCTTCCGGTCATGGAGCATCCGTTCACTGGTTCATGGGGTTATGAGACGACAGGTTACTATGCTCCGACCGCGCGCTACGGGGCGCCCGACGACTTCCGTTACCTAATCGACTGTCTGCATCAAAACGGAATCGGCGTGATTCTCGACTGGGCTCCCGCCCATTTCCCGACCGATGCGTTCGGGCTCGGTCGGTTTGACGGCAGCGCCCTCTATGAACATCTCGATCCGCGTCAGGGTTTCCATCCTGAATGGAACACCTTCATCTTCAATTTCGGCCGCGACGAAGTGCGGAGTTTTCTGCTGGGCAGCGCGAAGTTTTGGCTCGAGGAATTCCATGCCGACGGGATTCGAGTCGATGCGGTTTCGTCGATGCTCTATCTCGACTACGGCCGCAAGAACAGCGAATGGATTCCGAACATCCACGGCGGCAACGAGAATCTCGAGGCGATTTCATTTCTCAAGGAACTCAATCAGCAGATCTATGCGCGCCATCCAGACGCGATGATGATTGCCGAGGAGTCGACTGCATGGCCCGGCGTCAGCCGTCCTCTATACGTGGGCGGTCTCGGTTTCGGCTTCAAGTGGGATATGGGATGGATGCACGACACGCTCGAATATTTCAGCAAGCCGCCAATCTATCGCCGATTCTATCACCGCGATTTGACCTTCGGCTTCGTCTACGCATGGTTCGAAAATTTTATGCTGCCGCTCTCTCACGACGAGGTGGTGTACGGCAAGCGTTCACTGCTCGACAAGATGCCGGGTGACCGTTGGCAGAAGTTCGCCAACCTGCGCGCCCTGTTCGGCTACATGTGGGCGCGGCCGGGCAAGAAAATCCTCTTCATGGGCGGCGAGTTTGGCCAATGGCGCGAATGGAATCATGACGCCAGCCTCGACTGGAATCTGCTCGACGAGCCGGACCATCGCGGCGTGCAGAACCTGGTCCGCGATCTCAATCGCATCTATCGCGCCGAGCCGGCATTCTGGGAAGCCGATCACCAGCCCGCGGGCTTCCAATGGATCGATGCCAACAACTCGGACGAGAACGTGATTGCCTTCATGCGCATCGCGCCCGGCAGCAGCCGCAAGGTGATCTGCGTCTGTAATTTCTCGCCGGTGGTCCGCATGGGCTATCGCGTCGGAGTTCCTGAGCCCGGTCTCTATCGCGAAATTCTTAACAGCGACGCTAGTCTCTACGGAGGAAGCAACCAGGGCAACGCGGGCGCAGTAACCGCACAGCAGACACCGTGGAACGGACTCCCAAATTCGCTATCCCTCACGCTGCCGCCCCTCGCGACCCTTTGGTTCGAAGTTCCCGCCGTCAGCTGAACGCACCTCCGTAACCGGTTCGCCGCCGCCGCGTCTATATAGTGGCCACCGGCGCGTGGAGGAATTACCTTGCGGGCGGATCGCGAAATCAGAATTCAACGAACCGATCGGAATGATCGCCGCCGAAGATTGCGCGCCGTCCTTCTCGCAATGCTGCTGGCTCCAATCGTCGCGGCGCTGCCTTGCGTGTCTGCCTTTGCGCAGGCGAACCTCCCGCCCATCGGCAGTCTCGATGACTACGTGCATCAAGGAAACGACTCGGATGGTGGGTCGCAAGCGCCCGTTCCACCGCAGGTGTATCAGCAGCAAGCGATGCCGCCGCAGGGTTATGCCCCCTATCAAGGCTACGGCCCCTCTTCAGTGCCCTCGCAGGAATGGAACAATCAATACGTAGACCCCAACGCGGCTCGCACCGCCCTGATCGGCGCCGCAGTTGTGGGCGCGGTGGCTCTTGGGATGTGGGCGCTGCAGCAGCACGAGATACATCAAGCTCAACGACGAGCTCGGTTCGAAGCGGCACCTTAACTCCTCGCTCGATCGAATCGAACCGGGGCATGCACAACCAGTCGATGGAACCAGTTCGGTTAACGAGCGTAGCGGCGTGCAAGTTTCCGATCAGAGCATAGTCCTCAATCGGGCTGCTCATTCGTATACTTCGGTCGAAGGATTGCGATTTTTCGGCATCAGGATCGCGACAGAGACGGGCGGTAAATCGATCATGGTGTCGTCGAGTCGAACGCCTGACCTGGACGCGAGCACAATGTCCAACCGACTTGCATCTGCGACTGGCACACTTTGGGAAATAGCCGAGAAATTGCAAATCACAACTGACTCGCGGCGGTTGACGCGTAGCCAGCGCGCCTCTTCGTCGAAGCAGACGGCGTCGGGGTCGAAGCGGCCACCGTGGAAATCTGGCGCGCATCGACGGAGACCGATCAGTCGCCGATACCATTCCAGGATCTCGCGATGCGCTCGTCGTTCGCGCTCGTCCCAATCGAGCATGGATCGCTCGAAGGTCTGCGGCGCTTGGGGATCCGGAATGTCCGAGGCGTCGGCGACGAGCGGTGCGAACTCGGCTTTGCGGCCCTTGCGGACGGTCTCTGCTAGCTCCGCATCCTGATGATCCGTGAAGTACTGGAACGGACTCGACGCGTTCCATTCCTCGCCCTGAAACAACATCGGCACAAACGGCGCGGTGATCAGTATCGCCGCCGCAATCTTGAGTTGATCGATCGTCACCAGATGCCCTAGGCGTTCGCCCATCGCGCGATTTCCGACCTGGTCGTGATTCTGCGCAAACGCGATGAACCGATGCGCCGAAAGTCCTGCCACTGGCGCGCCGTGCCTTCGACGCCGACTGCTCGAATATGTGCCGTCGTATACGAAGCCGCGCGCGAGGCTTTTCGCGAGTTGCTCGATCGAACCGAAGTCTGCCAGGTAGCCCGCGCTCTCACCTGTCAGGATGGTATGCAACGCGTGATGAAAATCGTCGTTCCATTGCGCGTCGAGGCCGTAGCCGCCTGCTTCGCGCGGCGTGACAATTCTAGGCAGGTTGAGGTCGCTTTCCGCGATCACTATCAGACTGCGTCCAACCTCGCCTTCGAGCTCGCGAACCTGGGTGGCAAGTTGCTCCAGAAAGTGAATCGCGGACGCGTCGAAAATCGTGTGGACCGCATCGAGGCGCAGCCCATCAACGTGATAGTCACGCAACCACATCTTCGCGTTGTCAAAGAAGAATTGCCGGACCTCGTCACTGTCCCGATCGTCGAGGTTGACGGCGTCGCCCCACGGCGTTCGATAACTATCGGTAAAGTACGGGCCAAATTTGCCGAGATAACCGCCCTCTGGTCCCAAGTGGTTGTAAACGACGTCGAGAATCACGCCGAGGCCACGTCTGTGCGCCGCATCGACGAAACGTTTCATCGCGTCCGGTCCGCCGTACGAATGATGCGGTGCGTAGAGATCGACGCCGTCGTAGCCCCATCCGCGCGCGCCTGAGAATTCAGCGATCGGCATCAACTCGAGATGAGTGACGCCCAAATCCCGCAAGTAGTCCAGGCGCTCGATGGCGGCGTCAAACGTGCCGGCGGGCGTGAATGTGCCGACGTGCATTTCGTAGATGATCGCGGAAGACAACGGCGCCTGGCGCCATCGCGCGTCGCTCCACTTGAACGCGGAGTGATCAACGGGGCGCGACAATCCGTGTACGCCATGGGGTTGGTAGGGCGAGCGTGGATCCGGCAATGGCGGGCCGCCATCGAGACTGAAGCCATAGTCGGCACGCGATAACCCGGTACTCAATTCGGTGCGCCACCAGCCGCGTTCCTCGCGACGCATCTCGATGCGCTCGTTTGCGGTCACCATCGCGACGTTCGACGCCGATGGCGCCCACACCATTCGCCGATTCACGGCGGGATTCCTTCGCGTGCGAGCAGTGCAACCGGAAATCGGCGCATCAAAGCAGCGAGCCGAGTCGGACCACCGCGCAATCGCTCGCCAGTGAGATGATTGGTCCAATCCCCGTCTGGCAATTCGACTTCAGTGTCGCGCCAATCGTCGCCAAGTTTCGCCGAAAGTCTTGGCACGATCGTGATGACCGACTCGCCCCGCATGAATGCAACCACGTGATCGCGACGTACCCCGCGCGCTTCGATCGCCTCGATCGCCGCCTTGGCCCCGAACCATTGCGGATGACGCCTGCGCAGTGCGAGTCCATTGCGAATCAGCCAAAGCTTCGGCATGCCCTCGTCGATACGCTCCATCACCTGTTCTGGCGTGGCCTTCTTGAGATCGTCGAGCAATCGCAGTCTCACTCCGAAATCTTGCAGTCGGCGATTGTCGGGATCGACCAGTGCCAGGTTCCATAACTCGGAGCCCTGGTAGAAGTCAGGCACGCCGGGCGCGGTGAGCTTGATCAGCGTCTGCGCGAGCGAATTTATTCGTCCCGGGTATATCAGCGACGCGACAAATTGATTCAGCGCCGCGATGAAGTCCGAATCCGAGTAGATGCCGTCGATGAACTTCCGCACCGCCTCTTCATACGCCGGCGCGGGGCTGGTCCACGAGGTGTGGATTTTGGCTTCGCGCGCCGCTTTTTCCGCGTAGGCCAGCAAGCGCGGCTTTTCGATCGGCCACGCGCCCACGAGAGTCTGGTAGAGATGATATTCGAAATTTCGATCCGGCATCTCGCCGCTGCGATAGCGCTCGTTTGTCGCGGCCCACTGCTTTACCGCGCGGGTCCATCGGTCGGGCTCTTCCGAGATAAGAAAGAGCCGCGCGCGCACATCTTCGCTGCGCTTGGTGTCATGCGTCGACGTCGCCAGCATCGTGCGCGGCCATCGACGATGGATCCAGCGGCACCATGCGAAGAAGTCTGCTGGGGAGAGAGCCCAACAATCCGGATCGCCGCCGACTTCGTTGAGCGCGAGCATCCGGTTGAAGGAGTAGAAGGTATTGTCCTCGACGCCTTTCGCCATTACAGCGGCCGAAATCTGCTGGAATCGAAGTGCCAGCTCGGCACCGGTTTTTCCGCCGATCCCGAGCCTCAGGATGTCACGCACAAAATCGAACAAGCGCGCGTCGAGGTCTGGCCGGTAGGCTTTAGCCGCCTCGATGGCGGTCGAGATCTGACAGGCATCATTGGGCGCGACTTCGTGCGGCTCGCGAACGTAGGTGCGGTAGACCTGCTGGCATGCCAGCACGGCCCGAATGACCTCGTGCGTTTCGTGGCGCGTGTAGTCGCGATGGAGGCGGTCGGCTTCACAGAGCTCAAGCAGCATCGCCGTCAGACTGTTGACCTCGCTGCCCAGCGTATCGCGCATCGCAAATTGCTTGCGCGCGCGAACCAGCGCCGCATAGTCGGCCGACTCACCGGTGAACTCTCGATAAAAGTCTGTCAGAGGTTGTAAGCCGGCGGGATCGACGAACAATCTTCCCACCACGTTCAAAAAATCATAGCCGGTGGTGCCTTCGATGGGCCACG
>Ga0302325_10030114_pt1 | contig 11197 bp, 12 predicted proteins | sample Palsa_T0_2_FD_201948 | JGI IMG/M metagenome (GOLD analysis project Ga0302325, IMG submission 201948) | Peat permafrost microbial communities from Stordalen Mire near Abisko, Sweden - Palsa_T0_2 | ecosystem: Environmental > Terrestrial > Soil > Palsa > Peat permafrost | place: Sweden: Abisko...
AAGACCAACGACCTCGAGGGGACGGTCAAAGCCACCGAAGAGGCCGGACTCGCGATGTCGATGGCCATGTCGGTCCGCAATAAGATCATGTCCGCCTATACCGAAATCTCCCAAATGCAATTCTAGATTTCCCCCTGGTGTCGTTGCCTCGGGCCTCGAGTGCGAAGCACACTTCGGCCCGCAGCGCCTAACCAGGAGAAAATCTACACCGACCTTGAGCCGCCTTGTGCGGCTTTTTCTTTGGGCCCGGTTTGGGCCCGGGCGCAGCGTCGTTCCGAGTGGGTTAGCCGAAGCGGCGAGGACCCTGACAGTAACTGTCCGAGACGCGAGGCGTTGAACGAGGGCTTTGCCGGAAGCAAGGCCCTTAAATTTTGCCCCAGTCTGCCGAAACCCCAATGGAGTACCAGTGTTCGCTGGTACCTGCGGCCTGGACTACCTCGCACGAAGGGTGGAAGGCCGGAGCGAGACCCGACTGATTGACGGTCTTGCGCAAAACCGGGAAACCGGAACCCGTTCGTGCGGAGGTTTTTTCTTTTGGTACGTGGCCTCTACACGTCGGCGAGCGGCGCGCTCGTTGCGGAGAGCATGGCTGACAACGTTGCGAATAATCTCGCCAACGTTGACACGAGCGGCTTCAAACAGACGCTGCTCCAGATTCAGTCGGCTCCGTCGCTCGACATCTATCGTATTCAAACGGATCCCGGCAAGACTGCCGGCAATCCGCTTCCTGGTCGTTCGGTTTCGCAAGAAGTCGGGCAGCTCGGAACGGGCGCGTTGATCTACGACACGCCGACAAATTACGATCAAGGGTCGTTGCAGGCTACCGGTAACCCGCTCGACGTCGCGATCACCGGCACCGCGAACGCATTCTTCACCATCCAGACGCCGAACGGCATTCGCTACACGCGCGACGGCTCGTTCACCGAGGATGGGCAGGGCATTCTGCGCACGCGTGACGGCAACACCGTGCTCAACACGCAAGGCCAGCAGATCCAGATGCCGCCGTCGAGCGGTCCGGTCACGATCCAGCCGGACGGCACCATCGTGCAAAACGGCGGCGCCAACAACGCGCAAAGTTCACTGGTTGTCGGGCAGCTGGCGATCACACAGTTCAATAGTCTTCTCAACCTGCGCCCTGAAGGCGTGAACAACTACAATCCCAGCGGCAACGCGGGCCCGACGGCGGCCACCGGTGTGACCGTGCAACAAGGTTCGCTCGAAACGAGCAATGCGAACGTGGTGAAATCGATGGTCGATCTTATCACCGCCGAGCGCTGGTTCGACGCAAACGAGAAATCGATCAAGACCCAAGACGATGCTACCAACACGGCGATCTCGGTCGTCGCAAAGACGGCCTAGGCCAGGAGTGAACGAACCGACATGATGCGATCACTGTACACGGCTGCAAGCGGCATGGAAGCCCAGCAGTACAACATGGATACGATTTCCAACAATCTCGCGAACGTCGACACGCAGGGATTCAAGAGCAATCAGGCCCGTTTTCAGGACCTGGTTTACCAGCAAATTCAAGCGCCGGGCGCGCCCGTCGGCGCGTCGATCGTGCCGGTAGGTCAGCAAGTCGGTCTCGGCGTGAAGGTCTCGGATTCGGAAAAGGTCTTCACCCAAGGTTCGCTGGTGCAAACCAGCAATAATCTTGACACGGCGATCGAGGGCGACGGATTCTTCCAGATCACACTGCCCGACGGCACGACCGGCTACACGCGCGACGGCTCGTTCAAAGAAGACGCGAACGGCTCGATCGTCACCGCGGAAGGCTACTTCGTGCAGCCGCAGATCACGATTCCGCAGAACGCGGTCTCGGTCTCGATCGCTCCGGACGGCACGGTAACCGCGCAAGTGCCGGGCAGCGTGCAGCCGCAGACGCTGGGACAGTTACAGCTCGCACGCTTCGTCAACCCGGCCGGAATGACACCGACCGGGGACAACCTCTTACTCGAGACGGCCGCTAGCGGTCCGCCGATCGTCAGTACCCCGGGACTCAACGGCACCGGCATCCTCGAAGACGGCTACCTGGAAAACTCGAACGTCTCGGTGGTCAACGAGATGGTCAACATGATCGTCGCACAACGCGCCTACGAAGCTAATTCGAAGGCCATCGGTGCGGCCGACCAAATGTTGCAGACCGCCGTGCAGATGTCGCCGTTCCAATAGGCTCAACGATGAAGCACACGTTCGCCGTCACTCTCCTCCTCGCGCTCGCCCTCTTCGGATGCGATGCGGGGATGGCGCGCGCCGCGGCGACGCAAGTGCTCTCGGGGGCGCGTTTCGAGGCGCTCGCCACGCCGATCAGCAAAGGCGTGCACTTAGACGGGGACGCGGCGCTCGTGCAATCGTACCGGATTCCGGATCAAGTCGTTCCTCTGGGCCGCGTGTCGTTGGTCGTACAGAGCGCGATCGTGACATCGTCGTATGTCAACGTGCCGGTGGAGATCGATCTCGATGGGCGTTTCCTGCGTCAGATCTTCGTAGGCTATCGCGTCCAGCGTTACGTCCAGACCGCAGTCGCCACCCACGATCTGCTTCCCGGCGCGGTGCTCGTGGCGGGCGACCTCAAACTGGGCCGGATGGTCTTCGTCGGCCAGCGCATCAACGGCACCGCGGCGCTCGTTGGACGGCGCGTGATCTCCGCGGTTCGTGCCGGCTCGCCGGTCATCATCGAAGCCACGCAGACCGATCAAATCGTGAAGGCCGGCAACACCGTCACGCTGATCGTGGACAACGACGGCGTGCGCGTTGCGGCCGACGTGGTCGCGCGCACCAGCGGTGGACTCGGCGAACACGTGAGCGTCTTCAATCCGCTCACCAACAAGACCTTAACGGGAACCGTCGTCGGTCCGGACCGCGTCGAACTGAACCTGTCGGGAGAGACATTATGATGCGCAAAATTGCCGTGCTCGCGCTCCTCGCGCTTGCTCCGGTCGCCGCAAACGCGGACTCGCTGTATCAGCCGGCGCCGCCGCCGGTGGCCCCGGGCCATCCGCTGAGCTTGATGAACGATCACCGAGCCCAGCAAGTCGGCGACTTGGTCTACGTGCAGTTCGATATCGCGAACAGCAACTCGGAAGTGAACAACTATACGAGCAGCAAGTCCGCCTCGCTGAGCGGCGGAAACGGAGAAGGTATCTTCAATCTTCCCCTCGTGCGCTTGAACAACTCGGTGTCGGGCCAATCAGCCACGAGTACGGCGCAAACCGCGACCGGCTCAAATGCGTTCACCGCCTTCATGATGGCGACGGTGACGGGCGTACTGCCGAGCGGTGCGATGCAGATCACCGGCGATCAGGACATGACGGTCAACGGCCAAAAGCAGACCCTGCACATTACCGGGACCATTCGCCCTCAGGATATCGATAGCACCGACACCATACTCGCTTCGCACGTCGCCAACGTTCAGGCTGCGTTCAAAGGCAACGATCAAAAGAGTAAAGGTTTGCTCGCGAGGGTACTGAGTTGGCTATTCTAGCACGTTCGCTAACCGCGCTGATCCTGGCGTTCGTCTGCGCAGGGTCCTGCGCGTGGGCACAATCCTCCGGAAAACCGGTGCTCGTCAAAGACATCGCGCACGTGCAGGGCGTGACCGGGAACCAATTGGTTGGCTACGGCGTCGTCGTCGGTTTGCAAGGCACCGGCGACTCCACCTCGGTCATCTTCACCAGCCAGACGATTCAAAATATTCTGCAGTCGTTCGGACTGACGGTCACGCAGACCGAAGTGCGTACGCGCGACGTCGCGGCGGTCATCGTCACCGCGACGCTGCCGCCGTTTGCCCATTCGGGCGATAACGTCGATGTCGACGTCTCGGCCATGGGCGACGCGACGAGCCTGCAGGGTGGAACGCTCGTCCTCACCGAGCTGCGGGGAGCGAACCAATTGGTCTACGGCACCGCGCAGGGACCGGTCTCGGTCGGCGGTTTCGTGGCCGGCTTCGGCGGGTCGACCGTCAACAAGAACTTCACCGGTGCGGGCCGGATCCCCAACGGCGCGGTGATCGCGCGCGACATGATCACGCCGATCCAGAGCTCGCCGAGCGGGTTCAACTATGTCCTCACCAGCCCCGATTATAAAACGGCGGCCAATCTCGCCGCGCTGCTGAACGCGCGGTTCGGCGCGCGAACGGCGTTCGCGAACGACGCCGAAACGGTGCACGTCAACCTGCCCGGGCAGTACACCGGAAACCCGGTGCAGTTTCTCGCCGACGCGTCGGATCTGAGCTTCAGTCAAGACGAGCTAGCCAGGGTAATCATGAACGAGCGCACCGGAACGATCGTGTTCGGTGGCGACATTCGGCTCGCGCCGTGCGCGATTGCCTCAGGCGATCTCTCGATCACGATCACCACGACGAATCAAGTCGTGCAGCCCAACGCCTTCGCCGGCGGCAATACCGCCGTCCAACGCAACACGTCGGTCAACGCCGCCGAGAAGGGTCACCAACTGACCTTCGTTGCGGGCGCAGCCACGCTTTCGTCAGTGGTGCGTGCGCTCAATGCGCTCGGCGTCTCGCCGCGCGACTTGATTGCGATCGTGCAGGCCCTGCGCACGGCCGGCTCGCTGCAGGCCGATTTGGAGATCATCTAGTGTCATCGCCGATCGACCCCGCGGCAAGCACGCCGCAAACGTCCGGCGTCAAACCGCAAGCGCCGCTCACGGCCGAGCAAAAGCAGGCGCTCGCGAAGCTGCACGATGCGGCGACGCAGTTTGAAGGCGTCTTCATCGAGATGCTGATGAACGCCATGCAGGAGACCGTTCCGCAGCAGACGCTTATGGGCGGCGACAATTCGGCCGAACAGACCTGGCAAAGCATGCTCAACGACGAGCGTTCGCAACAAATGGCCAAGAGCGGCTCGTTTGGACTCGCGCAGCAACTCGAGAGCCAATTCCGCAATCAGGTACTCGGTGACGCGAGTCACGAGGCCAACGTCGATGTTGACAAGAGGATGCAACCGTGACCGATTCGTGGGAAGCCTTCGCGACCGCGCTGCACGAGGAGTCGACGTTACTCAAGCGCACGCACGAGGCCGCGCTCTTACTGACCAAGGCGTTGGTCAAAAGCGATGCGACCGAGATTCTCGAGTGCGAGCGCGGATTGGATTCGGCCCGGCGCGCCTATCACTCGGCCTCGGGCAAGCGACGCGGCATGCAGATCCGCGGTTTCGGGGCGCTCACGTTGCGCCAAGTGTGCCTCTACGCGCCGCGGCAGATGTGGCCCACGCTCAACCAGCGCTTGGTCGAACTTACCACGACCTCGATCGGTCTGCGGATCACCAACAACAACAATAAGGCCCTGATTCAGAGCGGGATGCAGCGACTCGTCAAGATCACGACGGCTCTGCAACGTGCCGCTAGTGACGCTCCACAAACGTATAAACGCCGCGGCTTCGTGCCGCCTCCGCAGAACAGCGTTCTGGTGAGTAGCAAAGCGTGAGTAGTTTCTTCCCGCAAGGCACTTTCTTCGGGCTCGATCTGATGTCGACGTCGCTGCAATCATTCTCGGTGGCCGAGAACGTGACCGGCGACAACATCTCGAACGTCGACACCCCGGGCGCAACGCAGCAACAGACGGTGCTTACCGAAGCCCCGCCGGTCGTTGGGTCGCCGTTTGAGTCGACGCATGTTCCGGGAACGGCCGGCGACGGTGTGATCGTCTCGCAGATTCAACGTGTCAACGTCGAGTCGTACGATCAACTCTTCCGCGGCGCGAGTTCCTCGCAGAACTACTATTCGACCGAGCAGCAGATCCTCACCAGCGTGCAATCGCAGCTTGGGGATCCTACCGCCGGCGTGAGCACGTCGTTCAACAACTTTCAAACAGCGGTCACGAACCTGGTTAACGCCTCCGCGACGGGTAGTACGCTCTCGGCGGCGTCCGGCGTGCTTACCAGCGCGCAAGCGTTGGCGCAATCGCTAGGCAACTCGTCGGCAGCGGTCTCGAATGCCGAGAACCAAGCCGTTTCGCAAGGCGCGACGATCGTGCAGACCGTCAACGGGCTGCTCGACCAGATTGCCGCCCTCAACGGCCAGATTCGTTCCTCGACGGCGGTAGGTGACAACCCTAATACGTTCGAGGATCAGCGCGACTACGATATCGACCAGCTCTCGCAATATATTTCGACCCAGACCTCGGTGCAGCCTGACGGTTCGGTGCTGGTCATGGTCAATGGCCAGGCGTTGGTCAATGACACGGTGGCCTATCACCTTGCGGCTCCGGTTGTTGGAACGTCGTCCAACGGCGCGCAGAGCTTCAACGTTTACTTCGCGACTAACCCGCCGCAATCGCCGAGTTCGCCGAGCGTTGCGCTCGGCAGCGGGCAGCTCGCAGCGTTGCAAGACCTCTACAACAACAAACTGAGCAACTACGGGACGCAACTCGACCAGTTCGCCTCGACGCTCGCCAACGAGACGAATCGCATCACGCAGTCCGGATACGATTCGAACGGTCAGGCGGGCACCGCGCTCTTCCAGCCGATCGATGCGAACCTGCCGATCTCGGCCGGCAACATCAAAGCCGGGATCACCGTTGCTACGCAGCTTCCGGTGGTGCTCGCGAACACTGAGGCCAATACCAGCGGCACCGGCATCGTGCCGATGAACTCGGCCAACAACACGGTCGACACCTCGCAGCCGCTGATCGGTAATGGCGCGCTCGCGAACGCGCCGACCGCGAACTTTGCCGCCGGCACGACCCTTACGATTTCGGTTGACGGCGTCAATCAGGTGTTCAATTACAGCTCGGTGGCACCGCCCCCTAACGGGATCTATGCCGATAACGTCGGCGATTTCGTGTCGAGCTTCAATGCGCTGCAATCCGGCGTAACGGCATCCTACGACTCCACGTCGCAGCAGATTGTTTTTGCGCGCGATCCGGCCAACGAGAGCCTGGCGTTGCGGGGTGCGCAGCAGGGTAGTGCGCAGACGGCCGCATTCACGATCAAGGATAGCGCCTATAATGCCGCGACACCGAATACGTCGATTCTCGGCGTGCTCGGCGCGGGCAACATCAACGGCGTGCCGCAAAACGCAAGCAATGCATATGGTGCAAACGACAACGGTGTCGCCAATGCGATGACCAGCCTCTTCCAAAGTACGGTCGGTTTTCCGGCGCTGGAGACCACGAGCGGTGCTGTAGCGGCGACTGCTGGTGCGCCAACGACCGTCGCGTTGCCTGCGGGCGTGAACAATGTACAAGTCGGACAACAGCTGACGCTGAGCGCGGGCGCTCCCGACTTGTTGTACCCGACGGATACGCAAGAGAACGTGACGGTAACGGCGGTGAGTTATTCCGCCGGTGGCGTCGAGTCAGTGACCTTCACGACGCAAAACCCTCAAGCGGCCGGCTTCACGATCACCTCGGCGCAGACACAGACCCTCGTGCAGCAGTACGGAAACCTCGTGACGCAGGTCGGCTTGGACACGCAAACCGCGAATACGGGGACGACCACGCAGACCAATCTGGCGTCGTCGATCGATCAGGAACGCCAGAGCATCGCCGGCATCAACCTCGACGAACAGACTCAGGACCTTATTAAGTATCAAACCGCCTATCAAGCCGCCGCAAAGACCATTTCAACGCTCAGTCAATTGCTCGATACCGTTGTGACCGGTTTGGGCGTGGGATCCTAAGGAGAGGCAACCATCATGATGCGCATCGCAACCTCGACGATCTACTCGAACCAGACGCTCGCAATCGAGAATCTGGAATCGCAATACCAGCAGCAAGGCCAAGAGCTCTCGACCGGCATCGCGCTCAACGAGCCGTCCGACGACCCAACCGTCATCGGTCAAGACCTTTCCGTACGCAGCGATTCGGCGGTTACGACGCAGGTCGGCCAGAACCTCACCGGGCTCAACAATATGCTCTCGACGACCGACAGCACGCTGTCGAGTCTCACGAGTTTGTTGCAGAGCGCACGCAATTTGGCGATCGAAGGTGCGAGCGATACGGTTACGCCCAATCAGCGTGGCTCGATCGGACAACAAGTCAATCAGCTGCTCCAACAAGCCGTCGGTCTGGCTAACACCCAATACGACGGGAAATACATCTTCTCGGGAACGTCCGCGGCAGCGGGTTCATCGCTGGTTACCGCGGTGGGAAACCCGCCGTCAGGCGTCACCGCAAAATCGAACATCGTTCAGCAGAGCGAGCAATTGCCAAACGGGCAACAGGTGCCGACGAACGTCACCCTCCAGCAAGCTTTTAACCTGAACGCGGCCAACGGCTCGCCCAGCGTATTTGATATGCTCATCCGCCTGCGCGACACCCTGGAACAGAGCCAGACCACGGATGAGAGCAGCACGCAGGTCAATCTGAGCTACCATGCGATCACCACCGGCACGACGATCGCGCAAATGGAAGCCACGACCTCGCCGCTCTCCATTCCGCTTGCCTCCGTCGCCGGCGGTAACGTGGCCTTCTCGATCGCCTCGTCGCTCTCGCCGACCGGAACCACAATCATCCTTACGACCGGCGAGTCGATGCAGAACGTCGTCGCCGCGATCAATGCGGCGTCGGTCGCGACCGGCGTTGTGGCGTCGTTCAACTTTCAAACGCAGCGGCTCTCGCTCAACGACGTCCAGAATCAGAACTTCCTCGTGAGCAACGTCGGCGCCCCGCCCTCGACCATCCCGAGCAATTTTACCAATGCCTTCCTTTTGGGCTCGACCGGGGACGTCGTGAACAACCTCTCGACGCAGCTCGGGGATATCGACAACACCCTCACGGTGGCGCTCAATGCCGCGGGGCTCATCGGCGCTACCGTCCAAACGGTGGCCTCGCTTTCCTCAATCGAATCTGAACGTGGAACCAGCGACACCCAGGTGCAATCGAGCCTGGAAGATACCGATATTGCTAAGGTGACCAGCGAGTTCAGCTTGAGCCAGACCGCGCTGCAGGCGGCCTACCAAACGACGACACGGCTCGAGCAGGAAGACCTCTTTACCTACCTCCCGAACGGATAGAGCAGCTTTGAATACCGGAGCCATAATGCAAGACGAACAGCTAACGGTCGATCTCCCACGTTTCGGACCTTGCACCTTCGATGCAAGCGAGGTCCTCGAGTTTCCGTGGGGGCTCCCGGGCTTCCCCGACTTGCATCGTTGGCTTCCGCTGAACCTGGATAGCCACCCCACCTTCGTCTGGCTGCAGAGCCTGGATGACCCGTCGGTCGCCTTGCCGGCGGTCGACCCGTGGATGGTCTTTGAGAGTTACGATCCCAAGCTGCCCGCCTATGCGTTCACGTCGCTCGAGATTCGCGAAGCAAGTGAGTTTGCGACGCTCTGCGTGATAGTGGTCACGCCCAACGCTGAGGAGATGACGATCAACCTCATGGCACCCGTCATCATCAATCTGCGAACCCACAAGGGCCGCCAGATCATGCTCGACAGCTCGAACTACTCGCCGCGCGAGCCGCTGCCGCGCAAGGCCGCCGAGAAGCCCGCAGCGAGCAGTAAGAGCGCCTAACCCTGCCGAAGGTCCCCCCTAACCGCCAAGGAGGGCCTCGCGAATGTTAGTACTCAGTAGGAAGATCAACCAGTCCATTATGATTGGTGACGACGTTCGCATTGTGATCGTCGCGGTCGATCGCGACCAGGTGAAGCTCGGGATTGAAGCCCCACGCGCCGTGCCGGTGCATCGCTCCGAGGTCTATGAAGAAATCCGCAAGGCCAATCAAGAGGCCTTGGGCGCCGCCCCCGTCGCGAGCGGCAAACCCGAACGCGCTACCCTGCGCCCCCGGACGAAACCACAGCACTAAAGTCCTGTAAAGCGGGGCCGATACCATCTTTTAGGGGGAGAACGGACACTCTTCCCCCATAGGATACGTATCGGTGCCTCTGAGCACCACATCATGGAGGAAAAATGGCTACAGGCCTGAGCATTGCCACTAACTTGCTGTCGAACGCGGTTCAGCTGAACCTCGACAACAACCAAAAGCAACTTCAAAACGTCGTTACCCAACTCTCGTCCGGTCTGCGGATCAACACCGCTGCGGATGACCCCTCGGGTAACGCGATCGCAACCAACCTTACCTCGCAGTACCAAGCGTTCAATCAAGCGTCGCAAAACGTGCAGAACGCCAATAACGCTGCGCAGGTCGCGCTCGGTGCGTTGACCCAACAAACCGACATCCTGCAGCGCATCCGCGTTCTCGCGGTCGAAGCGGCGTCGGACGTCAACAGCTCGAGCGATCGCGCGAATCTGCAAACGGAAGTCTCGCAGCTCCTGCTCGAGGTCAACCGTATCTCGCAGAACACCAACTTCAACGGACAGGCGCTCCTCGACGGAAGCCATGCCGGCGACCAGGCGGGCTCGGAAGCCTACTTCACGATCACCGCGAACGCTGCGCTGCTCGCGAGCGGCGTGCAACCGAACGGCGGTACGTCCAACGGCTTCCTCATCGCGAGCGTCGGTATCACCGCGGGTGCATTCTTCACGTCCGCCGCGACCGCCGATGAAACGATCGAAGTCCAGGTCATCGCCAACACCGGAAACCCGACGTCGGCGACCCCCGCGCTCGAGATCACGCAGTTCAACAGCTCGACCTCGGCGTCGGTGGTCTCGTTCCTCTCGCTCGGTGTCGCCACGACCTTCATTGCGTCGCTCGGGCCGGCAGCGGGTGCCATCAACAACGGCGTCACGCTGCACTTCAGCACGCCGACCCTTGGCGATATCGGTCAAACCGCGTACCTGAAGATCTCGCAGTACGTCGCGCCGTCGAACTTTGCGACTGCTCCGGCGTTCAACTTCCAGTCAGGCGCCGACGAAGGCGACGTGATCCAGCTCGGTATCGCAGCGACGAACACCAATACGCTGCGCATCTCGAACATCAACCTCGCGGTCAGCTCCTTGCAGAATCCGTCGCTTGCGGCGGAAGACGCCATCGGTCAGATCGACATCGCGCTGCAAACGCTCAACACGCAGCAAGCAGACCTCGGCGCCGTCGTGGTTCGACTGGGCATCGACCAGCAGAACGACGATACCGCCGCAGTCAACCTGCAAGCCTCGGCATCGAACATCGCCGACCTCAACGTGGGTCAAGCGACGACCGAATTCACGAAGCTGCAGCTGCTTGTCCAAGTCGGTACATCCGTCTTGGCGCAGTCGAACGCGAACGCGCAATCGGTTCTCACGCTGTTCCGTTAATCGATCCAGCGGGCAACCGCGCGATCGTTTCCTCGAGGACCC
>Ga0302325_10030117_pt1 | contig 11196 bp, 12 predicted proteins | sample Palsa_T0_2_FD_201948 | JGI IMG/M metagenome (GOLD analysis project Ga0302325, IMG submission 201948) | Peat permafrost microbial communities from Stordalen Mire near Abisko, Sweden - Palsa_T0_2 | ecosystem: Environmental > Terrestrial > Soil > Palsa > Peat permafrost | place: Sweden: Abisko...
TTAAGTCCTTCACTTATTGGGAAACTTGGAGATGAGACATGGCTGCTTTTTCTCCTTCCGTAGACATATTGACAGCTGAAGTGGGAGAATTTTCTTGCATTATACTTCCCAAAGTGTCACGGTTCATGTTTTTACACGAAGAAATTACCTTATCGGAAGTCCTGCATTCATCAGAATAATGTATTCTCGTCTCTAATTCGTTGGTGGAACAAAGGCTGCGACACGCAGAATTTGAGTTCTAAGAACCATGCTCGGGCAACCGCGGCCACCTGTACTGTACTGCAGTACCAGATCCCGCGTCGATTACAATCTACTCCACGATTTCCGTATCAAGAACACCATCATTGGCAAGTGGGCTTGCTATATTTGAAATTCATATCTGGCTCTCCTTATCCCTTCTCTCAGCGATCTAGGCTCAAAATCCGAGAAAGATTTAGTACAGCAGATAAATCATAACATCGTCAAACTCCATTGTAGTGATACTGCCGAGTCTGGAGATGAATAAGCAACTTGGGGCCTCCTGTGACCATTACAACGGGTCTATAGAACCAATGGATATGAAAGTAACAGCGACCTCTTTTTGCATCAGGTATATGCTGGAATCATATAACGCCTAGGACTAATTGAAGGCAGTGGCAGGTTTACCGTTTTACTAGCACTTTTGAAATTCTAGCCTGTTCAACGCGTATTGGAGGTGCGTTACGCGGGATATCAGCAGCATCGCGTGCTTGGAAATGATTGCGCGTCATGCCACGTGGAGGTCATATGGCTCCCGCTAGCAAGAGTTCTCCTGTGCACAGAATAAGCAAGTTTCGGAGAAAGCAAAGCGTGGGACCCCACGCTCTTGGGGCATGTGGAGGTGCGGCTTGGTCCGTCTCGCTTGTTTGACGAGTGCAAAATAGGGGTAACGTGGGGGCTGCCTAGTTCAGACAGCGGGGCGAAGAGGGTTGATGGGTAGATTCACTAGACTTATAAGTTGGTAACCAATGCTTAAATTGTGAAATTCTGGTTTCTTGTTCAGTATACTGGACTGCAGCCAAGCTAAGTCTAAGGCGGGTTCTGCGTGTCAGGGAGGTTTCCCTGGAAGTTCCACGAGCGTAGCTTCCTTGTTCCTCTGCGTTGTACGGCTGTCCTGCCCGCTTTCAGGGAGAAGTCGGCCGCTGTGTGGCCTCCTTCCATAATGATATCGGCAGGAGAAAATCGCGTAGCGGCCGACGACTATCGAGAGATTGTACTAGTCTGTTTTCACGAGCTGCGAGTTGCGGGCTAGCTGTTCTAAAAATAAATTTTGTGAAAGATTCTATGCAGTGGTGAGGATGTGCTTTAAGCTTGAGAAAAGAGAGAGTATAACGACCGTGTATCTTATTATTATAGAAGCGAGGGCGAGGAGGGTCGCGGGCTAGCATATAAGAAAGGGTATATTTAATTAAAAGGGCTACAAAATCGAGGATTTTGACAATGGAGTTTTGGAGCCAAGTATCTCTAATATTTAAAATAATAACTCCATGAAATCTAGAGTCTACTGTATCTTACAAAATAAGTTGATGCAATTTGGGCATAGAGTTGCGTTTCTCAAAACTCTCGAACTTTTGGAAGAGCTTCGGATCGTCGCAGGGATTATCGAACTATCTCTGATGAAAACCATACTTTCTAGCACCACCGCTCGATTTGTCCCTCGCGTTGACATTTCTAGCACTTGGTGAGGCTCCATTTCAATTTCTTCCTTTTGACTGCTTCCCAATTGCAAAGGCGGTGCCCGCTCTGCACATGCAATGAGGGAGGGAGGGCTCGGGAGGGTGAAGTCAATAAATGATAGGATTGCCCGCATGCATCGGTCAAAACGCAGCCTCATAGTCCTTGGCTTTCTGCTAGGAAAGCCTTGCTTTACGCAAAACTTGTCTTACGGATGAACTTCCATTGGGTTTCACGTTAGCATACATCACTTCAAATATGCAACCATCGATATTTGGTTGCAAATGGGCCTTTACTGGGTCTCGGGATCGCTTGCGCCGCCTAAGACTCGTAAACCCACTTGAAGTAATTCAAAGAGATGTTTGAAAGTAAGTGACTCGTGAGTGGATTATTTCGAGTTACCCTGCGGCGCCTCTGATTAAACATTACCACCTAAGCACCCGTGCCAAGAGCAACCCCAAACGCGTATGCTACACAACGTTAAGTTAGCAATTGAGTTTTGTCTTTGCCGCATGCTATCAGACAGAGACTTACCATTCGTTTGACAAGTAGCATTGCACGAGGGGTAAAGCTGCCCATTGCGACCTCCATTCTGAGTCAACTTAACCACAATCTTCAACAATGCGGTCAGAGCATCGTTGTGAAGATCTTTGATTCCATCATAGATCGCATCCAATGTCGCCTTGCTCGGTCCCTTGTCACTTCGAGAGATGATATCCAGCGAAGGGCCAACAAGCCCTGCATCTGCTGGAGTCTCATATACCACCGAGTACGGCACTCCCTCGCTATCGTAACCCCATGCAATGACCTCCCATGTATTATTCGCAAATATCAATGGTGGTGTGGGCACGTATGTGTAGGAATCTGGTACCGGTGTGCCATTGATGACAGTCGGGGTGTCAATGCCATAGTTCTTGAAGACGAAGGAGGTTTCGTTGAGGGCAAACTCAGAGGTTAGGTCTTGCAGTGTACCGTCAATGCCGTACGTTCCTGTTGGGTAGAGCGTCCATTGCATGTCCTGGAACAGCTGGTAGATAACAGAATTCGAATAACCAAAATACCAGGTCCCGAGGAACCAGAACGGTGGGGTAGGCTCCCAGTCATGGTGGGATGGGAGTTGGAAGGTGGGAGGAAGGCGGAACTCCATATGATTAGGAGGGGACTGGTGTCTTTTTAGGTTACAGATGTTGAGTTCTGATTTTGTTAGCATTCTCCAAATCTACCAAAAAAGCAATGCTTTCCATTCAGATCGACGTTCCCAAGTAGAGACGGTGGTTTTTCTTACCTGGCTGGGAACCCGTTTCGACATCATTGAAGAGTGCAAAAGAGCCCGCGATCAAAACCCCGACAGCTACAAAGCAAGACTTGAGCAACATGATGAATTAGATAGGAGAATTAAAGAGCTTTAACTGTTAGAAAAGCCAATAAGATAAAAGCCGTCAGAAAGGGAGCCTAGATACATTTTATAAGACATGCAGATCACATCATCTGACGTACTTCGTACTTTGTACCATTACGGCGGACATAGCAACTGGCAATTTCCGAACGCAGTCATTGTCAGCCCTAATCCATAGTTCAATATGCTAATGATTACGAGGACCAATAAAATGGCCGTTCTGCCCCATATTTTGGCGGGATACTAGCTGTGCGCCACACTTTTGAGACAACTTTACGCCACCAACAAACAACTAGCAGTTCATATCCTATAAAAATGCCAGAAATACGATGAAAGAAGAAGATTAGTTGAGATTGAGGGATCCACAGCTGCTAAGTGGCTAGCCCACATGGAAGCACCCCCACTATTATCCTTCAGAAAGCAAACAATAGCTTCCGCTTCTGCCCTTGGGGTCGAGCACTCAAGCCGAGACAGTCCCGAGCTTCCACACAGGTTTTCAACATGGCCTGAGACTCAGTTGGGCTCTCTGGCATTGGGTCACAAGCCGAAGAAGACGAGTAACAGGTCAGCAGGTTGGCGAAGGGCTCTTATCATATGTCAATGCTGGAGCGGTATTTCTGATAATGCACTTCTCAACCTAATGTTTTAAAGTCTTCCGTTTATCTCTTCAACTCGACGGGCGGTCCTAGCTCCTGAAGTAGGTTCACGGAACGAAGAGATGCTCCGGGACTGCGGGCCACCAACTTTAGGCTGAAGGTTCGCTAACTTTCCGAGAAACAGGGGTTAAGCGAACACAGTCAGAATACCTGGCAATCAGGTTTGGTTCCATCCAGAATTGGTTGGATTCGGGTAGAAGCTGACAGGATATCCAAAGTAATTTGAGGGTACCTATGAGCTTCACAGAAGCAATACCAACGCAACAATCAAAACCATGAATCTGTTCTACACGAAACTTCATGGACCGGCCAGCACAACTTGACACCGGGTTATTATCCAATCGGCGGTCGTCATCCAAACAGGCAAATCAGGGGCCTTCGTCAAAGATTGTCGTGGTTTGATTTGCTCGTTTGGCTCGCACAATAGTATAATCCTGATGCAGCCAATCGGATAGGATAAGAAATAACACCAGACGACGTAATTGTCAGAATATCGAAGTAAGCGTTTATTAATTCTTTCAATCATCTGATCTCGACTTCACCCTGAAAAGCCCATCAATCAACCCTATGGCCTGCATCTTCAGTCTTTCTCCCTGTTGGCCAAGAAGTCTCATCTGACTTAGCTGAGCTGAGAAATCGGAATGCGAGCTACATCAGAAATGTTGCAAGCCATGGTTTTCTTGTCGGAAAGGCGTTCCAGGATACCACAAATGGCAGTCCTGGAACTGCCTTCTCTTTCTATTGCTGTTAAACATTGACAGGGTTGTAGTTAAAACCTGGAGGAGGACGGTGACTGTTCTGACCTAACTCAAATGCATTACCGTGTTCCATTCGATTCCGAGGAGCAGTGCCACCCGTAGACGAAGAATTGACAGCAGATACCGGATCTTTACGTTTCTTGTTTCTTTTGTATGCATAGATTGTAAAGATGAGAGCCGCTATCCCAACAATGGGCCCCAAGATTGAGAAGGCTGTTTGAACTGTATTCAAGCCCCCGCCTCCACTGCTGTTGTTTTTATTACCGGTTGGCGATGGTGTTGCTGACGTCGAAACAGACTCTGGAACGATCATCAAACTTATGAATGAACTCTTGGGGTGTGCTCAGTAAGAGAAGAATCACACTCACCAGTAGTTGAAGCTGTAGTACTCATCGTGGTACTTGTTACACTCGGTGTACTTGACGTGACCCCTGCCTGAACGGTACCGATAGCTGTTTGCCCAACTGAGAGCGCCTCACCCGCTGGCAAGCATCCCACGGCATTGACACCATTCACGACTAGTCCGTAGCAAGTTGTTCCGACAAGGCAGCAGAAGTAGCCTGTGGTCCCCCCACAAAGATTCCAAGACGTATCAGCGCACTGCAGATCACCCAGTGAGCTTTAATTGGTTTCTTGATGTCGGACTAACATACCGTTGGGGAAGCTTGTAATTCTGAAAGACAATCACTCGCTGCTCAATATCCTCATCAGTGATGCTCAGCTCACTCTTGTTTAGTCCCCATTCTGGGACTTGTAAACGAACCTGTAGGACAGCAACGATCATTGGAACCCCCCAAACAATTCAATGAACTTGGACAACAGACGTCAAAACTAGCAACCGTGGTCTGGCAAAAGCTTTGGCTGGCATCACAGCTATTGGTGCGAATTGCGAATCCGCCTGACGACAGGATATCACGGGGAAAGATATCATACTGGCCGAGAACAGTCATATGCAGGCTACTTAGCAAGTAGGCGGTAAGCTGGAGCGTGCGCATTGTGGTACAGGTAGTGCATCAGAATTTTGGGATCAAGCCATGTTGTTCTTATCTTTTAACCACAGATGTACGGCCATTTTGACGTAGCTGGTGACACAAAAATGTTAAGCGCCCATCATTTGTGGCTTTGGGGCGGAGTGAGACACTGAGACAAATGACATACTCGGAACGAGAATGACAAGCAGTGGCGCAATTTTGGCCTTGGAACGGTGAAATTACAAAGAAACTGCTAGAGAAAGATCAAAAGTTGGATGTATATTAGCAACTGAGGAATGCTCTAGTCAATAATCTTCGGACCAGGCTTCTCGAGAAACAGTAGTCACGTGACTTTGCAATATTCTCTCTCTTTCCTTTCTCCGCTTCTCTCTTCTCTTCTCCTCGTTCTTCATATAAACAACTATTGATAGCTGAAAAGGCACCTTGTACGCGATATATGAGGTCTTACAGTTGCCTATCTCCCCTCCGCTCTCCATCTTATAATCCTCGCTCCAACTAGCCCTGACCTTACAACCACCCCATGGTTCTTTAAAAGAAAAAAGTTTCACAAACTCCTTTGTCAAGACTTTCACCATTCTAAGAAAATTTCCCTCGAGGAGTTCGAAATCCTAGGTAAGAGCTTTGAGTTTTACATGGAGAGCAGGATAGGCCAAAATGAGAGATGCGAGAAGAGAGAAATATGCTATTCGAGCTATAATAAGTTTAGAAGTGTAAAAGCTCTTGGTGGGTGTCAGGGGTGTAATGTGCAAGGAAAAGTGGAAGAAAATTAAGAGACGGTCCTGACATCAACCACTCTATTTGCAATTCCTGTGTAGAAGTATCTCATCGGCTCTTACCTCAGTGAATGAATTTGAAATATTTCCCAATGTCAAGTTCAGTGACAGAATCCTGTGAAGGAATCCTTTCAACCTTCTCTAGAATTGAACGACGTGTTATGTCAATAGTGTAAGCAAACTAGGACCCTTGAGCAAAGGCGGCGCCAGGTCTGTGAGCATAAGCCAAAGAATTGCGGTGGTAGCACAGGCACAACCACTACACTAGAATCCTCGCCCGACGAGTTTTAAGCCAAGTGTACTTCATGGGTTTCCTCCAAGTCAGCGCAAATCCACAATATTCGAAATGTTCACTTTATCAGAAAGTCAAAGAAATGACATGGTCATTGGAATTTCGGCCACCGCATCCTCCCCGAATGACTCAAAGCGCGGGGTAAAGGCACCCCGTCTTACCCCACACTACTTATTCAACCTCAGCCTCAACTTGAATGATTAGTATAATTGATGTCACCCTTCTTCATCGACAGACTGCACACTTTTATCTCATATTGTCTTCTGACCTATTCCACAGTCCGCAATCAAGCATTTTCTGGCCTCCCAAGCTATTGAACAGTTCGAACTTCAACGGGAAAGCGGTCGCTCGATCACCATGTCGACCGAAGCCTCTATTTCCAAGAGCACTGACAACCTCCAGGGCTTCACCAAAGAAGGCCTTGCAGAACTCGACGCTAGATTCCATGCATTGGTGGATGAAGGCCAACAAGCCAATGTCGTCAACCTCATCGCCCGTCATGGTCAAATCGTACATTGCGACGCATACGGCGTGCAAGACGTCTCAGGAACACCGCCGGTCCCCGTAAAGACCGACACGATCTACCGCATCGCATCAATGACCAAGCCCCTCGCCTCCGCCGTGGCAATGATGCTTTGGGAAGAAGGTAAATGGGCGCTCGAAGATCCAGTCTCCAAGTTCATCCCCGAATTTGAAGGCCTTAAGGTCAAGCAAGAGAACGGCGAACTGGTACCGCAAGCATCACCGATGACGATGAAGCAGCTCATGAGCCACACTGCAGGTTTCGCCGGACGAACCGAATACCCGCCCGAGCTGCGAGCTGGCGATCTTCAGCACATGATTGACTACATAGCCAAGCAGCCGTTGTCTTTCCAGCCCGGCACAGAATGGCGGTACGGACCGAGCGTTGACATTCTGGGCTATATCATTGAGAAGCTCACTGGCAAAGGGGTGGATGAACTTCTCCAGGAACGTCTTTTTGAGCCGCTGGGCATGATCGATACGGGCTATGTGTTGCCTGAGTCAAAGTTCGAGCGTCTCGTGAGTATCCACAAGAATGACGACGATGGCAAACTCCAGGCTATTCCTCTTGCTGGCACATATAATGCCTCGAGGCCTAGGTATATCGGAGCTGGAGGTGGTCTCATGCTCTCTACCGTCAAAGATTACTGGCGCTTCTGTCAAATGATCCTGAACGGCGGCGAGTTCGAAGGCAAGCGCTATCTGAAGGCTAGCACTGTAGAGCTCATGCACACGAATGTACTTGAGCCTGGCGTGACTTTGAAGTTCCAAGGTCGCTCACTCGGCCCAATCGGCTTCGGTTTAGGATTTGCGATCGTGTATGACCATGTTGACAAGAAAACATTCCAAGCAGCTGGAAGTTTATGGTGGGGTGGTCTGTACGGGACTTGGTTCTGGATCGATCCTGTTAACGACTTGATTGTTATTGGCCTTATCAATTCTACGACCTGGCAGTCGCCTGTTGGGGTGCCAATGGGTCGTGAGCTTTCCGCAAAATTGGTTTACGAAGCGTTGAATGCTTAGATTACGACATAAGAGAGGGCCCGAATGAGCTCAGTGCTTGGGTATAGGAGACTTTGACTCTCAGGGAAGGGATTAAAGGAAGAGATCTTGATTTGAGGCGATGATACCTCAAGTTAGGCGGCATGTCCGGGATTTCCGGGGATTCTGCACCTTGGGCTCTTTCTCTGGGATTAAGAGTGAAGGTTGTCTAACACTAGACAATATCGTCGATGTCAAAGGGGTTATTGAAAGCTGGCCTGTCTGTGCAATCAAAAAATGTGCATATACATCAATTCGGTACTGGGACAGCAGCTAGAAGCTATGATGACTGGACTCGTCTTCCATGAGAGATGAAGATGAGAGAAGATGCCCAGAATGATAAAGCTGTTCCATCGACGACTCGAGTTTTTTATTGCGTTTTGTGTGCAACTTAATGAACGTGGAAGTTGTTCGCAATTCGAGAGCGTTGTTCTGAGAGTCTTCTGTTGAGGTTTCGGGAGCAAGTTCGGTGGCCTCGCTCAATCTCACCACTCAAACAAAACACTGGCTCTGCTGCCTTTAGATAACAACATAAAGTTGCCGAACAGAATGGAAAGAATCGGCAGAGCCTTCAGCACCAAGCATAAAATTCTCAAAGTGTGGAACATGCTGATAGAGTATTGTCATACCCGAGAATCCCGAGGACTGAGGAATGCATACAGATATTTGGGATTTAGGGGCTTCGTGAAAGCCACAAATTGGAGATCTTAGGGCCACGGCACTAATCTGCCGCGATGAATTTCTTGATTGGTCTCCGGTTCGGGTTAGCTTCAGAGGCGGTAGACGGGCTTGGACCACGTGTCAAAAACAATATCGAAAAGAATGCAGGGCTGTTAAGCCACACGGGCTGGCGGCTCTTGGAAATTTGAGGCGAGTCTCATGCTTATTTTAGAACCTTTAAGAATGGGTCTCTGTTAGAGATCACCTTATTGATAGGATATCTGCTTGCCTTGTTGGGCTACTTTATATTGATTTGTTCGGGTCTGATTATCTTGTCATCAGTTCAGATGAAAGGATTTTATTTCTTTTCTGAACTTTCCGGGTTCAGGCGAGTCCTTTCTTGGAGGCGTAAGCCACGAGGCTCTTGCTGACTCTTCACCAATGATGGCCCACGAATTCCACAAGAATTCTTATGTCGGGATGATGGCTCCCAAAATGGCGCAGGGCTGACCATTTTGAGTGAATCTGGACCTGACCAGGCTTACCTAGAATGCTGAGCTTAATCTTAGCTTTAAATCCGCTCCCCTTTCCTCAAGCTCTCCAACCTTCGGATCCAGCGAAACGACAACTCCACAGTCAACTAGGTTGCTGGATCCGCAATTTTATCGAGCATGCCTTCTCTCGGTCGTGTGTTGGGAGCAGCTCTTTGGCTTGGAAGGATTCTGCATGCGTCGCCAATCAATGAACGCGACCACTTCTCAGCCGCTGACACCATCACCGTCGACGTTTGTATCGTGGGTGGAGGATCAACCGGTACATACTCCGCTATTCGCCTGAGCCAAGATTTAGGAAAGAGCGTTGTCGTTGTTGAGAAGGAGGATATACTTGGAGGCCATACCAACACCTACATCGACCCGATCACGAAGGCTCCGATAGACTATGGCGTACAAGCTTTCCATAACTTGTCGATCGTGACCAACTATTTTGCGCGATTCAATGTCCCCTTGACACCTGTTCCGTTAACGACCCCGTTTACCACGGAATACGTTGATCTGACAACCGGAAAAGTCGTCGCCGGCTACAGTCCTCCTGATCCCACTGCAGCATTGGAGATTTTTGCTGCACAGGCCTTGAAGTATCCTTACTTATCAGCAGGATACAATCTTCCAAATCCCGTTCCTGCTGATCTTCTCCTCCCTTTCGGCGACTTCATTACCAAGTACGGAATACAAGATGCCCTTCCCGTGATTTTTACCTTTGGCCATGGAGTCGGAAACTTCCTCGCAGTTCCCACCCTCTACATATTCCAAAACTTCGGAATTCCTCAACTGGAAAGCTTAGCCACAGCAAGCTACCTGACAACAGCGCACCACGACAACAGCGAGCTCTACCAAAAAGCTGCAGCCCTCCTCGGATCCTCCGTTCTCTACAGAAGCACCTTGATCCGTGCAGAACGTCACGTTAACGGCTCCCACCACATCACAGTCCAAACTCCTGACGGACTCAAGCTGATCAAAGCCAAGAAGCTTCTGATGACGATCCCGCCCATCCTCGAGAATCTCATACCTTTTGAATTGGATCACCATGAACACGAGGTATTCAAGCAATGGCAATACACAACCTACTACGCCGGAGTCGTGCGCAATGGAGCCCCAGTCAACATCAGCATCTCCAACACAGCCACTTCCTCACCACTACATATCCCCGTTTCCCCTTTTGTCCGCAACTTCGACTACTCTGGCATCCCCAACCTCCACGTCTTCTCCACCGTCTCCGATTGCTCCCAAACCCTCGCTCAAGTTGAAGATCTGATCACGAATCAGATCTCCTTGTGTCAAGAAGAGGGGACCTTTCCAGCTGGTGCGGCAACAATCGAGGTTATCAATAACCATACGCCGATTCAGATGCGTGTCCCGGCTGAGAGCATCAGTAAGGGGTTTTATGCCGATTTGTATGCGTTGCAGGGACGGCATGGGACTTACTGGACGGGAGCGGCGTGGGCCCAGGATGATTCATCGCTGTTATGGCAGTTTACTGAAGGTATTCTGCCGTTGATTATCAAGGCAATGGAGTAGTTGAGAGACGTCGTAAATTGTGGTTTATTGGCATCGAAGATTTGAAGAGTTTGATTGCACTAATTTGAAGTAAATAATTTGCAATTCAAAAGGGGGAATTTTCGTGTGACAAAGGAGCGCTTTCGGTTCCCCTCTTGCTCTCCCTAAATGCATGGCAAGTGCCTGCTGCCAATCATAGCTTACTTTGCGACTGGGACCATTGTCCACGAAGAGAGCGAAGTTCTGAAGAGCTGTGCAATTCCTCAGCTGTTGTCTCGTATTCTTCAGCAGGAACCACGACGAATTTGCGCCGGCTTTGGAATTGTGAATCGGATTACTTTCTTTCATATTAGAGCACAA